>OGYT01000310.1_pt1 | contig 39162 bp, 25 predicted proteins | sample 1576631 | NCBI WGS metagenome assembly OGYT01 (sample SAMEA3541588, study PRJEB24748) | human gut metagenome | biome: human gut; feature: human-associated habitat; material: faeces | place: China | collected 2012
TACAATGTAGCTGGTAGTCGGTGGACAAACGTCATCATTGAATCCCCATGTCATATAAGTATCCGCCCTGATTAATTGGGCAAAGTTCACCACATCATAATAAGCCATTGTTCTGATCTTTTCGGGAGTATCCATATCTACGGTATTTCGGAAGAAATGGGGGTAACCTCCGGCACGACCGGCTTTGTAACCTGCCATATCGCTTAGAGCCGGATGATTGGCTACGCAGGCCGTTACCCGCTGATCCAGTCCGGCGGTGACGAGTGCTAATGCTCCTCCCTGGCTGCCGCCTTGAACGATTACATTCTTTCCGTCCCATTCCGGTAGTGAGGTCAGTAGGTCGATGCTGCGGACACAGGCCAGATATACCCGTTTCATGTAATAGTTGTCGCGGCTGTCCAGACCGTTGGACAGGTAGCCATTTTCTCTGCCGTTGAAAGCGGCACTGATTTCTTTGAATTCTTCTTCGCTCATTTCCGGGTTCAGCCCGTGAATCTCTATTTCAAAACGGATGCAGCCTTGTTCGGCGTAATACTTATGTCGCAAAGGTTCCTTGATTGTTTTGATTCCTGCGCCCGGAGGACATAGTACGACAGGGTATTTGCCTTCTTTCTTCGGATAGAACAGGTAGCCGTAGATACTTTGTCCGCGTTGGTTCACCTGCAACTTGATAAGATAGCAGTCTATTTGGTCGGTCGAGTATTTCTTTACGTGCTCTTTGGTGTATGTCAGCGGAAATTTGGCCAGTTCCACCTTTTCGTTCTCCCAGAATTGCTGAAAGTCGGCAGGCATGGTGGTATACGGACGGAGCTTTTCCGGCGAGAAACCCACTTTGACGTGATGGGAGTATTTCTTTCCGTCTACGGTGGTGGTCAGGCGGCAGTCTCGGAAGCCCGGTTTCTTCATGGTGCCTACGGGGATTGTTGCCTTTCCTTTTCTCATGATGACTGTTCCTTTGGTATCGGCAGGCATCATTTCTCCGCCTATTTCGAAATTAATCGCTATGCTATCTCCCGGAATGCCGTATTTGTAAAACTGTACTTCTACATTTGCCTGTTCTCCAGTTTTGTAAAGCCAGTCGGCATGATCGGGTACGGTTACCCAAAATACGTCACTCCGGTAGGGATTATTTTCGGCAACCGCGAGCAGCGTTGTCAGTAACAACGCTGCTGATACGTAAAATCTTCTCATATTCATTTTACTGTTCAATATAACTGTCATTCGTTTTCTCATTCTATTTTCCATCTGATCGGTTTGTTAATTACGCCGCAATATTAGGGAAGATTAGAAAAACAGAGGTCGATAAAATGTTCTATTAAGTGTAAATTTAGAGCAACTTCCACTCGAATGTATGTTTTCCGGCTTCTAACTCTATGACACGTTCTCCTTTCACAGTATCGGGCATATCCGTAGTTGATGTAAATGGGATAGGTGCGCTTCGTCACAGGAGGAACACTGAATTCTTTTCGGAACACATTGGTGGGGATAAACAGACGGTTGCCCGTTTTATGCCCGTATTGATTGCTGGTGGCAGTGTAGTCGAAGGTGATAGACGGATTGGGCTCCTTGCACTCGCTGATTTGCAGGTTCTGAATATCGGCTTGGGATAAGTTGATGCTTGAACGGATGCGGTCTTTCTGTTTGTTAGGCTCCAGATAGACGATGCCTGCTTCATTCTCATATTGGAAAATCCGGGAGATTTCGTTCACCTCTATCCGTGCCTCGGCTGTGGGGGAGAGGGTGATGTTGGCAACGATGTGCTGCGTGTTCAGTGAGTCGGGATAGGTGGGTAGGCGATACATCTGGCCGCCGGTCGGTTCGATGAGTAAGGCGTCGTGTCCCGCAATGTCTTGGTGGACATAACCGAAGGGAAGCGATGGGTTTGTACATTCCAGCCAGAGCGTGTCTTGGGGAAGTGGAACTTGCAGGATGACGTGATTCATCTGGTTGGCACTGGAGAAGTCTGGTAGTAAACGCTCGTTGGTGGTGCTGATGACTGTATAAGTGGAAGCAATTCCCAACTCTTTCAGCATGGCGCGGGTGTAATTGGACAATCCTTTACAGTCGCCGAATCCCGTGCGGCAAACATCGGCGGCGGCAATGGGCTGTAAACCTCCGATGCCTAGTTGGATGCTCACGTAACGGGTGGTTTTGGCCAGATAATCGTAGATTGCTTTCACCTTGTCCCGGTCGGTAGTGCAGCTGGCTGTCAGTTCGTGCAGCTTGGCGCGGAAAGGTTCGGTGAGCAGGTCGCGTCCGTTGAGCAGTTGGTATTGCCACTCTCCGTACTTTTGCCAACTGCTCATATCGCCCTCCGACTTGTCGTACTTGAAAGCGGAGGGAGCAAAGTAGACACGTGGAAATAGCTCGGCGAAATCCGGACCGAAAGGTTCTTTGATGATGGGAGAGAGCTTGGAAGCGGTGGCTTCGATCACTTGCTGCCCGTCGGCTCCGGTGGACTCCTTCACTTCGATTCCTTTTCCCTGCGTGTTCAGTTCGCGGTATCTGCATCCTTGTCCTGCGGGCAGCTCGATCCGGTAAGTCGCTTTCTCCACTCCCTGGTTAAATTCTGCCTGCGGGACAAAAGGGAGATAACCGATCAGTCCGTTGTTGCATTTCATTTCCCATTCGTATTTCACTGTGAAAGGGAAAGAAGGATGATTACATTCGTAATAATAAAAATAATCGTCCGTGGTAAGCGAAGAGCTGTATTCACTTTTCTGTAGTTCGGATTTCTTTATCTTACGTACACTTTGTCCGGTGGCATTGAGGATTTCTCCGGAGAATTTTTGCAAAGAACGGAACATGTCACATCCGCAGAAGAAACGGGCTGCCTCCAATCCTTTACGGTTGAGGACGCTGATTGTCAGGCTTTCTTTTTCTATGGATTGAGTCATGGATTTGCAGAGAACCTCTGTGCGTGCTTCCACGATGATGGAATTGGCATCCTTGAAAATATCCTGTGCACATACTGTTTGTGTGTGCAGACTTAGGCAGAGAATGGCACAGGACAGGCTGAATACCCGATGTGTCATTTGCTTCAGGATGAGATAGCTGGAACGGATCATCGGTATAGATAGGTAAAGTTTATATTTTCTTGAGTACGATCAGTGCGTTGTTTTTCTCGATCACTTTGGTCCACAGTTCTTGTAGTTGTTTATATTGTTCGGAAAGGAATATATATCCCTTTAAGTGGAATACATAATTGAGCAGGATTGTGTTTCCCTGTTTCTGAATCATATATTTGCATTGCAGGCCGTCTCCTTCCGACCGGATGACTTGTGGTTGGGGCGTTTCTTCCACTTCGTATCCTTCGGGGAGAGTCAGTGTAGTCAGCATTGTAAACTTGTACGGATAAGGAAATTCAATGGGAAGCACCCGTTCCGTCTGGATAAAAGGATTGCTTTTTAGTTGCGGAAAGAGCATCGGGTTAATATAGAGGTGGCTGTCCGTCTGGTCGGTTTGCAGGACGAAGTCGAATTCTTCTTCTATCAGTGCCCAGTCATTTTCTTGCTTTTTCACTTTCAGGTTGGTGACGGTGAGTTTGTTTTTCTGGCTGGCATTGCTTTCGGGGCTCGAAACGATGCTGTCCTGTTTATGCTTCTCGTTTGCCTGATATTCTACGGCTTCCTGTCCGTAGAGAATGGTGCTGCGATGTCCTTTCACTTGGTTTCCTTCCATGCGGGCCTCAATCTTCATAAAACTTTTGTTGTCGGCAAGAGCCATTACGTTCACCCATTTCTTTTCTTCTTTCTCTTTCGGGGAGAGGATACGCGCTTTGTTTACAGACAGTTCGAGTGGAAGTATATTGAGAGCGGGCACGTCCATGGAGCCGTCTAAAAAGACGTATTTCTGTTTGTTTATGTCGTAGACGGCGACAATGAACGTATTCAGTTTTTGCAGGGAAGGGAAGTTGTAAGGCAGCATGCCCGATGAACGTCGGCTCAAAACTACCGGATAGGCTTCCAGCCCGAAGTCTTTCAGAATGCTGATAAGGATGAAATTCAGGTCGGCGTTGCTGCCGTTTCTTTTGGGAATCACCTTTTCGAGTTCCTTGCTGTAGAGCTGATAGCGTCCGTTCCATGCCATTTTCTTTTTGAGTATCTGAAAGGCGCAGATAATTTTCTCTTCGAAACTCATTTCGCTGTTGTATGCCTGTTTCGTTTCCGGGCGGAATGGGTTGGTGAAGGAAAGGTATTTGCCGAACTGTGTATTTTCCGGTTTCAACAGCTGGTTGTCTACATCTTCCCATTTCTGGCTGTATGGCTTGTATTCGTTGGGGGTAAATTGCGTGCCTTGCAGGTCGAAACTTACTTGCACCTTGTAGTCTTCCGGGCACCAGCAGTAGGGTTCGTCTTGACGGATAGCCGGAAGGTTGCGTGAGGTAAAGGTGGTTTCCTGTGCCGAAACGGTGAAGTCTTTGCTGACTCCGCCTGCACCGGAGCCTTCACGTTCTGTGGCATGAATGGAGGAGTCTCTTTGCTTCACTTGTATGTAGTCCTTTCCCCGGAGTTCGATGTTATAGATAAATACATGAGGGATGGTGATCTTATACTGGTTGTAGAGCATCGGGAGTTCTTCCTGCATCATCCAGTTGTCGATGTGTGAGAAATAGTCGGAGTAGAGTTTGTAGTGATATTCGATGACAGTGCCTTCTTTGACAGCAGGCAGAGAGAATTTTAGCATTTTATACAGGTTGTTGATCCGCTCGAAAGAGATGGATTCCCGCTTCATGGACGTTTTTATACATTTCCCGTTTTCCATATTGTAGGAGCAGCCTTCTATGTCGCTGGCTCTTTCCTGTCCTTCGTCCCTATCGGTGGGAGAGTAGTAGGGAACGGACACGTCGGCGTATGACACTCCTTGCGGTTTCAGGATTTTGATGCGTACCCAATGCTCGGTAGTCAGTTGAAAACCGTCGTGGTAGACGAAGTCACTTTGTCCCTGATGGAAAAGATAAATAGCCGTGGCGGTGGTGTCGGGGGCATAGGAGGTGAGAGATAGTTCTTCTTTGGAAGGTTTTCCGTACTTTAGATTGGGCTCTATGGTGGCTGTTGTGGCTTGTTGCGAGTGGACAGGCGACAGAAATTGTAACAGAAATGCGCAGAGAATAAAGAGTTTTCTCATAATTGTGTTTTTGTAGTATGCTCACAAAGATAAAAAAAATAGAGAAAGGTGTATCACCTTTCTCTATTTTAATTTTGTTTTATGTATAAAATATATTATACCAAATGTCCGATCCATTCTTCGCGGTCGCCGGGGAGAAGGTCGATAACGGGAACTTCTACCATCGTGTAGCATCCCGGTTGTTGCTTCATGGAAGCGCGTGCCACGCATACCAGTACTTGTGCGGTCAGTGCGGGGTTGTTGATACGCATATTAAATTCGAACAACTGGTTCTGTGTTTTGCCGGATACACCTTTGCGAGTCAGATTTACACCATGACCCATGTCCAGCAGGGCGTCTACACTCGGAACGAGTTTCACGTGTGTTTCATCGTTCACGAAGTAAGGATCTGCTTTGATGGCAGCGGCTACTTCTTCGAATTTATATCCGTCTTTCAGTTCGATGTATACCATGCGGCGGTGGATTCCCGTGCCGGTCGGAATGGTCATGGAAAGGGCAGCTTTCACTCCGTCAATGGCTTTTACGGCTACTGTGTGTCCCATGCTCATACCGGGACCGAAGTTGGTGTAGGTGATGCCTTTCGGAGCAATTGCTTCCAGCATGGTGCGTACGATGGAATCGCTTCCCGGATCCCATCCGGCAGAGATGATCGATACGGCTTTATGTTCTTTGGCGGTAGCATTCAAGGTACGGCGCAGGTCTACGATACCGGTGTGGATATCGAAACTGTCTACCGTGTTAATACCCATCGCCAGATATTCTTTTGCATATTTTTCTACGCTGCGGGTCGGCGTGCAAAGAATAGCTACGTCTACTTCTCCCAGCTCTTTTATGTCCTTCACTACTGCGTAGTTTGCCAACTCTTCCGGTTTGTTCTCTGCTCCTGCACGACGAACGACTCCGGCTATTTCGAAATCAGGTGCCGCCTGAAGCGCTTCAAGTACATAATGTCCAATGTTGCCATAACCAACGATGGCAGCTCTTACTTTTTTCATTCTTTTCTTGGTTTTAATGAACAAATTTCTTTCTTTTGCTTGCAAAAGTAAACAAATTACTACTAACTTTGGTTCATCTGCTTTAATATTTTATTTTTTTTCACTAGCAGGTGATATCGGTCCGCATGAAAGCAAATCAGGGTGTGATGTGCTACATTGAAAAAACTCTGTGGCCTCTGTGTCCTCTGTGGTGAAATTGTTTTATCTTTGTCCCTGTTATGATAGAATATAATTAGATATGATAGAATATATTAGAGGCGAACTTGCCGAACTAAGTCCGGCAACCGCGGTGATTGACTGTAACGGGGTGGGATATGCCGCCAATATATCTTTGAATACCTATTCGGCTATTCAGGGAAAGAAAAGTTGTAAGCTATATATTTACGAGGCGATTCGTGAAGATGCGTATGTGCTCTACGGATTTGCCGAGAAACAGGAACGGGAGATTTTCCTATTATTGATTTCCGTTTCCGGAATCGGGGGGAACACGGCTCGTATGATTCTTTCGGCTCTCTCGCCTGCCGAACTGGTGAACGTAATCAGTACCGAAAATGCGAACATGTTGAAAACGGTGAAAGGCATCGGGCTGAAGACTGCGCAACGCGTGATAGTCGACCTGAAAGATAAGATAAAAACAATGGGTATGTCTGCTGCCGGAGGGGTTTCCGCAGGTTTGTTGTTACAACCTGCCAATGCGGAAGTGCAGGAAGAGGCGGTGTCTGCATTGACGATGCTAGGCTTTGCTGCTGCGCCTTCACAGAAGGTGGTGTTGGCTATCTTGAAGGAAGAGCCGGATGCTCCGGTAGAAAAGGTTATCAAACTGGCTTTGAAACGTTTGTAGTATGAAGCAACAGAAGATATATATGAAAGCATGGCTGGACGCTCACGGTCGTGTAAAGGCGGTGAATACCGATGAATGGTATCTGGATTTCGCTAATCAGCTATTGCCGTTGGTGGCTGAATCGTATTTGTATAAATGGGAAACAGCGGAAAGTCAGCAACAAATTGCTTTGATGGTGACTTTGTATTTGGAAGATTGCGTAGCAGACGGAGGAAACTGGCGCCAGTTTATTCATTGGCACCGGAAAAACTATGGACGTTATTTACCTTTTTACGAACTGACGGAGGAATATTTACCGGACGAAATTAACCGTGAAGATGTTGTTTTCCTTTTGTGGGCCATCAATTCTCCGGTTGGCGATGATTTTGATGGAGTAGAGAACCCGATGGATGCGGATTTGCTGGAGTTTGCGGATACGCTTTACAACCGTTTGGATGCTGCGTTCGAATTGGCTCCTATCAGCGATTATCTGGCAACGGACTGGCTGATGGAAACGGAGCTGATGCAAAAGAAGCGGATGCCTCTGCCGGTAGCTTTGCCGGGAGAAAAGATGCCTACGAACGTAGAACGTTTCCTTGAAGCGAGCAAAGGTGAACCGCTTTTATACTTTGACTCTTACGAAGCGCTGAAATTTTTCTTTGTGCAGTCGTTGAAGTGGGAAGATGAAGAGGATTCTTTGTTGCCTGACTTAAAGGAGTTCGGTAACTTTGTGGTTTTTGCCAATCCGAAAGGGTTGTTGATCGGTCCTGATGTAGCCGAATATTTTGCAGACAAACGTAATCCGCTCTACAATGCCGAACTGGCTGAAGAGGAAGCATACGAGCTGTTTTGTGAAGAAGGCTTGTGTCCGTTCGATCTGCTGAAATATGGAATGGAACATGATTTGTTGCCGGAAGCACAGTTCCCGTTTGAGAACGGAAAGGAGTTGTTGCGGGAAAACTGGGATTTTGTGGCTCGCTGGTTTTTGGGTGAGTATTACGAAGGAGAATAGGAATTATAAGAAATAAGTACTGTCTATATAAGTGCTGTCTATGCCAATCAAAAAAAGTAACAATCCTTTTGCCGGAAAGACAAAACCTGCAGTCGGTAAAAAGAAGACGACCGGAAAACGGGTCGGAAAATCAAAGCAGGAAAAGGCTAATAATCAGTTGAATAGAAGGGTGAAATAAAGGCGTGTAGACCACGCCGTTTCTCCCTACCAGGAAACGCCTTTTCTTTCACGCAGAGGATTAAGAGTCTCATTATGCATTTGACGGGAATAGTTGTCGTTTATGAAAAATAACAACTATTCCCGTCTTTTTATTATTAACCAATGTTTTTTTCTGGTGGATGGTTTCCCTTTTACTAATCGGTAATTTCTTCCTGTGCTTTCCGTTCTTTCTTCTTATTGATGAATCCGATTTTCAGGTTGGCTTCCTCTTGTTCTTTTTTAATCTGTTCCATGGCCGAGAGGATTTGTGCTAATTCGTAAATACCTGCTGCGGCCTGGCGGTCGGTTGGACTCATTGTCGTTTTATAGGTGCGGTCGCCTATATATTCCACACGGATATTTTTGTCTTTATTGAGATTCAGGAATTCGATCACATTTCCGTCTTCCCCTAGTTTGTAGTCAGCTTTTTCTATTTTCTCGTTCATATCCGTTGTCTCGTAGCTGTCTTTGGAGCTTGGAGTTTCTGCAAAACTGCCGTCAGGAGCAATCACTTTCACTTTTGTATGGTGAATATTGCCGGCACCACAGTAGATGGAAGTCATACTCATTATACCTTGCTCGTTCACTTGGAAGCGGAGGTACGAACGGTGCATATTCTTTTCAATGGTCTGTGTAGGCCAGAGGTAGTTGCCGACTTGTTGATATTCGGCATCTTTTTCTAGTTTGAATTTGTCCTTGATGGCATTGAATTCTTCTGTCTTTGCCTGAAAGGCGCTATCCAGGTAAGCAAGCGTTTTTTGCTGTGCCTTTGTTTCAACATCGAGCATCAGTGCCTGTCCCGCCTTACGTGCTTCGAACGCTTTGGGATAGAGAATCTTGATACTGTCAATTTGTAACTTAGCTTCTTCATAGTCGCCACGTTCGTAGGCAGCCTTGGCAACCATCAGTTTTTCATTGGCTTTTTTCTCAAGGCCATTTCCGCAGGCAGCTAATGCCAGCGTACCACAAAAGAGGATAATCAGTTTTTTCATCACAAATTCTATTTACTGGTTTTATTAGCGGCAAAAATACAAATATATCCCTTATTTTTGTAATTTTGTCCCCTCAAAACTTATAACTAAAAAGAATGATAGAGTTGACTCAAGAGGAATTGAAGCAGCATTTTAGCGAACCCATCTTCGGACAGATAGCCGAAACGGCTGATACACTCGGTATGGAGTGTTATGTGGTAGGTGGTTATGTTCGTGATATTTTTCTGCAGCGTCCCTCTAAAGATATAGATGTAGTAGTTGTAGGAAGTGGAATTGCAATGGCGGAAGCCCTTGGAAAACAGTTGGGACGTGGTGCTCATGTTTCTGTTTTCAAGAATTTCGGAACAGCACAAGTAAAATATAGAGGCACGGAAGTAGAGTTTGTTGGTGCACGTAAAGAATCTTATCAACGGGATTCGCGTAAACCTATTGTTGAAGACGGCACGCTGGAAGACGATCAGAATCGTCGCGATTTCACGATCAATGCTCTGGCCGTATGTCTCAATAAAGCACGTTTTGGTGAATTGGTAGATCCGTTTGGAGGTTTGGAGGATATGAAGGAAAAGACAATCCGCACGCCCCTCGACCCGGATATTACTTTCAGCGATGATCCCTTGCGCATGATGCGTTGCATCCGTTTTGCTACGCAATTGGGTTTTTACATTGACGATGATACTTTCGAATCGCTTTGCCGGAATAAGGAACGGATTGAAATTATATCCCGTGAACGTATTGCGGACGAACTGAATAAGATTATTCTTTCTCCAATCCCCTCAAAAGGATTTATTGATTTGGAGCGTAGCGGTTTGCTGTCGTTGATTTTTCCGGAATTTGCCGCCTTGCAGGGTGTGGAAACACGGAACGGACGTTCTCACAAGGATAATTTTTATCATACGTTGGAAGTGCTGGATAATATCAGCAAGAAGACTGATAACCTTTGGCTGCGTTGGGCTGCTTTGTTGCACGACATTGCCAAACCTGCCACGAAACGTTGGGAGCCTAAAGTGGGATGGACGTTCCATAATCATAACTTTATCGGTGAAAAGATGATTCCGCATATCTTCCGCAAGATGAAGTTGCCGATGAATGAGAAGATGAAGTATGTACAAAAGCTGGTCAGCCTGCACATGCGCCCGATCGTTATCGCGGATGATGTCGTGACAGACTCGGCTGTACGTCGTCTGCTCTTTGAAGCGGGTGATGACATTGACGACTTGATGATGCTTTGCGAAGCGGATATTACTTCCAAGAATATGGAACGTAAACAGCGTTTCCTGAATAACTTCCAGTTGGTTCGACAGAAACTGAAGGATTTGGAAGAGAAAGACCGTGTCCGTAATTTCCAGCCACCTGTGAGCGGAGAAGAAATTATGGAGATTTTCGGCTTGGAACCTTGTCGTGAAGTCGGAGTCTTGAAGAGTGCTATCAAAGATGCAATCTTGGATGGAGTGATTCCGAATGAATATGAGGCGGCTCATGCTTTCATGCTGGAACGGGCAAAGAAGATGGGAATGACGCCCATTCGCTGATAGAAGGACGGAACAGATATAAAATCAGGCATCGTAATCCTATAGTATTCAGACACTGATTTATGCGAATCAGTAGTTGAATTGGAGTAAAACAAGGCAGGAATGAACTAATCTTAGTTCTTCTAAGATTTAATTGGTAATATGCGATGATTTAATATTCATCATACATAGATTTATTCGTCTGACAGTTGTTGAACTTTCGTCTGACAGCTGTTTCTTTTTCGTCTGACAATTGTCAGACGAAAGAACAACAATTGTCAGACGAATAAATTCATGTATCATTAGCCATAACCCCATTAGGTATCAAAAATAAATCTGCACAAGCTCGAAATTAGTTCATTTCAGTACCGGCATGAACAAGATTCACCTCTGTACCCTCCGTGTCCTCTGTGGTGAAAACCGTATAGGAATGAATGATAACTTGCTTTCCAACTGCTGATTACTCATTATTTCTTTATCTGTGTGTTTATCGTTTGGGCAACGTCACCGAAAAATGAGGATTCGGAGTATGTTGTTCAAAGATGATAGCCTTCATCTTTTCTACGATATCCGGATGTTGGAGTGCTATGTCATGATCCTCATGAATATCTGTTTTTAGATTATAGAGGAACGGTGTTCCTTTTTTCACTACCATTTTCCAATCATCCATGCGTACGGCAATCTGGTCTGTTTCATCAAACTCCCAATACAGAAAGTCATGTTTCTTTTGCTTATTTTTACCCTGCAGTGTGGGAGCAAAAGAAATCCCATCGAAATAATCGACTTCTTTTTCCTTATTGCGGTATTTCTTTTCGTAGTCTTTGATACCAACAACTTCGCAGAACGTCGGCATTAAATCATAAAATGCACAGATGTGATCGTTTACTTCGCCTGCAGGTATGTGTCCCGGCCAACGGGCGATAAATGGAATACGTATTCCTCCTTCGTGGCATTGACGTTTCAGTCCGCGTAGTTTTCCGTCTCTGCCGAAGAAAGTAGGATCAGCTCCGCCTTCCTCGTGAGGGCCGTTGTCACTGGAGAAAATAACCAATGTGTTTTCGTCCAGTCCTTTTTCTTTCAGTTTTTTCAAAACTTCGCCTACGTAATAGTCCAGGCGGGTAATCATTCCGGCAAATTGGGCGTGTGTATGCGTGATGGCGTTGTATCGTGAGCTTTCGTTTCCCTTAAATTCTTTATCCGGGTTGAATTTAGCTTTGTATTCATTCAGGATAGAATCTTCCGGCTGAACGAGTTCCGCATGAGGTAAGGTGTAAGTCAATACGCCGAAAAACGGCTGTTTGCCGTCTTGCTGATCCAGCCACTCCAATGCTTTCTGGTGAATCATGTCGGCCGAATATTGCGGACGTTTCAGGTAGTCGGGACCATACATCGGATATTGGATGTTTTCATCCATCACTACACGTATCACTCCGGTGTCACCCAACGCTTTACTATAACGGTTCAGGAAATTGGGATAATAAAGATGAGCCTGAAACTGACAGATATAACCGTAGTATTCGTCTATCCCCCGTTTGTCGGGAGTGGAACAGGAACCTTCGTAACCTCCGGCCCATTTACCGAACATACCTGTGGTATAGCCGTTATCTTTCATTATCTCCGGCAGGATTACGTGGTCGGGATCATAAGGGTGTTGCCCCACTATTGAGTATTCTTTATTCTGTCCATATTCCACGATCGGTGCATTTTTCCAGTACTCCTTGTTACCTCGTACTTCACAATGGCCTGAATGTTGTCCTGTCATGAATGAAGCTCTGGAAGGGGCGCTGACGGGACTTCCTGCGTATGCTTGCGTAAAACGCATTCCTTCACCGGCCATGGCGTCTATATGAGGGGTACGGATAAATGGTTGACCGTAGCATCCTAAGTCTCCATATCCCATATCGTCACAAAGGATGAAGAGGATATTGGGCTGGGTATTTTTTTTCTGTCCGTTGGCAGATAGGGTAGATAGGAGCAGGGCACTGCCTATCAACGGGATTGATTGATAATTCATGATATTGTTGTCATTAAAATAAAAGCGTTTCAGTGTTTCATATCTGGAATTATTTCCCGATTAAGTCCTTTCCTTCGCGTACGCTTTGAAGGATACTTTGCAGTTCTGCCACTTTCTCCGGCATATTCTTTGCATAGTTGGTTACCTCTTTCACTTCTTTCATCTTATAAAGCTGGGGTTCTTTAGAGTTTCCGGTTTCTATCTTCGGTCCCCATTGAATCATTTTCGGTCCGTCATTCGGTTCGATGTATTTCCAGTCTTTGGTGCGGACAGAAAGCGTGTGATTAGAAGCCTGCTCTATTACCCACGGGCGGTCTGTCTTTTCTTTACCCAGCCAACTTCCCAGATAGTTGTAACTATCCGGTGCGGTATTCTTAGGCATCGTAGCTCCGGTCAGGGAAGCGAGAGAGGCGAGCCAGTCCACTTGTGAAACCAATAAGTCTGAAGTCATTCCTTTTTTTACTCCTGCAGGCCAGCTGACGATGGCAGGAATACGGGTTCCTCCTTCAAAGGCACTATATTTGTTGCCCCGTAGTGGTCCCGCAGGACTATGACCGTTGAGTAGTTCTTCTGCTTTGTCATCGTATCCGTCGTCTACTACCGGGCCGTTGTCACTTGAAAGAATAATGAGTGTATTTTCTCTTAATCCCAGTTTTTCGAGTGTATTCAGGATTTCACCGACACAATAATCGAACTGTACGATAGCGTCGCCTCTTAATCCCATCGGATTTTTTCCTCTGAAACGGTCGTGAGGAAAGCGGGGCACATGTACGTCATTGGTGGCAAAGTAGAGAAAGAAAGGTTTGTTTTGGTTTTCCTCGATGAATTGAATGGCGTGTGTGGTAAGTGAATCAGCAATGTTTTCGTCTTTCCAGAGTGCCTTTCCACCGCCTTTCATAAAACCGATGCGTGAAATTCCATTAACGATCGACATGTCGTGACCGTGACTTGGCTTGAGGTTATAAAGTAATTCAGGATTACTTTTTCCGGTTGGTTCACCCTCGAAGTTCTTTTGATAACTGACTTCGATGGGAGCACTCGGATCATAGTTGGCTACTTTCCCGTTTTCGATGTACACACAGGGTACACGGTCGGCTGTGGCTGCCATAATGTAATGATAGTCGAAACCTAAATCGCCCAGTGCGCACGGTAACGGAGCATTCCAGTCTTGAGTGGCGGTTTGATCTCCGAGTCCCAGATGCCATTTGCCTACTGCGGCAGTGGTGTAACCGACACTTTTGAACATATCTGCCATGGTGTATTGTTCGGGGCGGATAATCATTCCGGCATTTCCTGCCGCTACATCCGTTCCTTCTTTGCGCCATGCGTATTCTCCGGTTAGCATGGAGTAGCGGGAAGGGGTGCTGGTGGCGGCTGTTGCATGAGCATTGGTGAAAAGGATTCCCGATTTTGCCAGTTGGTTGACGTTGGGTGTCTGTACGTTTTTAGCTCCGTAACATTCCAGATCGCCGTAGCCGAGATCGTCGGCGTAGATAAATACAACGTTGGGTGTTTTTGACTTTGTCGGTGTGGTGTTTTCCGGTGCTTTGTTGGCGGCTGTTGCAGCACAGGCAACAGAGGATACAAGGGTTAGAATGAAAGGTTGTTTCATTGGTTTTGGGGGTTAAGTGTGTTATTATTAGTAGAAAAAGATGTGCCTGTTCTTTGCCGGACACATCTTTTTCATCGTCTGTTTAACTTAATTCAATGATTTCCTCATTGCAGTTCGTCAGTTTTTCTATTCCTTCGTTGGTCACTACCCAAGAGTTCTCGATACCTACGGGACCTACACCCGGAATAACGATTTTCGGTTCGAGGGCAAAGACCATACCCGGTTCTAATTGTTGCTTTATGCGGGGAGCCAGTACCGGAGCTTCGTTAATTTCAAGCCCGATGCCGTGACCGATAAATTTGGCTTGTTGTCCTGTTCCCATAAATTTGTCGGCAAATCCGGCTGTTTTGACCACTTCGACTGCTGTATCGTAAAGCACTTCACAGGCAATACCCGGTCTGGCAATGGAAGCAATTTTTTCCTGGATATCCAGACAAACCTGATGGGCGGTGTAAGCTTCTTCGGGCAGTTTGCCGATAGAGAATACACGGCTCATATCGTTCATGTAGCCGTTGAAGTTGCCACCTAAGTCCACCATAACGCTTTGTCCCTCTTTTAACGGAGTTTTATTTGCTCCTCCCGGCAAGGCAGGATCAAGTCCCTGACCGCCTAAGGCAAAATCATAAGGAGAGGGGTAACCGGCATTATCTCCGGTCAGTACGCTACCCATGAATATTTCCATACTGCGTCCGAATACCCGGAAAATTCCGAGGCAACCTTGCAGGCGCATCAGGCGTTCTATTTCGATGGAAAATTCAATGTCCGTCATACCGGGACGATAAACACCAGGAATCTGCTCATAAGCCTTTGCATGAGCAATGCCGGAGCGGCGGAACATTTCAATTTCTACAGGTGTTTTCACGCTGCGTGCCTGGCGAATCAACGGGGTACCATTTACCACTTCCGTTTCCGGGAAGAGACTGGCCAGACGACAATATTCCGTATAAGGAAGTTCGTCACCTTCTAACATCAGTTTGGTTGGCATCGGTAATCCTTGTTCTTTCAGCAGATCAACAATTTGTTCCGGTTTGCGGATAGAGAATGAGTGCTCTCCTGTGATGTTATTAGGACGTTTAAAAAATAATAGTGCAGGCGAATGAAGGGGGAGGTAAAGATAGCCACTGACTACACAGCCATACGTGTAAATTAAATTTGCATTACACGTGATAAGTGCGGCATCAATGCCCTGCGACACCATCAGACTGCGAATCTTGTCACGGCGAAATTTCAATTCGGGTTGTAGCATTTTTTATTTATTACTTGATTATTAATTACAAAACCAATAATGGTAAATTATTAGTTGTGAGTTGTTTATCGCATATAACAAATTCACAAACTATTATTTAACCTATCATGCTACAAAGATAATTAATTCCAGCGAAAATAATGTTAATCTCAAAAAAAATAGCGCTACCCGCGTCCTGTCACAGGAGACGAGCAGCGCAAACCACAAATACAAATACAACTAAACAAAGTCTTCTAAATAACGCCTTGCCCCATCATTGCGTGAGCTACTTTCATAAATCCGGCAATGTTGGCACCCTTCACATAATTAATGTATCCGTCGGGTTCCGTGCCGTATTTCACGCATTGTGCATGGATGCCGTGCATGATTGCATGGAGTTTTTCGTCCACTTCGGCAGCACTCCAGCTAAGGTGCATTGCGTTTTGAGACATTTCCAAGCCGGAAGTGGCTACACCACCTGCGTTGACCGCTTTACCCGGAGCGTACATCGTCTTATGTTCAATGAAAAGATCGATAGCTTCAGGGGTACATCCCATATTGGAAATTTCTCCGACGCAAAGTACGTCATTTTTTATGAGATTTTGAGCATCTTCTCCATTTAATTCGTTCTGGGTGGCGCAAGGAAGTGCGATGTCTGCTTTCACTTCCCACGGGCGTTTTCCTTCTACGAAGGTTGCGTTCGGATACTGTTCAGCATAAGGAGCCACAATATCGTTACCCGAAGAACGAAGTTCGAGCATATAGTCTATCTTCTCGCCGCTGATACCATCCGGATCGTAGATATATCCGTCCGGACCGGAAATCGTAATCACTTTTGCACCCAGTTCGGTAGCTTTAGTAGCTGCTCCCCAGGCAACGTTGCCGAAACCGGAGATTGCCACTGTCTTACCTTTTATATCAATCCCTTTTGCCTGAAGCATCTGGTTGACAAAATACAGTCCTCCGAAACCAGTAGCTTCCGGACGAATCAATGAACCGCCGAATTCCAATCCTTTACCAGTGAATGTACCGGTAAATTCACGAGTCAGTTTCTTGTACATGCCGAACATATAGCCCACTTCACGTCCTCCTACGCCGATGTCACCGGCAGGCACATCCATGTCCGGTCCGAGATGACGCCACAACTCCAGCATAAATGCCTGGCAGAAACGCATGATTTCAGCATCACTCTTTCCGCGTGGAGAGAAATCGGAACCGCCTTTACCGCCACCCATAGGCAAGGTAGTCAGTGCATTCTTGAATGTTTGTTCGAAACCGAGGAACTTCAAAATGGAAAGATTAACGGATGCATGAAAACGGATACCACCTTTATATGGGCCTATCGCATTATTGAATTGTACACGATAACCGAGGTTGGTCTGCACCTCACCTTTATCATCCACCCACGTCACACGGAAAGTGAAGATACGATCAGGTTCTACCAATCTTTCTATGATTTTAGCTTTTTCAAATTCAGGATGTTGATTGTATATATCTTCGATAGAAAGAAGAACTTCCTTCACTGCCTGAAGATATTCAGATTCACCGGGATGCTTAGCCTCCAAAGAGGACATGATTTTCTGGATGTTCATGATACTATATTTTAAAAGGTTAATTCTGATAAAATGTCAACTAACTCACTGCAAATATAGGAAAATTTTTCAGATGCGATTGATTTTATGCCATTATTTTGATTAAATAATGATAAAATGATAGTAGAGAAAGCATTAGGTATCAAGTATTCAGTGCTAATACTTAATACTTGATACCTGAATTTAATACTTTGTACTTTTTACTTCTTAAAATCCGGCTTCATGTCCAAATTGTACATGATGAAACCGTAGATGTCTGCCTGTTCTTCAAGTACTTTTGCCATCGGTTTGCCTGCACCGTGACCTGCTTTGCTGTCGATGCGGATCAGTGTCGGGTTTGTACCGTCGTTGTCTGCTTGCAGCGTAGCGGCAAACTTGAATGAATGGGCGGGAACCACACGGTCGTCATGGTCGGCAGTGGTCACTAGTGTTGCCGGATATTTCGTGCCCGGTTTCAGGTTGTGCAATGGAGAATAGCCTTTGAGGTATTCAAACATTTCTTTGCTGTCTTCGCTTGTTCCGTAATCGCTTGCCCAGTTCCAGCCGATAGTAAATTTATGATAGCGTAACATATCCATCACGCCTACCTGCGGAATTGCTACACGGAACAGGTCCGGACGCTGTGTCATGCAGGCACCTACCAGCAGACCACCGTTGGAGCCACCTACAATGGCGATTTTGTCTTTATTCGTATATTTTTCGTTGATAAGATATTCGGCAGCAGAGATGAAGTCGTCGAATACATTCTGCTTCTGCATCTTAGTTCCGGCTACGTGCCAGTCTTCACCGTATTCGCTGCCACCACGCAGGTTGACTTGTGCGTAGATACCGCCATTTTCGAGGAATGGGATGCGCATTGCACTGAAACCCGGGTTGAGGCTGATGCCGAAACCACCGTATCCGTAGAGGAATACAGGATTTTTGCCGTCTTTCTTCAGATCTTTCTTATAGGTAAGGAACATCGGGACTTTTACACCGTCTTTGCTGGCAAAGAATACTTGTTCCGTCACAAAATCATCCGAGTTGAACTGTACTTTCGGTGCACGGTATAGTTCGTAGGTGTTCTGGTCCATATCATATTTGTAAGTGGCACCCGGAATGGTGAATGAAGTGAATCCGAAGAAACATTCTTTATCGTCTTTGTTGCCGCTAAAGCCTACGGAACCGAGTGACGGCAGTTGAATCTCCTGAATTTGTTTGCCGTCGAGGCCGTAAACGTATGCATGGTTCGAAGCATCTTTGTCGTAAGTAAGGAACAGTTTGCCACCGATCACTTCTGCGTTTGAAAGAACGGCTTCCGATTCGGGAACGAGTTCTTTCCAGTCCTCCAGTTTCGGACGGTTGATGTCGGCTACCATGATCCGGTTTTTCGGTGCGCCATAGTTAGTATAAATATACATCTGATCGCCGATCACTTCAATCGGGTAGTATTGGTAGTCGAGGTCGGTAGTCAGCTGGATAAAAGGAGAATTCGGCTTTTTCAGGTCCCTTATAAATAAGTTGTTGCCTCTTCCGGCACCGGATTCTGTGAGGAAGAGAATACGTTCGTCTTCGCTGGTGCTGGCTGTATAGAAACGTTTCGGATAAGCCGGATTTTGATAAATCAGTTTATCTTTCGATTGCGGTTCACCTATTTTGTGATAATAGATTTTGTGCTTTTCGTTTACGTTGGAGAATTCTTTTCCTTTGGCGGGAGCATCGTAGGCGCTGTAGTAGAAGCCGTCTCCCTGCCAGGCGGCACCGGTAAATTTGGCCCATTCGATGTGGTCTTCCAATAACTTGCCACTTTCAGTGTCCATGACAAATATTTCAGACCAATCCGATCCGCTGCGTGAGATACTGTAAGCGGTATATTTGCCGTCGTTTGAGAAGTAAAGACCGGTCAGTGCCACTGTGCCATCGTCCGAGAGCTTGTTCGGGTCGAGGAAAACGCGAGGCTCGCCGTCCAGTGAATCCTGTACGTAGAATACACTCTGGTTTTGCAGGCCATCATTTTTACTGAAGTAATATTTGCCATGTTTCTTGATTGGCGCACTGATCTTCTCGTAATCGGCCAGTGTGGTCAATCGTTTCAACAAGTTTTCCCGGAATGGAATCTGACTTAGATACTCATTCGTTACTTTGTTTTGTGCTTCTACCCAGGCAGTAGTAGCTGCACTGGTGTCATTTTCCAGCCATCTGTAAGGGTCGGGAACTTGTGTACCGAAGTACACGTCTACGGTGTCTACCTTTGCCGTCTCGGGGTAGACTAGCTTTTTCTGTTGGGGAGCGCATGACATCACCATGATTCCACTCATTAATAAAGTTACTTTTTTCATGTGAATAAAAAGTCTTTTTGAATAAACTTAAAGTTACAAATCTACAAAATAATAAGAGATAAACAAGTAAACTTTATAAAGAAGATGGTGGAAAATGAGATTTAAAGAATTAACTTTGCAAAATGTGATTCTGCAGATAGACGATTTGAAATAAGAAAGGAGAATGACTTTATGCTTAGTAAATATAAATTAAACCAGCTTTACTTCAAAGATACACAATTCGCTAACTTGATGACAAGGCGGATTTTTAACGTGTTATTAATCGCTAATCCTTACGATGCTTTCATGTTGGAGGATGACGGGCGCATTGATGAGAAGATTTTCAATGAATACACTTCTTTGTCTCTGCGCTATCCACCTCGTTTCTCGCAGGTATCTACGGAGGAGGAAGCACTGTCACAGTTGGAAAATATGTCGTTCGACCTGGTGATTTGTATGCCGAGTACGGGGGATAATGACAGTTTCGATATCGGCCGTCACATCAAAGAGAAATACGAGCATATTCCTATCGTCATACTGACTCCTTTTAGCCATGGTATTACCAAACGGATTATCAATGAAGATTTGAGTGCGTTTGAATATGTGTTCTGTTGGTTAGGCAATACCGACCTGCTGGTGTCTATTATCAAGTTGATAGAGGACAAGATGAATCTGGAACACGATGTACAGGAGGTCGGTGTGCAGCTGATTCTTTTGGTGGAAGATGGCATTCGTTTCTATTCTTCCATTTTGCCGAATCTGTATAAGTTCGTGTTGAAGCAGAGTCAGGAATTCTCTACCGAAGCCTTGAATGCACACCAGCGTACGCTTCGTATGCGCGGACGTCCTAAAATAGTGTTGGCACGTACGTATCAGGAGGCGATGGAGATCTATCATAAGTATCAGAATAATATATTAGGGGTAATCACTGACGTCCGTTTCCCGAAAGTGGAACGGGGAGAGAAAGACGGTCTGGCAGGTATCAAGCTGTGTGCGGAGATACGTAAGAATGATCCGTTTGTTCCTTTGATTATTCAGTCTTCCGAATCTGAAAATTCGTCTTATGCAGCCAAGTATGGTGCCAGCTTTATCGACAAGAACTCCAAGAAGATGGACGTTGATTTGCGCCGTATCGTCTCCGATAATTTTGGTTTTGGTGATTTTATTTTCCGGAATCCGGATACCGGGGAGGAGATTGCCCGTGTCCGGAATTTGAAGGAGTTGCAAAATATTCTTTTTGCCGTACCTGCGGAGTCCTTCTTATATCATATCAGCCGAAATCACGTGTCGCGTTGGTTTTATTCGCGTGCCATGTTTCCGGTAGCCGAGTTCTTGAAACCGATTACCTGGAATAGTCTTCAGGATGTGGATGCGCACCGTAAAATCATCTTTGAGGCGATTGTGAAATATCGTAAGATGAAGAACCAGGGAGTTGTGGCGGTCTTTAAGCGCGATCGCTTCGACCGTTATTCTAACTTTGCCCGTATCGGGGATGGCTCTCTCGGAGGAAAAGGGCGTGGGCTGGCATTTATTGATAATATGGTGAAGCGTCATCCGGAGTTTGACGAGTTTGAAAATGCGCGTATTGCTATTCCGAAAACAGTGGTGCTTTGCACGGATGTCTTTGATGAGTTTATGGACACCAATAACTTGTATCAGATTGCACTGTCGGATGCGGATGATGCCACGATTTTAAAATATTTTTTGAAGGCAAAGTTGCCGGACCGGTTGATAGAGGACTTTTTCACTTTCTTCGATGTGGTGAAGTCTCCGATTGCCATTCGTTCTTCTTCTTTATTAGAGGACTCACATTATCAGCCTTTTGCTGGAATTTATAACACATACATGATTCCTTATCTGGACGACCGCTATGAAATGTTGCGGATGCTTTCCGATGCCATCAAAGGGGTGTATGCTTCGGTTTATTTCCGTGACAGCAAGGCGTATATGCAAGCCACGTCGAATGTAATCGATCAGGAGAAAATGGCTGTTATCTTACAGGAAGTAGTTGGCAATCAGTATGGTGACCGTTATTATCCTTCCATGTCCGGTGTGGCACGCTCGCTCAATTATTATCCGTTGGGGAATGAAAAGGCAGAAGAGGGAACGGTGAATCTGGCTTTGGGATTAGGAAAATATATTGTTGACGGTGGCATGACCCTTCGTTTTTCTCCTTATCATCCTAATCAGGTGTTACAGACCAGCGAAATGGAAATTGCTCTCAAGGAGACTCAAACCCGTTTCTATGCATTGGATTTGAAAAATGCCGGACATGATTTTTCTATCGACGATGGTTTTAATTTGCTGAAACTTCATGTCAAAGAGGCAGAAAGTGACGGTGCTCTGCGTTATATTGCTTCTACCTACGATCCGTACGATCAGATCATTCGTGATGGTTTATATCCGGGAGGACGTAAGGTGATTACTTTTGCTAATATCCTGCAACATGATGTTTTCCCGTTAGCTCGTATTCTGCAGTTAGTATTGAAATATGGTGAACAGGAGATGCGCCGTCCGGTTGAAATTGAATTTGCAGCAACGTTAAGTCGCGAACATGATAAATCCGGAACTTTCTATCTGTTGCAGATCCGTCCTATCGTAGACAGCAAAGAAATGCTGGACGAGGATTTGAACGAGATTCCTGATGAAGATGTGATTCTCCGTTCGTATAATTCGTTGGGACACGGTATTATGAATGAGGTATATGATGTGGTTTATGTAAAAACCGACAATTATAGTGCTTCCAATAATCAGACGATTGCCTGGGAGATAGAAAAGATCAATCAACAGTTCCTGAACGAAGGAAAGAACTATGTATTAGTTGGCCCGGGACGTTGGGGAAGTAGTGATACATGGCTTGGTATTCCGGTGAAGTGGCCTCATATTTCGGCTGCCCGTGTGATTGTGGAAGCCGGTCTGACTAATTATCGGGTAGATCCCAGTCAGGGGACACACTTTTTCCAGAACCTGACTTCTTTCGGGGTGGGATATTTCACGATCAACGCCTTTATGAATGATGGAGTTTATAATCAGGATTTCCTCAATGCACAACCAGCAGTGCAGGAAACGAACTATCTCCGTCATGTTCGTTTTGAAAAGCCTGTGATAGTCAAGATGGACGGCAAGAAGAAGCTGGGAGTAGTCTTGATGCCAGGTGTCGATAAATAAGCTTTATTAACGTTTGATCTATTACATAATGAAGTTCTGTTTTTCATCTGAAAGACAGAACTTCTATGTTATATCTCTTAAAAATGTTTCATTTTTCATATTCCAGGCCTTAATTGTGGTCTTCTTTTCATATTTAAAAATAAAACTTTCTTTAGATACTTTATTATAAAGAAATAAAACTGTATTTTTGCGGCCAGTTTACAAGATAGCACCTGTATATTAGGTATTTAAGCTTATCTTTGATTTCAGAGAGAGGGACTCCGTATTATTTAAAGGCGTATTTAATTCGGTATGAAGGGTATTTTGAAGTTTATTTTATTTTTAGAGATTGTATTGTTGTGCAGTTGTGTAAACGATGAAAAGCGTTCGGGTGCCTTTGGCGGAATGAGCTTGCATCTATCCGCAAATTCTTCGGTGACAGATGTTACGACACGCTCAAGTGAGGAAGTACTGCCTTCCATACAAGATTTCTCTATTTCTGTGTTGCAAGGTGACAAAGTGCAGGCTTCCTGGGATAAGTTGAGTGACTATGATGAAGACACTACTTTTCCGGTAGGAAGTTATACCTTGAAAGCTTTCTATGGTGACATTGAGAAGGAAGGCTTTGATTCTCCTTATTATGAGGGTACTACCGATTTTAACATCCGTGGTGGCGAGACTACTCCCGTAGAAACTACTTGTAAGTTGGCCAATACTAAAATAAGTATTGAATACACGGATGATTTCAAACAGTATTTTAAGACTTATTCTTCTACCGTACAGGCAGAGTTGGGAAGTGAAGTTTCTTTTTCGTCCGGAGAAACACGTGCTGCTTTTGTGAAGCCGGGTAGAATTTCAGTAAAACTGACTTTCACGAAAGTGAATGGCGGACTAAGTCCGACTACTATTGAAGTGGCTACCATTGAGGAGGCGTTAGCTCAACATCATTATCATTTGCAAATGAATGTGGACGCTGGTAAAGCCATGTTGAGCATTGTTTTTGACCGTGTAACGGAAGTCAGACCCATTACTTTGGATATTTCGGATAAAGCATTGAATATTAAACCTCCTTATTTTACATTGACCGGATTTGAGAAAACAAGTAATGATGGTAATCAGTGGGACGGTAATCCGATTGAATCGAATCAGTTATCGGCTTTGTTGACTTCTTTGGGCGGTTTTACGAAATGTATTCTTAGAACTACTTCTCCTAATTTACCCGATTGGCCGGAGGAAGGATTTAATCTGGCGGCACTTACTCCTGAAGATCAAGCATTGTTGGACAAATCAGGTGTGAAGTTGATTGGCTTTGGTATTAATCAGGATCAGATGGGTATTATTAATTTTACTGGTTTGATTCCTAATCTGAATATCACGGATAATAATGATACTCATTTATTCTATTTGAGTGCCACCAGTACTTATGGTAAGCAAAGTGAAGATTATGTGTTGAATATAACAACGCCTAAGAACTTTATGTTGCTGCCTACGGAGCCTGTGAAGATGAAGAGTAAAGAAGTGACGATTCCGGTGAAACTGAAAGAAGGCAATCCGCAGAATATTAAACTTTATTATCGTTATTATGGTGTGATGACTTTGATTAACAATACGGTTATCACTCCGATAGAAGGAAAAGAAGGATATTACAATATAAAAGCAAGTGGTATTGATATGGGAGTTGTAGCCAAAGACTTCCAGGCTGAATATAATGGTTTGAAATCAGCCATCGTTTCCGTAGCTGTTATTATACCTTCTTATAGTGTTATCCTCGAACCGTTTGATGTGTGGTCATACACGGCTGAAATGACGATTATACCTGAATATGCCGAAGATATGTCTAATGTGATGAGTGCTATTGAAGCATATATTTCTTTGAATGGAAGTACGTGGACGAAAGTGGATGCCAAAGATTTGAAACTGGATGTAACCACTGGAAAGGCTGTCATTTCAGGACTTACTCCGGGAACTACTTATTATTTCAGAACGACTTGTGATGATGGTGCGACTTTCTCAATTCCTGTTATGCAGACAACAGAGAGTGTAGTACAGCTTCCGGATTTCACGCAAGGATGGGGGACTACTCTGTTTAGTGGCACTATTAATAAGGGAGGTAAATATTACCATAAAGGTTTTTGGGGAGATAATAGATTTGATACAACTGTTTTAACGGCCCTTGATCTTGAAAGTAGTGCAAGTTGGGCGACAGTAAATAGTAAAACTGTACCAACTACAGGTAATAAAAATACTTGGTATATGGTTCTTTCAAGTATGCAGCAAAATAATGGAGTTTTGATGCGCAATGTGGCATGGACTATAACCTCTAATGATCCTCCTTCAGGAAGTGGTGGATTTAGTGCAGATCAGTTAACAAGTCTTACGCCTCCTACGCATGGTCATCGTTCTGCCGGTAAGCTTTTCCTGGGAAGTTATAGTTATAACCATTCTACTAATGTAGAAATCTATAATGAAGGTATATCCTTCACTTCCCGTCCGATAAAGCTAAAGGGTACTTATACTTATGTAGCTAATAACGATCAGGGCGGTATTGTAACTGTAATAGTAGAAAACCGCGAAGGAGGACAAACATTAAAGCTGGCCGAAGGTAGTGAAGTCTTAACAGCGACGAGTTCTCAAAAGGACTTCACGGTGGACTTAACTTATAATACGATGTTTGAGAAAAAAGCGACTCATTTAAGAGTGATGTTTGCCTCTTCTTCCAATGCTTCAAACACTCAAAGTGTTGAAGACAGTAAGATTAAAACAACGGATAATAAGGGTGAAGCTGTTTCTACTGGTAGTGAATTGTATATAGATAAAAATATAATATTAGAATATAAGTAATGAGTAATATGAAAGCAATAAAAAAACTCGTTTTTATATGTTTGGCAAGCATCTTAGGTTTATGCAGTGCTTGTATGAATGATAATCCTGATTTTGGAAGGGACGACGAAGGAACCGGGAATACAAATCAAGGCGAAGGACAGGTAAGACTTGCGGGAACAAGTGTTTCTGTTTCTGTGGATGTGCTGTCACGTGCGGACGGTAAAGCAATCAATACAGATGATTATATCATTCGGATTTATTCAACTGATAATAATTTATTGGTAAAGGAATATACAAGATATAGAGATATGCCTGAAATCTTAACCTTGAATGTGGGTAACTATAAGATTGAAGCATTATCACATGACGTAAAACCTGCTGAATGGGAAAAACCTTTCTATAAAGGAACCCAAACTTTTACAATAAAGAAAGATGAGGTTACATCGGTTGATGTAATTAAATGCTTCTTGCAGAATATAATGGTGACAGTCGATCTCAATGATGATTTGAAGCAGAAAGTCGGTGGTGACCAATCCATTACAATAAAAGTCGGTACAGGTGAACTGACTTTTAATAATAACGATATTGGAAGTGGACGTGCCGGATTCTTTGAAGCTGCCGAAGTAGGCAATATCATCATTGTTCATTTCCAGGGAACGGTAGATGGGGAATGGACAGAAGACCAAACCAGTTTCAGCAATGTGAAAGGTGGAGAGCACCGGAACATTGTGTTTAATCTGGAGATACCTTCAGTGGGTGACATGGGATTAAGCGTAAAGCTGGATGCAGTATGTAAGAAAGTGGATTTGCTCGCTTGGGCTGATCCGGGAGCAGAAGATATATTGCCGGAAGATCCATCTGTAAATCCTGGTACAAGTGCACCGACAATCGTAGGACAAGGTTTCAATATAATGGATGAGATAGAAGTAGAGAAAGACGAAACCAAAACTATTATTGTTAATATCACGGCAGATAATGGTATTCAAAATTTGAAAGTGAAGATTGATTCGGAGACTTTGACACCTGAAATTCTGAAGTCGGTAGGCTTGTCTTCCGAATTTGATTTGGCTCACCCTGCAAATGCAGATTTGGAGAAAGCGTTGAAGAGCTTAGGTTTCCCGGTGAGCAGTGAAGTGATCGGAGTGAAATATTTGGTGTTTGATATTACACAGTTTACGCCGCTACTCGGATTGTATGGACTTGCTTCTCATAATTTTATTATTACCGTTGTCGATCAGGCAAATAATACCAGAACAGCTACTTTAGCATTGAAATCAATAGCAAAGAAAACAGAATGAAAAAACTGATACATATATTAGTTATAGCTTTCATTGTTGGACTTGTTTGTGTCTCCTGCCGTGAAAGTGACCTGACAAATAATGGAGAGGGTGCATTATCTTTAAAGATAGGTGTTCAACGTGAATTACCCACTGTTTCTGCCGGAAAGACGAGAGCTACGCTTACTGATGAAGAATTGCTTCAGAAGTGTAAAGTGTATATCCGTAACGCGGAGGGCTTGGTGCGTAAATTCGCCACTTTGGATGAAATGCCGGAACAAATACTGTTAGTTCCCGACAATTATAAAGCGGAAGTTACTGCGGGTGATTCCGTAGCTGCATCTTTTACCGATTCTTATTTCAAGGGGACGAAAGAGTTTACAATTTCAAAAGGGACGGCTATTTCGGAATCAGTAGTGTGTGGCATTCGTAATACAGTAGTCAGTCTGGCTCTGTCTGACGAATTACAGGAGGCATTTCCTACTTATAAAATTACGGTGAGTAACCGATTGGGGACCTTGGAATATACACAGGATAATATATCCCAACTAGGATATTTTATGCTGTTGGATGATGAAAACCAATTAAGATGGAATCTTGTTGGGCAACTTAACGGCAGTGAAACAGAAATAACCAAAAGTGGAGTTATTAATTTGGTGCGGAAAGCAACCAGATATGATTTGACTTTTAGTAATTCTTCCTCTGAAGTGGGTGGTGGCATGATTTCTGTAAATGTGGTTGAAACAGCTTTGACGACGGATGAGAAAGTAGATATACTGGCACGTCCTGTTATTAAGATAATCGAGAATGATCAGATTTATGAGTTGGATAATGCAGTTTATCGTGCGCAATTCGACAAGGAAACACCTATTGTTGTGCGGATGGCTGCCAGTGTGCCTTTTACTGAATTGAAAGTGACGAGTGCGGATTTTGCACGGTTGGGAATTACCCATTTTTCTTCTTTCGACTTGATGGAATTGACTGAAGTTCAGATAAGAGAACTGGATAATCTTGGATTTAGTATCCAATTTAATGCGGATATGACAAAGGTTCAGTTTGCATTTAAGGAAAACTTGAGAGAGATAATGACTAATTCGATTGACGACGGTAATAACACCTATCGATTTGACATTGAAGTAAGGGACCGGAATGGAAAAGATAGAGCGAAAACGTTGACGGTTATCGCTACAGATGCTTTGGTTGCTACCGAGGATATTGCTACACAGAACGATATTTGGTCAACAAAAGCCACTCTGTATGGTAGTCTGGTTGCTTCAGTTACAGAAATGAATTTCCGTTACCGGGCGCTTGGTTCCAATGATTGGATGTATTCGAATCAGGCTGTGTTGAATAATAAAATATTTACGAGTCAAATAACCGGACTTGAACCTGGTATAACCTATGAATATCAGGCAATGGCTGGTACTGTTGCAGCGAAAGAAACAAAACAATTCACTACAGAAGCTCCTGCACAATTACCGAATGCCGGGTTTGAAGACTGGCATGGAAGTTCTCCTCTTTATATTTATAAGAGTGGTGGAGAAATGTTCTGGGATAGTGGTAATACAGGTTCTGCCACATTGAATAAGAATGTGACAACGTATGATGCAACCATTAAGCACAGCGGGAATTATTCTGCAAAATTACAGTCTCAATATGTGGCTCTTTTTGGAATTGGTGCTTTTGCTGCCGGAAATGTATTTGTCGGGAAGTTCCTGAAAATAGATGGAACAGACGGTATCTTACGGTTTGGACGTCCTTTCACTTCACGTCCATCGAAATTGGTGCTTTATTATAGATATGTAGCTGGTACGGTGGACTATTCAACATTGAGCGAGTTGCCGAAAAACAGTAAAGACATGGGCTCTATTTATGTAGCATTGGGTGACTGGCCACATCAGACTTTTGAAGGAGAAACGGATATACCGGTACTTGTTAAGACAAAGCCTGCTGACAGGCAGCTTTTTGATTCAAATTCTTCGAATGTGATAGGCTATGGAGAGTGTATTCTTAAAGAGTCGACGGAGGGTGAGGGATTGATTAAACTGGAGATCCCGATTAACTATCGCTCTAACCGTAAACCGACTGATATTATTTTAGTGGGTAGTGCAAGTAGATATGGAGATTATTTTACCGGAAGTACGGGCAGTACTTTGTGGCTTGATGATTTGGAATTAATTTATGAATAAGCAAAGTATGAATTACTTTATCAAAACTTCATTCCTGATAATCTTGGGAATAATTGTTGGAACGACGCAAACATGCGCGCAACAGGAGTTCAAACGGAATATAGAAATGAGAACTTTCATTCCTAAGGGACAATGGATTGTGGGTAGTTCAGTTTCTTATTCTCAATACTCAAATGATAACTATCAGTTTCTGGTGATAGAGAATTTGAGTGGGGAAGGGTATGCTTTTAAAGTGAGTCCGGTATTGTGTTATGCTTTTAAGGATAATGTAGCTGCAGGTGGACGTTTTATGTATAGCCGGACGTATACCAAGCTAAATAATATCAGTGTAAATATTGATGAAGATACCAACTTTGATATTAGTAACCTGTATGAATTGAAGAACTCTTATTCGGGAATTGCTGTTTTGAGAAATTACATCAATTTAGGTACTAGCAAGCGTTTTGCATTATTCAATGAAGTGCAGTTAGAGTTGGGAGGTTCTGTTTCAAAAGTGGTGAACGGTAAAGGGGATGACCTGACAGGAGTATATCAGACTTCTTTGGATGCAAGTGTTGGTTTGAGTCCAGGTTTGGTTGCCTTTATCAATAATTATACGGCAGTGGAAGTAAGCATTGGTGTGTTGGGACTGAATGTCAGTCGAACCCATCAAGTGACGGACCGGATTTACGAAAGCAACCGTTCGTCGATGAGTGCCAATTTTAAAATTAATCTTTTCAGTATAGGACTGGGAATAGCTTTTTACCTTTAAAAAACAAGACGAATGTATAAACGGTTATTGGTAACAGTACTGGTGTCTGTATTCGTTTTCTCTTTGTGGGGAAAGACGGAAACGGTTTGTCAATCGTTGGAGGTAGAAGATTCTGTCCCCGTTTTTCAGAAGGATACGCTACCGGTAAAAGGGAGCTTGGACTTCCTGCGAATCAAACGTATCGGACGTTATGATCGTGGAATCATGAACTATCGTTTCATTCCTAAAGGGAAGTGGATCTCTGGTTTCACAATGTCATACTGGGATTATAATAGTGCGGATAATAAACTGCTGTTTGCCTATTTTGATAATTTTGATTGTAATGGGCGTAATCTGAATTTTTCTGTATATGGAGGCTATGCTGTCCGTGATAATATGGTGTTGGGATTGAAGTTCGGATACCGGAATATGCGGGGAGCCTTGAATAATATCACGCTGAAAATTGATGATGATGTCGATTTCTCTTTGAAAGATTTAAAGTTGGAACAAAATTTGTATAACGTGTCGTTCTTTCATCGCTCTTATGTAGGTTTGGATGCCGGTAAACGATTTGGATTGTTCAATGAGACTGCTTTGACGTTCAATTTTGGAAAGTCTAAATTCGACCGTGGTGTAGAAGAAAATCTGGTTAATACTCAAACAGATATATTTGAGGTGCAATTGGGAATAAATCCGGGATTGGCTGTTTTTATCATGCAAAATGTAAGTATTGAATGTTCGCTCGGAATAGCCGGCATTCGTTACAGGCAGGAAAAACAGAAAAATAATCTGGGAGAGACGGGAAAACGGATGACGGGTGGATCTAACTTTAGGGTGAATCCTTTCAATATTAGTTTAGGATTGACGATTTGCTTATGATTTTATGAGACATAGAAAAAAATACATATTACTGTTCCTGCTTCTGGTTGTATGTGCCGGCTTGGTATTCTTTTATGGAATAAAAAGTGAGGGACAGGAAGACAAACAGGAGGTATTGTCATCAGTAGAGGATACTCATCAGGTACCTGAAGCTGCTGTGGACTCTGCCCGCCAGATAATTGGAGAAGTGGAGGAAAACGTGTCTCCAGCAGAGAATTCTGTGGAAAAGGTTGTGAAGAAGCCTGAAGAAAGAACAGTGGAGAAGTTTGTAGATAAAAAGCAGGCAGATAAAAGGCAGAAGGTTGCGTCTAAGAGAGAAGCAGTAGCTGTTCCGCCGGTTTCTTCAACGGATATAAAATTGGCTTCTGATGTTGTCAATACTCCTTTGAAGTTAGAAGGAACTATCTGTGACCTTGTATTATCGGAGCGTAAACAGGATAGTAAAATAACAGCTGCACTTCCGGTTCACACGGTTGAAACGGTTAAAAGAGAGTTCGATTGGAAAAGTGATACGTTAGAGACCAAGCGAGGCATTGATTTATTGAGAATCAAAAGGGTAGGGCGGTTTGATCGTGGCATTGTGAATTATCGTTTTATGCCTAAAGGAAAATGGATGTTTGGTACGGATTTTTCATTTTGGGATTATAACAGTGAGGACTCCAAATTATTGTTTACTTACCTCGATGATTTTGATTTTGAAGCACGTACCATTAATGTGGCTCCTTTTATCGGTTATTTTTTCAAAGATAATCAGGTAGTGGGTGTAAAGCTCGGTTATAAGCATACGGACGGTCATTTAGGCAATGTTAGTTTTAAGATTGATGATGACGTGAATTTCACTCTCAAGGAATTGAAATTGAAAGAAGAGTTGTATAATTGCACCTTTTTCCATAGCTCCTATATCGGGTTGGATCCGGGAAAACGTTTCGGATTGTTCAATGAAACCAATCTGCGTTTGGGATTCGGACATTCGGAGTTTACAAGAGGTTCGGGCGAGAGTTTGAAGAATACCAAAACGAATATATTTGAGGCACAGTTGGGGATTAATCCCGGAGTGGCTGTCTTTATTATGCAAAATGTGAGTGTGGAATGTAGTGTGGGAGTGATAGGCTTGAAATACCGTAAGGAAAGTCAGGTGAATAATCTTGGTGAGAAGGGTTCCCGTACGAATGGTGGAGCCAACTTTAAAATAAATTTGTTTGATATTAATTTAGGATTAACTATAAGTATGTAATCATGAAAAGTAAAGGCAGAAATAGACTTTTATCCTTAATTATATGCATTTGCATTGCATTTGCTTTTTCATCATGCGTCAAGAACGATTTGCCGTATCCTGTTGTCAGATTGTCTATTACCGGCTTTGAGGTGAATGGACAGATTGGTAGTGCAGTCATTAATAATGAAGAACGTACAGTAACAGTAGACTTGCTCGATTCTGTGGATTTGAAGAAAGTGATTGTCACCCGTTTCGATTATTCGGAAGAGGCTAATACGGATTTGAAGGTGAATACAACGATTGATTTGTCTTCTCCTAAAGAAGTGGTATTGTCTTTGTATCAGGATTATCGATGGAAGATTATAGCCAACCAGACCGTCGAACGCGTATTTAGCGTCAAGAATCAGGTCGGAGGAGCCGTGATTGACGAAAAAGCTCGACAAGCTATCGTTTATGTCAATAAAAATACGATGCTCAACAAAATAACCGTGAAAGATTTGAAGCTGGGGCCGATCAGTTCTACCGTTTCGCCTGACTTTACCACTTTGAAGGACTTTACACAAGAGCAGAAAGTAAATGTGACATTTAAAGGAAAAACCGAAGAGTGGAGTTTGTACGCATTCATCACGGATAAGGTTGTCTTTACTAATTCGGCGGATGGCTGGACTAATGTAGCATGGCTTTATGGAGAAGGACAGGAGGATGTAGTGAACGGCTTTGAAATACGTGAAGCTTCATCAGAAGAATGGACAAGGGTAGATCAGGATATCGTTGTACAGAATGGAGTAAATTTCTATGTTTGTGTTCCGCATTTGAAAGCGGACACGGAATATGTATGTCGTGCTTTGGTAGATGGAACAGAAGATCGTGGTGAAGAGATTACTTTTAGAACGACTGCTGCGATTCCTTTAACAGGTGGTACATTTGATAATTGGAATCAGAGTGGTAAAGTCTGGAACCCGTGGGGAAGTAATGAAACTCCTTTCTGGGATACCGGAAATCAGGGAGCTACAACCTTAGGTGACAGCAACTCTGTTCCTACCGAAGATATATGGTCGGGTAAAACAACCGGTATGGCTGCGAAGCTTGAGTCTAAGTTTGTGGGAGTAGGTTCTGCCGGGAAATTAGCTGCCGGTAACCTCTTTGTCGGTAAATATGTGGCAACCGACGGAACAAATGGTATCTTGAACTTTGGGCAATCGTTCTCTGCTTATCCTACTCATCTGAAAGGATATTATAAGTACCAGCCCGGAGTCATTGATAACTCTTCCATTGAATATAATTATTTAAAAGGAAGGACAGATACCTGCTCGATCTATATTGCCATTGGTGATTGGGATAGTCCGATTGAAATACGCACCAAACCTTCTAACCGGAAATTGTTTGATAAAAATGATAAGCATGTGATTGCTTATGCTGAATTTACATCGGGAACTCCTGTTGCCGTGTATAAGGAATTTGACTTGAAACTGGAATATAGGGCTACGAACAGAAAACCAACCTATATCGTCCTGGTATGTTCTGCAAGCAAATATGGTGATTTCTTTACTGGAGCGTCCGGTAGTGTGCTTTATGTGGATGAGTTTAGTCTGGAATACGATTATGATAACTGATTGGCTTTATAGCATATAACGAAGATAAATGGGTTCAGAGATATAAACTCTCTTTCCTTTTTTAAATCATCATTTTAATTTGTAAAATGGTATGTTATAAGTCCTTTTGGGTATATTTCTTTAAAAATAGAACAGAAACAAGAAAAATAGACCTTGCAAATATCTGAAAATAATAGTTACTTTGCACCTATGTTTTGAGAAAAAACATGGAAGATATTGTTTTATCTTCTTTAGAAGTGAGAAGTTTTTTTAAATTAAAAGAGAATGTTATGAAAAGAATTTCATTTTATTTGTTTGCAATGTTAATTGGCTCAATGAGTTTTTTAATGTCTTGTAGTGACGATGATGACGATGATACTACTGTTGCCTCTGAAAAGGTAGCTGGTACGTATAATGGTAATTTAGTTGTTAAGTTGATGGGGCAGGAAGTAGCCAATGAAACCAAATCTTTATCTCTGGTAAAGAATGGCGATGACGCAGTAAATGTAGTTATCAAAGATTTTATTTTGAGTGTATCTATAGGAGAAGCATCTATACCAGTAAGCTTGGGCGATTTAAAAGTAGAGAAATGTGCTTTGACCCAGAAAGATGGTAAATATACTTTTAGTGGTGCAACGGAATTGAAAGGAATAAAAGTTCCAATAACTGAAACTTCCGAGCTACCTGTCGATTGTACAGTTGACATAGCTGATGCAACAGTGGGTGGTAAGAATTTGAGTCTGCCGATCGTTGTAGGGGTAAGTATGTCTGGAGGCGAAAAGTTTATGGATGTAAATGTTCAATATACTGGTGTGAAACAATAAAACAATAGAACATTGAGTGTCATAAATGAACAGCCTGTAAGTAGGCTGTATTGATATATCAATGTGTGAGATTGGAACTGTAGATTCCCGCTGATTATTAAAAAGAGAATATTTCTATTTAATAATCAGCGGGAATTTATGCTTTTTTATAGCCTATTTTAGGTGTATTTCTTTAAAAATGGAACAGAAACAAGAAATATAGACCTTGTGGGGATCTGAAAATAATAGTTACTTTGCGCCTGTAAAATTCAGGCATCTGTGTGATGGGAATATCACGTATTTGCTTTTATTAATTAAAAGTAGAATTAAAAAATGAGAAAGAATTTATTTTATTACTTGTTTACTGTATTGTGTACAGTGGCATTGTTTACATCTTGTAGTGATGATGATAAAAACGGTAACGATGGAGGAGAAGGACTTGGACTTAATAGTTATGTGGTAGGAACTTATAATAGTCAGTTGAAAGTCTTCTTGGAAGGAGTGGATTTGACAGAAAGTGCCCAATTTCTCAAAGAATATTTGTTAAATCGGAAGACGAGAACAAAGTAACGGTGTCTTTGCGTAATTTTGCGATAGATATAGCTGGTGCTCCTTTAACTGTAGGGGATATTATAGTTGGTGGTGTTGTTTTGGAAGGTGATGCTTCTCAAGTAGTATTGCAGGAAACTAAGACCACAATACAACATGCAGATTTAGGTACATTGGACATTACCGTATCAGGAAATGTGGTTGCAGAGAAAGTCAATATGACAATAAATGTGGTTCAACATATGCCAGAAGATCCGTCTACTACAATGAATATTGAAGTGAAAGTTACGGGTACCCGTATTAGTACGGAAGCGGATGATGCTGATTATTCAACAGTATTTGCAGGTTGGTATTCACGTACGGAGAATGGTTTTACTTGTGACTACACAGGTGAAGGATTTGAATTGACTGAACCTTCTAAAGGGATCACTATGGTGGCCAAAGGTTATAATAAAATTAGTCTTTCATCATTTAGTGTGTCTTTCCCTGTAAAACCTGGGTTTTCGGCGAGTGCTTATAAATATCAGGGTTTGAAGGCTGATGAAGTGGCTATCGAAAAGCAGGCAGACGGCTCTTTCACTATTGGAGAGTATAAAGGAACCACAACCGCAGTTGCTAATAGAAACCGAGTATACAATTTCAGGTTCTATCAGCAGCGACAAAGAAATGACGTTGAAAATTAATATAAAGTCAGAAACATATAATGTAAATTATACATTTGTTTCTGGTGTATTAAAGACAGAGAAAGAACTTTTGAGTGTAACCATCAATGAAGATGTACTTGCTTATAAACCTTCTATTGTTACTTCTTCAATGGGAGGCAACTGGATTATTCTTTATGCAAAACCGGATGCACAGGCAGAACAATTGAAAATTGTGCCGAAGTTAGTTGTTTCAGATGGTGCAAAGGTGTTTTATAATGGTGAACTTTATGACGGAGGTGCCATTGATTGTTCTAAGACGCAAAGAATAAATATTGTTTCAGAGAAAGATTACAGCGAAGGCAAGACAACTGGAGAAGAATATATTATATCTTGCGGTATTTTGAATTTTGCAACCGATTTGGAACAATGGGAATTGAAGAATAATACTGATGATGAACATATGAAGTATTATGAACCGGTTGGCGGGTGGACAACTTCGAATCCAGGAGTTGAATATTTAAAATCAATGAGTCTTTTTACTAAATATGATAAAACAAAACCTTATGCTGTACATGAAGAAGCAGCAGGTTATTCAGGTAAAGCAGCTAAGTTGACAACACTTAATTCAAGTGGTTCAGCCTTGGCAATGGTTCCGTATGTTACTTCCGGTTCTTTGTTTAATGGGGTATTTATTACGGAAATTTCTAACACCTTAAAGAGTACACGTTTCGGACAGCCTTGTGATAAAGAGCCGAAAGCATTCTCTGGAGTTTATAAATATACAGCCGGAGAAAAATATTATGTATGTCCAGATCCGAAAAAAGCTAATGTCGCAAACTTGGATGAGTCAAAAACAGATGCCCCGGCTATGAATGCGGTATTGTATGAAGTATCGGATTATATGGCTGATTATTTAGATGGAACAAATTTGTTGACGTCTGAAAAAATAGTAGCGATTGCTTCTGTAAAGGATGCTGGTGAGAAAGCAGAGTGGACTACATTTAATGTATCGTTTGAATGGAAAGATGGTAAATCATGGAATGCTTCAAATAAATATAAGCTAGCTATTGTGTGCTCTTCAAGTAAAGACGGAGATAAGTTCTCCGGTGCACCGGATAGTGTATTATATATTGATGATTTGAAAGTATCTTTCTAGAATTCTGTCGTCAATGATAAATAGAAATAAGCAGGAATATAATTGTTCCTGCTATTTTTTTATCTATCAGTACTTGAAAACAAACTACTATTTATAATTTCCTCATAACTGTATGGAAAAGAATATATTTAGGCACGGATTACACGGATTAACGCGGTCACTTTGCAGTAATGACAACACTAAAAACCGTGAAATCCGTGCCTAATTCCTTATTTATAATTTCACTCATAACCGGTACGTTTTACTCTAATTCAACTACTGATTCGCATTATTCATTATAAGGAAGAATAAGAGTTTGTTTATATTCAGTTAGCATATAGGAGAAATATGCGTTTTTGGAAGTATCAATAAGGTGAATAAAAGTGGGAGATAATTCTAAAGTATCTAACTGATGCGAATAAAAGATGTGGCGAAGAACCAGTGTTGTAAGTTCTTCGCCACTTCTTTTATTCTATTTTTTTATATCTCGTTTATTTAGAACGCATATCCAAAGCCAATATTCAGATAGATAGGATACATTGCAAACGTGATAGTATCAAAGTCTTTCTTAAAAATATCGTTTAGTCCCCATGTTAAATCTGCATAGACATTAAGGTGCTTGAAAGCTTTCCATTCGCCGCCTAATTGAGCTCCCCATTGAAATTTACGTAAGTTGTCAGAGAAATCATAAGTGGCAATACTTTCACCGTTGAAGTCGACACGCTGACCTGTTTCATCAGGCGTACGTAAATGCCCTTCATATACATGGCCGGAGAAGCTACCTTCAGTCATGTAGGAAAAATAAGGACCAAGTGATATTTTCCAACGATCACTTATCTTATAATTAGCTAACAAAGGGATTGTGAGATAGGAATTTTTCACTTTTGTTTTTACGCCGCCAGTCCAAAGACCTTGTAGCTCGCCACCATTAGTGTTGATGATCTTCATTCCATAATTTTTTACGGTAGCTTCAGTAGTCATAGTTTTATTCTCAAGACGTATACCTGCGGTCATTCCCCATTTCTTGTCATTACCGAACCACTTTGTGGCATTTCCCTCAATAGCGATAGCTATATTGGGAGCGTAGCTATCAATACTGCGTATTTCTTTAGGTAAGGGTAGAGGAGAAGTACCTCCAATGCTCAATCCAGCTTTGATACTATACTCCCATCCATGTAAATATGAGTAGATAAGAGCTTTGTTACGTTCGTTTTGGGCATATGCCACATGTGAAAAAAGCATTGTGAGGAATACAATCCCTACTACTTTATTATATATTGTTTTCTTCATTATCTTATCAATTGATTAGGTTTATTATTGATTTACGGGATATTCACTCGGGTTAGAAGTACAGACAATCTCTACTTGGTCTATATGAAGCGTACTACCTACTGCTCCCTCAAATTTTGCACCGTCTACACTGGAAGAGAATACGATGCCAAGTTTGTAGATACCTTTCTCTAGTTTATCAGGGTCAATAGATTTGCCATTCTTTGGTTCGAATTTAAAACTGAATTGTTGCCAACTATCTGTTTCAGGAAGTGCATCAAGATTTCGTGCCAAGGCTACAATATTGGGTGAAGTGAGTGAAGTAGAGCCATCAAGGAATTGTACATTATCATCTGTTTCATATAATACACCGTAGATGTCACATTTATCTTTCTTCCCTTCTATGATTTCTCCTTTTGATGAGAAGTTGGCACCTGCTTTATATTTATACCATCCTTCCAACTTGAGCGGATAGTAGAAGAATGGGAAACCAAAGTGAGTGGCTTTCATTGCGTTGTTTAAGGCCTGTCCCACTTCAAATGAGCCAACGAATAAATTACCTGCAGCAATATACATTTTTACCATACTTCCAAAGCTACCTGTGTCTTTCGTTGTCAGTTTTACACATTTGCCACCATTAACTCCTCCGTTTACTTGTACTGTAGGATAGTCTTCCGGCGTTTTTGCCATTTTTGTTAATTCGAATCCTGGGTTTCCACTAGCTAGCTCTAGTCGACGGATAATATTTTCAGAAGATTTATCTTCATAAAATTTGTGATAAGGAGCATCTGAACTTAGAGTTTCAAAATCGTATACCAAAGGCATTTCTGTTTGCCAAAGTTTGATTGTATAGGTTGCAGAAAAAGCACCATCTTCTGATGTAACTTTAAATTCTCTAGGGTTTTCGTCTTCAAAGTTGTAGACGTTAGCTTCGTCTCCGGTTAACTGTTGTACCGGTTTTACAGAAGCTCCAGTAGGGAGGTCGAAGTTGATGTTTATTTTGGATGGGTCAGCAGCTTTTGATACATACAACTGAACGGTGAAGTCATTTCGATCAATCAAATACTGCTGAATATGGTTTCCGCTGCATCCGTCTATAGCTGCTTCGACATTTTGAGCTTCATCCTGAATGCAGGAAGCAACTGCCAGACATAATATCGTTCCGGCGAATATTTTTTTTAGTTTCATCAGTCTGTTATTAATATTAATGGGTTATACAAGGAACAAAGATAGTTAAAAGAGTTGAAAGGCTATTTCTGTTGAGTGTTAAAACAGGGGCAACTGCACCAAAATTAGTTCATATCGGTGCGGAAATGAACAATAACAACATCCCGATGGTATTCACATCACTCCGATAGTAAGCTTATCCATCCGGTTCTACTTAGCTTTTGTGACAAATCCCCATTAAACAATCGTTATACAACCGTTATACTTCCATCATACAGTAACTATTTGTCGATCGGGATGCCGATATAGCTAATTCACCACGGCCGTGGTAGCTTCTTCCCACAGCCGTG
>OGYT01000313.1_pt1 | contig 38871 bp, 26 predicted proteins | sample 1576631 | NCBI WGS metagenome assembly OGYT01 (sample SAMEA3541588, study PRJEB24748) | human gut metagenome | biome: human gut; feature: human-associated habitat; material: faeces | place: China | collected 2012
TGACGACCAGTGAAGAATGGATGACATTTGGAGCAAACGTCTACACGTAATTCACTTTTTACAGAGCCAGTTTTAAAAGTATTGCCGCAACCACAGATAACTGTAGCTTCTTTATAATCAGGATGGATTCCTTGTTTCATTCTATCGCACCTCTTTCTCTGACATTTACTGATTGATTATATCACACAGACACTAAACTTGCAAGAGATTATATATTCATTTTTCTTTTGAGAACAAAAGAAAAATGAACCCTCTTACTTTTTTATTGATAATATTCAAGGAAAAATCTATAATATACATATTGTGCAATTAAATTTCAATTATATGTCTTGAAATTTCAACTTTGCTATTGAAGGGATAGGATTAAATGAAAAAAAATTCGCAGGAAGTAAAGCATAATTGCAGTTTCTGTAATCGGACAATAACAATACATTCACAATACGATATGCCGATTTACGACCCGCAGACCGGTTTTGCCATCTGTAAAAACTGCATTAAAGATATTTATAATTTTATATCCGAACACGACAAACGCGAGGAAAAAGCGGTTAACCGTAAATTCATTCAGGGTTTGGATGATATTCTCGCCAAAAACAAACCGCATGTTATTAAAGAATATCTTGACCAGTATATTATCAATCAGGACCGTGCAAAAAAAATTCTTGCCGTTGCCGTTTACAATCATTACAAACGCATGAAATATGGTTACAGCCACGACCCGAAAGACATGAATATCGAAAAATCAAATGTCATCATGCTCGGTCCGTCCGGCTGCGGTAAAACCGCCATGCTCCAGCATCTGGCAAAACTTCTGGATATTCCTATGGCTGTAACGGATGCTTCCAGCCTCACGGAAGCCGGTTTTGTCGGCTCTGATGTGGAAGTTGCTGTAAGAAATCTTTATTATGCCGCTGATAAAAATATTGAACGCACACAGCACGGCATCATCTATCTTGATGAATTCGATAAAATAGCCCGCAAATCCGGTGCTAACAATTCCATCACAGCCGACCCGGGTCATGAAGGCGTTCAGCAGGGTCTACTTAAAATGATTGAAGGCGGTGTTGTCGAATTCACGGCCCAAGGTCAGCGCAAACATCCGGAAGCTCCTACCATCAAAGTGGATACAACCAATATTTTATTCATCGTCGGCGGAGCCTTTGTCGGCATTGAAAATATCATTGCAAAACGCTTAAAAACGGATGCTTCTTCCATTGGTTTCGGTGCCGCAGTACAAAATAAAAACGATAAACCGAAATACAATGAATTAATTCACAAAGTCCGTCCGGAGGATTTAATCAAATTCGGTATCATTCCGGAAATCATCGGCCGTTTGCCTGTAATCTGTACACTGGAAGAACTCAGCGAAGATGATTTACTAAAAATCCTGACCGAACCGAAAAATGCTCCGGTAAAACAGTATCAGGAACTTTTAGCTATGGATAAAGTGAAACTCGAATTTGAAAAAGAAGCACTGTATGCTGTAGCCAGAAAAGCCATTGAACGTAAAACGGGAGCAAGAAGCCTGCGCGGCATCCTGGAGGATGTAATGCTCGATATCATGTATGAAATACCACAGTCTGATGAACCTCGTCGCGTTATCATCACAAAAGACTGTATTGAAAAACATACACAGCCAGAAATTTTCCCTATAGAACCGGTGACAGAAACAAACAACAATGATTAAAAATAAAACCAAGTACAATTGTACTTGGTTTTTTTATTTTTATACATTTTTTTCCAAATAAGTTTCATATTCTTTTGCTGGTATCGGTCGGGCAAAATAATAACCCTGAATTATATCACAATCATTATCCCGCAGAAATTCATATTGTTCTTTCGTTTCCACGCCTTCAGCTACAGTTTTCATATCAACCGTTTTTGCAATCTTAATGACATGCTGCACCATAGCTTTGCCTTTTATACTCATATCATCAATGAAACTTTTATCAATCTTCATTTCAGTAGCATTAATATCTCTAATCATACTTATTGAAGAATATCCTGTGCCGAAATCATCAATCAAAACATCAAAACCGGCCTTTCGTATATTATCTACTATCTGTTCGCCGATTTTCCGTTTTGAAACAAGATTGCCTTCCGTTATCTCAAATTGTATATTTTCTGTAGCTAAATCATATTTATTTAATATCCTAACATATTCTTCAATAAAATTCGGTCTGTACAATCTATTGCGAGAAACATTTACCGACACCGGCAAAATCTTTAATCCCCTTTTTTTCCATTCACTTTGATGTCTGCATACCATTTCAAAAATATATTTATCAATGTCTATAATACTGCCTACCTCTTCGGCTATAGGTATGAATTTGGCTGGCGATATGAATATTTTTCCGTTTTTTATCCATCTGATTAAAGCTTCGCTGCCTACCATCCGCTGCGTTTTGGCATCGTATTTAGGCTGATAATACACTTGAAATTCTTTTAAAGCCAACGCTTGCAGAATATCATCCATTATTTTTTTCTTCTCTATGAGAGCATCTTTCATGCCATTGTAGTAAAAACTGTAAAAAGTATCATATTTATCTTTCACTATGCGTCTTGCCATCATTGCACAATTCTGCATATAATCAATAGATTTTTCATCATCTTCAATAATGTATATCCCCATAGAAGCAATTATCCTGAATTTATCAATTTTTATAGTGGTTATTTTTTTTATATCTCTTACAATATTCTCCATCAGCATTACTAAATCTTTCTTTTCTTTAAATTCTACCACCATTAAAAAATTATCAGCATATGGTCTTGTTATAATACCATTTTTCACATTTTTCTGCAGTACCTTCCAAATGTCAGCAAGAATAATATTGCCTATTTCATAACCGAATATATCATTAATTAGTTTGAAATTATCTATATCAAATGAAATAAACGCTTTTTTAGTTGACGATATCTTCAACCAAGTCTCAACATCCAGGCAAAACTTTTCAAAAGAATATCCGCCTGTTACTTTATCTTTATATAAAATATTTTCTAATTGACGTTTCTTCTTTCTTTCATCCAGAACGATATTTATAACGATTACCACAACCAGCATCAACAAAACAGCAGATAAAATATACGTATTGCGCATAAGCATATCATATCTCGTATCAATAACAGCTCTAGGAATAATAGTCAGCAGCGACATATCATTTATGCCTAAAGGTTGATAATATAAATACATCGGTTCATAAGCAGTAATTTTAACCAAGCCTGAGTTTCCTGCCAGCAAATCATTTTTAACCTCATCCAATACAGGTTTATTATCTGCATTAATTTCATCCAAATTAATAAATACATTTTTACTGTCATTTTTTATTTCTATGGCATTTAAACCGGCAACAATTCTTTGTCCGTCTTTGTCAATTACTACAGAATATCCTGTTCCGTCAAAAAGAGTCAATGTCAATAATCTTTGCAGGATTTTAATATCATACGAAGCAAATAATACTCCTTTTATCTCATTATTGTCATTATATAACGGCCGACTGAAAATCAAACTGTCTTTTCCGTCAATACCATCTTTATAAATTCGGACTATCGCCGTTTTTCCCTGCATTGCCTCATCAAAATAAGCCTTTATATTTTCCACGCTGACTGCCTGTTTACCTAGATTATCCATAATATAAATTTCTTTATTTGGATATACAATACCAATTCTCTTAAAATAATTATTTTTACATATTGACTTAAAGTGTTCCATTATTTTGGCAGAAGACATATCCTGCTCATCTTCAACAAAATGAGATATTTGAAACAAAGTCTCTTGTTTTTCTCTTAATTCCCGACTTATTGTCGTCTTATTAACCTGAGCTACTTCCGTCAGACGATTTAAAGACTCTTCCTTTAAATAATTTCCTAAAATATCCGAATATATCCAAAAGGCTGCCACCGTTACAACTACAATCATTAACGAGGAAAATATTTTCTTCCACGAAATCGTACTACTATTAGACTTTTTATTACCCATAATTTTCCCTCGTTTCATTTATTATATCTCAAATTCAATCCTATTCCTGCCTCTGTGTTTAGCTCTGTACAACGCTGTATCCGCTTTTTGTATACCTTCATATATAATATTTTTATTGTCTGCATCTGCTTTCTTTTTCAAATATGCTGTTCCCATGCTGCAGGTTATCTGTACAACTTTCCCCTGCTCCACTGGAATTTGCGAATTCTCAATCGTTTTTCTTAAATTCTCCAGTATCCTTTCTACTTCTTCAAAAACATATTGATACATCAACACAATAAATTCCTCCCCTCCATAACGGAAAACATATATTCCTTCATGCCTCTTTTCTAAATCTTTCAACACATCTCCTATAAATTTCAAAACTTTGTCACCACTTAAATGACCCAGATTATCATTTATTTTTTTGAAAAAATCTAAATCCATCATTGTCAGCCATAAATTATCAGCAGACCGCCTCATTCTGTTCTGCATGATATTATTTATTTTATCAAAAAAACCTCTGCGATTTACTATACCTGTTAATTCATCAACATATGCCAACTCCTTATAATATTCTTTCAAATAATTAATATTTTCCAGCCGCTTTGTCGATAATATTTCATTTTTTCTCTTTATGCAATCTCTCAATTCTAAAATGTTCGTATAATCTTGGTGATATCCGCAAATTTTATAAACGCCGTCGTTCTTTTCAACCACCTTGCCTCCGCAACGTACATTCCGTTTTCCCTTTCCGTCATGATGCCATATATAACATACCTCATCTGTTATACTTTTTATCGGTCTGTAATCAAACATAGCAATCATATTATTTATTGTTTTCTGTATATCTTTCAGATTATTTAAATCTATCCTTTTAAACCAATAATCATAAAACTGTTCCGGCGACAGGTTCCTACTCTGTTCAGATGTCAAACCTAATATTCTTATCAATGTTTTATTACCGTAAAAACAATGAATGCCTTTTGTTTCACTATATTCCATTATCCAAATTCCTACATCCATTGAATCTAAAATTTCATAAATATTTATATCGCTATTCTTTAAAAGCTTCTCCATAACGTTTATATCCTTTCAGCCAAAATAAAAGGACTATTTAAGATAGATTAAATCTAAACTAAAACAGTCCTTTTCCACTTGCATCATTCTTTCTTAATAAAAATCAAAAATCATATACAGCTTCATTATCGCCTAACCGCCAGATAATAACATTTTCTATACCCAGCTCTTCTGCTTTATTTATCCAAGCAGACATTGTTTTTTTATCCGCATACCAGACCTTATGAGCTATTCCTTTTGCATCTTCATAACTAAAAAACATAGCGTCGCTGTCTGTTTTTCTCTCTGGTATTTTTTTATACTGTTTTGCTAAAGCGATTGCCTGTGTGGCAGAAATAAACTTCGGATTAGCTGAATCGCTCCAGATACAACCGCCCGTGGAAAAAGCCACGCCTTTCTTCGGTGGCAGATACTGCATATTGTCTACAACTTTCTCAATAAAAGCAAAATCTGCCTTAGGACCGTCATTTTTGCTGTGCGTACCGTACAAATTGTACAGCATGACTATATAAATCGGTCCATGAGGAAAATTATACGCTTTAAAATCGACACTCGGTTCTAAAATAATTCTGAGCTGTAAATTTTCTGCTTTAGCTTTATCATATAAAATTTTCACGAAATCCAAATATAAATCGGTTACTTCTTTATCACGGAAAACTTTTTCATAATCCAAATCAATCCCCTTACAGCCTGCTTTTCTCGTCAAGGTGATTATTTCCTCAGCATGTTTTTCACGTTTCCGTTTGGAATTCAGCACATCCTTCAATATTTCAGTATCTTTAAATATGACTTTATCTTTCTTTTTTATATCATTCACTACTGTAAAATATCTCTGTCTGGTAGGCTGCCTTTTTATTGCTTCCAAGAAATCATCCGCAATGAACAATTTCTTATCTTCGTCAAAATACGCAGCGAAAAAAGAAATATTATCATATCCGTACTGTGTTTTTTTCCATTCTTCAATACCGTCATTTGCATCCCAATATACAATCCAGCCACCTACATTTATTTTACTTTTTTCCGCATTACTTACACTGAAAAGACTGCATATTAATATTAAAGCAACTACTGATATTATTTTCTTCATCATATTCCTCTTTCAAATATCACAAGTGATGTACAAACCAATCAATAATGATATTTCCATATTCATTCACATTATATTTAATTTCTTCCCAACCGCTGTATTTAGACGTGAACAACTCCACATCAGAACCAAGTTCTTTAATAATCAAATCCTTGTAAACTGCATCATATACATCATCATCCAAGTTGCGCTGTTCCCAACCGACACCGGTCCATGCGGAAGATAAGCAGATATCACCCCGTTCATTATTCTTTACTTCAACTTCAGCAATCTTTTTATCCTCACAGAATAATCGCAGAATATTATCTTCCAGTTCTATAGATAATTTATAATCACCTTTTTCATTATTGCGGATTGTTGGTACATAAACCTCTGCTCCTTCAGCAATAGTTTTAGGTTCATCTTTTGTTTTTTCCTTCAAACGGTTTATATATACCTGACCTGTTCCTGTAGACGGTGCATATCGCGTAAAGGCTTCCAGCGCCGTTAATTCCGCATTATGCTTATCTTCGTCCACAGATATCGGCGCCTTACCATATACCTCATCTATGGAGATTTTAGCCAGCTCCGTTTTTTGTCCGCCGCTTATCTCATTTATAAAGAAATATGCTCCGCTGGCTTCTACGGCAATATAATTGCTCATATTTTTATCAGCACGCAGATAAATACTCTGTGTTCCCGCCTTATTTCCCATCAATTCTGTACTAATCTGCAAATTACGATAGCGTGAACTGTTTTTTAATCGTATTATCCCCTGATTTTTCGGCAAAGAAGTTAAAAATACTTTTTCTTCCTTAAATTCTGCAGCTCCTTTTTCCAATTCCCAAAAATTAAAGCGTTCTGCTTCTCCCGTATTGAATACAACATCTTTTTTTGTATCATATTTTATTCTCATCAATAAATGATTTACCGGCCACCATGCCTGTGGCTGCATTCTAGTTAAATCGTAAATACTGCTATTTTGTACATTTAAACAATAACCTTCACGATTAAAATTCATTTCAAACAGCTTTTTCAGCCAGTATTCATTGACTGCACTGACCTGTGCATTATTGCCGAAGCCGCTTGTATTGGCGTGCATCAGTACACTTACTTTAGGAGCATAACCCAAATCAGATTTATATACTTCATCTAATTTTTTATAATCGTAACTTATACGATTTCTCATACGGTCATAACTTTCCTTTGGCACAAAATCCTTATCACGGATATAATCCATCAAATAATGATTATATTTTCTGCCTAAGTAAGGGGAAACCGTATTAAACATCAGCGGGTCCATTTCCCCTAAATAGTTATCGTAACGGTCAAACACATTAATATAAAACAACCTATAACCATTCGTACCGATTTCCCAATAATTATTTTTAACTAAATCCTTTAAGTCATCCGGCAAAAGAAACTTTGTATCTCCTCTGTCGAATTTTTCCGGATAAGTAAACATTGTCGCATGATAATTAAGATCTTTTATTATCGGCGTCGAAAAAATAGCCGTATCCCGCCGTCCATCTTCAAACATCAGATATAAAGCTCTTTCTGGAAGCTGTTTACCGTTATGATAAAACTCATAAATATCATCTGTCGTTATTGTCTCATATCCTTGGTCCTTCAATGCCTGTAAATGCGCTTTCAGATTTTTTTCACTGATTAAACTCTGGCTTCCTTCCGTTTTCTGAACGCCGAAATATGATATTGCAATAAAACCATTCTCTATCGGTGCTTGTTCTGTATACGGCATGTATGATTTTTCTAAAAGATAGGAAATCACAATAACAGCTACAGCAACTAACAGTAAAGTAAATTGCAATATAGCACGTATCCTTTTTTTTCGATTTCGCTTTTTTGAATAATTCTCATCAAATAACACGTTAGGAGATTGCATTAGACATTCCCCTCTTTCTTTGCCACTTTCTTGTTGCCTTTCAGCAATTCAGCCAAATCGGCAGTTGTCATACGCGTCCCCCATGTAGACTTCCAGAAAGTGACCCATGCCACCGGCATCTGCCACAAAAGCACCGCTTCATAATACAAACAGAACCATACACCATACAGCCAGGTTGAGCTGCGCCGCAAAAATAATTGCGCAAAACTCATCATAAGTGCCATCATCATTATCCCAATGAGAAAAGTGAGCGGAAATACACGATGCGTAAGCGGTATATAAATCAGATTATATATCACGATAACAGGTGCAATAATAGGTACTAAAAGTCCCATATAAAAAGACAGTGCCATAAATGGTTCTTTCTTCCACATAAAAGTTGCTGCAATAAATGATTCTCTAAGCCACGAACGTTTCCAACGCATCTGCTGTCTTAAAAAAACTTTATACGTATTCGGTACAATAGTGGAACAAACAGCGGTATCCTGATAATCAGTGCGATGATGGCGCAGAATAAAATTTGTCATTGCTCTATCATCGCCGAAAGTTGCCTTCTGTCCCAAAAACCTCTGATTAAGCCACGCTTCGCTGTATTTAAGTACCAAATCCTTACGATAGCAGGCAAGCGGACCGGACAGACATGTTACAGCATTGAACAATCCTTCTGCCGCTTTCAATACACGAAATGCAATATAATATCTGACTGACTGCATTTTCGTCAAATTATTTGTAAACGTGTTGGCAACATCAGTTCTGCCAGATACGCCGCCGACTTTTTTATCCTGAAAAGGTTGAACAAGATTTCTAATGGCAAACGGGTCTAAAAAACTGTCAGAGTCTACAAATACTAAAAGTTCATGTTTTGCCAACTTGGCTCCCGCCGCTAAAGCTTCACGCTTGCCGGCATTTTTCGGTTGCACATGAAAATGCACCCGATTTCTGGCATCATATCCTTCTTCCTTTTCCAATGTCAGCAAAAGCTCTTCTATTTTTTCTCTTGAACGGTCATTAGAACAATCATCAATGACTAATACCTCTAATTTATCCAATGGATAGTCCTGGTTTAAACAGCTTACTATTGTCCGCTTTATCCATTTTTCTTCATTAAAACATGGTATTATGATGCTTACACCCGGCGTATAATTCGGATTAATAGGTGTTGGACGGTAAAATGCACCAAATAAATATCTTGACAACAAAAAAGTAGCCGCCAAAATACTGTAGAAATACAATATTTTATTAAACTCAAAATACAATACACTTTCAGCTCGCAACAAAATAATAAATAGCGATACAAAAAACAAAAATATTGCTGCCACTGAAAGCATATACACCTGTCGCTTACGATAAACATACTGCGACAACAATTCATCAAACTGGAAACCACAGTTTATACTGCCGTCTTTATCCATTAAAGAACGAACCCATCTGGCTCTGATTTTTTTCACTTTCATTTCATAGCCTTCCGGCATTGTTCCTGGTTTTATTTCAAAACTCAACTCTATTAAAGAAGCATTTTCCAATAGATTTCTATATTCACTTGGTACTTTGCATAACATTCCTGAACTGGATAAATTCTGACTTGTTCCTTTTATCGTAAAGCGTCTTTTTTTCTCGTCTATTACCCGTATTGTTACAGGATAATTTACGATGTAGCGTTTTCCGGTTTCCTCCTTCTCTTTACTCTTATCATAATTATTTACGATATTATCTTTGTAAATAATACCTCTACGGTCTATATTGGTTCTTGTATGATTTTTATCTGGAACATTAGGTAGTATTCGTCTGTCTCCAACCGGTTCTAACAAAATATCTTCTTCTGTTTTTATTACTTTGGCAATAGATTTTTGTACTTCTTCACTTTCTACCACAGTTTGAATGCCGTTTACATCCATCTTTTTAATATTTTTATAATCAATTTCTTTATTTACTACATTTTCTTCTGGATATTCTACTACTTCTTTTTTATTTATATCTTGTGCGGTATCTATACTTTTTTGGATATTCTGTTTCTGCAGCATTGACCTAATATTGCCAGAATCTAATTTTATTTTATTACTCATTTAGATTTCCTCTCTCAATATCCATATCCAGTATTATGATATAAACTGTTCTCATTTCCTATCGAATGTCTTGTCTGCTCTCCCCTAAATTCAGCATTACCGTCTTTTCTACTGTAATTTGACTGATCATAATTATTTTTCAGATATGCCGACAGCGGTAAAGCAATAAATTTGGCAGGGTCAGTATCCGCTCTCTGCTCATTTATCGTCAGCAGTAAATCCAGTGCTATCGGTGTAAAAAACGATTCATCACTCATATGCATTACAAGCACTGCACCGTTGATAACTTTTCCATTTCTATCGTAAATGCCTTCTTTAATGGCATTTACCATGCTATCTAAATCCGGCTGTTCATAATCATGCGTACTGTATGAACCGGAAACAATATATTCATAACCTGTATCATATAAAGCTCTAAATCCTGCTTTACTTATCGCTAAAGTCGGCGGTCTGTAATACGGCTTAAATGCTGATGTTCCGTCCGCATGTCTGATATCACCGATTGTATACGACAACTTATTATATGCCGTTCCGTAATCTACTAAATACGATTGGTATGCTTCATCCGAATTATATTCCACCGTGTCCATCGCTCTGTGAAATTCACTATGGGACGATATATCATGACCTTCCAATGCAACTGCCCGAAGTAGATTGGGATTTCGCATAACATTGTGCGTCAATATAAAAAATGTAGCCTTTACATTATGTTTACGCAGTACATATAAAAGATGATTAATTGCTGCATCCGTCCCCCAATCATCAAAAGTAAAAAATATTACCGGCTTATCCGTATGAATTCGCCCGTCTGTATCAAGATAGGAAGCTTCCTCTACTTTAAAACCGTGTGCTTCTGCCATTGTAACATCATAATTTCCGATATAACGTTGCTTTAAATAATCTACAAAGCTTAAACCTCTATATTCCAAACTGTTACTTAAATTAGGCGAACTGAAATCCAATTCTGTATTTATATGATACAATGCGCTTTTATTTGCCAAAACTTCGCCAATCGGTTTAACTGCATAAGCAGAATTATTATTCGGATTTATCTTGGCATCATCATAGAAAGAATTATATGCTATATTATCCACTTTATGCCGTTTTACCAAATCCATTACATCAATAACAAGATTATCGTCATTATAAAAATCCAAGCGAAAGTAAATTATCCAGCCCCTACCTACGGAATATACAGCCTTTCCGAACTGTTCCGTCATTACCGCCTGTGCAGACGTATAATTCTGATGCCTTGAACTTACCATATTATAAGTCGGTGACACCATTTGACAATTCATAGACGAAACTGCCTCCCGCGTTTCATCTGATATCTGTCCCCACGGCTGCATTACTAAATTAGTCTGTACTCCCATCGTAGCCAGCTGCGTCTGCATATAGTCAATCTGTTTGCAAACGGTGAAAAAATTGCTGTCTTTCAAAGAACGCAGTCCTATTGCTACTTCATTACCACTGTTTATAATATCCTGTATCATTTGAGGATTAGCTCTCAATTCATTTTCCATAACGAAAAATGTACCCTTTATGTTGTTTTTTCCCAAATAATCTAAAGTTTTATAAACGACATTCGGCTTGGTAAGACCGGCAAAAGCATAGCAAACAGCCTGCTCTGTTGTATAAATCATTCTGGGATTATCCGCCAATCGGTGATTATTTTGTACCCGCAATTGACCATAATCCGCAGAAGCTGCTAAAGCTTTATTAAATAAAATATTGTCTGCTTTATCTGCTAAATAATCAAAAAGCATAGCAACTTTTCCACTGGAATTTGCCGGCGGTGATGACGGTTTTAAAATATCAATACGTTCAATTTCCCGCAAATCCTTTATTTCTACCGTTTGAATACCTTTTTGCTGTATCGCTCTAAATAAACGTTCAACTACAGCAACAACATCCTGATGAATGATAATATCTTTCTGGTCTTCTTTCAATGCCAAATTAGGCTGTTTATCCTCAGCCGGTTTATCGTCTATCTTCCCTTCCTGATACGTAATAACATTTGTCGGCGTACCAATTCTTAAAGATACAATGGAACCCAGCGGTATTGAATTAATAAAATTAACAGCATCCGTATCATTTTTAATAGCATCCTTATTTATAAATACATCCGTTTTTACAGCACTTTTTAAATTGGCAGCAGCTGCTATTTTTAACAGTGGTACAACAAAAGAAGTATCAGGTGCTTTAAACAGTTCCGGCTCTGTACCCGTTAAAACGGTTAAAGCTTTCTGAGTACGCAAAAGCTGCTCTAAAGCTGCATCCTGCGGCAATTTGTCTAAAAACTGCACGCCTGTGTAAGTATAATTTCCTATTGTTATGTTTTTTTCATATAATTTTAAAACACTTTCCTTTTCACCAGCTGCATTACTGCCTTCTACAAAAAATGTTACTTTTATATTGTATCTTTCAATTAAATCAAGCAATTTATCTGTTGTAGTAGGATCAGGTAATCCATCAAAAGTCAACGCAATAACATTTTTACTTGGATCTCTTGTATACACGGTAGCCGGTTCAATGTCAGAATTTAATTTCGTCTGTGCCTGTATCAATTCCGTATCTACGTTATATTCATTGGACAAATCAGGAATATCTTCATAAGCGGCTATTTTATAATCCAAATACCAGAACTTATACAATGCCAATGTTATTGCCACTATTATTATTAAAAATATCCATTTCGTCTTTGGCATTTATTCACACTCCCGTCTAATCAAAAAACCAACTCAACTGGGCCCAAGCCGTCTTACCTTTTTCTCCTGTTGTCTTATCCTTTAAATCGTAATATTCAAGACTCAATACTAAATCTTCAGCTAAAGTATAATTAAACATGGCTCCCCAGCCAGAAAAGCCGTCCATATAACTGCCAACACCATTCATCGTATGATTTATATACGTGTTTCCAGCCATATTATAATATTTCAAAATAAAATCATAACTATTTGGCACCCATGCAAAATGTTGCTTATATCTTGCAGTCAGCACATAGCCGTCTTTGGCTCCGCTACCGTCGGCAACACTAGAATTTAAATACATTCCGCCCAAAGTCCAGTCATCTACATAATAATTCATACCTAACGCGGTAATAGTTACAGGATCATTATAATTATCCCAATGATAAATACCAGCCAAATAATTATAATTTTTGTTTTGCGTCAGAGCTTCTAAATAATATGCCGTTTCTGTATCATTTACTTTGCCGTAACCTACTGTATAATTAATATTAGAATTAGGATCAGCTGACACTTTTATTCCCTCAAAATCGCCGTCCAGTACATTACCATCACCTAAATAAGCATACGTTTTTCCTAAATCTATAGTGAAAGGAATATCCCACCATGTCTTTTTCCCTTGAAGATAAATTCTGCTTAATTCTATATCACCGTTATAATCTTCTTTTAATGAATTATCATTATCCAAAAAATTATATTCACTTTCCAATAAAGCATTGATTGTCCAATCATCAGCTATGGCTTTTTGTCCAAAAATACGTGCATAAACTCTGCTGTCACTCCAATCATACCGAGGAGAACCGCCATTTTTAGAAGCGCTATAACGTATTTCGCCTTCATATTTCCAATCCCATTCAGTTCGGTAATTAACACTGGTATCTGTAACTTCGGATATGATATTATATCCCAACGACCTTACTTCAGTCGCAAACTCTTTCATTAAAACATTAATATCATCCGATACAAATCTGAACCTATTATTATCTGATGCACTGCCGTCCACAGCCATATGTCTGGCTCTGATTTTATATAAATTATAACTTCTAGCTGTTAAAATAGCTGCTTCCCTGCGAGTCAAACTGTTAAGATTAAAATCTTCATCCGGATACAATAGTCCTTCAGATGACAGCTTATCAAAATATTCATATGTCCATATTGGTGCAGGACTGTTAAATCTTCCTAATATCGTTAATTTATTTAAATCCAATACTTTATCTTCGTTATTATTCATTACCGCTTCATTTCGTTCGATTTTTATTCCATTATTCTGATTAACTCTAGATATATTCCTGTTTCTATTAATATATTCAGATGATATATATTTTTTCTGATCCTGTTGTAAACCATAATTTAAATTATTTTTTTCTCCATTCATGAATGAATTTTGTCTTTCATCAGCAATGTTCTCAATCCTGTTTTCTATCTCATCCGTTACTAAAATTTTTTCGTTGGATGTTAAAACAGCATCTCCGCGCTTACTGTCCATATTTATATTTCTATTTTCATTAATATTGCTATTTGCAGGTACCGTCCTATTATCTGTGCTAAACAATTCCGCCCCATCTTTTTTATTAGTAACATTTAGCGTATTATTTTCTGATGAAGCCATATTCTGTACATCATTTATTTGTACTGTTTTACTGGTATTAAGATTTTTGCTTTCTGCTGTTGAATAACTTGATACCCGCCCTGTCTTAAAACCATTTTCATCATAATTGAACAATACATTTTTCCGCTCATTATTTATTTCTGTATCTCTATTTTCAGCAATATATCTCTCTTTTGGTTTCGAAACGCTTTGTTCTATTTTCTCTTTATTATCCGGTAAATTATTTTGTATTAATTCTTTTTGGTGTATCTGTCTTGATGTTATCTGTATTGGTTCACTCTTTTTTTCTCCTGCAATATCAGAATTATCCTGGATACTATTATTCGGTTTAACTGTTTCAGCATCCGACACCGTATTAAAATCATTTGCAAATTCCTGAGTATTTTCCGAAAATATCCGGCTCTGTTTTTCAAGTTGTCTGTTTTCATTAAAACTTTCTATATTATCTATATCAATTTGCGGATTATCATCTATTTGTGCAGTATTCAGCTGTTCATTATATCTGTTCAGTTCTTCCGTCAATTGACTTAATCTTGCATTTATGTCGGCAATTTCCTGCGATATCTGTCTAATTCTCTCCATTTGCCGCTGTTGAGTATTATCACTTACAACAACATTCTGTTTTTCAGAGTAATCATTTTGATTTTCACTGGCGTAAGCAGTGGTACTAATGCCTAAATTGATAATTACGCCTGTTCCCAAGGCGCATAAGATATTTCTGGCTAACAACTTCCCGTCCAATTTCCAACCCCCCCTATATTTATAATCCCCAATATGCAAAATCCTTGCTTTCTATATCTTCCTGTTTAAATATATTTTTTATATCAATAACTACTGATTTATTTTGTTTGAATGAATTAGCTGTGAATTTTTCTATATCTTCTATTGTGAGTTGTGTAAATTCATCATGTGCCACGGCAAAAACAAGACAATCAGCATCATTTATTTCCTTATAATCTATTAAATCTATGTCAAATAATTTTTTTACTAGCTTCTTATCTGCATAAGGATCTGCCACTTTCAAATTGATACCGTATTCTCTTAATCTGGCTATGATATCTATTACGCGGGAATTTCTTATATCTGGACAGTTTTCTTTAAAAGTAACGCCCAAAATATAAATATTGTCGTTTTTTATACTGTGTTTTTCCTGAATTAATTTCTGCAAAACAGCATCGACTATAAAATTACTCATACTATTATTAATCTTGCGGGCAAGTGATACCATCTCACTACTGCTGTTGCTGATTGAAGCCTTGTATATCAGATAATACGGGTCTACACCAATGCAGTGCCCGCCTACGAGTCCTGGTCTGAACCCTAAAGCATTCCACTTTGTATTCATCGCATTTATGACCTGCATAGTGGACAATCCCATTTTTGTAAAAATCATTGCCACTTCATTCATAAAAGCTATATTTATATCACGCTGCGTATTTTCCAATAATTTTGCCGCTTCCGCCACTCTTATTGACTCGGCCAAATATATATTATCAACCACTAAGCTGTACATCTTGCTAATTTCTGCTCTCACTTCATTATTCATACCTGAAATGATTTTGCAGATATTTTTCAAAGTATGCACCTTATCACCGGGATTTACCCTTTCTGGCGAATAACCTATATAAAATTGTTCACCACATTTTACGCCAGAATATTTTTCAATTTCCTTTAAACATATTTCTTCCGTTACTCCCGGATATACAGTGGACTCATATACTATAATTGCCTGTTTAGATAGATTTCTTCCTATGGTCTGACTGGCGGATATTACCGGCTGTAAATCCGGCGTATGGTCTTTTTTTATTGGTGTCGGTACAGCCACAATAATAAAAGAAGCTTTCTGTAAATAAGTTTCATCATTCGTAAATAAAATTTCTGCGTCTTTTAAACCTTCATTACCTACTTCCATTGTTGGGTCTATACCTTGCTTTAAGAGATTTATTTTTTTCTCACTGATATCAAAACCTATTAAATTTACATGCTTAGATAAAGCGACTGCCAGAGGCAATCCTACGTAACCTAGACCAACAACGGCGGCACAGCCATTTCTATTTATCAATTTGTTTACTGTATTCACTATTTTACCCACCCCTTTATATGTACAAAAAGTCCTCTACCCCCCCCAAAAAAAATGAGAGATAGAGGACTTTTATTATAACATCCGTAATTAAATTTTTTAAAACAGATTATATACATTATGACAACTTACTCATTCAGCTTAAACTAATAGTTTAAACTATTTACATTTTAACACAAAATTTTTATCCTGTTAATAACCACATTACAAAATAACATTAATTTCAGCTTTTCAAAGTGCTGCCGTTTCCTATTCTGCAATCATAAAATCCCTCTTTATCAATTTTATTAGGCATTATGCCAGATACTTCCCGTATCTTATTTTTTTCATTAAAAGCGATTTGCAGTATATCGCATTTCTGTAACAGTTCATACTGTTTATCATTTATAGTATATAATTCCTTCACTTGTTGTTTTGTCCATTCTGGAAAAGATTTTCTTCTATCCTTTCCGCCGAACACAAGTTTATTATAACCAATCCAAACAGTAATGATTATAAAGACAGCTATCCCGTACAGCAATAAACTGCTTAAAATATTCAAGGGAAAATATTCTCTTATATCATAATCCTGAGACAACAAATATATATGCCAGAACACATCTCGAAAGCAGTACAGCACCAACAGCCAGACTACTATAGTTGCCACCACTTGTAAGATCAAATATTTATGCGGATAATTCCTTTTTACCAAATAGCTCTGGCGATAATTCTTTTTTGTCTCATTATACGTTCCATAATCAAACTTCCTATTATCCATTTTTATCCACCATTTTCATTTACGCTTCGGACTGCTCCAAACCGCCACGCGATTCGCTTCCTTTTTGCGAAACAATACCTTAGGAAATGCCACACACATCGTAAGCGTTATCAACAACCAATACATGACAGCATACCATACAATAAATATCAAATATTTCATTAAACCTTTTTCGTACAAAGAATCCATAAAAAATGCTAAAGCAAACTGTATAAGACACATTATTGTAAGCAAAAAGCCCAGCCAGCCGACCATCCATTGCAAATCTATCCCTAAATCCGTGATGAATACCGATATTATCGCCAGGCACAGGCTGAATACGAAAGCATATGCCCAAAAACCAGAAATAAAATATTCCAGATATACAGGCCAAAAACGCCTGTTTCTGATATCTTTCCATACATTCATATGCTTAAGCAGAACTTCACAACCGCCTTGTGCCCAACGAAGCCTTTGTTTCCAGAGATTTTTTAGAGAATGCGGTACCATTGTCCAGCATAATGCCTGCGTTTCATAACGAATATCCCAAAATCTTTTTTCCAATTTCCATGTAATATTAATATCATCTGTTATCATATCAGCGTCCCACAAGCCTACATCGAATACGGCGCTTTTTCTAAAAGCTGATACAGCTCCTGATACAGTAAAAACCTTTCCTAAAATACGCTGCGCCCGTTTAATAAGACCTATTATAGATGAATACTCTGCTGTCTGGATTTTCTCCAAAAGAGTTATTCTATTTCTGACTCTTGGATTACCAGTTACGGCGCCTACACGCGGACCATATTTAAAATGCCTAACCATATACGCTATGGCATCCGGCTCCAAAATGCAGTCGGCATCTATGACCAACAGTATTTCATATTTTGCTGCTACAGCTCCCATACTTAGACCAACGGCTTTTCCTTTATTTTGTTTCAAATGAATAGTTCGCACCTGTTTGTATTTCCTCACAAGATCCGATACTTTTTCAAAAGTATCATCAGTGCTGGCATCATCTATAACAATTATTTCATATTTGGGATATTTCGTCTTTAAAACACTCATTACGGTTTCTTCTATATGCTTCGTTTCATTATGAGCGGGAATTATTACCGACACACCTAAATTCAAATCACCTTCATAGGGATTTATTTTCACCGAAGCCCGCTCTCTTCTAAAATAAAAATATATCGCGCCAATACACCATAAAATGCTCATACAAATCGGATAAATAAAGACAAAGGTTCCTATTAAATCATACAATTCTCTTATATTACCAATCAAGGCACTCACCCTTATCAATTGTCAAAAACATTTACTGGATATTGGGCAATATTTAATCCTTTGGCATTTTTTATGATATTAACGCGTTTGTGCTGTTCTATATCACTTATCCATACATCATTTTTCCAATCGAAACCTTGCAGTTTAAATACGGCCTTTTCCTGTGCTTTCGGATTTTTCAGGGATATTACCACCAAATTTCTTAACCATTCCTCATTCGTAGTATCCTTTATTCCTTCTTCTTCTCTTTCCATTTCTGGATAAGCCATAATTACTACATAATCATATAAATCAAGATAATCGTTGTAATTTTGGGCAAACCATTCTTCAGACTGCGGCTCAGTTATTACTACTGGATATATATTCCTTGCCGTTTTTAGTTCTGGACGATAATATTTTGCCACATTTATCAAATCCAATGTGAGCACATTTATCGTATCCGTTTTCAACTTTGTCCATTTTTGCATAAGCTTTTCATCATTTTCCAGATTTTCTCTTGTCAAATCCTTGCCAAATTCTTTCTTAAACGCCTGTTTGGCATACGGTGAAAAATCTTCAAAATCATTCATATACAAATCATCTTGAAATAAAATACCATCAATCGGCGCATACAGAGCCAAATCTTTAACCAATCCTCTAGCATATTCACGCACCTGCGGACTAAACGGAGTAGCTCTCGTATACCAACCGAGATTATCCGGCTCTGAAGCTACTATAGCATTATCCTGGTTTTCACTCATCCACGGATAGCATAATACCGGCATCCACGCATAAACCTGAAAACCAGCTTCTTTTAACTTTATGGTTACGTGATTAAATACATCCGCTTTTACCTTCATTTTATCCGTATGAAAATAAACTTCATCTACGTTGCCGTCGCCATCTTCATCGGCGAATGTCTGTAAAAAAACCGTGTTAGCATTCATTCTATTCAATTTTTCAATAGCCTCGCTTATATTGCGTTCAAACTGTTCCGGCAAAGCATCGTATATCATATCAATGTCAATCTGTCCTGCAATCATATTTTTCTTCTTATAAGTATGGTTTAACATATTAAGCATTTCCTCATTGGACGGATTGCCGTAAATTATATATCTACTCAAACAGTTTTTATCGGCTAATTTCACATCGTCATTAAGCATCAGCTGGTATTCATAACCCGATTTTTTGGCACTATCTACAGAATACTGTGTATATACGCCGAAAGGCCATACTAAAATATTAGAAGAATATCCCATATTTTTGTCAAAAAGGCTTTTACCTGTCAGCATATCTCCCGTTATTCTAGCATTAAAATCATTCTCTGTTTCATATTTATTGTCATCTTGCCACCAGATAGTGGCAACGTTCTGATATCTATCTCCATAGTGATTAGCAACTACAAAATTATGCATATTATACGTATGCGAAGCAACTTCTACCAACCCAGAAGCCTGCATCTCACGCAACTGTTCCCATGTTACCATTTTCTCTATATCTGCTGGTGGTATTGTCGTATCCATATATGATAATATTATAGCAAACACAGCAGGATAATTATATTTTTTTAATATCGGATAAATCCTTGTATACATACTTTCCCTGCCATCATCAAAACTTAATAAAACGGGTTTTTCTGGCAAAATACCTTTTCTCTCTACATAGTTTTCATACTGCTTTAAGGATATCGGTGTAAATCCTTCCTTTTTTAACAGCTCGAAATGTTCCTCCAATCGTTTTTCCGTAATAGCGTACGGATCTTTTTCCAATGCCTTCGCATTATCGTTCGCCACTACGTCATGATAACAGAACACCGGTATCTTCTGTATACTATCTAAATTAACAGTATTTTCTTTAGCCGTTACATTATTAAAACTAAATATCATTCCAGAAAGAAATACCATTATGCTTAAACACACATTTTTTAAAAATTTACTCACCATAATCTCTCCTTTTTACCATGTTATGTTATATGAAAAAGTTATCTGTTTATTATCATAATCCCAATCGCCTTCGCCGAGCCAGCTCTGCGTCCGCCAGCCATAACTTGCGCTTATGCTGTAAAAATTATAATTACCAATATATTTATTGTATTCAATACCAATATATGGAGAAAACGCCAATTCATCAGGATAATCACGTTTCCAGTTAGTTCCCAAAACATAATACAAAGTATCATCATTACCTAAATCAAGACCCCATTTCCACTCTGCGCCAATATTTTCACTGAGTTTCGGGCTTGTATATGGTACCTCCTGATTACTGTATCTGTCCCTGCTCCAGAAAATACTGCGATCCAAAGTTCGCCCCTTTTTCTCTTTCTCATTATAGATATTGTACTGTTGACCAATCTCCCAACCATATTTTTTATTATCGTCAGAATAATCACTTTTTCTCAATTCCAAATAATATGATTCCCGTGTATTCAAATCATATATATATCGCAGAACATAATTATCTCCAAAAATAGAACCGTCTTTGTAATCCAACGCATCAACATCATAAACAGGTGCATGATTATATATAAAATTAACAGACTGTCTGTCTGTCGGTCTGAATAACGTATCAAAATATAAGCCGTTTCTATCGTCGCTGTCTATACCGAACATATCCCATGCCAGCAGAGTATCCCACTTGCGCGCCGTATATCTAATACCTATACGCTTTGTATTCAATACAGTAGTATCATTATCTTCCACGTCTTTTATATATGATTTGCCAACTGAACCTTCAATCCAGAAACCGCCCTCTATATACTGTTTAACAAAAACATTTACATCCGTTTCATTACTGTCGTCATAATCACTGTAATTAAATACATTAAAATCAACTTCACCCAATTGCTTATTAATAAAACTGCCTTTAGCTTTGTCATAGGAAATATTCTTGAATTTGTTATTCAACTGCTTCAATCTTTCTTCCGCCGTTTTATAGTCTTTAAGCAATACAGATGTCTGTACTATTCCCTCTACACCACTCTTTTTCAAATCTTCATCTTTTGTCATGGCGTAATATTCATGCAATGCACTTTGATACTGGCGCTCTTTCACCAAATCACCAGCATAAATATTGTGAAACCTTTTATCATAGTTGATTAATTCATAATAAACTTCTTTTGCTGTATTATAATAACCTTTTCGCAAAAAATCTTGCGCTTGACTAAGTATTCTTGCTGTATATTTCGAAGCCTCCTTCTGAGACAGAATATCCCTATAACTTTGCATCCCTTTATATTTATCGACACCAGATAAACACGCATAATAAGCAAGATTAAATCTATCATCAATATCCACATCCGCTGATGATACCAAATACTCATAAACATCAACCGCTTTTCGGTATTCTTTCGTTTTTATATAGCTATTTGCCAATTCTCTTGTAACAAATGCAGAAACTTTATCATACGATTGAAAAAAATCATAGTATATTTTTTCCACCTGTCTGCCAGAATCAGTATTGTTCAATGTTGTTATGTAATTACCGACCATACTAGCGGAAGCAGTTTTATTTTCAACATACGGCTTTAGTATATGTGCGGCTTCCTTAAATCTTTTTATACGTATGTAGGATGCCGACAAATTATCCAATATCTGCTGCTTTGTTATTTTTTCATTATCAGGATTTTTTTCATATAAATTCAACACATCCGTCCAGTCTCTGACAGCCCGTGACCAATTTGCCACTGATATAGATGTTTGTGCCCTGTTCAAATAAATATCCATATCATTGGGATATTTTATAATCAGCTCATTATAAATATCGTCCGCTTTTTTTATCCTGTTGAGTTTTAAATATGTCTGCGCCAGCAGTAAAGAAGCTTCCTTATTATCATCTTTTACCAACGGAAGTATTATTTCTTCCACTTTATTAAGCAAATCTAGTCTGTAATATGCTCCAGCAACATTCATTTTCACATAATCTGGAGCTTTACTATAATGACCGTCTTCATATATTTTTATCGTCTGTTCATATTTTCCTGCCCAATTTAAAACAGTCATATAATCATATGCCGTAGCCATATCCCTCTTGTCAGAGTCATATAATTGTGCTAAAACAAGCAGAGCTTTATCATACATACCGCTTCTAGCATCAGCTACGGCTTGTTCACGCTGTTTGCTTCTTTCCTCATTGCTTAAAGCAAAAAACTTTTTTAATTTTTCCATTGGAATAATATTATTTTTTCCAATTTCTAATTCATTTTTTTCTTCTATTTTTTTTAATTTACTGTCCAATTTTACTATGTCTCTATTTTTATCTACTTCAACCTTAATATTTTCATAAATGATTTTATCTACTTCCTTGTTTTGTTCTTTTTTAATAAATCCATCCACATTTTGTTGCACTTCATCATTATTATCAGAAAAATCCTCTATATTTTTTACTTCATTGTCTTTCGATAACTGAATATCTTCTGCTTTCAATATAGTATTCGAATTAAAAGTTCTTTTCTCTTCTAAATCTATTAAAACTTCGTCTTTATCAATAGCAATTATATCTTTATTATCGGAATTAATAATATACTCCAATCTTTTGTCAATATCAGCTATATCTTTAGCAATATTCTCCATTTTTGCCATATCACTATCAGAAATATCTGTTGTAAAATTTATTTTTTCATCTGCTATTTTATCAGCAAAAGCTGTATCTGCCGTTCCGATGTTGATAATAACTCCTGCTCCAAGTGCACATAATATATTTCTTACTAATAATTCTTCTGTCAATTTCTTCACACACCAACACCTCCTTAAAATACCAAAAGTCCTCTATCCTCTCTACAATAATTTACAAAAAATAGAGGACTTTTAATCCATAATAATTAATGAACGGATTAAGCATATTCTATTGTTAAATATTTATTCACTGCATTTACGTTAAATTTCGTTTCCTCTGGCAACAGACTGAATTCTACTTTTTCAATATCATAATCACAGTCTACCTTTTGGACATCTCCTTTTATATTCAAGCAGCATAATAACAATTCATGTTTCTTTTTATCGTCGTTTTTTACTAAAATCTTGGCAATCATTTCCGTTTTATTTGCTTCAATAAATCCATCTACAATCCTGATAAAATTCATTTTCAGCAGTTGCGGAGTACACGCTTTTAGTATCCTGCAAGCAATAATATCGCCATCTTTGACAGCCTCTTTATTTTCTTCTACTTGTTTCGGTACCGGCTGCAAAACCGTATTCATAATTGGACTTGCTGTAAGATTTACAGTACGATTTTTATTTGCTGTAAGATTTATATTGTTTAATATTGTATTTCCTGCAGATACAGCAAAAAAGCTTTGCTTTGTTTCTGGTACTAGCATTTTATTGAGATTGGAACACACATCTTTTAAACTTTCACTTTCGCCTATATGATTATTTAAATCAGAAGACTGCGGCTTTTGTTTAAATAAATCATTCGCATTACCCACCCCTAAAACTTTATCAGTATTCACCTCTTTATTATTACTTACATAATTAGGTTCAACAGCTTTCGTTTTTTCCAAATTGTTTATATCGGATTTTTCTGCAAAAGATGTATTTTTAACTTCATTATTTGTTAAAGATGACTCAGCTGCCATTATTTCAGCTTTTGCCGCTTCAGATTGTGCTACTGTTTTCGACAGTTCACTGCCTGTTTCTTTTTTATCTTCAGATGTATTGAAAATTTTCGGCTCTGTTTTTACCGTCTGCATGGATATCGCAGAGGCTTTTTCGGACATGAACGTATTAATCTTCTGGACATTTTTTTCCTGTTTTATCTGCTGTTTCGGCACATCGCTAAAAAAAGAATGTCTTGTATCATTCACCACACTGCCTGCATAATCAAAAACCTTATCATTAAATGAAATCCGAACTACTGCATTCGGCACATTCGGCATATCTACAGGCAATTCTCTGCCGCAATGACTGCATACGTCAGCTTCCTTTTTAATAATCTCCTCACAGTAAGGGCACCTTTTATATGGTAAATCCTTACCGCAATATTTACAAACAAGTGCTTCTTTTTTGATAATTTCTGCACAAAACGGGCATTTTTTATAATTTGATGTATCTTCCAGCTTTTTTGCATCTGTCGGCTTTATAAGCATTGAATGAATAAATGCTACAAAAAATAAAACAAAGCCATAAATCCACCATGTACTGAAGCTCCTGCCTTTATTTGATGCTATTTTTGCCGGAATAAGCCCCAATAATACTGAAATTATCAGGTAGCCGGCACATAGACTAATTAAAAAATAATTGTCTACCATACTTATTCACCTGCAATATTTTTTTATTTTTACTGTAGCAAATTTTATTTTAATTGTCAATTTGAAAAAATACACTCTGTCAGTAAAATCCTTCAGAGTGTATTTTTCAGTTTCTATTTATTTTTTCAGTACGGAACCGTCATAATACAATGTAGCAAAATAATCTTCAATCGTTTCTGCTCTGCGAATTAATTCAACTGAGCCGTCTTCATGCAGTAAAAGTTCTGCACTGCGCAGTTTACCGTTATAATTAAAGCCCATAGCATGACCGTGAGCACCCGTATCGAACATAACGATACGGTCACCGATATCAATTTTCGGCATTTTGCGGTCAATAGCAAATTTATCATTGTTTTCACAAAGGGAGCCGGTAATATCATAAACATGGTCGCACGGTTCATTTTCTTTACCGACGATTATCATATGATGATAAGAACCGTACAGCGCCGGACGCATCAGATTCGCCATACAGGAATCAAGACCGATATAATCTTTATATGTTTTCTTTTCATGCAGTACAGTCGATACGAGATAACCGTAAGGACCCGTGATAGCACGGCCGGATTCATAGGCAATAGCCGTATCAGTAAGTCCCGCCGGAACAAGAATTTCATCATATAATTTGTGAACGCCTTCACCTAATGCTTCAAGGTCAACAGCTGTATCCTCCGGACGATACGGAATACCGATACCGCCGCCCAGATTGATAAATTCAAATTTAATACCGAGTTCCTGTGCAATTTCCGCCGCTAATGTAAATACGATTTGGGCATTCAAAAGCAGACCTTCCAGTCTTGTTTCATTGGAAATTACCATGGTATGCAGACCGAAACGTTTAACGCCTTTGTCCATAGCGATTTTATACGCTTCAAACATCTGCTCTTTCGTAAGACCGTATTTAGCTTCTTCCGGTTTACCGATGATATCGTTGCCTTCAATTAAATTGCCCGGATTATATCTAAAGGACAGCACTTCCGGAAAACCTGCATTTTTTTCCAGATATTCAATATGACTGATATCGTCAAGATTGATGATTGCACCGAGTTCAATCGCTTTTTGGAATTCATCCGCCGGTGTATCATTTGATGTAAGCATGATTTTTTCGCCTTTAATACCGGACGCATCCGCGAGCAAAAGTTCCGCCAGGGAAGAACAGTCTGCGCCTGCGCCTTCTTCGCGCATAATCTGCAAAATACGCGGATTAGGCAGCGCTTTTACTGCAAAATACTCTCTAAATTCAGGTGCCCAGTCAAATGCTTTTTTAAAGTGGCGCAAATTAGCTCTGATTGCTTTTTCATCATAAATATGAAAAGGTGTCGGATATTTTTTAATAATTTCTTCTAATCGTTCTTGAGATATGGGAAAAACTTTTTCTGCCATTCACTAAAAGCCTCCTATTTGCAAAACCTAATCTATAATAAAAACTGTACAACTTGACAGTACAATGAATAGATTATACCATTTGTTGAGAAGCACTGTCAATTCATACTTGCCCATAATTTAAGGATTTTACGTTAATTTGTCACTTCACAAAAAATATACATGTATACATAGCGTATACATATAAAAAAAATTAACATTTTGTAGTATAATTTAGTAGTTCGCTATTTTTGATGTTATCCATTTCTTGAAATGTGTTTTTTATATTAGGAGGAATTTAATTATGACTAACAGTATGGCTGCTACTCATAGCCAAGGTAAAATTTTAAAAGATGTTATTTTCGGTGCCAGCGCAGCTGCAAATGCCGCCGCTCAGAAATACGGTGCAGATAAAGTAACCAACGGTACTATCGGCGCCATCATGGATGATAACGGCAAACTGTTATGTATCCCTACAGTAGAAAAAGTTATGCGCAGTCTGCCGATGAACGAAATTGCGGCTTATGCGCCGATTGCCGGTCTTCCTGCTTATCTGGAAGCTGTTAAAAACCTTACATTCGCTGATAATAAACCGGAAGGTTATCTTGAAGCCGTAGCAACTGCCGGCGGTACAGGTGCCATCCACAACACTATCTGGAACTATTCCGAAATCGGCGACAGTGTTCTTACTTCCGACTGGTACTGGGGCACTTACAATGTTTTGTGCAACGAAGCCGGCCGCAAACTGGAAACATACGAACTGTTCGATGAAAATATGAATTACAATATCGAAAGCTTCACAGATAAAGTAAATTCCCTGCTTGCCGACCAGGATTCCCTGCTTATCATCATCAATACTCCAGCACATAATCCGACAGGTTACAGCTTATCGGAAGATGACTGGGATAAAGTCCTTGATGTCTGCAAAGAACATGTCAAGGGCGGCAATAAAAAAATCACTCTGCTTGTAGACATTGCCTATATCGATTATGCCGGTGAAAAAAATGAAGCACGCAAATTTATGCGCAAATTCTCTAATCTGCCGGACAATATCTTTACTGTATTCGCCTTCAGCATGTCAAAAGGCTACACGCTTTACGGCCAACGTACCGGTGCTATGGTCGGCTTATCTTCCAATAAGGAAATTACTACCGAATTTTTAAATGTCTGCAAATACACGAGCCGTGCAACATGGTCCAATATCAACCGCGGTGCCATGGCTACGCTTGCCGCAATCGACAGCGATAAAACACTGCTTGCCCAATTTGAAGCGGAACGCGATGCAATCTATCAGACAATCAAACAGCGCGGTGCTATCTTCATGGATGAAGCTGCACAGTGCGGTCTTAAAGCTCTGCCGTACAAAGCAGGTTTCTTCCTCTCCATTCCGTCAAATGACCCTGCCGCTGTATGCGAAAAACTACATGATGATTTAATCTTCGCCGTACCGTTAAAACGCGGCGTAAGAATTGCCGTATGTTCCATCTCTGCCGAAAAAATGCACGGCATTGCTCAAAAAACACTGAATGCTTTAAACTTCGTTGAAGGAAAATAATATATTATAAAATCAAAAGGAACTGTCGCCTCAAAAATAAGTGACAGTTCCTTTTTTTATTCTATCAAAATTCTATTGATTGATTTCTTTGCTTGTCAAAGAAATTGAATTAAAGAAAGTGCCTTTCGGCACAATATAAGATACAGAGAATTAATTTCTTAATTTATCTTCATATTGCCAAAAAAAACCTTTGGTTCGTGCACTGCTAAGAGATTTTTACTTTAAGAAAATATTTTTATCTCTAACGTTTAAAAACTCGCTTCGCTCAAACATTTAAACTAAAAACAGAGCTAAAAATATTTTCTTAATAGCTAAAGCTACCGTAAAAATATCCAACGCAGACAAAATTCTAACATAATAATAGAAATTTATTTATACAGCAGTTTATATTTTCGTTCATACTTTAAAACTTTCTGTACATATTCCCGCGTCTCCGGAAACGGTATCTGTTTATAATCGCTGAAATTTTCATCCCAGCCGTATTTTTCCATCCATTCATGCACATTGCCGCGGCCGGCATTGTACGCCGCCAGCACCAAAACTTTATTGCCGAAAAATTCTTCATTCAATGAGGCAAGATACCAAGTACCATATTTTATATTTTTTTCCGGCTCGTACATTTCGTCCGCCGAAAAATTATCATCTTCTATCTGATACGCTATCCATGCCGCCGTTTCCGGCATAATCTGCATAATTCCCTGAGCTCCGTGCACCGACTGCGCCGTCGGCTCGAACTTGCTTTCTGCCAGAGCTACACCTGCAACCAGACATTCATCCATCTGATATCGGTCAGCATAGTATTCGATAAACTGCCTGTACGGATACGGATAAATATATTTCCGCTGAAAATCCTCATCATGCCAAATGCCGTATCCTATTCCCGCTAATATTACTATACATATACAAATTTTCTTCCAAAAGCCCATCTTTGTCTTCTGCCTTATCCCTGATTGGCAATCGGCCTTCTGTTCAATCCAGTATGCCATTTTTATCCTCTATAAATCCAGATTTCTTTCCTCACAAATTCGTGCCACTTTAGCAAGTGTAATCTCCGGCGTACCGCTGCTGTCAATCACAACATCCGCTTTCTCCGCTTTTTTCTCTAAAGACATCTGGGCATCTATTCTGCTTTCGGCTTCCTGCCTCGTCAGCTTATCACGGTTTTGAATTCGTTCAATCTGGAGCTGTCTAGTAATTTTTACTACCCAGACCTCATCGGCAAATTTATCCCAGCCGGCTTCATACAGTAAAGGTATATCCAAAACCACTACTTTAACTCTATTTTGCCGGCATTTTTCAATTTCATTCATGATGGCTTCTTTTATCAGCGGATGCATAGTGGCATTCATCCAGTTTTTTTCCTGTTCGTCGGTAAATACAATCCGGCCGATAAGACGTCGGTTCAGGCTGTTATCATCATTTAAAACTTTCATACCGAAATGATTTACATACGCCTGCCAGATTGCCTTATGCGGTTTTGAAAGTTCCCGCGCGATTTCATCACCGTCAATAATCACAGCACCGCGCTGCTTCAAATACGCGCTGACTGTACTTTTACCGCAGGCAATCCCGCCTGTTAAACCGATTATTCTCATCTTTTTCCCTCCTCACTATTTAACTGCTGGCAGTAAGGACAATAATACGTTCCTCTGCCGCCCACCACCGTTTTTTCAATCGGTGTACCGCATCTTCTACACAGCTCGCCCTTGCGGCTGTAAACATATAAATGTTCCTGATGCGCTCCTTTGCCGCCTAATCCGTTGCGATAATCACGAAAAGTCGTGCCGCCGTCTTCTATGCCGGCACTGATAACCTGATTTACCGCTTTATGCAAAATTTTTATTTCTTCTTCATTCAATGAACCTGCTGTTCTCACAGGATTTATCTTACTCAAAAACAGTGCTTCATCTACATAAATATTACCAAGTCCTGCAATATTCTTCTGATTGAGCAGAAACGATTTTATCTTGGCTTTACTATCATGCACTACTCTTTGCAGATAACCGACTGTAAAATCAGCCGATAAAGGCTCTGCCCCCAGGCAGTACAGTCCTTTCAGGCGCGGCAGTTCCTGTTTCGTTACAGCATCCAGCGTACCGAGTCTTCGTACATCGGCATAAACCAGTTTATTTCCGTCTTCCAGCCTGAATATCACACAGGCATACTTGTCAATCGCCTGATTTTGCAGTGTATATAAAAGTTTTCCCGTCATGCGCAAATGAATAACCGCACATATATTATTTTCCAATTCCAGAATAATATATTTGCCGCGCCTTTTTACGGCTTTAATGCGATTATCCTTTATTCTTTTTATATACTGCCCTGCTGATGGATATTTAATTACATCATCTTTAATAATTTCTATATCCGTAATTTTTTTCGTTTCTATAAACGGTCTAATTCCCTGAACGATATTTTCCACTTCCGGCATTTCCGGCATACAATCACCAGCCTTTATTTCGCCTCAGCCCAATTTTTGCCATAATTTATATCAATAGTAAGCGGTACTTTCAATTCTATTGTATTCTGCATAGCAGAACGCAAAATTTCAGAAACCTGCTTTATTTCTTCATTGACGACTTCCAAAACCAGCTCATCATGCACCTGAAGCAGAATTCTGCTCTTCAGTTTTGCCGCTTTGATTGCTTCACTTGCCCTGTTCATGGCGATTTTTATGATATCCGCCGCTGTCCCCTGAATAGGCGTATTCATCGCCATACGTTCCGCCAAAGAACGCTGGGTAAAATTGCGGCTTTTTATCGCCGGCAGATAGCGGCGGCGACCGAACAGAGTCGTTACATAACCTTTTTCGTGCGCGTCTTTAACTATTTTTTCCATAAAATTCTTCACGCCGCTGCATTCGGTCAGATAATTATCTATATATTCGCCTGCTTCTTTCGGTGAAATATGCAGATTTTTCGCCAGACCGAACGGACTGATACCATATATTATGCCGAAGTTGACGGCTTTTGCACGGCTGCGCATCTGCGGCGTAACTTTTTCAATCGGTACATGAAACACCTGTGCCGCCGTTGCCTGATGAATATCCTGGTTTTGACGAAACGCTTCCAGAAAATGCCTGTCTTCTGACATATGTGCCATAATTCGAAGTTCAATCTGCGAATAATCGGCAGACAAAATCTGGTCAAATCCTTCTCCCGGTTCAAACAAGCTGCGGATTTTTTTCCCTTCCGCCGTGCGTACCGGAATGTTTTGCAAATTCGGTTCGGAGCTGCTGAGCCTGCCGGTTTCCGTTACAGTCTGATTAAAACTTGTATGAATACGCATCGTTTTCGGATTTATAAGTGCTTTCAATCCGTCAAGATACGTCGTCTTTAATTTATTGAGAAGTCGGTAGTCCAGTATCTTCGCAATTATCGGATGCGCATATATCAGATTTTCCAATACTTCCGCATTGGTGGAAAAGCCCGTTTTCGTCTTTTTCAATGCAGGCAGACCAAGTTTTACGAATAAAATCTCGCCCAGCTGTTTCGGCGAATTTATATTGAAAATCTCGCCGGCAAGTTCATAAATATTCTGTTCCAGTACATGCAGTTCATCATTCATCTGCACATTCATTGCATCAAGTTTCGCTTCATTAATATAGATACCATCATTTTCCATATCGGCAAGCATTTTTGCCAGCGGAAATTCAATCTCCCGATACAGTCTGTCCATCTGCATGTCTTTCAGCCCGTTTTGTAACTTAGCACTTACTTCATTTAAATTCTGCACATCATAGATAAATTTATCTTCGCCCTTCAGCTGCTCGTAATCCGCTGTTTCCTCCACAGAAGCAATCTGACGTATTACATTCATTTCGTAACTGCGTTTTGCCGGTTCCAAAAGATATGCCATCAATAATATGTCATTTACTTTTCCGCACAAATTCAGACCTGCATGATAACATGATTTTACATCATAAACATTTTTTACTATATTCTCATCCGCCGTTATATCATCAAGCAGGGAAAAATCTTCTTTTATTAGACCGATTTTTTCGCCGGTACATACAGCCATTAATTTTATACCGACATCCGGCACCCGTCCTTCCGTCTGCATTAAAAGCGATAATTCTTTTTCCTTTAAAACAGTCTGTTTAAATTCCGCTATATTCTCTGCGTTTAAAATCTGGTAATCCGGCAGTGCTTTTGACTCAAAATCAAGCGTAATCTCCTGCTGTAAATCCGATTTAAACTCGGTCGCCAGAATTTTCCTCATACGGCCAAATACAGTTTTTAATTCATATTTATCGCAAAATGACTGCAGTTTCATTATATCCGGTGAAAGTCTGTATTCATCCGGTATGAAATCAACATCCACCTCGCAGCAAATCGTAGCCAGTTTGTATGACAGACGCGCCAAATCCTGATTTTGTTCCAGTTTTTCTTTTAACTTCTTACCGGAAACATTTTCAATATTGCCGAGCAGATTTTCCAAGTCGCCAAACTGAGTCAAAAGTTTCAGTGCCGTCTTTTCGCCAATCCCCGGTACACCCGGAATATTATCGGAGCTGTCTCCCATCAAAGCCTTTATATCTATCAGTTTCTGCGGCTTAAGCCCTGCATATTTTTCCTCGAATGCTGCTTCGTCAAAAACCTGCATATCTATAATGCCGCGCTTTGTAAGCATTACTTTTATCTGCGGAGCGATAAGCTGCAGCGCGTCCTTATCACCCGTAACGATAAGCGCTTCATATCCTTTAGCTGCCGACTTTTTCGCCAGCGTTCCGATTATGTCGTCAGCTTCATAATTGTCCTTTTCAATGAATGCAATTCCCAGCGCTTCCAGAAATTCCTGCAAGAGCGGTATCTGCGATTTTAATTCATCCGGTGTTTTTTCTCTTTGTCCTTTATACTCCTCATACATATCTGTACGGAAAGTCTTCCTGCTCTTGTCAAAAGCAACAGCAATACAGTCCGGCTTGTAATCGGTCAGAATTTTTCCGAGCATGTTGGAAAAACCCATGATGGCATTCGTATAAATTCCTTCCGATGAAGTCAGCGGCGGCAGAGCGAAAAAAGCTCTGTACATTAAGCTGCTACCGTCAATGATAATAAATTTTTCCATAAAAACCTCCTTTATTCCATAATCGTTATTCCCATTTCAGATGTCTGTACATCATTTACTTTCGTATTTTCAAATTCAGCAGCCGACTCTTCCTGTTTTATCTTTTTATCAACCGATTTGTACAATTCCTTCTGAGCATTTATACTGTTTTCACGTTGCGGTATACCTGTATCAATTTGTTTGTCCGTTTTTGGATTTGCCGCAGTGCTTTCCGTAATTTTTATGTCCTTACTGCCCGTACTTTCAACAGGTTTTGCCAATTCACCCGTCAATGGTGTCAATGTTGCCACTGTATAATTTTTATTCAAACTATAAGTAATATCGAAGATACTGCTTACATCGGTAAGATGAATATACGGTTTTTGGCTGAATAAGTCTACCGCTACAGCATTTTTTGCCGTAACAGCACTGCCGTTTTCGATTTTTACCGGAACATTCAACGTTTTTGCCAAATCCTGTACCGATACATAAATCTGATTTTTATAATTTACTGCCTTGAAAGAAAGTTTACTGCCTTTGTACATTATATTTACCGGTGCCGCAACGAAATTAGGCAGACCGTTGGATTCCTTAATGGACTTAGCAATATATTCTTCACTTATGAAATCAGCTATACCGTATCCCGCCAATCCCTGTTTAACAAAATCAACTGTTAAGTCCTGCATTTCATAACCGTCCGGATAAATATAATAAGCTACACGTCCGTCGTATGTTTTATCAATAACGAGGCGATTGTACATAATCTGCACCTGCGTACCCACTTCAACTTTATCGAACAGTTTTTCCACATCAGCTTCCACCATGCGCACACAGCCGTTAGAAACATAATGTCCTACAGAACTTGGATTATTCGTACCGTGAATGCCATAATTTCCGCCGATACCAAGCCAACGGAACCCGAGAGGATTATCAGGACCTGAAGCGATAACAACACTCGTATCACCCGGGTCAACCCATGTAGGATTTACGACTTTTTCCACGATTTTATAAAAACCCGCCGGTGTCTTGCTGCCGATTTTGCCTACACCAACAGGATACATCGCTACACATTTGTCATCTTCATACAGACGCAGTGAACGCGCCGGTATATTTATCAATATCCAGCGTTTAACTGTACTGCCCGTCGTATTTGTTGTGTTTACTGCAGTATTTTCCGCTGCAAAAACAGCTCCCTGCAATATCAGCATACAAAAAAATAAAAATAAAGCCATAAATTTTTTCATAAAAATCACTTTTCCTTCCCAAATTTTTCCCGTTATTTTATAATAACACATCATACACTTTTTACAATAGCAAAACACCGCTGGACAAGATAAATCCGCAGGATTATAATAATACTTGCTAACAAGCAGAGTAAATATCCGTGCGTTAAGTGTCCGGCAGACGGGGAGTTGCTGCCTGAACGAAAAGATTTTCTTGCGGTACGGATATTGCATCCCGCTGCTGCATACAGGGAACAGCTTCCTACTATGTGGCAACGCCAGTTTTAGGAGGTATGTTTATGTATATTGTTTCCAGTGGCCTCTTTATAGCTTTAACAATTTTATTCACTTACGTTTTTGCTATTCAAACCACTTTTATCCGTATTGATTTTGCATTTATTCCCATCGCGATTTACGCATCCGTGTGGGGTGCAAAAAAAGCCGCTGTCATGGCGGTACTTGCCGATATCATCGGCAGCAATCTGTTCATGCCGGGGCTTTACTTTCCCGGATTTACACTGAGTGCAGCCGTATCCGCTTTTATTTACGGCAGTTTTCTTTATAAACGGGAAATCACCTTTAAAAGACTGTTTATAATGAACAGCTTCGTTTTTATCCTTGTCGACTGCATTTTAAATAATATCTGGCTGACTTTAATGTATCATGATGCCGCCGCAGCTTTCTACGCTGTCCGTCTGTTGAAATCGGGGATATTGACATTTTTGAAAGCCGCTGTATTGTACAATCTGTTCAAACCATTAAAAATTTTCATCTTAAAATACAATAAATAATTACAAAGGAAGATTTATTATGGAATTCGGCGATATATTTTTATTCTTTCTTTTAGTTGTCGTCTTCATCTACACTTTCTGGGATGATGTATTTACCGACACGCAGTTTTAATGTAAAAACGACCTTCGATAGTTATACTGAAACTATTAAAGGTCGTTTTATTTTTCTAAAATACATATTGAACAAGTATCATATAACAGATTGTCCCGCCTGCTATGGAAATTAACATCTGCCTTTTCCATAAATGCAGTACAATAACGAAAACAATAGCAATAAATTCGGGAATACCGTGGCTGCCAGTAAATATACTCACATCTTTCAGACAGTAAATGACTAAAAGACCAAATACGGCAGACGGAAGAAAATTTCCCAAATATTTTATATATTTAGGTGTGGATTTTTCCGTCGGAAATAAAATAAACGGTACAAAACGGGTCAGCATCGTTCCAAGCACCACCATAGAAACAGTTATTATTTGTTCCGTAAAACTCATTTTGTTACCACCTCTTTATTTAACGGCTTACGCAACATAGTCAATACAGCAAGAATTGCCAGCATGGACGGAATAATAAAATTTTCCGAACCGAAAACAATAAGACAACTTACAGAAATAACTATACCTAAAACAGCGGACAGATGATTTTTTTCATGCAGCCACTGTTCAAGAAAAATAACGACAAACATGGCTGTCGTCACAAAGTATAAACCCTCTGTATTGAAATGAATTAATGAACCGAAAATTCCTCCAAGCGTTGCTCCCGTAACCCAATATATCTGGTTAAAAAAAGTAACAGCGAACATAAACCAGCCGCGGTCAATCCCCTTTGGAATTCTGGCAGTATAATTAATCGAAAAACTTTCATCACACATGCCGAATATTAGATAAATCTTTTTCCAGCCTGTATAACGATATTTATCAAGCATGGAAATACCGTAAAACAAATGTCTTGCATTAATCATCAATGTCATTAACAGTGCCTGCACCGGATTAAATGCTCCTAAAAGCAGATTGACAGCAACAAATTCCACCGAGCCCGCAAAAACCGTCAAGCTCATCAGCATTGGATACCAGAAACTGAAACCGGATACATTCATGTAAATTCCATATGCCAGTCCTAAAAACCAAAACCCGGCAAAAATAGGTATAGTATGCGGAAATGCCGCTATAAATGCTTTTTTCACTACGACTAACTTACTCTCCACAATATCCTCCTCTACGTAAAAATCATTCAATATTAATCTGCACGCCAACAGATATATTATAATATTATCATTGCAATTCCATACAATCAACAATATAATTGTATGTATTACAATAAAATCGGAGGAATAGTTATTATGCCGTTTAATTCGTTTCTAAATTATCCGCTCTCTTGGAAACCGGACCGCCAAAAACTCACAAGACCGATTTATCTCTCACTGGCAAAACAACTGGAACGGGATATTTCCCAGGGATTTCTCATTGCCGGCACGAAATTGCCGCCGCAAAGAGAACTAGCCGATTTTCTGGATATAAATTTTACGACCGTAACTCGTGCTTATAAATTATGTGAACTTAAAGGACTGATTTACGCCGTTGCCGGAAGCGGTACATTCGTAGCAGCCACTGCCAGCCAATCGGTAACAATATCCAGTGATAAACTGCCATGCGGCAATATCGACTTAGGATTTATCAGTTCATTTGAACAGTGCAACTTCATGATTACGCCTGTTATAAAAAAAGTATTATCCAAACGGCAGGTAGCAGAACTTGTCGACTACAATTATCCTACGGGCATGCCGCATCACAAATCAGCCGGCATAAACTGGATGAAAAATCTCGGTCTGAATGTGGACGAAGAACATCTCGCCATCACTTCTGGCGCACTGAACGGACTTACATTGATTTTACTTGCCTTATTTGAACCGGGAAATCGCATTGCTGTCGATACATATACTTTTTCCAATTTTATTGAACTTGCCAAAATGTTTCATCTCCAATTAATACCTGTTGAAAACGATGACGAAGGAATGATACCGGATATCTTAGAAAATAAATGCAAACTTAATAAAATACACGGTATATTTCTCATGCCCTCCTGTGCCAACCCCACAACTATAATGATGTCCTATCGTCGTAAAAAGGAGTTGGCGGACGTCATAAAAAAACACAATCTCATTTTACTGGAAGATGATGTCTATGCTTTTATTTCTGCCGGTATCATAGCTGATTATACTGAACCTCTGTTCAATCTTGTACCGCAAAATTCCATTTATATTTGCAGTACTTCAAAATCCATCTGTTCTGGTCTGCGCGTCGCTTATATTGTTTTCAGCAGCAGATTTCGCGACAGTATTTTAAAATCTCTTTACAACGTCAATGTAAAAACATCTTCCATCGATGCTGAAATCGTAACGGAAGCAATTTTATCGGGTACTGCCAATAATATCGTAAAAAAGAAAATTATTCTGGCAGAAAAAACAAATGCGATTTTTAATAAATATTTTAAACAAAACAATAAAAATATCCATCCTCTGAGTTTCTACCGCTGGCTGCCGATTGGCAATCACCAAGACGGTTTCCAGATAGAAAAAATCTTTCAGTCAAAAGGATTACGCGTTTACCATTCCGACAGATTTCTTTGCGGTTCTTTTGAAAATACACATTATCTGCGCATTGCTCTGTCTACCGTTCTTTCTCTGGATGAACTGCATAAAGGATTGAGCCTATTATACGATTTAATTAACAATCACTAAAAATGGATACGGCATAAAATAATATTTACACCCTATCCTTTTTATATTGTTAAATCCTACTATGTTTATAAAATTCAAGAAATTATCTTCCGTACAATATAAAAAGAAGTATTTCTTCTTATATTCATCAAGCAACTTTTCTTTGAATACACAGAAAAATAAACACCTAGCCTACAGGTATTATTACAGGAAAAATTCATTATTTTTTCTGCTACTGCAAAGCGGCGTCAAATGTTCCTTTAATTTGTTCAATAATTCCTGCGGCACATAGCGGCAGTTCATCGGACATACTTTTATACAGCGCAGACAGGATATACATTTTTCCTTTTCACATTCAAGGGAGTTTTTATCGATGGCACCAGTTGGACAGCCAGATGCACATATCTTGCATGAAATGCACTTGTCCTTATCCAGAAGCGGCGCCATGGAGGCAGCCATCGCCTTCTTATACGGTCTGTTCCCACTAACACTCACATCATCATTATTTCCGCTTTGCACTTTCACTTTTATCTTTTCAGCAAAATCCGTAAGTTCTTTCTTATCCGCATCGTCCGGCCGGCCTGCGCCGAATTCAGGCACTATTGAATGCTGAGTTACCACGGCCGCTGCAGCTATTACTTTAAACCCTTTTTCTTCTGCCATATCTTTTAATTCCAGCAAAGTATCTTCATAAGCACGATTGCCGAAAGTAACAATAAGAACTGCTAAACTTCCATTGCCGGAAATATTTTTACAAAAACGCTGCACAAAAGTCTGCGGTACTCTGCCTGCATAAGATGGTACGCCGATTAATACCATATCATCTTTGGTAAAAGCCATTTTTAAATCTTTGTTTTGATACGCTGTCAAATCCACGTCTTCCGCTGGCATTTGCATTTTTACAGATAAAAAATCAAGGACATTCCGTGTACTGTCCGTCGGACTGAAAAACAGATTGTACAAATTCATTTCATTCTCCTCCGATTTTCCCAATTTCATTCATAAAAAAATCCATCAGCCAAACGACTGATGGATTTTCATGCAAAAATTAATTATTAGCCAATAACAACCATTGCTTGACCAGGTTTTACGCTATCGCCAGCATTAACTGCGAAAGATTTAACTGTACCAGCTTTAGGTGCGGAAATTTCGTTCTGCATTTTCATAGCTTCAAGAATTAATAAAGTGTCGCCAGCATTAACAGCCTGACCAACAGAAGCTACGATTTTAACGATTTTACCAGGCATTGGAGCTGTAACAGTTTCATCACCAGCGGATGCAGCAGGTGCAGCAGCAGGTGCTGGAGCTGCTTTCGGTGCAGGTGCAGCAGCAGGAGCCGGAGCTGCTTTTGGAGCCGGAGCTGCAGCAGCTTTCACTTCTTCAATTTCAACTTCATAAGCGTTACCATTTACAGTGATGTTAAATTTTT
>OGYT01000318.1_pt1 | contig 38558 bp, 37 predicted proteins | sample 1576631 | NCBI WGS metagenome assembly OGYT01 (sample SAMEA3541588, study PRJEB24748) | human gut metagenome | biome: human gut; feature: human-associated habitat; material: faeces | place: China | collected 2012
CGGGCATCGTTAACTTAAGATACAAAAGCTGTCCGGAAATGGCGGGTCAAGATCAAGCTGATACCTGACAGGGTCATGTTTGACCTCAGAGCGGAAGTCATAAAAGTTTTCGAGTTTTTCGAAGCCTGGGCCGAAGAACGCAATATTGCGCTCAAATTTAACGGAATGCCCTGTCTGGTTGAAGGAGATCCGCAAATGTTCAGAAGAGCGATCAATAATCTTTTATCCAACGCCCTGCGTTATACCCCTGAGGGACAGGCAATCACCGTTTCAATAAGAAATCAGGGAAGCTTTTTTGACCTTGTGATTGAAAATCCGGGGAAACCAATCCCTGAAGATCATTTATCAAAGTTGTTTGACCGTTTTTATCGGGTGGATCCGTCCAGACAACGAAAAGGAGAAGGCAGCGGCATCGGTCTTGCCATTGTGAAGTCAATCGTGGAAGCACATCACGGAAGAGTGCATGTGGAATCGGATGTACGCTCGACGCGATTTATTTTATCCCTACCCAGACTGGAGAAAATAATTCAGGATCCCCAACACTGAGAATAAATATTTAAATGACAGAGATGTCATTAGCCTGTCATGCTGCAAACAGAAGCCATTCGATAAAATCAGTGCGACTTATCAGGAAGATCGGCCGAAGCGCACCGCCGCATTTTCAGTGCAGGCTGAATGCGATTGTTGTATCCGTGCTTTTACCCTTTCATTGCGACGCTATAACTTCACGCACGTAAAGCGGATATCCTCTGGCCACAGTGCGTTGCTTTGCATACATATCTCTTTAGCGTTTTCGCTGTTCTGCGCCCTGTAGATCATCATCAGGCTGAAGTTGACATCAGGGCTATTGTGAACCTTCCTATAATGCTCGGCCCAGGACTGGAAGCGAGTTAATAAATCAGGATCTCTGGTCAAATTGAACCGCAGCAGCAGAGCTACGTGGCGGTCAAAATCCAGCCTGTCATGTTGACTCCAGGGATTGAGTAATGTTCCAACAGCCATGCTTTCATCCCTGGCCAGCGGTGCAAGCCCATGTTGCTCAATAGTGGTCATTTGCACTTCGGTTACGACACCGGTTGCCATAAATATCAAAACGGCACTCGCGGCCAAAACGCGTAATATTCTGTTGGCCCTCATCATGTTGCCCTGGCCGACATTTTTAACCGGCATCGCTGTTGGGCCGTTAATTCCCAGCAGGATGACAAGAGCCAGACCATGCGTCACTGATTGATAGAGCGGATACTCCAGATTCATGTGTAGCGCAATGGGTAATAACATCGCCAGACCAATCCATCGACGCCCTCCCCGACTCCACAGCCTTTTCAGCATGCCGCCGATCATCAGAATCACACCCGCGACGGCAACGAGCCCCCCTTCCATCCATGTATAGAAAAATTCATTGTGTGGATAGAGAATCGTCTTGCTTTCCAGTCCTCGAGTCGCCTGTTGCGCCAATTGGGCGAGTAATGCTTCAAAACTGCCGTAGCCATTGCCGATGACAGGATGGTTCTGGATTAGCTGCCAGGTCAATTGCAATATATACCAGCGTTGACTATCGGAATCACCTTTATCAACCACGCCAGGCGCAAAACCAGGAAATAACCGTGGACCAACGTGAAGCGCGACAAGACCCAGAACGATACCCGCTAACATCAGCAACAGAGAAACATAACCGTGGCGACGGCGCTTTTTGTTTGCTGCTACCAGCACGAGCAGGCAGCCCAGGATAGCGCCAAGATAACCTGCCCGGCTTTGCAACAACACCAGCATGGCCGGTAGCATAACCAGTGACAGGGAACAGAAACGCGTTACCCACTTCTGGCGCGCCGTTGTATTAAGCCAAAGGGCACAAACCGTGCCGGTGGCTAAAAAAGAAGCCAGAACGTTTACCTGCTGGAAGATGCCGTACGGGCGTCCGCCGGGCAGTGTCGCCATATCAGTCAATTGATACAGACAGAAAATGGTCTGTAAAAAGGCCGATATCACCATAATCAGCAGCCAGTGACGTCTGATAATGGGCGTTATGGGGCTTTTAAGCAGTTCCAGCCAGACGATGAGCAGCCCCCACAGCGCCATCACTTTCGTCGCGGCGTTCCACTGCCAGGCGGAAGACGGCGACCATAGCAGCGGCAGTGACCAGAGAATGGCTCCCGTTATAATCAGTTGGGTGCCAGCAGGATAAATAAATTTCACCCTTCGTTCGGTGAGTGAACCCCACAGCACCATGAGCGCCATCGCGCACCAGGCCAGTAGATTTTGGGGTAACGCCAGTCCGGAGCCCCCCTGATTCGGTAATAGCCAGAGCAGACCACCGCATAACCAGACGCCAGCGATAAAAAGTAGACCGCGGCGCGGTGAATGATAATTACAGTTTATATTTAACATGACTATTTTCATAAAAATCGGGGCGGAAATATTTCCGCCCCGTAAAAGGAAAGCAGGATTATTTGGGCATTACTGTTGGGTCATGACCATGACCGCGCTGGCGGTGAACGCGCCGGTGGGAATATCTTTCACCGCCACCGCTGAATCACGAATAGCCTGAAAACCGAGGTCGACCGTATTCGATCCGCTTTTCAGGTTAATTGTGGCTTTGCTGGTTGGGGAAACGGCGGCGTTGTTATAAATAATCGCCGTGCCTACCCCATTTGCTGAGGTTTTTACTGCCTGCGTGCTGCCAATGGTAATCGCCGTATAGGTGATATTCATTGAGACGGTGACGTCGCCACCTGTGCAACTCACCGGGATATTAATATGTTTGGCGGTGCTGGAACTGGGTATTGTTGGTAGCGTGGAGCGATCCAGTGAACCCAACGAGACACTTAAGGCGTTACCGCTGTTAATGGTACAGGAGGTATTTACTACGGGCGTTGGCGGGAGTTTTTGACCGGTACATTTTCCGTAAGTATTCAGAAAGTAGATTTGTCCATCCGGGCCTTTTAAGGTATCGCAGGCATCAAAAGAGGTAGTACCCTCAGATTGCCAACTACCTGATGTTCCGGGATTTACATCCTGATTATTTAACGGTTTAGAGGCGTCAATATATCGAGCTTGTGACGCATAACCTACAAGTGTTTTGCCATCACTGGTAACGCCTCTTACACCAACGGTGTAATATCCAGAAACCGGGACGTAATAGGTACCCTGTAGACTAACACTACATCTTCCTTGTTGATAAGTATGATAGTTGGTCATACTGCCTCTTGATGCAACATGGCGTGGCAATCCGCAGGCGTTATCAACGGAATACCCCATGACTGTCGCTGTCGCACTACCCTGACACATTAACATCACGATGATAGAAGCAAAAACATTAATTATCACCGTAATAGAATGATGAAATTGTTTATATATATTCACTCTATTATCTCTTAATTAAGGATAGGCCAGCATAAAGGTAGACACCGCGGTAAAATTCCCCGGTGTAATGGTTTCCTGCCGCAGATGGGTCGGTTCCCCCTGAATATAGGCCATGAGGGTAAAGGTATTGTCACCGCTGTTCAGTACATGTTCCGGTGTCGGTTTATTAAACGGTACCGCGATGCCGTCTTCGGTCTCCACACCAATTGCGATCCCCGCCGCTTCCCCTGTCACCGCTAACAGCCCGGGCAGTTCAGTGCTCTCTGTGCCTTTAAATGTGATCGAGGCTTTACTGGCTATCGATAAATCACAGTCCGTCAGGGTAATGGTGAACGGTACGCCTTTGGTACGGGCATAGGCATACAAATCCGGTTCCATGATCATGTCAAAATCGACGCTCAGATCGGTGGTCAGTGGGTCCAGCCCGCAGGGCGCGCTGGTCAATGTCCCGCTAAAGTGCAGGTTATCCTCAATCGCCAGAGCGGGCGTGATGGTCAGGCCGGATGCGACAAGTAATGCCGCTATTCCCCGGCTTGTCGCCTTCACGAGTCGTATGTTCATGGTTGTGCCTCAGAAATAATCCGCGGTTAATGTCGCAACGGCCGTAAACGTCTGTTCGCTCAGCACTTTATTCGGATCTTTAACCGGTACAGCGCTCAGCACCAGGGATTGCAGGCCGCCAAGCGTTGTTTTCAGCGGCTGGTTGAGCTTCATCGGCACGCCGTTAGCCTGAATCTGGATACCCAGCCCGTCAGCAGATGTCGTAACGGCGGCGTCATCGAAAATTTCGGCCACCCCGCTCACCTGAATATTGAGTGCGGAATCATCCGGCGCGCCGTGGCAGTCAACGGTATAGGGGATGTCCTGTTTATTGTCGATGCCGTTCACTTTACCCACGCTGATGCTGCCAAACGACACATCGATCACCTCATCGCCTGAAACGGTACAGGGCGTGGTAATGATAAATGTGCCTTTAAAATTGACAGACATCTGATCGCCAACCTGCGCGGCATGCGGCGTCCCGGTCAGCAGCAAACCAGATAAGGTGACAATGTGGAGTATTCTCTTCATAACCGTCTGTTCAATTAAACGAAAGTTGCAATGTGGCAGAAGCCGTGAACGTATCGCCATTTGTCACCTGTTTACTGTTTGTGGTGCTGACTTGCACCAGCTGCGCCTCAAGCGTGGGTGGCTTGCTTTGGTCGATGGTGAACCACTTCCCGGAAGCTTGCGGGGCGCCATTGACTAACAGTTCGACGCCAAGCATCCCTTTGTCTATCTCAATCACGTCGGTTCCGTTGTAAGCTTTATAGCTGCCCGATAGACTGGCCAATTGCATTTGAAGAAGCCCCGCGGTATCACCGGTACAGGTAAAATCGCTGGTAATCGATTTACGGTAATTCCCATCCAGCGTCATGGTGTCCGTCCCCTGCGGGAGCAATTTCACATCACCAAAGTCGACCGTCAGGCTGTCGCCCTGATTAAACTGACAAGAACCGTTTGCCACCAGAGTGCCATCGATATTGATGTTTAATGAGTAGGTGTCGCCTTTATTTGCCTGGCTTACCGTCGGGACCAGCAGCACCAGTGCGAGGAGCGGTGTACGGGCAAGGCGAATAAACGACATCACGCGTGAACTAGTCATAACTGATTCCGAAATCAACTGAGGCGCGAAATTCTCCCGCAATCAGCGGGGCGATGGTACGAACAGGGATAACGGTATAGGTCAGCTCATCACTGCCCGTCGTCACAAACTGCGGCTTGCCCCGCATCCCGGGAATAACGATTCTGCCGTTGTTATCCAGAATGCGAAGGCCGACGCCAGACATTCCGGCGATCAGTAATAACGTGGGATCGTCAGGATCCGTCGCGCCCATGAAGCTTACGGTGACCACCGGTTGGGTTTCATCCCATGTCGATGGCCCTATTCGACCGCGACGTTGCAGGCCACCGGTGCTTTCGCAACCCAGAAGACGAAAAACGATTTGTGTCGGATTGCCGGTATCGCCCGGACGTTTCATCGCCCCCAGCGCCGAGTTATCCATTACCACATCCTGCAGCTTTGAACGCATGCTGATCAGGCAACTTCCGTTACGCAGAACGCCATGAACGTGCAATTGACCATTCTCACCCTGGACATTCCAGTCATCGACAGCCAGAGCATTATTCGCCAAGCTGCCGCTCAGAAGCAGACTCAACGCACACGTGCGCGAGTAGCGGTAAATTGCTTTTCCGTTCACAGGTTGCTCTCCTTAACCCGCGTTAACATGGTCCACTGCACAGGTATTCCCCGCACAGTTAAAAACAAGTTTCGGCCGGCCACCGTAATCATTTACGGAAGTCAGTACCGGGTGTGCGCCCAGTGAAGCCGCGGTTGCGCCCAGCGCAATGCTTTCTTTAGGCGCGACCATTACAGGTTTAAAACTCTCGATATCACCGCCCTTCTCTGACGTCGCTGCCGCGACAATCGTCAGGTAGTAAGGCGTGGGATTGCTTAACCGGAATCCTTCACCCTGACGAGTTAAGGTGAGTTTTTTCGCGGCCTCGTTCTCCATCCCGTTTTGTAACTGCAACGCTTCCGGGCGGTAAAAGAGTTTGACGCGGGTTTGAAGCGCAAGCTGAAGCGTATTGGGTTTAGAACTCTTCGGTGGAATTTCGCGTACGTTAAAATAAAACAACGATTCTCTGTCCTGCGGCAACGCCTGAGCGTTATTACCCTGAATTTTCACCTGACCTTTAGCGCCTGGCTCAACGCGTTGCACCGGCGGTAATGCCATAAACGGCGTCTCGGTTTTATTGCCGTTACTGTCCTCAATCCAGGACTGGGCCAGATAAGGCAAGGATTTATTTTGATTCGTTACGGTCACACTCATTGATTTCTGATTGCCGCTATAAATCACCCGGGTGCGATCCAGCGCAATGGCTGCATTTACCTGCTGCGCGACCAATGCCAGTGCGAGTACACCCAGCGTTAGACCGATCTTTTTCTGCACAAAACACATAACTCACTCTCTTTATTACAAAATGATAATGACGGTTTTGCCTGATCCCATCACCACGATCAGCGTGAGAGGCAAGGCAACAACAGATTTTTGATTGTTTCCGGCAGCGATGGCGGCAACTCGATGTAACATTGCACGTCGTTGCCCCAGTACACGTCCATGCGCTCTCCAGGACGTATACCTGAAAGCCAGACGCTGCCGTTTTCGGCGACAATCCCTGTTGTCATGTTGTCTCCATTGCGTACTTCTGCGCCAAACGGCGGTTCGCTGCCGTCAGCCAGTTTGATCACCGCCATGCCCTTCTGCCCGGCGAGAATGCCAAAGGCACGGTAGCCAATCGCGCCTTCCGTTAACGTGTCCTGCACAACTGAACGTGTGGCATCGACGTTTTCCGGCAGGCTGTCCAGATCAATGCTCACGCTGCTCCGGTAGTAGCTGCTAACATCCGCAACGACCGCCTTACCGAAGGCATTGGTACGAACGATCCCCGCCATGCCCTGCACGGGAACGCCTTCCACTCCTGCCGTATCGACGAGCATTCGGGTTCCTCCCGTTGCATTGGTTCTGTGTAGCGCCGCCCCCCTGGCGGTAGCGGTAACGCCTCCTTGTAGCGACAGACTTGCGGCGCTGGTTTTGCTGCCGGTATAGCTGGCATTGGCGGTCACACTTGCGCTATCGCCATCATGAGTAAAGTACCCGCTCCCGGTACCTCGGCCGTCAGTCGTGCTGCCGGCATTAACCTGGTAATAATTGTTGGCGTCAATGCGCTGGTAATAACCCACCGTATTGCTACTGCTGTCTCCGCTGTACTGGCCGTTGTAGCTCACTGTTGCGCCGTTGGACCACGGCACAGACAAGCTCAGATAGACGCCATCATCTTTAGAGTCGTCATATTCTGTTCTGTAGGCAGACAGTGTCAGGCTAATGTTCTTAAACCGACTGACGTCAAAAAAGTTCGATAGCGAAACGTTCCAGGTGTTCGTCGCTTCCCTGTCCCAGTATGTCTGGTGGCTATAGTTCAGAAACGCGCTCATGTTCTGTTCGCGGAACTGTTTATTCATGGTGATGGTGTACAGTTCTTTGTCGCGCCCACCGTTATCGCCGTTGTGATAGCGGCGGTCCAGATACTGAGACATGCTCATAAAGTCACGTTCTGAGAAACGGTAACCCGCAAAGGTCACCTGACTATCAAACTCATCAAAGCGTTTCGAATAGCTGACGCGAAATGATTTACCGCTTAATGTGTCCTGATTCGGAATCGCGGCCCGGGACTGAGTGACGTCAAAGGAAATTGCCCCAAACATCAACAGATCGCGCCCGACCCCCAGGGAGAGCGCGTTATAGTCCCCTGCGAGTAGCGTTCCGCCATATAATGACCAGCCGCTATTCACGCCCCATGATGCTTCGCCAGTGGCAAAATTTGGCCCCTGAGAATGGTGGTCATAATCAGAGGGTTTCCCCATAGCGACCCGGTAACGTACCAGGCCTGGCCGCGTCAGATAAGGAATGGAGGCGGTATCGACCTGAAAGGTTTGGGTTGCGCCATCCTGCTCTTCCACTTTGACATCCAGTTTTCCGGATACGGCCGAGTTGAGATCCTGAATACGAAACGGACCTGGCGCGACAGTGGTTTCATAAATTACGCGGCCCTGCTGGCTGATAGTCACTTTGGCGTTCGTCTTCGCGACACCTACCACTTCCGGTGCATATCCGCGAAGATTGGGCGGCAGCTGGTTATCGTCAGTAGACAGGCTGGCGCCGGTAAAACGGAAACTGTCAAACAGTGAGGAATTTAAATAGTCTTCTCCCAGCACCAATTTTGCCCGCAGTGCGGTGATGGCCCGATAGGTATAAACCCGGCTCCAGTCCCAGCTTTGCTGTTTTTGACTCTCATTTCCTGTGTTGCGTATGTATTGCGCTTGCCAGTCACCCCGAAGGCGCCAGGCACCCAGATTCGCGCCAGTCGTGCCGTTACCCGTGACGGAATTGGAACGTTGTTCCTGTTGTTTCGACGACGTTGCATTGACGGTGTAATCAAACAGTACGCCCGGAATTCCCTCATCCCAGCGAGAAGGCGGATCCCAGTTTTCGGCCGTATACTCCAGGTATGCCTGAGGAATGCTGAGATAGAGTGTACTTGTCCCCAGATCGGCTCTGGCTACCATTCCTTCCAGAGAATGAAGATTCAGACACTGTCCGTTATGCCACCATGAAACACCTTTAACGATGGACTCTTTCAGGCCAATTTGTAAGACATGCTCGGCTGTGAGGCAAACTTCGCTCCCTTTCGGATCATCTTCAGGCGGGAAATACTCTACCGTCTGATCCGGTATGTCGGTTTTATTGACCTTTAGCGTAAGCTGATACTTGCCGGGCATTAAATAACCCGCCCGGGAAAACTGGCTTAAATCAACATTATTCCGCTCTTTAATGTCGAGTACATCAGTATTAAATTCGACATTACCTTCAGCGTGAACGCCTTTTACTGCCAGAAACGCAAGAATTACACCAACCGCTACAGGGTGTAACTTGCCCAGAAAGATGGTTTTATTGACTTTTTTCATTTTCAAAAGTAATCAACTTTGAAACGTATCGTGGCCGTATACTCACCCGCTTTCAGGCGGTCGCGATTACCCATAAGACGCAACTGGTATTTAAGAATTTGTGAACCGTTGCTCAATGTACCCGGAGGGAGCGCTTTCCCTGGTTGCGCCACATTTCCGGCGTCATCCGTAATTTCAAGCCCTACGCCTGATGCGCCGTCAACGGAAAAAAGTCCATCTGAAGATGGACCATCAAACGTCGTCTGGAAATGGGATGACAGGGTTTGCGCATCCTTATTATATGCAGATTGCAATTGACCAGCGTTAACGAAAAGGGATTTTTATTTCCACGACCGTTGTGAATAATTTCACCCACGGTCGTGGTCATCATTTCAATGCTTTGCTCACGATCGACGGTGGCGATAGCGCATGGTGTATCAATTATACTTCCCTGCATATTGACAATGCCGTGGCCTTGATCGGCCTGTGCATGGCGAGGGTTATGTGCCGCCGCCACGCACGGTATCAATATACAGGGAAATATAATCACTCGAAGTCCAGATAATAATATCATTAAAATACACTCTGGTTTCATGAAAAAAAGTGCCAGTGATTAAGACAATTAACTAATCACCGGCACAATAACAGGGTTAATTACTTGCGTAATAAGTCATGCCGGGATTATGGGTAATCCAGTGCGAAGCTGGCAATAGCCTGGAATTTACCCGGGACGTTTGTCGCAGACGCGCCATCACCCTTAAGGAAAGCAGCAAACGTCAGGTCGTTATCACCATTCAGCAGTGATTGCGCCGGAGAAGCCTGGCCCAGTTTAATCGGAGTACCGGTGTCCGTCGTAATTGCAACAGAAGCACCTTTTGCGGTGCCCTGAATACCGAGCAGATCCGGGTTAGCCGCAGATGCGGTGCCAGAGAACGTGGTGGTCACTGTCTTTTTGGTTGTCGTATCACACTGTTGCAGTTTGATAGCGAAAACCTGTGGAATAGATGTGCCGCCATCTTCCAGCGCCAGGTTAGAGATCTGACCCAAATCAACGGTTTGGTCAGCACTGTCTGGTGTAATGGAGCAAGGCGCATCAATAATAGAACCCGTAAACGTAACGGTACCATGTCCCTGATCTTTTGCATTCGCATTTGCGATTATAGCACCAGCTATCATCGCAATCGCGAGAGCGATTTTCTTTGCCTTCATATAATAACTCTCTTCAATAAGATATTGCCCATTTGGGTTCATTGCTTTCTCAGTTTTCTGACAAGAGCAATGTGTATATATTCTTTCCTTTCGATGGGGTCGCTTCAACAACAACACAGTGTCAAATGAGACTCAAAAAAGATTATATAATGGCAAGATATGCAGACTTGAGGGTTTCAATCCATCTCTGTTCTCGGGCCGCTTATTTCAGAAGAACAAAAAGAATTGACGTTATTTTAGTTACAGGGGAATTGATATGGCTTATTTATATTAGTGGTTAATTTAATAAGACGCAATACGCAGGCGTGCTGGCTAACCGCCGAATAATCCCACCATCACGCGGGGGAAAGCACGATTGGGCTTGCCATCGTGAACCCCATCGTCAGCGCACAGCGCGGCACACCTCCAGTACCTTCTCCCTGAGCCATCGATGTCCCGGATCCCTTTCCATGCGCGGATGCCACATTTGTGACACCGTAATGCTCCGGGTTTTAAACGGCAGTTCAAAGACGTGCACGCGCTCGTTCATCGGCTGATTGAGCAGGTATAACGCCGGCACCATGGCAATCAGATCGGAGGCCAGCGCCACGGATAACGCCGTCGGAAACCCGGGCACCACGCTGGCGATCTTGCGCTTTATCCCCCGTTCCGCCAGCGCGTCATCGACAAACCCGTGCAGCGATCCGTCCGGTGAGGCCACCACGTGGCCCCACGCGACATAATCGTCAAGGCTGACGTCAGGCTGTAATGACAGCGGATGTCCCTTGCGCACCGCGCCAACAAACCGATCCTGAAAGAGCCGTTGCAGCCGTATTTCCGGCCCCATATTGCTCTGCACGCCGATCTCCAGGTCGACCAGCCCCTCACGCAAATAGCGCGAGGTTTTTTCAGGTTTCGGCGAGAAGCGGATGCACACCCCGGGCGCAACGCTCGCCACCGCCGCAATCAGCAGTGGCCCAAACGCCACCACAAAACCGTCGTTGGCTCTGATGGTGAACAGCCGCTCGAGACTTTCCACCTTCAGCGCGTCGGTGGAGGGCTGCAGCACAGCCTTCGCCTCATGCACGGCGCTTCTGGCGCGGTCCCGCGTGGCTTCGGCCCAGGGCGTCAGCACCATATGACGACCGGCCCGTACCAGGATCGGATCGCCGGTCACCTCCCGCAGCCTGCTCAGGGTGCGGCTCATGGCGGAGGTACTGAGGTTCAAACGTCGCGCCGCGCCCGCCACGCTGGCTTCGGCAAGCAAAACGTCGAGCGCAACCAGAAGGTTAAAATCAGGATCGGACACGGTAGCTCCTCAGATATGGCGTTACATGCAATGATTAAGTGCAAATGCTGCGTCTTCCGCCCTGTATACCGCATGATTATAGTTTCGTCATCACGATTCTTATTCGGAGTAACGACGATGACGCTATTTTCAAACCTGCCCGGCGATGAAGGCTTACCCGGGCATGAACGCGCCCGGGTCCTGGCCGCCGTTATGACCACCACGCTGATGGGCGTCTTTGACGGCACCATGATCAACATCGCGCTGCCCTCCATGGCAAGGGCGATGCAGGTGCCCGCGAACGTGGCGGTCTGGTTCGCCAACGGTTATCTGCTGTCAGCGGCGATGACGCTGGCCATTTTCGCCGCGCTGGCGGCGCGCGTGGGCTATCGCCGGGTATTTCTTGCCGGGCTTGCCACCTTTACGCTCACCTCGCTGGGCTGCGCGCTGGCAACAACGCCGGAAATGTTAACCGGGATGCGAATTCTGCAGGGCATAGGCGGCGCGGCGACCCTGAGTATCGCTCCGGCGATCCTGCGGTCCGTTTTTCCGGGGCGACTGCTGGGCCGTATTCTGGGGCTGCACGCCCTGCTTATCGCCTCCAGCACGGCAGTTGCCCCCGTGCTGGGCGGAACCATACTGGACGCGCTGAGCTGGCAGTGGCTGTTCGCCATTAACCTTATTCCGGGCAGCATCGCCCTGCTGTTGGCATGGCGGGCCTTGCCGCGGGAATCGGCCGTTGACCGCACCCACTTTGACGCGCCGGGCGCCGTGCTCTCCGCCGTCCTGTTAGGTTCGGCGATCATGATGGCCGACAGCCTTCAGCACGTGACGCAACACATTAACCGGCAGGCCGTCTTCTGGGGCGTTCTCGCGCTGGTCAGCGCCTTCGCCTTTACCTGGCGTATCCGGCGCGTGCAACATCCGTTACTGCCCCCGGTGATATTCAGCAACGGGCGCTTCACCCTCGCCGCGCTGACCTCGCTGGCCTCGTTTGTCAGTCAGGGCATCACATTTGTCGCGCTGCCTTTCCTGTTTCAGAGCGTGTATGGCTACAGCCCGGTGGTGTCAGCGCTGCTGTTTACCCCGTGGCCGATTGGCATCGTGCTGATCGCGCCGCACGCGGGTCGCTGGGCGGATACGATCTCCGCGCCGCTGATCTCGACCCTCGGGCTGATGGTATTTGTCGGTGGGCTGGTCCTGCTGGCCACCCTGCCGGACAATCCTTCCGCGTGGAACATCTGCCTGCGCAGCCTGGTTTGCGGGATTGGCTTCGGCTGCTTCCAGAGCCCCAATAACCGGGAAATGCTCTCTAACGTGGCGCGGGAACATGCCAGCTATGCTTCCGGCGTGTTGTCTATCGTCAGGACGTTTGGGCAGTGTCTCGGCGCCGCAGTGGTGGGCGTGCTGCTGGCCGCCACTGCCGGGGCAGACCATCAAACGCTTGACGACCGGGCCGTGCATCTGGCGCTGTGGATAGCCGTCATCGCCTCAACGGGATCGGTGATATTTAGCCTGAGCAGGCTGCGCCCTGCGGTTCGGGCATCCGCCTGATTCACCCGGAAAGAAAGACGGCGCGTTTTTTTACTCCAGCGCCAGCAGCGCAAAGCTCGCCAGCCAGTGCCCGCCGCTGTAGTGGCTGCCGACCACATGCTCTACGCTAGCCGTCAGGTGTTTCGCTACCGCCTCGCGCAGCGCCTGCTGCGCCGGATGGTTGGCGGGAAGCGCTCTGGCAATATGCTTCATGCACCAGGCGCGGCTGAGGTTTAATCCGTCCAGATGGGCAATTTTCGGGTCGGTACGGTCGCTCACTTCCGCCGGATTCATCAGTGCCGTAACGGCGCCCACCTCCGGCAGAAACGCGTCAAACCAGGCCGGGAAGTCTTCAGATACCTTGCTCATCAGCAGCGCCTCCGTCAGCGCCCCGGAAATATACTCATCTCCGCCGGGCTCGTAGTGGGCCGGATAACGCGTGTCGGCGAGATAAAACCGCTCCGCCGCCGTCACAATCGCCTGTTCGAGCCCGCTGTCTTCCACGGCTCGCGCGTAATCGAGCGCCAGCGCCAGGGCAAACGCCGTGTTGTAGTGCGTCCCGACGCGGATCGGGTAGGTGAGCTTGCCGAGATAATCCACCAGCCTGTCGCGAATATCCTGGGTCAAAGGCTCCAGCGTTTGATACCAGACCGCGGCCTGCGGCAGCGACGACTGCTTTAGCTCCTGGGCCAGCGCCAGCAGCCAGCCGTAGCCATACGGACGCTCAAACGAGGCGCGGAACGGCGCGGTAAAATAGGCCAGCTCCTTCGCCACGTTCTCTTCGGTCAGATGCTCGTCGACAAGCGCGACGATCGCGTCCCGGCACGGCAGCGCCGGGTAGAGGCGCAGGCAGCGCAGCAGCAGCCAGTAGCCGTGTACCGCCGAGTGCCAGTCGAAACAGCCATAGAAAACCGGGTGCAGCTCGCGCGGCGGCAGTACGTCGCCATCATCATTCAGCAGGTGCATGATGTGGTTCGGATATTCCTGTCGCAAATAGGTTAAAGGCATGCGGGCAAACGCGTCGGCCTGATGTTGCGTTAATTCCATAACAGCTCCTTAGCGAAACACGAGGAAATACATGAGGAACACGTTCACCACCAGCAGGGTTAACGCGGTCGGGATCTGGATCTTGATCACCTGATATTTGTCTTTCAGCTCCAGCAGCGCGGCGGGAACGATGTTGAAGTTAGCGGCCATCGGCGTCATCAGCGTGCCGCAGTAGCCCGCGTACATGCCAATCGCCAGCAGCGGCGCCGGGTTGCCGTGATGCACGTTAATCAGGAACGGCAAGGCGATCCCCGCGCTCAGCACCGGGAAGGCCGCAAACGCATTTCCCATGATCATGGTAAACAGCGCCATCCCCACGCAGTAAATCACCACCAGCATAAAGCGGTTATCCGGGTTAACGAACAGGCTCACCACCTTCTGCACCGAATCACCGGTGTTGGCCGCCACGAACACGCCGCCGAGCATGGCGAGCATTTGCGGCAGGATCACCGCCCAGCCGATGGTATCGACAAGACGACGAGACTGGCGAAAGGCGTGCAGCGGCGTGCCTTTGGTCAGCCACCAGCCGGTGAGGATCGCCGCGACGCAGGCCACGCACAGCGCCGCAAGGGTGAGCTGTTTCTGATCGAGCAGGAACACGCCGCCAATCGACACGCCCTTCAGGAACAGCGTCCCGATAACCGTCACCACCGGGATCATCAGTGCGGGCAGGAATAGCCAGTTTTTAAGGCGGTTTGACGACGCGAGACGTTCGTCTTCGGTGGACATTTTATAGTGCCCTTTCCCGACAAGACCAAAACCCGCCAGCAGCGCGATAGCGATAACGCCCCCGCCGATTATTCGGTACGCCAGCGATTTGCCCAGCTCCTGCACCATCAGGTCACCGAACAGGAAGATCCCGCCGAATAAAAACCAGAACAGCGCCGTGGTAAAACGCTTCGGATTGGCGCGATCGCGAAGGGTCATCACAACCAGCAGCATCACGACAAAGCCGATCAGGTAGTACACGCGGTTAATGGTGATAAGCGTCATCATTGCGCGGCCTCCTGCGAGCTCTGCTCTGCACGCCAGGCCATGACGTCGCGACGGATGCTGGCATCCAGGCGCAGCAGGCGCGTCATATGAATAACCAATGCCGCGATGGCGGTTGGGATGGCCCACAGGCCGATATGCAGCGGTTCGATGCCCGCAATACCGTTTTCTTTCAGGAACGCGTCGATCAGCAGCACCGCGCCAAAGGCAATAAAGATATCTTCCCCAAAGAAGACCGCAATGTTGTCGCACGCGGCGGCATGGGCTTTGATTTTGTCACGGATGTGCTGCGGCAGCTCGCCGTATTCGTTCAGCGCCGCCCCTTCGGCCATCGGCGCCAGCAGCGGGCGCACCGTCTGGGCATGACCGCCCAGCGACATCAGCCCCAGCGCGGCGGTGCCTTCACGGGCGACAAAATAGAGCATCAGAATACGCGCCGAGGTGGCGCTGGCGATCTTCGCCACCCAGGCCTGGGCGCGCTCCTTGAGACCGTAATATTCCAGCAGACCAATCACGGGCAGGATCAGAATGAAGGTCGCCAGCGATCGGCTATTCACGAACTTTTCGCCAAAGGTCTCCAGCAGCATCCCGAAATCCATACCGACCAGCAGACCCGTTGCCAGCCCCGACACCACGACCACCAGCAGCGGGTTGAAGCGCAGTGCAAAACCAATAACCACGATCGGTATCCCGATCAGCGGCAGCAGCGTAGTACCGTCCATAACGTTTACCCTATCGAAAGTGAGCGTTGCGCGCCGACGGCTATTTTTTTAATTTGCGGCGAGCGATGTTGTGTTTTGTTGGCAGGCTTCGCAAAACCTGCGCTAAAAAGCTATATCTGAACCTCAAAAACATGTAAACAAATTATCAATAAAATGTTCTTATTTTATCGATGAGTTTACATTTCTGGCTAAGGAACGTTATGACCTCGAAAAAGAGTGCTTCACCCGATCGCGACGATATCAACGATGGCCGGATCGTCTCTTCCCGCCATCTGGTGTCCGAGCGCTGCGCGGAGCTGTCAGAGCTGGAGTACGCGCTGATCATGACCAGCAACGCGTTCAATAAATGGATGGTGCGCTGCATGACAGCAGCCGGCGAACCCGATATGGGCGCATTTGACGTCTCGCTGCTGCATCATGTGAACCACCGCGACCGCAAGAAAAAGCTGGCCGATATCTGCTTCGTCCTCAACGTGGAAGATACCCACGTGGTGACCTATGCCCTGAAAAAGCTGGTCAAAGCGGGGTACGTGACGAGCGAGAAAGCGGGCAAAGAGCTCTTTTTCTCGACTACCGAGGAAGGAAAAGCGCTGTGCATGAAGTACCGGGACGTGCGGGAGGCGTGTCTGATTGCGATCCACGCGGAGAGCGGCATAGCCGGGAAGTCGATTGGCGAAACCGCGCAGCTGTTACGCACGATCTCCTCCCTGTATGACACCGCCGCCCGCGCGGCGGCATCACTCTAGGGCTAAGGACGTCTGAACAGCGTAATACTGCGTCCGGCCAGTTCGTACTCTACGGTTTCGGTGAACGCTGTCCCGGCGGCAGCGCCATCTGCCGTAGACAACTCCAGCACCCATCCCACTTCGCCAAACTGCGGGATCTGGAAAGGCACGGTGCCTTCAAACGGGTTGAACAGCATCAGCACGTCGTGCCAGATACCGTCCTCCTGCCGCAGATCCGGCCTGCTGATGGAGACCCCAAGCGTCGAGCCTTCGTCCCACTGCTCGGCCTGCTGCGGACCGCCTCCGGCATTGAACCAGCGGATCTCCAGCCCGTCGCGCCAGCTCTCACGGCGCAGCAGCGGCTGCTGAGCGCGCAGGGCAATCAACCGCCGGGTAAACTCGCGCAGCGCGGCGTCGTTTTCGGTTATTCCGTTCCAGTCGATCCACGAAATTTCGCTGTCCTGACAGTAGCCGTTGTTGTTGCCCTTCTGCGTGCGGCCAAACTCGTCCCCCGCCAGCAGCATCGGCGTGCCGTGGGAAAACAGCAGCGTGGTCAGGAAATTACGCTTCTGTCGTTCGCGGGTAGCAATAATATCCGGGTTCTCCGTCGGCCCTTCTTCGCCATAGTTGTACGAGCGATTGTCATTATGCCCGTCGTTATTGTCCTCACCGTTGTCGGCGTTGTGCTTCTCGTTGTACGACACCAGGTCATTCAGCGTAAAGCCGTCGTGAGCGGTGATGAAGTTAACGCTGGCCCACGGACGACGCCCGCGCAGATCGTACAGATCCCCGGAGCCCAGCAGGCGTGCGGCAAAGTCGGTGGAGACGTTATCGCCCTTCCAGTACTCGCGTACGGTATCGCGGTATTTGTCGTTCCATTCACCCCAGCCCGGCGGGAAACCGCCGACCTGATACCCGCCGGGACCGATATCCCAGGGTTCACCAATCAGCTTGAGTCTCGATAACACCGGATCCTGCGATATGGCGTCGAAGAAACCGCCGCGCGGGTCAAACCCTTCCGGCTCGCGGCCCAGTATCGTCCCCAGGTCGAAACGAAAACCGTCAATATGCATCGATTCCGCCCAGTAGCGCAGCGAATCCATCACCATCTGCAGCACGCGCGGGTGCGAGGTATTGACCGTATTTCCCGTCCCGGTGTCGTTGATGTAGTACCGATGCTGGTCCGGCAGGGTGCGGTAATAGCTGTAGTTATCAATCCCCTTAAACGAGAGCGTGGGGCCAAGCTCGTTCCCTTCCGCCGTGTGGTTGTACACCACGTCCAGAATGACCTCAATGCCCGCGTCATGATACGCGCGTACCATGTCGCGAAAGCCCTGGATCCCCGCCGGGCCGTAATAGCGCGACGCCGGGGCAAAAAAGCCGAGCGTGTTATAGCCCCAGAAGTTCTTCAGGCCGCGGTCGAGCAGGTGCTGGTCGTCGGGGAACCAGTGAACCGGCAGCAGCTCCACCGAGGTGATGCCAAGACTCTTGACGTAGTCGACCGAGGCTTTGTGTCCCATCCCCTCAAACGTCCCGCGCAGCTCGGGCGGGATGGCCGGGTTCATCTGGGTAAAGCCCTTCACGTGACTCTCATAGACGACGGTATGCGGCCAGGGCACGTTTGGCCGGCTGTTGTCCTGCCAGTCGAAAGCGTTCGGGTCGATGACCTTGCACTTCGGCGTGAACGGCGCGCTGTCGCGCGTATCAAAGCTCAAATCTAACTCGTCATGCCCCAGCTCATAGCCGAAATGGGCGTCGTTCCAGTCGATATCGCCCACCAGTTCTCGGGCGTAGGGGTCGATAAGCAGCTTGTGCGGGTTAAAGCGGTGACCGTTTTCCGGATCGTAGGGCCCATAGACGCGATAGCCGTACAGCGCCCCCGGTTTCAGGTCAGGTACATAGCCGTGCCAAACCTCATGGGTATATTCCGGCAGCTCCAGCCGGGCGATTTCCGTTTTTCCGGACGGGTCAAAAAGACAGAGCTCTACACGCTCGGCGTGAGCAGAGAACAGCGCGAAGTTAACCCCTTTTCCGTCATAATTCGCTCCCAACTGCTGACCATGACCGGCCCGAATTTCAAACGTTATATCCTTTGCCATTTTCGTTCTCCACGATTATTCGCAGGTAAGCAGAACCAGTACACATCCCTTTTCTGACGTTAAATCCAGCGTCTCTTGCAGAATGCGGCTTTCACCGCTGAACAGGTCCCGATAGCGCTTCCCGACCAGTTCGTCGGGTATCGCTACCGCGGTATTGACCCACAGCTGATGGTTATCGGTGACATCAAAAACCAGACGCGGCACGGCGACAATCAGCGCCTCCTCGTCCTTAACGCGCGCATAGACAATCAGATTCTCCTCGCGCTCGCCGGAGACCTTAAGCGGCAGCCAGTCGCCGTAGCGGAATAGCGCGTCGTAGTGTGGTCGAAGCCGCAGCAGCGTGGCGGTAACGAACTGCTTAACGCGCCCGTCTCGCCAGCAGGCCGGGTTGTCAAACACCGAGGCATCCGCCGCGCTGAGGTTGTGCACCAGCGCGTTGAAATCCGGCTCCCGTCGGTTATCCGGGTCGACGAGGCTAAAGTTAAGCGCCTCGCTGCCCTGATAGATATCCGGCACGCCGGGAGCCGTTAGCTTGATCACCGTCTGGCTGAGGCTGTTCATCAGCCCGGCCCGAATAAAGGGCTGCATCGCCTCGCTAAAATCCTGCAGGAACAGCGCGTTGTCCGGCGAAAGCAGGTGCCGCGCGTAGCTCAGCACCACGCTCTCATAGCTCTCGTTGCTGTCGATCCAGTCGGTGCGCTGTTTTGCCTCGCGCAGCGCTTTCTCGAGGAAGCCGTTAAAACGCGCTTCCAGTGATGCAAGCCCTTCAGCGTCGTCCGGAGACAGCGTGGCGGGCCAGACGCCCGCCAGCGCCTGATAGATCATCCAGGTATCGGCGGCGTTCGGCGCGGTGCCGTCATTGAGAAAACGTACCTGGGTCTGGTTCATCTGTCGCCAGCGGGCCAGGTTCTCACCCCAGCGTTCCGGCGCTTCCGTCAGGGTGTAGAGTCGCGCCCGGGCGTCTTCTCCGCGTTTGGTATCGTGCGTGGAGGTGCCCAGCAGCGCGTCGGGCTGTCGGGCCAGACGAATGCGCATCTCCTGGTGGAAGCGGGATAATGAAAACGCGCGCGGCGTCGGGTCGGCGCCCACTTCATTGAGCGCCAGCTCGAGGTTGTGGCGGAAGAACAGCGTATCTTCAACGGACTTCGCCATCAGCGGCCCGGTAAGCTGCTGGAAGCGGGTTCTGAAAAGCGCGGCGGACTCGCGACAATCTTCCGGCAGGTCGCCGGTAAGAATGCGCACAAGCAGGCTCAGCGCCGCTTCAGACGTCTCCACGTTGGCGACCACGCGGTTAAGCAGCACCACGTCAGGCGGGGTTAATCCCTCCCGGGTGCCGTAGGTGCGGTAGACCGGAAAGGCGATAAGCAGCTCGCGCAGCGCGTGGCGGATCTCCTCGCGCGGCAGCGCAACCTCATTGCGGCGGGCCAGATCGTCAGCAAGGTTAAGCAGCGTGGTGAACTCACCCTCAAAATTGCGATCGGTCATCAGACCCTTGGCATCGCGCAGTTCCGCGTGGCGATCGACCGTTATCCCCAGCGTTTCGTCGTGGATGGTCTCCAGGCGCGACAGGTTATCATCGTCGACCAGCACTTCCGCCAGCGAGGCGATAAACTCGTAGCCGGTGGTGCCGGATACCGGCCAGTCGGCGGGGAGCTGTTCTCCCTTCGCGAGAATTTTTTCAACCGTGATATAGCAGTCGGGCCCGGTTTTCTGCCGCAGGCGCTGCAGATAGCCCAGCGGATCGGCCAGGCCGTCGACGTGGTCAATGCGCAGACCGTCCACCACGCCGGCGTGAACCAGCTCCAGGATCAGCCGGTGCGTATCGTCGAATACCGCGTCATCTTCAACCCGAACGCCGACCAGCCCGGTGATCTCGAAGAAGCGCCGCCACGACAGCTGCTTCGGCGCTTCCCGCCAGGACATCAGCCGCCAGCTTTGCGCTTCATGTAGCTCAGCAATACTTTTCTCCTCGCTGTACGTGCCGGGGTTGAGCGGATACTCGGCGTCATAGTAAACCAGCGCGGCCTTGTTCGTGACAGGGTCACGTTTTAGGGCGATCGCCCCCTTCTCCAGCTCGGCCTCAAAGGTGTCGCCGAGAAACGGCAGCGTCAGCGGTCGCGACCGGTCGATATCGAAATAGCGGAAATAGCGGCTCTGCTGGCCGTATTCAATTACGTCCCGCCACCAGGCGTTTTCCAGCGAGGTGGACATATGGTTCGGGACAATATCCAGAATCAGCCCCATGCCGGCCTGCTTAAGCGCCGCGGCCATGCGGTCGAAACCGTCTCGTCCGCCGATCGCCGGGTCGATTTCATTCGGGTTGGTCACGTCATAGCCGTGGGTGGAACCCGCGGTGGCGGTAAACACGGGCGACGCGTAGAGGTGGCTGATGCCGAGATCTTTCAGGTAAGGCACCAGCGCCGCAGCGCGGTCGAAGGTCATGCCGTTACGAAACTGGATGCGGTACGTGGCGGAAGGGATCATAACGATGCTTCTCCATCAGCAAAGCGAACGACAATACCGTTCGGGGGTAACACGTCAGTGGCTTCAGGCCAGGCAAAGCGCGTCTCACCCGCGAGATCGGGCAGCGCGGCGGGCTTATTACCGATATTCAGCGCCAGAGAGAGCGTTCCCGACGGGAAATGCCAGCTCACTGCCACCATGCCGGGCGCGGTCTTGATTACCTTGCCCTCAACGGCGCCGCCATGACGCAGAAGCGGAACGATATGGCGATGGCGCAGCGTCAGCAGGTGGCGCGTGAAGCGCAGCCACGTTTTACCCTCGTCGGTGGCAATCTTATTCCAGTCGAGTTTTGAACGGATAAACGTGTTCAGGTCGTTCGGGTCCGGGACGGTTTCATCGTGCCCGGCATGGCCCGTAAACTCTTTCGCGCGCCCTTCCCGCACCGCCTTTGCCAGATCGCCGTGAAAATCGGTGAAGAACAGGAACGGATGCGTTTCCCCAAACTCCTCGCCCATAAACAGCAGCGGGATATGGGGAGAAAGCAGCAGCGCGGCAAGCAGCACCCGCGTCTTGTCGGCACCGGCCAGGGCGATCAGCCGCTCGCCCTGGGCGCGATTCCCGGTCTGATCGTGGTTCTGAATAAAATCGACGAAGAACTGCGGCGGCTGCGTCTGACACTCCACTCCGCGGGATTCGCCGGTTTGCAGCGAAATCTCGCCCTGGTAGACAAAGCCTTCCGCCAGCGCCCGGGCGAACTTTTTCTCCGGCTCAAAGGCAAAATCCTGGTAATACGCGTGGGTCTCGCCGGTAGCAAACACGTGGGCAGCGTTGTGGAAGTCATCATTCCACTCGGCGGTGAACAGCGGCGTGTTGCCCTGTTCATCGCGCGGATGCAGGAAAATCACGTTGCGGCTGTCTTCCGTGGTCAGGTGAACGTGGCGGTGCGGGATCGCCTCGCGGATTTTAGCGGCAATCTCCTCCAGAATGTGCGTCTCAGCGCTGTCTTTAATCTGGTCGATGGCGTCAAAGCGCAGGCCGTCCAGACGATACTCCGTCAGCCAGTATAGCGGCGCATCGGTGATGTACTGCCTCACCGGCTCGCGTTCGTAAGCGATGCCGTTGCCCCACGGCGTCATCCGATCTGCATCAAAGAACGCGGGCGACAGCAGAGGCAGATAGTTCCCCTCGGGGCCGAAGTGGTTAAGCACGATATCCAGCACCACGGAAAGCCCCAGCCCGTGCGCGGCGTCGATAAACGCGTGGAAATCCTCCGGCGTACCGTAGGCTGAGTGCGGGGCGTACAGCAGCACGCCGTCATACCCCCAGCCGCGGGTACCGCCAAACTGAGAGACGGGCATCACTTCAAGCTGGGTAATACCGAGCTCTGCCAGATACGGCAGCTTGTCGATTGCGGCCCGGAAGGTGCCCTCCGGGGTAAACGTGCCGATGTGCAGCTCGTAGATAACCGTGTCTTCCCACGGCCGCCCTGCCCAGTCCCGGTTGACCGGCTGATAGCGTTGGGGATCGATAACGATGGAGGGGCCGTTAACGTCGCCCTTTTGCGCGCGCGAGGCGGGATCGGGCACCGTCATGCCGTCCTGCAGAATAAATTGATATTCTGCACCGTGCGTGACGCCGGATATGTCTGCCTGAAACCAGCCGTCGCCAGCTGCCGTCATCGGCACGTCGGCGGCGGCCAGACGTAGCGTAAGTTCTTTCTGTCCTTCTGCCCAGACGCGAAAACGCACAACGTCATCGGAAATAAACTCAGCACCCCACTGCTTTTGAAATGTCCTGAATTCCATTCATTGTCCTCGAATGACCCACATTTTACGCGGAACGAAGTACAAGCTTAGTTCAGGATTAAAAGTGCGTGAGCCCAGCGGATTTAACCGCTTCGTCTATTCTTTATTAAATAACTCACTACCGGGAATACTATGCAGATTCGAAAAGGACTCAGTACCGACCTCACGCGCCTTGAATGCTGTGACTTTTCTTTCACCATTAGCCACATTGCGCGAGAGCCCTTTATCCACTGCGATTTGCATATCGAAGCCGTCGCCGTGCCCTGGATTAAAACCTACGAGCTCGATATCCAAACCCTTGAAAACCACTGCGTTAATCCGGACGCCATATTTCTTATTGCCGAAACGGAAGACGGGGAAATTGCGGGATTTATTACCGCGTCGATCGGCTGGAATAAGTTTATCTCGGTGGATTACATTGCTGTAGAGCGCACGAAACGCAGAACCGGCGCCGCGCAAAAATTAATGGCCGCCGCGCACGTGTGGGCCCGCAGCGTAAACGCGCCGGGATTACGGCTTGAAACACAAAATGTGAACGTTTCTGCCTGTCTGTTTTACCGCAACTACGGGTTTACCCTGGGCGGATACGATCGTTATCTCTACAACGCCTTACCGGAAAAGGACGAGATCGCCCTGTTCTGGTATTACATGCTGGTCTAACGGCGCGGCCTTCATATTTCTGTCATTGAATTTCATTACGCTTTCGGGATTTTAACCACGGTGTTGAGGAAAGAAGTGTGAATTCAATGGCTAAGGCATTACTGCTGGCATTACCTGTTTTGAGTGCAACGGCAACGGCAGCGGCGACGGCTGCCGGGCACGACCTGTGTGAACCGAAAGCGTACGAAATGGCGCTGCGCTACCAGCAGAAATCGGCAGAGATTATGGCCCTTCAGCTGCAAACCTATCGGTTTGCCACCGAGCGTTTCAACGAAAAGTTAAAGGATCTGAAAACGCCCGAAAACTACGCTGTGGTGATGGATCTCGATGAAACTGTGCTGGATAACACCCCTCTATTGGTGCGCGACGTGGAGCAGTGCCACGACTATACAAAATGGGACACCTGGAGCGACTGGGAAAAACAGGGAAAACCCGGCTTAATTCCGGGCGTGAAGGCGTTTCTTGACCATGTGAATCAAAGCAAGGTCCGGATCTACTACGTCTCGGACCGCATGCAGGAAAATAAAGCCGATACGCTCAGGACGTTAGAAGCTCTGGGACTTCCGCAGGTGTCCGATGAAAGCGTGCTTCTGGACACGGTCAGCAAGGAAGAGCGTCGCCAGAGCATCCTCAAAAAGCAGCAGATCGTCATGCTGTTCGGCGACAGCCTGCCGGATTTCGCCGTGCAGTTTAAAAATAAAAAGCCGAGCGAGCAGCAGCGTGAGCTGGTTGAGGCCAGCGCGGAACACTTCGGTAACGACTGGATTGTGCTGCCAAATGCCGCTTATGGCTCCTGGTCCAAAGCCACGCCGGACAGCTGGAACGCACCTCTGAAAAAATAACGTGTTACGAGCCGGGAAAGGCAGCATCGCCACCCGGCTTCTGCGCTGTGCTATCCACTGCGTTTATAGGTCCTATCATTTCTGGGCAGGTTCTTATAATTTTACGAAGAAGTAAGATGAGCGCTTTCAAAGGAGACTCGTATGCTTACCGTGAAAAAACTTGCTCTTTCTACGCTGATTTCCAGTTCATTGCTTTTCTACCCTGCGCTGCAGGCGGCGGCAGAGACGCCCCAGCACGTCGTTAAACAACCCGCGGGCGGATACAGCGTTCAGGTCGGCGACGTTCTGGTCACCTCGTTTACGGACGGGACCGTCGCGCAGGATCTGCACAAGCTGCTGCGCCGGACAACGCCGCAAAAAATCGATGCGCTGCTCGCGAAAAATTTCCAGACCAACCCGCCTGAAGTGTCCATTAACGCGTTCCTGATTGCGATGCCCGGGCATAAAATTCTGGTAGATACGGGCTCAGGCCAGCTCTTTGGCCCCGGCAACGGCGGACGTCTGATTGAGAGCCTCGCCACCCAGGGGGTTAAACCCGAGGACATTACTGAAGTCCTGCTGACCCACGCCCACTCCGATCACGCGGGCGGCCTGGTGAAAGACGGCAAGGTGGTGTTCAGCAACGCGCGCGTTTTCGTTGGTAAACCGGACGTCGACTTTTTCTTTAACGACGAGAATCAGAAAAAAACCGGCTACGGCAGGAACTACTTTGACGTCGCGCAGAAGACCTTAAAACCCTATCTTGACGCCGGTAAAGTGGTGCCTTTTAGCGGCACATCGGAGATTCTCCCGGGGCTGACCGGCACGGTTCATCCCGGCCATACGCCCGGCTCAGCCTTCTACACGCTGACGAGCAAAGGCGAGAAGATCACCTTTGTAGGCTACATCATTCATGCCGCGGCGGTACAGTTCCCGCAGCCTGACGTGACCATTACCTACGATGAAGATCAGAACAAAGCCGCAAGCGTGCGCGAACATGCGTTTGCCGACTTTGTGAAAAATAAAGACCTGGTCGCCGCGCCCCATCTGCCTTTCCCGGGTATCGGGTATGTCACCAAAGGCGAAAACGGCGGCTATGCCTGGGTCCCTGTGACCTATACCAACCGGGACGCCGGCAGCGCGAAATAAGATGACGCCCAGCTCTGACATGGACATCGACCTGATCCTGACCCTGGACGCCCTGCTTCAGGACAGGAATATCACCCATGCGGCCGCGCGGCTGGGCATCAGCCAGCCCGCGCTGTCCGCTCGTCTCGCGCGTCTGCGAACGCTGTTTGGCGAACCGCTGTTTATTCCTTCCCCACATGGACGTGGGATGCTGCCCACGCCGCGAGCGGAAGCGCTTAAGCCTCAGGTGGAGAGCGTGCTGCGCGGCATCAGCGCGCTGTTTGCCCCCACCACGTTTGATGCCCAGACCAGTACCCGGACCTTTGTTATCGCCCTGCACGAAAACCCGGCGCTAATGCTGGGCACCGGGCTGCTTAACCAGGTGGGTACCGAAGCTCCCGGTATCCGTATGCGCTTCGCCCTGCCACAGATGTCCGAACTGGCGCAGCAGCTGGAAAACGGAGATGTGGATATCTACATCGGCGTAAGCGCGGGCGCCCATGACGGCTGGGTGAGGCGCAAACTGCTCGACGATACGTTTGCCACCGCCCAGCGCAAAGGCCATCCGCGCGGGACCGGAGCGTTAGACCTGGAAAGCTACTGCGCGCTTTCTCATCTGGTGGTGTCATCGGCGGGAGATCCATTTACCGGCTTTGTCGATCAAACCCTGGCCGGGCTGGGCTACCAGCGGCACGTCGCGATGTCCACGCAGAGCTACGCCGTGGCGCCTGCGCTTGTCGCCGGTACCGACCTGGTGTGCACCCTGCCGGAACGGATGCTGAAACAGTTTGCCAGCACGCTGGATCTCTTTGCGCCGCCGCTGCCGCTCCAGCCGATTACCATCTACATGTACTGGCACCCGAAAAACAGCCAGGATCCGGCGAATGCCTGGCTGCGCGAGCAGCTGCTGCAGGCCGCCGGGCGTCAGGTCTGATCGAGGGTAATCAGGAATTTTTTAAGCACTTCTGAGCGAATAATCCGGTGGCAAACCAGCGTCAGCTCGCTTTCCCGGAGCCGGTCGAGGATGTCCACGTAAACCACGTTCTCTACGCTCACCGCCTTTGCCGACGCGGGCAGCAGCGCCAGCCCAAACCCCGCCGAGACCAGGCTTATCACCGTGGGCACGTCGGTCGCGTTTTGTACCACGTCCGGCTGAAAGCCCGCCCCGCTGCAGGCGTCATAAAAATACTGTTCCAGCCCCATTCCCTCCGGGTCGCGCAGGGAGATCCATTTTTCGTCCTTCACCGACGAAAGCGTCAGCGCGGAAGATCCCGCCAGCGGATGATGACGATAGAGCGCCAGCACCGTTTTCTCTGACGTGAACGGGCGGCTTTGCAGATCGTCAGGCAGCGACGGCAGCGGCGCCCGGATAATAGCCACATCGAGCTGGTTGCTCAGCACGGCCGCGTAGAGGGTCTGCACGTTTCCCGTCACCAGCGACATGGTAATGGCCGGCCAGCGCGTATGCATCTGGCGCAGCGCGGCGGGCAACCTGCCGTCAAACATCGCGCTCGACACGCACCCCAGGTTTAATACCCCCTGCTCGCCCCTTGCCGTTTGCCTGGCGTCCAGAACCGCCTGCTCGGTGAGGGAAATGGCGAGCCTGGCTTTCACCAGAAACGCTTCACCCGCGGGCGTCAGGGTTAAGCGGCGGTTCGCCCGGCTGAAAAGCGTGACGCCTAAACGTTCTTCCAGCGCCTTTATCTGCTGGCTCAGGGCCGGTTGCGCCATGTTCAGACGCTCAGCGGCCCGGTGCATGTGGAGCTCTTCGGCCACCACGATGAAATGGCGCATCTGACGAAACTGCACGGAACGCTTCCTTTTTTGATATGAATTTACTTATCAATTTAGCAGTAATGATGCAATTGATGCTATTGGTCATTGCCATAAAAATGGAGGTATTCAACCGAGGGAGGAAAATATGAAAAACCCGATCAACGATCTCCGCAGCGCCATCGCCCTGCTGCAGCGCCACGAAGGGCAATATATCGAAACCGATCGTCCGGTCGATCCCAACGCGGAGCTGGCGGGAGTCTACCGCCATATCGGCGCGGGCGGCACGGTAAAACGTCCCACCCGTACGGGCCCGGCCATGATGTTTAACAGCGTGAAGGGCTATCCGGGATCCCGCATCCTGGTGGGCATGCACGCCAGCCGCGAGCGCGCGGCGCTGCTTCTGGGCTGCGAGCCCTCTGAGCTGGCAAAACACGTCGGCCAGGCGGTGAAAAAGCCGGTTGCGCCGGTTGTCGTTCCAGCCTCGCAGGCGCCCTGCCAGGAACAGGTTTTCTACGCAAACGATCCTGACTTCGACCTGCGCAAGCTGCTTCCGGCACCGACAAACACGCCGATTGATGCCGGCCCGTTCTTCTGTCTGGGGCTGGTGCTGGCAAGCGATCCGGAAGACAGCTCGCTGACGGATGTCACCATTCACCGCCTCTGCGTCCAGGAGCGCGACGAGCTTTCCATGTTCCTTGCCGCCGGTCGCCACATTGAAGTCTTCCGCAAAAAGGCGGAAGAGGCCGGAAAACCGCTGCCGGTGACGATCAATATGGGTCTCGATCCCGCCATCTATATCGGCGCGTGCTTTGAGGCGCCGACCACGCCGTTTGGCTACAACGAGCTGGGCGTCGCCGGGGCGCTGCGCCAGCAGCCGGTCGAACTGGTGCAGGGCGTGGCGGTAAAAGAGAAAGCGATCGCGCGGGCGGAAATCATCATCGAGGGCGAACTGCTTCCGGGCGTGCGCGTAAGAGAAGATCAGCACACCAATACCGGCCACGCGATGCCGGAGTTCCCGGGCTACTGCGGCGAGGCGAACCCGTCCCTGCCCGTGATCAAAGTGAAAGCGGTGACCATGCGAAACCACGCGATCCTGCAAACGCTGGTGGGACCGGGAGAAGAGCATACCACCCTGGCCGGTTTACCGACGGAAGCCAGCATCCGCAATGCCGTTGAAGAGGCGATTCCGGGCTTCCTGCAAAACGTCTATGCGCATACCGCAGGTGGCGGTAAATTCCTCGGGATCCTGCAGGTGAAAAAGCGCCAGCCGTCAGACGAAGGACGTCAGGGCCAGGCGGCGCTGATTGCCTTAGCCACCTATTCGGAGCTGAAGAACATCATTCTTGTCGACGAAGACGTGGATATTTTCGACAGCGACGATATCCTGTGGGCGATGACCACCCGCATGCAGGGCGATGTCAGCATCACCAATATTCCGGGGATCCGCGGCCACCAGCTGGATCCGTCCCAGTCGCCGGATTACAGCACTTCGATTCGCGGAAACGGCATTTCCTGCAAAACTATCTTTGACTGCACGGTGCCGTGGGCGCTGAAGGAACGCTTCGAGCGCGCGCCGTTTATGGAAGTGGATCCGCGTCCGTGGGCGCCGGAGCTTTTTACCCAGACAAAATAACCGCTTGATAGCTTAAGGCCGCGCATCAGCGCGGCCTTTCTGTCCCATTACTGCTGTTCAGGTCAGGGCTTCATTTTATTCTTTCTTTGTTTTTTCTCCCAAGGGTCATCATGACCGGGTGCTGGCGCTTCACGCACCAGGCCGCCCCATGGAGATCGATGCTTTCTTACTGATTCGGATAATGCTTTTTCTAACCGTTCATCTTCCTGACAAAAATCATTAGCCATTTTCGGCAACCCGAGATACTCAGAGAAGAGATGTAAGGTTTCTTCATAAGGAAGTTTCTTCTTCAGCAAAGGTGTTAAAAACGAAATAATCTTGCGCGATGAGTTAGAACGCTTTAACAAATAAGATAATTCCTTTTCAATTTTCTCAACCGCGGGAAGCTCATTATTTTCCATTAGCGCACTGTCAATTATCTCTTTCAGAGCCAAGTACTCCCCAACACTCCTCACTGAACTTTTATTTAAGTTAAAGTACTTTTCCGGAATACCGAGTTGAACACCATCAAAATGATGGGTGCTGATAAAAATCCATTCTTCCATGCCAGCGACTTTAAATACCCCCGCAGGATTGTCCTCTACGAGGGTTTCAAAAAGATTGATTAATGCTATTTTAGTGAGAAGAACACATACAGCATGATTTAGTATAATTGACCGGGGGTGCACTGGGTCAGGATCCACAACGTTCACCGAAATTTCTTTTCCTGTATCCATAGACGCATGCGTACAGACGAAGGTACTGACAGGGATGGGTTGTTTACCTTTCCAGCCAACCGCAGTCACGCTTTCTAGCTGTGCAATGCCCTCTTCTATCCTTTGCCATCTGCTGGAGCTTTCACCTCCTTTGCTTTCAAAAGTATGCCACTCACCCTGAGTTGTCTCGATGAAGTAATCAGGGGTGGTCTTTATGTCCTTTTTTCGCATAAAGCTCAGTGAAGCTTTTTCCGCAAGTCCTGCATGAATAAAATGTTTTATTTTTTCATGTCTGGAGCTTAACCAGAAAGTTGCAGACTGATAACAAAAAAATCCGCCAATGATAAAGGAAATAGTAGATTTTTCTGAACTTTCTACACACTGAAAGAAATTCTTAACTTTAAACGAACGACTATTACTAATACCAATACAAGCACTGGCCAGTTTCAACCTCGCAATCGTATATCGCCCAATACCTCTTCGGATTTGCGCATTTAATACACTTTCTGCAGTCCAGTTTATACATTGCGCATATCCACATTCTAACGCGCCAGGAATAGCATACAGATGAGTTTTGGCGACAAGAGTATCTACAGGTGTCGACATGTTCTTTGGCGGGACATAATCAATACAGACATCACTGTATGACGGGTTATTTTTCTTTTTTGTATAACCTTTATGCTGACAGAGTGAATTATACAACTTAATTTTTTCTATATTGACGTTCCTGATCTGGACAAGCTGAGGCGAAACCTTCAGATACGTAAATTTATTGCCGTTGTTGCTCATAATCATTTTTCTCGTGAAAGGTTAGAATCTTAGAACGTTTAGCTCCGGACGCTATTATACGTACATGCACAACACGCTTAACGCATAAATAAGGTGGGTTTACTTCTTCACAGTCACCCTGGATGCATATCCCATCTGGATTGCATTGCCGCTTCCCCTGCTTTCTTGTACCCTTTCACCGGAAACCCTGCCCCCACTAACATTGAGACATCCGGACACCTATGACTGCACATATTTCCAAAGATCCTTTGCATGGCGTAACGCTGGAGATGATGGTCAATGCCCTGGTGGCAAAATATGGCTGGAGCGAACTGGGCGACCGAATCAAAATTAACTGTTTCAGAAAAGATCCCAGCGTTAAATCGAGCCTGAAATTTCTGCGCCTCACCCCGTGGGCGCGCGCGGAAGTGGAAGCCCTGTATCTGGACTCCCTCAACGATGAGGTAAGCACAGAACAGGCGGAGCCCGCCTTTAATCCCTGGGCCAACAGTCGGATTATCAAGAGCTAATACGCAAATGACGCGACACGTAAAACGGATTGGTGCGCTGGCTGCCTGCGCGCTTTTACTTGTGAGCTGCTCCTCAAAACCACCCAAATCACTGGTTACCCCTCTCCCCAACGTCAGTAAACCGACGCAGCAGGCAAACGAGCCGATGCGCGGGATCTGGCTGGCAACCGTCTCTCGTCTCGACTGGCCTCCAGTAGCCTCGGTGAACGGCCGCAGCGCTGAACAGCGCATCGCGATGCAGAAGCAGGCGCTGATCGGCAAGCTCGACAATCTTAAGCACCTCGGTATTAACACGGTGTTTTTCCAGGTGAAGCCGGACAGCACGGCCCTCTGGTCATCAAAAATTTTGCCGTGGTCGGATATGCTGACGGGCAACATCGGCGAATATCCGGGATACGATCCGCTGCAGTTTATGCTGGATGAAGCGCACAAGCGCGGCATGAAGGTCCATGCCTGGTTCAACCCGTACCGCGTGTCGACCAACACCAAACCGTCAACCATCGCCGCCCTGAACCGGACTTCCTATCAGACCCCGTCCAGCGTCTATGTCCAGCACCCTGAGTGGGTGCGCATCTCGGGTGACCGCTTTGTTCTCGACCCCGGCATTCCGGAAGTGCGCGACTGGATAACCAAAGTGGTGACCGAAGTGGTGGCGAATTACGCGGTAGACGGCGTGCAGTTCGATGATTACTTTTACGCCGAATCGCCGGGGTCCGCGCTGAATGACGCACAGACCTGGCGGCAGTACGGTCAGGGATTTGCCTCAAAGGCCGACTGGCGTAGACACAACACGCAGCAGCTGATCGTGCAGGTTTCCCGCGCGATTAAACAGACTAAGCCCGAGGTTGAGTTTGGCGTCAGCCCGGCGGGCGTGTGGCGTAACCGCTCCTTTGACCCGGCAGGCTCGGACACCCGCGGCGCCGCGGCCTACGATGAATCCTACGCCGATACGCGTCAGTGGGTTCAGCAGGGCCTGCTCGACTACATCGCTCCGCAGATTTACTGGCCCTTCTCCCGGGACGCCGCGCGCTACGACGTGCTGACCAAATGGTGGGCCGACGTCGTTAAGCCGACCCACACTCGCCTGTATATCGGCATTGCGTTCTACAAGGTGGGCGAGCCGTCGAGAAACGAACCGGACTGGACGGTTCAGGGCGGCGTGCCGGAGCTGAAAAAACAGCTCGATCTCAACGATTCGCTGCCCAACGTGAACGGCACCATCCTGTTCCGGGAAGATTACCTGAACCAGCCGCAGACCCAGCAGGCGGTAAACTACCTCCGAGGACGCTGGGGTAGCTGATTGATGACCAGGCAGAAACATCCCGTTTCTGCCTGTTTTTTTTACGGCTTCGGCCCGAACATCGCCTCAAGCTGCTGCGCATCCGGCATACCGACCACCTGCTGCAGCTCATTTTCCGCACTCAGATAGTAAATGGCCGGCGTGGCGTTAGCGCCCAGGCTGTCCATCAGCGTCTGGTGCTTCTGCAGGATCTCAACCGTCTCACGGGAAGCCTCGCCCTCTGGCTTCGGTAATTTTTTCCCACCGGAAAGCTCGTATTCGCGCCACGCCGAAACCGGATCTTTCGCATTCAGAATCGCCGAGGCGTTACGCCCGCTGTTGGGGTTGAGAAACGCCACCAGCAGCGTGTTGAGCTGCACCTTGCCCGCCTTCACCCACGGCTGCGCTTCGGCCCAGAACTGCTTGCAGTACGGACAGAACGGATCGGCGAAAACAAAGACTTTACGCGGGGCGTTATCCGCCCCTTCCTTCAGGGGATGCGCCGCGTTGAGGTTCTTCCACATTTCGCGTCCCATCGGGGCGTAGATCTCTTTCTGGAAATAGCCTTCGCTGAGGTTTTTTCCTTTGTCATCGTACAGATAGCCTGAAATGACGTGCTTGCCGTCCGGGGTTAAAAAGAGCGTCACGCCCATGTCCTGATACTGCCCCAGCCAGGCGGGCGCGCCGCCGGGCGCATCCAGCTTCTTGATGATTTTAATGTTCTGCTGCTCGCCGAAGTGCTTCACCACGTCCGGTATGGCTTCAGCGGCCTGCACCAGCCCTGACGTCGCCAGCGCTGAAAGTAACAGTAATTTTTTCATTTCCCTCTCCGGTTTGTCGGGGGCATTCAGCCCCCTTCAGGTTAGCGCTTTTTCAGTGCGTCACTGACCATTTCGTCGAACTGTTCAAACGGCACCCAGCCGGGCAGCAGTCCCTCGCCGATGAGCGTGGCGGGCGTGCCTTGGATCCCCATTTTTTCCGCGACGATCAGGCTGCGCTTGATCGTCATCAGGCTCTCGTCATCCGGCGCGGTGACGCTCACGCCCGCCCGCTTCTGCGCCTCCTGAATGCTGTCGTCATCGTGGTAGCCCTTCTTCGCCATCAGAGTGTGGTTAAGCTTCATAAACTGCCCCGGATCCTGACGCCAGAGCGTTAACGCATCGCGCGCCGCGGTTAGCGAACTTTCCGAGCGGAAAGGTAAAAATTTAAAGACCACCGCGACGTCCGGATGCTTTTCGACGATCTTCTCCAGGTACGGATCGAATTTTTTACAGTACGGGCAGTTGTAGTCGGTAAACACCACCAGGGTGAGCTTTGGGTTTTTCGCGCCGATGCGCGGGGAGTTCGGATCGTTAAACAGGAAATCAGCGATCATCTTCTGCGCACGCTGCTCCTGGTCCGGCGTCAGCGGCTGGGCAGCGAACACCTGAACCGGGGCCAGCAGGAGCAGAAGCGTAATAAGGATTTTTTTCATAACACAGTTAGCCTTTTGCGTTGTTCAGGGTGGTGATGAGGGTGCGCTTGTCCAGCAGCGGCGAGAGGATTTCGCCGTCAGACAGGCCGGGGCCATACACCGCGTTAAACGGAATAGCGTAACGGTTTCGCTTCGCCAGAAAATCCGCGATAAACGCGGACGGCTGGCTCCAGTCTCCGCGCAGGGCCACCACGTCCGGCTGGCGCAGCGCGGCAATGACGTCCGGCTGATTCAGCACCCGATGCTCGTTAACTTTGCAGGTCACGCACCAGTCCGCCGAGATATCCACAAACACCCGCTTCCCCTGCGCCAGCGCCTGCTGGATGGCCTCCTCGCTGAGCGGCTGCCACGGGATGGACTGAGCGGCATTCTGCGCCGGAGCGTCAGGCGGCGCGTTAAGCAGGCCGCGCGCCTGATACCCGCCGAGCGCCGACAGCGAGATAATCACGAGCCAGAACAGCGGTGAGGTTTTTTGCCCCTTCAGGGCTAACAGCGCGAGCGCGACGGCGATGAGCACCAGCATCACAATCTGGCTGACCGCCTCGCCCAGATGCACGCTTAACAATGTCGCCAGCCACAGGCTGGAGGCGAGCATCATCAGGCCCAGAACGACTTTTAGCGTATTCATCCAGCGGCCGGGTTTCGGCAGCAGCATGGCCGTTTTCGGCACCAGAGCGACAAACAGCCACGGCAGGCTCATGCCCACGCCGAGCATCAGGAAGATCAGCCACAGGGAGTGCAGCGGTGCGCCAAGGGCAAAGGCGACCGCCGTACCGAGGAACGGCGCGGAGCACGGCGTCGCCAGCAGCGTGGCGAACATCCCTTCGCAGAAGCTGCCGCCAATCCCCGCGCCACCTGCCGTAGCCAACCGTCCCGTAGCGGCGGAAGGCAACAGCATCTCAAACACGCCAAACAGGTTCAGCGCAAACAGGAAGGTGACGGCGACCATCAGGCCGATAAACCACGGGTTCTGGAACTGAATACCCCACCCCAGCGACGCCCCGGCCAGCTTCAGCGCGGTCACCATTCCCGCCAGCAGCATAAAGGAGGTGAGGATCCCGGCGCTGGTGGCCAGAAAGCGCAGCCTGATGGCGCGCCTGTCCGATCCCGCCTGCAGGATGCTGTTAAGCTTCATCCCCATGACCGGCAGCACGCAGGGCATCAGGTTGAGGATCAGCCCGCCCAGCAGCGCAAAGAGCACCATTTTGCCCGTCCCTTCAGGCGCAGAGGGCGCTACGGGCGTCGCGCCAACGCTCATGGTGGTTTGCTGCGCGTGACCACCACTGGTCAGCACAAACGACAGCCTCTTGCCCTCCAGCGAGGCGGGCTTGTCTCCCCATTCGTCGGTCACGGGTACCGTCACCCGAAGCGTATTGCCGTCGTGTTTGATGACCGGCTCGCCGGGAAGAATGTCATCCTCCAGCGGGTCAAAGTAGATCCCCGGGTTATCCCACTTCCCGTCCGTCGTGCCGGTAATCACCAGCTTGTCGCCAGCGAGCCAGGCGGAGAGATCCGCGGATACGCCTGACGTACCGGGCACGGCACGCATCGCCTGCTCGAACTCGCTGCGGAAGCCTTCGTCCACCGGCTGTGTAAAATCGAGATGCAGCGGGTAGTCCGTCAGCAGGCAGACGTTACTGCACGTCGAGAGCGTGAGCGTCCCGTCGAGCGTGTCGCCCTTCACCCCGTCGAGCGTAATCGGGATAGTGACCTTATCGTGATAGCCCTGCGTGGTCATGCCGGAGATATCGAAGCGCGACGGGACCGGCCAGGACCAGCTATCCGTTACGCCTTCCGGCCAGCTGATTTTTGGCGCGACGCCGCCCTCGCCCGGCGATCGCCAGTAGGTTTTCCAGCCGGGCTTTAGCTCAACGGTGAGCAGGCCTTTAACGTGCGTTTGCTCCCTCTCCGCCTGAAAGCGGATGCGGGCGTGATCGTTTTGTGGGGAAACCTGCCAGCCGGTGTCTGCCGCATGGACAATGCCGATGCAGGATAGCCACAGGAAGACGAATCCCCTGAAGAGGTTAACCATGTTTTACTCCGTGAACAGTGAAAATTATCGTGTGAGGACGATGATTTTCATTCACGGAAAACGCAGTTTTTCAGGTGTATTCGGGGAGGCGGTGCCTGAACGGGCTGTTCTGCGGGAGCCAATGCCCGCCCTTGCGTAAACAGCTGCAGCAGCGCGAAGAAGATAATAATGGCCGGTAGCGCGCCGTCGAAGAACAGCGGCTGGGCGCAGAGAAGCGAGTGAGCGCCTAGCTGACAGGGCGATGGCCCGGACTGCTCGGTGCTGGTTTGCGTTGGGGCATCAGCACTCAGAGAAATCTGCGGATCCAGTCCCTGTAAAAAATGGTTGAGCATCACCGCACGCTGCACGAGGCAAAGCGCCATCGCGAGACAGGTGACGATCAAAAGCCATTTTCCGAGGAGCTGACGGTTGCGCATAACGTTCCAGAGTGACAAGATGCCCCGATCATAAACGATAGTGATGAATCTACAAGTGCCGGAAGTGTAAGGTTTTGTCTGTCGCCGCTATTCGCCCGTCAGCGCGTCATAGACGTCCCGCAGCCGCGTGCGCAGAAACAGCACCGCCTTGTGCTTGCGGGATAACAGCGCCTGTTCGCTGGCGCCCGTCTCCTCTGCCAGCATTTTAATGCTGTAGCCGTGGAGCTCGGTCTTTTCAAACGCCTCCCGCTGCGGCGGCGGCAGTTCAGACAGCGCCTGCCCCAGCTCTTCCCACAGCAGCGTCTTGAGGTACTCCTCTTCTGGCGTGTGCGGTACGCCAAACAGGGTTTCGGCCAGCTCGTCTTCCGGGAAACCGTCGTCGTCTTCGCCCGTAAAATAACCGGAGAGCGACACCTCGCGCTTCTTACGCGCCCGGTCGGTCATCTCGTTACGCGCCGCGCGGAACAGCCAGGCGGCGACGTTTTCGACCGGCTGCTCCACTTTCATCAGCTGATAGGTGACTTCCTGCAAAATGTCGTCGGCATCATCGCGAACGGACGTCCGTCCGCGAATGAAGGCTTTCAGCCGGGCGCGGCAGGCATTGAGCGCCGACATCAGCATGGATCCACCCGCCAGCCCGGCTTTCATCTCGCTCACTCTGCTTCCGGCGCTTTTGGCGTGGCGTCGTCGCGCTTATCGTCACGATGACCGTGCCAGCCGCAGTGGCCGCGACCGTGGCGACCAAACCCTTCGCGGCGCTGCTGAATAAACGCCTCGCGCTGTTCGGGCGTCATGTTCATCCAGCGCTCGTGCATGCGGCGGTGCGCGCCAAACATCCCCGGGCGGAAACCTAACCCGCCAAACAGAATGCGGCTCAGCACCAGAATGCCCAGCGCCTGCCAGAAGCCAATAGCCTTAACGCCGAGAATGGCCGGGAGCAAGGCGTTCCACAGGGTCATCACCACCAGGCCGAGCACGATGAAAATCACCGCGCCGATGACTAAACCCTTACCCATACGGTGGCGACCGAATCCGCGCCCGTGACCTCTGCCGTGCAGTTCAAAATCTCTCATTGTGTTTACCTCGTTTACAGTAACTGATTATGGCTTGTGATGAAGTAGACGGATGAGGAAGGGAAATATTGCTGGGGTGAATAAAATTTTTTGGGCTGACGATTTAGACTCATAGCGGTAACGGCTGACGGGTGCTATGAGTCGCTCGAAAGCAAATCATCGCGTACGAAGAAGTCGCTTAACCAATGCGATAGCAATAATGGCCAGTATGATTGACACTAGTGCCAGGAAGATAAGCAAGGATAATAGTGGATTTAACAAGCCACCTAAACTGGTGAAGTCGCTGATACGGCCAAGTTGCTCGGACGTGCATACACGCAAAATGATCTCAGGAATAATAAGCAAAAATATAATGACGGTCAGGACATAAACCAGAGCACCCTTGCGCTTTCCCATTTTCGATGTTGCTCCTTTCTCAAGATAATAAAGTAATGATAATGCAAGGTTGTATAAAATGTCACAAAATTAATTAATTGCAGACCGCCCGAGGCATTAAAGTTTTGCTAACAACTGCCGATTTATGAATTACCACCTAATATTGAGGCGCCAAAATGTTCTTTGAAAACTTTAAAAATAAGGATTTTATAATTTACTTTATCTATGTCGCTGTATTTATCGTGATTGTGAATAGAGCATATGGAATGTCTAACTTACTAAGATTTGTCTTTCGCTATCTGGCAATTGGTTACTCAGATGCAAGAATGAAAAAACTTGATGACAAATGGTTTGATATCCAACTATTCAAAATAACCAATGGAATTAACACCACCAATTTAAACGACGCAAGACTAATACAAAGAGGGTTAAATGAGGGGGTACTAAAACCATCATGGTTTTTATTTACCAGTTCATGGGGAGACATCACCATAAAGATGTCGAAAAAGAAATTAATCTTATCCTATCTAATGGGACTGGTTATATTTATCATGGGGAATTATGCATGGATTGAGCAAACCCAAATTGTTGATGGATTCGTCAAGATCGATCACAAGGAATTTAGTTATTATCTTTCTAAAGAAAAACTGATTATAACATCATTTAACAGATCTATTGATAATGCCACCGTCCATAGTAAAGAGGATTGCAAGACTATTACAGGTTCAATTCCTAAGGACTCAATGTTCTCTATAGCATGCACGAAGCTACTTGATGATAGACTGTCGTATAAATGGTGGCTTGAAAAAGAAATCCAGTCCGTAAATAGCAGGAAAAATACGCTAAGGCTTATTTCTTACATTTATTGTATCACTAGCGTTTTGTGGGGATTTTCATTATACCAATTCAATCGCGCCAGCACTCATGTCGTAAATTATAAATTATCGATGCAAAATCAAAGTTCATAGATAAAAGTATAAAGCCGCCTTTCACAGAAAGGTAGCTTTCGATAATGGCTCTGTAAGGGGGTATTGCGACTGTAAGTGTACCCGTTATAACTCCATGCATTTTTTGAGATGAAAGCGAACAAAAATTTAAAATGTGGTATTTGGCTGGTGCCGGATCTATGC
>OGYT01000331.1_pt1 | contig 37681 bp, 33 predicted proteins | sample 1576631 | NCBI WGS metagenome assembly OGYT01 (sample SAMEA3541588, study PRJEB24748) | human gut metagenome | biome: human gut; feature: human-associated habitat; material: faeces | place: China | collected 2012
CGCTTTCCAGGCGTGCTCCTTCAACCACTCGGACAACTCTCCATGTGCTCTCAAAACAATATTTTATTGTTACTGACAGAAATATATAATACCAGAACAATTTATATATGTCAATACTTTATTTTAAAATTTATATAAAAATAGACTGTTTTTATTTTCACCATAAAAACAGTCTGCTAAACGAAACAATTATGCATTCTATGCTTCTCCGCGTAAATGAGCAAGTTCTGCCTGTTTTTCAGAATAGTACCATCTTACAGACTTGCCTATAGCGCATCTTACAGCATCCAATTTTCCCTGAACAGCCAATTTTTTCAGTCTAACGGCATCTAATCCACTGACGGATAAATAACTCGCGGAGATGAAGCCTCCTCTCTTTAAATAACTGCGGTACAACTGACAATCCCGACGGTCTACTTCAACTCTTTTTATAGCCATTTACTATCACCTCATATATTTTTTGTGATAAGAAAGCTGTTCTGTCAGAACATTATTGTTTATCCATGTTGACATTCATGCTACAAGATAACTCAATTTCACTATTATTATATACTATAAATGTAAAACTGTATAGTTTACATATAAAATTTAAGTAAAAACAATTTAAAAATTTTGTATAATAAAACGAAAGCAGACTACCCGATAAGATAGTCTGCTTTATTTTACTTGCTAAAAGTATAAGTTGTCGTTGTATGCGTTTTCTGACCTGCTTTAAGTACAGGAGAGTCAAATTTATCACAGTTCACGGCATTAGGAACGTATTGCGTTTCCAGACAAAAAGCTCCGCGTCTTACATAAATATGACCTTTTTTACCCGGTTTTCCTTCAAGGAAGTTAGCGGAATAGAACTGTGCCCCCGGCATTGTCGTTGCTGCTTTCAAGACAATACCAGTTTTTTCCGATTTTGCTTCAGCAAAAGTATACAGTCCTTCATGTTTTGGCAAAAGTACAGTATGGTCATAACCTGCTGCAATTTCCAACTGCCTATCTTCTTTTTCAATATCCTGACCTATTTTCTTTCCTTCACTGAAATCAAATACGTCGCCTTTTTCTATTGGACGGATTTCACCTGTAGGAATTAAATTTTCATTAATCGGCACCATTGCAGGACAATTGAGTTTTAAAATCTGATCATAAACAGTGCCTTCTCCTTCACCGTCAAGATTGAAATAGCTGTGATTTGTCAGATTAACCACCGTATCCGCATCAGTTTCAGCCTTGTAATCAATTCTCAAGCAGGCATCATCATCAAAACTGTAAGTAACTTCAACATCAAGATTGCCCGGATAATTTGCTTCACCATCCGGAGAAGTACGTTTTAAAGATACACTGTTCTCACCAATTACAAAATCACTATATACTTTTGTATTGAAACCTTCACTGCCGCCATGCAGATGATTTGGTCCGTTATTCACTTCCAGCTGATATTCTTTGCCATTTAAAGTGAATTTTCCCTCAGCAATACGATTGCCGCAACGACCGATGAATGCACCGTAAAAGAAATTTCCATTTTCATAACCGGCTAAATCATCATAGCCTAAAACGACATCATGCAGTTTCCCGTCCTTACCTTCAACAACAACTGCCTGTATTATACAGCCGTAATTAATAATATTTACATATTCGCCTTTAGAATTTTCAAGTTTAAATTTATAAACTTTTTCACCTTTAGATGTTACACCAAAATCACTTTTTGTCACTGTCATTTTTTTTACTTCCTTTTATATAAATTTTATCCTACTAAACATTCCGACACGCTGCCGTAGTATCGCGCAAAACCAGTGTATTCTGCAATACCACCTGACGGCTTGTCTTATTTTCATTGGCAATCTTTTCCATCAACAGACTGGCCGCCGTCCAGCCCAAAGTCATCATGTTCTGGTCCATTGTCGTAAGTTTCGGTTCTATGAAATTACTGAGCAATATATTATCAAATCCCATTACAGATATATCCTCTGGTACTTTGATACCCAAACGGTGACAGCCGTTTACCGCCCCGATACCCATCAAATCATTACAACTGAATATCGCCGTAATTTCCTTTTTTGCCTGCAAAGTTTCAACAATTTTTTCCGCGGTCAATTCCACAGTTTCTATACTATTACCTGCACCGATATTTAAAATATAGTCTTCCCTAAAATTATGCATCTTCTTCATTATTTCTTCATACGCATTCTGCTTAAATTCATACGAGTCGCTTCTGTCTCCGCGAATAAAACAGATATTTTTATGCCCTAAAGAAATCAGATATTCTAATGCTATTTTTGTACCTATCCGTTCATCATTATTTACATATGAAATGGCCGGTCTTTTAACATATGAATTTATAAATACCATCGGCATGCGCTGCGCAATCTGGTCAAAAAAGTCACTGGCTACTTTTCCCGTATTCGGGCTAATATTTATTATTCCCGATACATTGCGCATCAAAAGTTCGTTCATACATCTTTTTTCACTGATAGGATTATCTTTCGTATAAGTGAGCAGCAGCGAATATCCGCTGCTAGCCGTAAAACTTTCAATACCATTTACTACTTCCGCAAAAAAAGTATTGAACAGACTCGGTACAATTATGCCTATTATCGAAGAACGCTGCGTATTCAATTCTCGAGCCTGAATGTTCGGTATATACTTCAAATCCTTAATTGCTTCGAGAACTTTGCGACGTGTAGAGTCCTTTACCGGATAATTTCCGTTTACCACACGCGAAACTGTAGCCACCGAAACCTGAGCTTTTTTTGCCACATCAATTATTGTTGTTGATTTCATTTTCCTCAAATCCTTGCTTTAAATATCTCTAAAATATATATTGTTTCGTCCAAATCATCAAATGATGATGTATCAACGGCATATACTAGCCATTATAATCATTTTTAATCAATATAGCTACAGTTATTTTATTTCATTATTTTCAGTTTATTTTAATCTAAATATACGCCATCTACAAATTTATTATAGATGGCATATACTCTATTTTATATTTTCTTCACTACAGAATTATAAAGTCTTTACAAACTTATTAAACGCTTCAATACCCTGAATATTACGTTTGAACACGCCAGCATGTAAAAGTACTACCATAAAGATTTTACCGACTTCGAATTTAAGCATATCTTCAACTTCATCTGCTTTGATATCCTTGTATTTTTCACGAAGTTTTGCATACCAGTCAGCATGTTTTGCTACCTGTTCATCATCACTGATATCTTCTTTTCCGGCAACAAAATAATTTTTTACTTTTGCCAATTCATCTTTTAAACGAGCCGGCAGCACAGCAAGACCCATAACTTCAATCAGACCGATATTTTCTTTCTTAATATGATGTACTTCATCATGCGGATGGAAAATACCGAGCGGATATTCTTTTGTCGTACGATTATTGCGCAGAACCAAATCAAGTTCGTATTTGCCGTCACGAATGCGCGCAATCGGAGTAATCGTATTATGCGGCTGTCCGTCGCTTTCAGCCAGAATATCTACAGAAGCATCAGAGTAGCCTCTCCATGCATCCAAAACATGTACGGCAAAATCAATCAAGTCCTGTTTATTGGAGCTAGCTGCACGAATTACGGACATAGGCCATTTTACTCTGCCTACAGAAACATTATCAAAACCTTTAACAGTATATGTTTCTTCCACCGGTGCTTTTTCCATAGCAAACGTGTAATGACCGCCCTGATAATGGTCATGCGACAAAATGGAACCGCCGACAATCGGTAAATCCGCATTGGAACCTAAGAAATAATGCGGCAGATAATCCACAAAATTCAAGAGGTTTTCAAATGTTGCGCGGCAGATTTTCATCGGTACATGTTCACTATTGAGCAAAATGCAATGTTCATTATAATAAGTGTACGGAGAATACTGCATGAACCACTGATGACCTTCGAAATCCATCGGAATTAAACGAATGGTCTGACGGGCAGGATGATTGGCATGACCTGCATATCCTTCATTTTCACGGCAAAGCAGACATTTCGGATAAGAAGATGATTTCACCAGTTTTGCTTTGGCAATATCTCTAGGGTCTTTTTCCGGTTTGGACAAATTGATTGTAACATCCAAATCACCGTATTCAGTTGCTGCTTTCCAGATAATATTCTTATCAATACGGTCTTTGCGAATATAATTGGAAGCAATATTCGTTTTATAAAAATAATCAGTTGCCTGTACAGGAGATTTTTCATAAATAGCTCTGAATTTTTTAATCACTTCAGAAGGACGCGGCATTACGCAGTTCATAATGCGTGTATCGAACAAATCACGCTGTACTACGGTATCTTCGCACAGTTCCTTTTCTACGGCATAATCGAGCATATTTTCCAAAATATCATGAGCTATCGGCAAGGTTTCGTTGATTTCAACCGGTTCAAATTCATCTACCTGAAGCAAATCAAGCAGTAAATTTGCGCTGTAATATTTATCTTCTTCAGAAATAAGACCTTGTTGCAGGGCAAAATTCAAAAGACGATTTATTTCAAAATTCATATCCATTATCAAATAACCCCTTTTTAAATACAACTCAAATGACAGTTAATCTTCAAATCCGTTTGGATGAGCTTGATGCCAAGTCCATGCCGTTTTAATAATGTCTTCCATGCTGGTGTATTTAGGATGCCAGTTGAGGATTTTCTGCGCTTTTTCACTGGAAGCAATAAGTCTAGCAGGGTCGCCTGCACGGCGCTGACCGTATTCAACTTTAATTTTCTGGCCTGTAGCTTTTTCAGCAGCATCAATCATTTCTTTTACGGAGAAGCCTTCACCTGTACCAAGATTAAAAATACTGCTGTCATTGCCTGCACGCAGATAATTGAGAGCTTTCATATGTGCATCAGCCAAATCCATTACATGTACATAGTCACGAATGCAAGTTCCGTCCGGAGTAGGATAATCTGTACCAAATACAGTGATATGGTCACGTTTGCCAAGCGGCACCTGCAGAATAATCGGAATAAGATGGGTTTCTGTTGTATGTGCTTCACCGATATGACCATCTTCAATAGCGCCCGCTACATTGAAATAACGTAAAGATACATATTTAATGCCGTTTGCCATATCTACCCATTTCATCATTTTTTCCATCATACGTTTAGATTCGCCGTATGGATTAGTAGGATTTGTTTCGTCCGTTTCCAAAATAGGTACGCGTTTCGGTTCGCCATAAGTTGCAGCTGTAGATGAGAATACGATTTTCTTAACATCATATTTAACCATAGCTTCAAGCAAAGTTTCCATACCGCAAGTATTGTTATTAAAATACTTCAATGGAACCTGCATACTTTCACCGACAAGAGAATTTGCAGCAAAATGAATTACAGCTTCAATTTTATTTTCTGTAAATACTTTATCAAGGTCAGCTACATTGCGGATATCGCCTTCATAAAATTTAGCTTTTTCATGCACAGAAGCACGATGACCTGTTTGCAGATTATCAATTACTACAACGTCTTCACCATTACTAATGAGTTCATAAACCATATGAGAGCCGATATAACCTGCTCCGCCACATACCAAAATTGCCATTTTAAATCCTCCTTAATTATTGAATAAATATATATAAAATGAAAAATTAGTAAACGTTTTCTAATTTCATTATACATCAACAAAAAAAATAAAGCAATACTTTTTAAAATTATTTTATTTTTAATATTGTAGACAATTTTTCCGTACTTTATCCATTATTAAAGCAATATAAATCAACATAATTCAAACATCAATAATAAGAAAACAGTATTAAATTCATCTAAAACAAGATTTTTTTTCACATTTTATTATTGACTTTTATTTTTTTATGTTGTATTATGTGTATTGTAAAGATAAATCAAAGCATTCCAACAGCAACCAATCAAAAGGAGTGTATATATTGTGACACAGAGAAATTATTATCTTGCTATCGATATTGGCGCTTCCAGCGGCCGCCATATTTTAGGCTGGGTAGAAAACGGCACTATCCGCTTGGAAGAAATTTACCGCTTTGCCAATGGATTGATAGAAAAAAATGGTCATTTATGTTGGGATATTGACCGTTTATTTTCAGAAATTATTAACGGTTTGAAAAAGTGCCGTGAATTAAACAGAATTCCGGCAAGTATCGGCATTGATACATGGGGAGTCGACTTCGTTCTTCTTGATAAAAACGGTAAAATGCTCGGCGACAGTGTTTCTTATCGTGATAAACGTACGGAAACCATGGATACACAGGTATATAACGTCATTTCCGAAAAAGATTTATATGCCCGAAACGGTATTCAAAAACTGATTTTCAACACAATTTATCAATTATATGCTATAAAACAGACACAACCTGAAATACTTGAAAACGCTAAACATTTCTTAATGATACCTGAATATCTTAATTTTCTGCTGACAGGACAAATCAAAAACGAATACACAAATTCCACAACAACACAGCTTGTTAATGCCAATACACAGGACTGGGATTACGAATTAATGGAAATGCTCGGCATTCCTACGGAAATCTTCGGTAAAATCTATATGCCGAAAACAGTAGTAGGCACCTTGACTGACGAAATAGCCAAAACCGTTGGATTTAATACGGAAGTAATTCTGCCGCCGACGCATGATACGGCTTCTGCTGTACTTGCCGTTCCGACAAATGATTACAATGCTATTTACTTAAGCTCCGGCACATGGTCGCTCATGGGTATCGAACGCATGATACCGGACTGCACGGAACTCAGCCGCCAGCATAATTTTACGAATGAGGGCGGATATCATTACCGCTACCGTTATCTGAAAAACATCATGGGTATGTGGATGATGCAGTGCGTACGTAAAGAATTTCGCCATAAATACAGTTTCCATGAATTATTCACTTTAGCGGATATTGCCAAATACTTCCCTTCAGTTATTGATGTAAACGACGAATCATTCTTGGCCCCTGAAAGTATGATTACCGCCGTACAGGATTACTGCAAAAAAACAAATCAGGAAATCCCTCAGACAGAAGGCGAAATTCTTTACTGCATATATAACAGCTTGGCAAAATACTATGCCAAAGTCGTAAAGGAAATTGAAGATGTCACTCGCAGAGAATATAAACGTATTCATATCATCGGCGGTGGCTGCCAGGATGTCTTCCTCAATCGCCTGACGGCAAAATATACGGGCAAAGATATTTACGTAGGTCCGATTGAAGCAACTGCTGTCGGCAATATTGTCTGCCAGATGCGAAAAGCTAATGAATTCCCTGATTTAATTGAAGCCAGAAAATGTATTGCCAAATCCTTTGATGTGCACAAAACAGAAATCATTGAAGGCCGTTTCTGGGAATACGCTAACGATTAATAAATAAATTTAGAATTTTAGGAGGAATATGTTATGTCCCGATTTGAAGAAGCAAAAGAAAAATATGCCGCATACGGCGTTGATGTTGACAAAGCCCTTGAAACACTCGGTAAAGTGAGAATTTCCATGCACTGCTGGCAGGGAGACGATGTTTTAGGTTTTGACTCTGATTCTCTTACAGGCGGTATTGCTACCACAGGTAATTATCCAGGCAAAGCCACCAATCCAGATGAACTTATGTCCGACATAAAAAAAGCATACTCTTTAATCCCTGGTAAACATAAACTCAACCTGCATGCTTCCTATCGTATTACTGATGAAAAAGTCGACCGTGATAAAATTGAACCGAAACACTTCCAGGCCTGGGTGGATTTTGCCAAAGAAGAAGGCATCGGTCTTGATTTCAATCCGACATTCTTCTCTCATCCGAAACTCGTTAACAACATGTCATTATCTCATCCGGATAAGGCTATTCGTGATTTCTGGATTAATCATGCCAAAGCCTGCCGCAAAATCGCCAACTATTTCGGCGAACAGCTCGGTATAACTGCACTTGACAATATCTGGATACCGGACGGTACAAAAGATGTTCCGGCAGACAGACTCGGTCCACGCGCTCGCTTGAAAGAAGCTCTCGATGAAATCTTCTCTGTAAAATACGACAAGAAAAATATCGCTGATGCTATCGAAGGCAAAGTATTCGGTATTGGAGTTGAATCCTATACTGTAGGTTCACATGAATTTTATATGAATTATGCTGCTAAAAATAATCTCATGTGCCTCCTCGATACAGGTCATTACCATCCAACAGAAGTCGTTTCCGATAAAATTTCCTCCATGCTTCTGTTCAACGATCAGCTTGCTCTGCATGTAAGCCGCCCTGTACGTTGGGACAGCGACCATGTAATCAAACTCGACGACGAACTGCAGGAACTCGCTAAGGAACTTGTCCGTTGCAATGCTCTTGACCGTGTATTTATCGGACTTGACTTCTTCGATGCCAGCATCAACCGTATCGCTGCCTGGGTTATCGGTATGAGAAATATGCAAAAAGCGCTGCTTTTAGGCCTGCTCGAACCACATGCAGCTCTCAAGAAAATGCAGGATGAATGCAACTTCACTGAACTTTTAGCTACACTTGAAGAAATTAAAACTCTGCCATTTGGCGATGTTTGGAACCATTTCTGTGAAATCAACAATGTTCCTGTCGGTAAAGACTGGTTTAAAGTTGTAAAAGACTATGAAAAAGATGTATTATTAAAACGATAATTCTTGATATGTCTTAAAAGAAAGGATTTGAATTCAATGTTAGTTACAGATGCAGAATTTGTCCAAGGCTTTATCCGCCTGACTGACGATGCTTTTCGCAAAGGCTGGCACGAACGTAACGGCGGCAACTTAAGCTATCGTATTAAAGACGAAGAAATCGAAACTGTTAAAGACCAGCTGGCAAAGCCTGAAAAATGGCTGCCAATCGGTGTAAGCGTACCAAATCTCGCTAATGAATATTTTCTCGTAACAGGTACAGGCCGCTATATGCGCAACGTCATTTTAAAACCGGAAGAAAATATCGGCATTGCCAAAATCGATGATAAGGGTGAAAATTATGCCGTTGTCTGGGGTCTTACCGTTGGACACCGCCCGACAAGCGAGTTTCCGACCCATTTAATGAACCACAGCATAAAAAAAGAACTTACGCACGGAACAAACCGCGTAATCTATCATGCTCACCCGACAAATATCATTGCACTTACCTTCGTGTTGCCGCTCAGCGACAAAGAATTTACGCACGAACTTTGGGAAATGGCAACAGAAGACCCTGTTATCTTCCCTGAAGGTATCGGCGTTGTTCCTTGGATGGTACCGGGAGGCAGTGAAATCGCTAAAGCTACGAGTAAATTAATGAAAAAATATAATATCGTTGTATGGGCTCATCACGGTATGTTCTGCTCTGGCAAAGATTTCGATGAAGCATTCGGTCTTATGGATACAGCTGAAAAAGCCGCTGAAATTTGTGTAAAAGTCCGTTCCATGGGCGGCAAAAAGCAGACTATCAGCGACCATAATTTCCGCGATTTAGCACGTGATTTCAAAATCAATCTTAATGAAGACTTCTTAGATTAAAGTTCTCCTTCGGTTCACGGCGATATAAAAATGACCTTATATCGCCGTGAAACCGAAACGCAATTGTTTAAAAATTTTTATTACTAAAATTAATTTTTAATATAGGGAAAAGGGGTTTTTATAATGACATATCAAGAACCATCACCTTGGAAAAAAACCATACTTGCCGCTATGACCAGCTATATCGATGCCGGTTCCATCGTTGCCGGAGCCGCTGGCTTAAGCCTTTGGCAGGCTTATCTGGGCATGGACGGCTTTCAGATGGGCGCACTTGCCGCTCTTTCATCCAATGCCGGCAGTGCTGCAGTCGGTGCCTTAATCGGCGGTCGCATCTGTGATAAATACGGTCGAAAATTCGTTTATACGTATGACCTTTTAATTTATATTATCGGTATGCTGTTAATTGTATTCGGTGTAAATTATCCGATGCTGCTTTGCGGTTATATCATCGTCGGTCTCGGCGTCGGCGCTGATATTGTCGCTTCATGGACATTAATCGCCGAAGAAGCTCCTGCCAAAGACAGAGCAAAACACTGCGGCAGTGCTCAATTTGCCTGGGCACTTGGCCCTGCTGTTGTACTTCTGTTCTCCGCTTGGCTCAACCAGTATGGTCTCATCGGTAATCGTATCGTATTTGCCCACTTAATCGTCGTTGCTGCCTGGGTTTGGTATCAGCGTCTGAAAATGCCGGAATCAAAAGACTGGAAAGCCGCTAAAGAGGCCGAAGAAAAACTTATTGCTGAAGGTAAAGTAAAACCTGTATCCTACAGCGAAATTTTGACCGGCATCAATCTCAAAACTGTATTATTCCTCTGTGGTATATATACCATCTGGAATTTATGTGCTAGTACCTGGGGATTTTTCATGCCTTATATTTATGAACATGTCGGCAATCTGTCCAACAGTATGAGTCAGCTTATGAGCGTAGGTTCTTTCGTAATTTCCTTCGTCGGCACGTTCTTTATCTTCATGCAGCTCGGTGATAAAATCAGCCGTCGTTTACTTTACGGTGTTATCGGCGGTATTTATGTTGTAGCATGGTTTGTATGGACACTTCCGCCAGAAATGCTCGCTATGTGGATGCTCATCATGTTTACAATTTTCGCCGGCATCAATAACGGTTCCGGCCAGCAAGCATTCTACCAGTTATGGTGTTCTGAACTGTTCCCGACAAAATACAGAGCCACGGCTCAAGGTCTTACTTTCTTCATCACCCGTATTTTAGCTGCTATCTGGGGTTTCTGCGTACCGATTATAATGACAACACTCGGTTTCAGATACGCAGCCATGATGCTATGCGGATTTGCACTCATCAGCTGGCTTATCGGTGTTATCGGTGCTCCGAAAACGGAAGGAAAAACACTTAAACAAATTGAAATCGAACGTTACGGTCACGAAGTTAAATAAATTTTTATTTATTGTTCATTTTTCTTTAATACAAAGAAAAATGAACCAAAAAGAAAACCTTTTTAACGTTTCACTTACGCTGCACTGGGCGAGCCTCCGAGATATTTATATATGAACAGTCGGTACAACGGCTCGAAACGCTTGGAATTTAGCTCGTGCCTTCGGGTTTTCAGCAGGAACTTAAATTGAGCTGAAGAATGCTGAATTTGCTAGTCATCTCAGAACTTTGTTCCACATTTAAAGTGAAAATCTCTAGTGGTGCACTAGCTCCAAAAGTTTTAAGATAGCTCTTGGTGCTTCAGCACTTAGAGCTATCTTATGCCTGTGATGATTTTTCGGCAACTTTTCTTTGCATTCAAAGAAAAATTGCCTGGCGCAATATAAATATAAATTTAGAAATAACTATTTTCATATTATGCCACACTGGCACTTTCTTTAAATCGATTTCTTTAAATGCAAAGAAATCGACAAATAAAAATATTATTGATTGTGAGGTAATATTATGGAAAGATTTGCTTGGAAAGCTGTTATTAAAGACGGTATGCTAGATGAGTACAAAAGACGCCACGATAATATCTGGCCTGAAATGAAACAGGTATTAAAAGAAGCCGGCATAAAAAATTACACGATTTGGAATGTCGGTAATGAAGTTTTCGGTTATTTTGAATGTGAACAAGGCGTAGCCTTTGCTGAAAAATATCAGGCACAAAGTCCGATTGTCGATAAATGGAATGAATACATGAAAGATGTCATGGTAATGGAAATGGACCCTGTAACCGGTGCTCAGCCGAAAATGAAGCAGGTTTTCTTCTTAGAATAAAATTATTTGCAAAATATGTTTTAATGCTATACTGAAATCACCAAATGGGGTAGAGCAACAAAAAGACAGAACCGTCATTGTAAAATCAGTGATACGTTCTGTCTTTTTATTTTAATAGATTATTTTTATATCATTGTTTTTTATAAATTCCAGCCACTCAGGGTTCGGTTCTTTATCTGTTACGATATAATCGACCTGTGCCAGGTCGCACGTTCTGGTAAATGCTATCTTATCGAATTTACTGCTGTCTGCCAATAAAATACATTTTTGCGCCTGCTCTATCATCTGGCGCTTAATTATGCTTTCCGGCTCATTCGACTCCATCAGGCCTTTTTTTATGTCGAGTGCTTTACAGCCGATGATGACGGTATCTACAAAATATTTTTGTATAGTATCACATGCCACCGCTCCTGTCAGCGCATAAGAATGCGACCGCAGATTGCCGCCGGTGGATATTATGTTGAAATCACTGTTGACAAATTCATTAATTACCCTGATGGAATTTGTTATTATCGTCAAATTTTTCTTGTGTTTTAAATGATGCAGCAGCGCCAAACATGTCGTACTGGCATCCACCATTAAAGTATCGCCGTCGTTTATCAGAAATTCCGCTTTTTTAGCAATATAATTTTTGCCGGCGCTGTTGATGCCGATACGCTTGAAAAACGATATATCCTGGCTTGTATGGTCGTTGATTACCGCTCCGCCGTAACAGCGCTTTACTAAATTCTGCTGTTCCAGTTTTTCCAAATCACGACGAATTGTTTCATCCGTAACGTCGAATAACTGGCTTAAATCCTGTACATAAACTTTTTTATGCTCATTCAGTTTTTCCATTATTTTTCTACGCCGCTCTATACCTAACATACAAAACACTCCCCTGATTATTGTCCTACCTTCATTATAAAGGAGATATTTTTTTTATTCAAATTTCTATTTGTTATTCTTTTTGGCAAAAAAATAGCTAAAAAAATACTGGTTAGGCACAATATAATATTAAAAAAATATTTATTAATTTATTCTTATATTGCGCCGGACAATTTTTCTTTGAAGCACAAAGAAAAATAAACAATAACTTCATTTTTAAATCAGATTATTATACTTCATCATCTTATGCAAATGACTGTTTTCATTTTGCATAAGCATTTTTATATCTCCCTGCTCAATTATTTTTTGTTCTCCCATAATGATAACATCATCAAAATAATCAGCAATGCTCAAATCATGCGAAGCCACCAGCATTGCCGCTTCTTTATCTGCCGCCGTAAGCTGCTTTAAAAACTCATGCGCCGATACGATATCCAGTCCTGCCGTCGGTTCATCAAGTAAAATTATGTCTTTTTTTCGTGCCAGACTTATCGCCAGCTGCATACGGTGCTTCTGTCCGCCCGATAAATTTATTCCTCCAGCCGCCAGCACATAATCCAGACCGTATTTCTGACCGAATTTTTCCAGCTGCACTGCTCTCAGTGCCCGCCAGATTTCTTCATCCGTTATATCAGGATAAAACATTTTAAAATTATCTTTTATGGACAGATTAAATATATGATGCTCCTGAAATGACGCGGCAAAATACAACCGCCACTTCTGTTTGTCCCATGCTGTATAATCTTTTCCGTTTAAATACATATTGCCGCAAATAGGTTCTATCAATCTCATCAGCAGATAAAACAGCGTCGATTTTCCTGTACCGCTGCTACCCACTAAAAGAACACGCCTGCCCTTATACAGAGAAAAACTCATATTGCGGCACAAAGGCTCTTTATAACCGTAGCTTATATTTTTAAGTTCCAATACAGCCTGTGTATTTTTATCTGGAACAGATTCTTTTTGCTGCCTGTCCTGAGGCTCTTTCATGAATAATTTAAGTTCCATCAGCGAACGTCCGGCTTCATCCAAGTATTCCACCAGCGCCGGAACAGTTGCCAAAATCTCCAAAACAGACTGCATCGTCAGCAGAAAAGCAATCGCCATAACAGCATTTATTTCATTTTCCCACGTCAGACAGATTACGGTCTGTAAAATTACCACCATAAATAAACCCAACAAAACTTCACATATTAACTCAATCCTGCATTTTAATCGAAAACGCTTATTCCGCTGTTGCTGGTATATATCAATCGCCTGCTTTGCCTCTTTCAATTTCTTTCCGCTGAAATTATACGCAAAAAGCTCTCTTCCGCCTTCATAAAATTCCAGTATTTCCTGCGGTAATGATGACTGCCTATACCGGCAGTCCTGATAAAAATACCGGACTGCAAGCGGCATGATGATTATAAATACAAGCCATGCCGCTGATAATACATATACTAATACCACATTGTAAAAATTTGCCCATATCATTACGGCAAAACAGCTGAACGTTGCCGTAAACGGCGGCAGAAAAAACCGCAGAAAATCATCGCGGATTTTATCAACCGCTTCCACGATAATCGTATACGCATCACCATTTGAAGTCTGTCTTTTAAACGGCAGAGCTGCTATGATTTTCCGCAAAACAGCTGTACGTAAATCCGTGAACAGGGCAAAAGCCACTTTATGCGACAGATATCGTTCCAAATAACGCAGCAGCGCCCGCATTATTCCACAGAAACGCACCCCTACAATAGCCAACGATAGAACATACAAAGGCGGCTGCAATGCTGCCGAAGCAATAAGCCATGCCGACAGACCCATTAAACTGACGGAACTTAACCCTGCCAAAGTTCCAATAACAACAGCTGCACTTAATCCTGCCAACAGCGGTCTCAATACGATTTTCAATTCACTCACCATATTCTAATCACCTCTCGACCACTTGAACAGTTCAGCATAGTATGAATTTACGGCTTTCAGCTCTTTCACACCGCCGTATTCTTTTATCCGTCCTTTATCCAGCATGATTATTTTATCTGCTGCTTCAATAGTCTGGCGTCGATGTGCAATTATCATCACTGTAACTTTACCTTTCAGTTTTTCCAGCACGCTTTTTATTATCTCTTCATTTCGACTGTCCAGATTTTCCATCGGTTCATCCAACAATAATAATTTAGGCTGACAAAGTAGCGCCCGCGCCAGTCCCAATCGTCTTTTCTGCCCTGAGCTCAGTTTCACTCCGCCACCGACAATACTGTCATATCCTAAAGGCTGCCTCCTTATAAAATCCATCAGATTTACAAACTGCATTACTTCTTTCAAACGAGCTTCACTGCACACTCTGCCCATTGTAATATTTTCCCGCAGACTCATATTAAAAATATACGGCTCCTGTGCCACCCAGCCTATATTATCAAGCCAGCATTCTGTCGAAATACCGGATAAATCCGTATCGTCAATCATAATTTTTCCGTATTCGGCTTCAATCATTTTCAATAATAATTTAAATATTGTCGATTTACCGGCTCCGTTTACGCCAGTAAGTACCACCTGAGAACCGGCTTCTACCACGAAACTCAGATTTTTCAGCACCGCCCGATTTTCTTCATACGTATACGACACATTGTCAAAACTTATCCGCGGTGGCTTTTGCATAATAAAATCAGAACAGCCTTGCGTATTCACATTTTTTCGCCTGTGCACCAAAGCATAGATTTCACTGCTGGCAGTAATGCCGTTCATTGCATCGTGAAATGCCGCTCCGAACTGACGAAACGGCTGATAAAACTGCGGTGCAATTAAAAGACAGAAAAATACTGGCATAAAGTCAGCCTGTCCGTATAAAAGACGTAGACCGATATTCACGGCAATTACAGCAATACTGATTGTCGCAATGAATTCCAGCATAAAAGCAGAAAGAAATGCTATTTTCAGCACTTTGAGCGTAGCTGTACTGAATTTTTCTCCATTTTTCCTTATCTGTTCAATCTGTCTTTGTGTCTGATTGTATGCTTTTATCACCAAAAGTCCCGGCAGTAAATCAGCCATAAACACAGTCAGCTTCTGAAACAGCTGCCATTGTTTTTTATTCTCCTTATCGGCAATTTTCCCGATTAATACCATAAAAAACGGAATTAAAGGTGCCGTAATGAGAAAAATCAAGCCTGATATCCAATCACTTATAAAAGCGCATATCAACAATACAACCGGAAAAGTCATTAAAATTCCCATCTGCGGTAAAAAAACCGTCAGATATGCGTCGAGCTTATCCACACCTTTTGTAACAAGCGCCAGCCACTCGCCTTCCGGCTTTTTTTCCGCTGCTTTAAAATCCTGCGCCATCGCCCTTAAAAGTTCATAACGCAGCCTGCTTTGTAAATTAAGCGATATATCTTCCATCTTTAAACGATTGATATAATTTAAAACAGCTTTTACGATAAAAAAGAAAAACAGCAACACCAAAAACGGAGTTGCTGCACTATGACCAAGTTCATCAAAAAGCAATTTATCGGCTAAATACGCTATGATGTATGAAATAGAAACAATCATAGTTGCCTGTATTATATTGAAAAAAATAATAAAAATTAATGTCGTTTTATATGGAAGAATATCTTTTACGATATTTTTATCCAACATGATTAATATTCCAAATCCTTATGCGTAACACGTTTTCTGAATACCCAGTATGTCCATCCCTGATATATTAACACAATAGGCACGAAGCATACGGCGGCTATCGTCATAATCTGCAAAGTGTATTCCGTGGAAGACGCATTGTAAATCGTAAGACTCCAATCAGGATTTAAAGTAGAAATCAGAATACGCGGGAATAAACCAGTAAATACGGATAAAGTAGTAAATACGATTGCCAGCGAAGAGCAGATGAAGCCTTTTACATACTGGCGGGATTTATACACCAATAGAATGGAAATTACAAATACTGCCGCCGCTAAAACCATAAAAGCCGCAGATATGATACTGTTCCACATATCCGTATTCAAAACAGTGAAAATCATGCAAAGCACATAGAAAATCGCTGCCGTACCGCCGACACATACAGAAACTTTTCTCAATCGTTCAATCAAAGCAGTATCGGCAAGACGAAGAGTCAGAAAAACCATTCCGTGATAAGCAAATACCAAAAGGAAGGCTATTCCGCCGATAATCGTATACAAAGACAGTAAATCCCAGAACGTGCCTTTATAAATCATTTCGCCATTAATGGCAAATCCCTTCATCATGTTCGTAACGGCAACACCCCATAAAAAAGCAGGGAGAGCACTGCCGATAAAAATCAGCCAGTCCCACAGATTACGCCAGACGGAACACTCATGCTTGCTGCGAAATTCAAACGCCACTCCGCGTACGATAAGACCCAAAAGCATTAAGAATAATGCCATGTACAGCATGGAAAACATCGTAGCATAAACATGCGGAAATGCCGCAAACATAGCTCCACCGGCCGTAATCATCCATACTTCATTGCCGTCCCAGACCGGCCCTATAGTATTTATGAGCATGCGCCGTTCCACATCATTTTTACCGAAAAACGGCAAAATAGTACCGACCCCGTAATCAAAACCTTCGAGGAAGAAGAACCCTACAAACAAAATAGTTACTAAAATAAACCATACAATTTGTAAATCCATTATGCTTCGCCTCCTTCGTCCAGTTTATGGGCATCTTTGCGTACGAATTTAACAGCAATAGTCAGTGCCGCTATTGCTAAAAGCGCATAAATGAGAGTAAATCCGACCAATGTTATCAGAACTTCCGTTGTCGTTATATTCTGCGATACGGCATCGGAAACTTTCTGCAGACCGACAACCATCCACGGCTGACGTCCTGCTTCCGTAATAATCCAGCCGAAAGTGTTGGCAATAAACGGAAGCGGTAAAATCATAACGAGAATATTCAAAAACCAGCGGCAGTTTTCCAAGCGTTTCGTATACAGCAGAAAACCTGCCAAAAACAGTGCACCAATCATCGCCACACCGCAGGCAATCATTATTCTGAAGCTCCAAAACAGTAAAACCACATTTGGAATGTAATCATCATAACCGTACTGCTGTACAAGCTGCGCCTGCATTTCATTGATGCCTTTTCCCTCGCCCGCCGGTGCATTGTATATCATACCCGAAAGCAGATATGGTATTTCAATGGCATCATGATTTACTTTATTTTCCGTATCAATATTGGCAACCACCGTAAACGGAGCAGGGTCAGCCGTTTCCCATAAAGCTTCCATCGAAGCCATCTTCATCGGCACGTTTTTACCGATATACTGTGCCTGCATATGACCGCTGCCCATCACAAGGAACAGACCTACCAGACCGTAAATAATACCGGCTTTAATACCTGTTCTAAAAGTTTCAATATTTTCGCCGCGCAGCAGTTTATATGCCCCCACAGCCACAACGATTATGCCTGCCGTAGTAATACCGGATAAAACGGTGTGTGCATACTGTCCTACGACATAAGGATTAGTTACAAGAGCCAGAAAATCCGTCATTTCCGCTCTGCCGTTCTGCACCGCATAACCGACAGGATTTTGCATGAAAGAGTTGGCCACCAAAATCCAAAAAGCGGATAAATTGCTGCCAAATGCTACAAGCCAAATAGACAAACAATGCAATTTTTTAGACAAACGGCCTTCACCGAAAATCCATACGCCTAAAAATACCGATTCAAGGAAAAATGCCGTCAAAGCTTCGAGTGCCAGCGGTGCACCGAAAATATCTCCCATAAAACGGGAATATTCCGACCAGTTCATGCCAAAATGAAATTCCTGCACAATACCGGTTACAACACCCATGGCAAAAGAAATGATGAATAATTTTCCTATGAATTTTGCCAAACGTTTATAAACAATATTATCCGTTTTCAGATACATTGTCTGCATAATCGCGATAAAGATTGACAAACCAAGTGAAATAGGAACAAATAAAAAATGGTAGATTGTAGTAATAGCAAACTGCAATCTCGATAGAGTTATAACGTCCATTTATAAACCTCCCTTATCATGAAATATTTACTTTAAGTATAATTTAAAAATAATTAAAATGCAACAAATGGTATTAATAGATAATAATTATCATAGATTTCTAATAAAAATTTAATTTTATTTTTGTCCAAAAATAATATATACTCTTGTTGTTATTTAAACTATTGGCGGTGATATTTTGAAAATTTTTCTTTCCAGATTTTTTGTTTTTCTCATTGGTCTCTTAGTCGGTTCAATCATCACATTCAATACACTCGGTCTTATTCTGGGCAATATTATTTATCAGGAACTGAGTGACCCGAAATTAAACATCAACATTACAGGCATAGTCAATCATTCACAGGATTTGACACATATACACGAATTAGAACAGAATTCGCCCAATGCGCAGAAAATCTCCCTGCAATCTGCCGACAATCAGACAATGACCGGTACTTTCATCAATAACAATTCCGACAAAACCGTTATTTTAATTCACGGTCTCTATCAAAACCGCTCCATGAGTATAATCTATACTGATACATACGCTCGGCTCGGTTTCAACGTTCTGCTGATTGATTTACGCAGTCATGGCGAAAGCGGCGGCATTATCACCTGGGGACAGACAGAAATTAAAGATATTGACCTGTGGTGCGACTATCTGCGTCATTCGCAAAATCAAAAATCAATCGGTATTCACGGTGTTTCGCTCGGAGGCGCTTTTGCCCTTCTACACAGCGGTCTCTCAGCGCATAGTGCCGATTTTTACGTGGAAGACAGTTCCTACAGCGATTTAAAAAGCCTGTACTATAATCATCTGCATAATATGATACAACTTCCCACCAATTCAAAAATGCTTGATGTTCTCTGGGCTTATTCGCAAATCTGCATGTACTGGCATACAAGAGCAACTCTTGATGACCTCTCGCCTCGGCAAGCTGTAGAAAAAGCCACATCACCAATTCTGTTTTTGCACGGCGATGCAGATACATTAATTCCGCCTGCCGCACTGTATGATTTATACAACAACTGCCAGGCACCGAAACAAATACACATCTTTAAAAATTCCATTCATGCACAGGAAATTGTCGATTATCCGGAAGAATACAATCAAACCATCCGCAATTTTCTGCAGGAAAATAATTTAATTTAATTCGGAGGTTTTTTGCTTGAAACTGTATAATATACTATTTCCCATTTGGCTGTTGTGGATTTTTCCCACAATGTGGCTGATTATAATGCCTGCCAATCTTATTATTGATGCTCTTGTCATCATTTTGACCTTGAAATTTCTCAAAATCACCGACATTAAAGCCGTACTTAAAACAGTAATCTGGCGGACATGGGTCTGCGGCTTTTTAGCGGATTTTGTCGGTTGTCTGTTACTGTTTTCCGTAAACCTGGTTAAATTTTCACCAGAAAGCCAAATTTACTGGTGGTGGAATAATAATATGATGGCAATAAATTACAATGCTTTTGCTAATATCTATGCTTTCTTTCTAACAACATTCGCGCTGTTCATATCAGCCTATTTAATCTACTGGTTTAACAGCCGCTTCTGTCTTCGAGAAGCTTCACTTTCCGTCAAACAGAAAAAACAACTGGCCGCTTCTCTTGCCGTATTTACCGCTCCGTATGTATTTTATCTGCCATCATCACTATTATTCGGGTCCGGAGCAATGTAATCGAACCGGAGCATTTTTCTTCAATTCGATTTCCTTGACAAATAAATAAACAGACAAAAAAGGCTATCGATATAAACAATTTTTTTATATCGATAGCCTTTTTATCTTATTTTAAAATTACATCAATCAATCCTGCCGCATACGGTGCTATTTCATAACGTTGAAACAGTACATGCAGATTGCCGTCATCATCTATATAAAATTCTTCCGGAAAAGCCGTAATATTAAGCGGTATAACATCGCTGTTGTACAGTCTGTCACCTACCTGCGCCAAAACTTCCTTCGTTAAATTACTTACCGTATACAAATCTTCACTTTTGCCTAATGCCTGATTTTCTTTCACAAACTGATTAAAACTTATCAGATTGCCTTCACTGTCAAAAGTCAATCCATACGTATACGTATTCGGATGAGCCGCTCCTTTTGGCATGGAGGAGCAGTCAATTGTCAGACTGAAGAAATTGGCATTATTCGCTCTGATGTCATAGCTGACAAAACCGGTAACCGCATAGCCGTCCTTATTCTGTTTATCCGTATAATCGATATATTTATTAACTATTTTCTCAATCTGCGAATTTATTCTCGATTTAATCAGAATATTATCTGCATCAACCGTAGGATATTTGCCTTCCACAAACTCCGTTTTAATCTGATTTTCCTCCACAGAATACCCTTGTGTCTGTTCCTGCGCACCGGCTACACTTATGAGCAGCAACATCATCACCGCCAAATTCGCAAAAATACGTTTCAAATTCATTTCAATCCCTCCTAAAGGTTTTTCATTATGATATGAATTATAACATGACAAGATTAAAATCATATTAAAACTATCAATTATTTTCCGATAAATTCTGGTAATCTTTTTTCCTTAAAAGCATTTATACCTTCTTGGCAATCCTGCGTTCCCAGACAGAAAGTCTGTACAAGTGCTTCCTCGTCCAGAAACTCCTCCAGATTGTGATACGATTTATTGAGCATTTTCTTCATGTAAGCGATGGCCAGCGGCGCGCCTTTGGCTATCTTATTTGCCAGTTTTTCCGTTTCAATGATTAAATCCTCCTGTGTATAAACGTGCATTACCATCTGCAGTTTTTCCGCTTCCTGTGCACTTATAACATCCGCTGTAAACATAAGCTCTTTCGCCTTCTGCAAGCCGACGGTTTCTTTTAAAAGATACATACCGCCGCAGTCCGGCACCAGTCCTACATTAACAAAACTCTGAATAAATTTAGCATTTTCGCTGCTGCATACAATATCACAGGCAAGCATCAAATTTACGCCGGCTCCTGCCGTTACGCCGTTTACCATAGCGATAACTGGTTTTACACAATTTCTTATGCGAAGCGTCATCTTTCCTACCCGTTCAATGAAATTACGGCGCGACAAATCGTCCGTCATTCCTTCCAGATAATTCAAATCGCCGCCGGCGCAAAAAGCTCTGCCTGCTCCCGTTAAAATAATAACACGGATATTTTCATCTTTTTCCAGTTCGCTGAGCACCGCATGAAAATCCTCCACCAAATCGTCGTTCATCGCATTTAAGCACTTGGGACGGTTCAATGTCATAATTCCCAATCCGTCTTTTCTTTCCACCAATACATTTTCCATACTAAAATCCTCCTGTATTTTATTTTGCATTTTATTCTTTTAAAGCTGTATAATAATAAAAAATTCACTATAAGGAAGTGCTGTAAATGAGTGTAAAAATCACAGGTTACTATAAATTGCCGAATGAAATCAACCCACAACTAATAGAGTTTGACAAAGTATTCGATATTTCCTTTATGCGCCGCTATACAAAATATAAAACTTTTGCCAAATTTCTCGCCGGCGGAAAATTCAATATTACCTGCCAAAAGGATTTTGAAGATTTGCCGGAAGAGTTGATGGACAGACACGTTGCTAAAAATACTCAGTTTAAATCATGGCAGGAAATGCTGGATTTTGCTACGGACAGATATATTATGCGCCGTTCTCAATAAAGTCGCTTTACAAAATTTTTATCATTATTTATAATATAGTTAGTCGACTAATTATATTGAAAGGATGCCTATGCCGAAACAAATCATTCCTACAAAACAGGAACTAGAACATTATGCAGAAAAAATGCCGGAAATCAATCCATCATCAATAATTGCCATGCTGACGGTTAAACAGGCAGCGAGTAAGATACAGCATGAAATTCTGGACGTACTGCAAAAAAAATATCAGCTTTCCGAAGGAAAACTGCGGGTCATGATTATCCTGCACCAGCAAAAAAATTCAATATCACCGTCTTTTCTCGCACAGAAAACAGGTGTTACGAAAGCCACTATAAGCATTATGCTCAAACGAATGCAACGCGATGGTCTTGTTGAGCTCATCTCCAGCAGTGAAGACGGCAGAGCCAAAAAAATCCGTCTCAGCTCCAAAGGCAGAGTGATGATGGACAAAATTCTGCCCGACCATTATCTGCGTGTCAGCAGACTCATGGGAAAATTAAATTCCGAAGAACAGCAACAACTTATTTATCTATTACAAAAAATCGCCTCTAAATGAGGCTTTTTCCGCCTATATAATTAGTCGACTAACTATATGAAGGAGGATTATTAAATGAATTTACGAAAAAAAACTTTTACTATGTGCGGTATTTTTATTGCGCTTTTAATCATCAGTGGAATTACCCTAATGTATAAGGGAAATGATGCTATAGCTCTCGCTGTCGAAAAAAAGAACGGCATTCTTACAGCGGAACAGATAAAATTGTCCTTTAATTCCGTCGGCGGTCGCTTAATCAATGAAGCCGTTAAAGAAGGTCAGGACGTAAAAAAAGGCGATATCATTATGCAGCTCGACAGCACCGATACCGATTTGGCCATTGAAGAATTACAGACACAAATCAAACAGCTTGACGCCCAAATTAATTCTTTAAAAGGAACAATCAATGTACAATATGCTCAAACAAATACACAGGAAATACAGACTTTTAATCAAATAGACCAGCAAAAAGCTGCACTTGCCTCTGCTCAGGCAACACTGGCCAATACACAGTTAGACTACAACCGTAAACAGCAGCTTCTGCAAGTCAGTGCCATTTCCCAATCCGAATTTGACGCTGCTGAAACGGAATTGACCGTTGCTTTAGAAAATGCTGCTCAGCAGCGCGAACTTTTAAACCAACTTTTAGGCGGAGCACAGGATAACGATAATACATACGCTATCAATTTGCCGACAATTTCCCAGAAACGGCAAGAAATAGACAATAAATCCAACGATTTGGACGCTCTTATCCAGCAGAAAAACCAGCTTGAAGTACAGTTAAAGGAATTACAGGTGGCAAAATCCCGTCTTACACTGTATGCGCCGGAAGACGGAAAAATCCTTTCCGTTCTCGCCAAGCAAGGTGAAATGATTTCGGCCAACACACCGGTCGTCCTTTTGGAAAGCACACGCCGCTACTATGATATCTATATCAACGAACAGCAGGTCGCTCATCTATCCAAAGGCGATATTATCACCGGTACGAGCATTGCCAATAATCTGACCGTTCCCGGAAAAATCCGCTTAATCACACAAGCTCCTGGATTTGCTGACCTTAAGCAGTCGCGCGAAAAAGGGCAGTCTGACCTTTCCGCTTTCCAGATACGTATCTACACCGACCCTGTAGCAGGACTACAGACCGGTATGACAATCGAGGTAACAGATGATGAATTCGCTAAAAGATGAACTTAAATATCTATTTTCCGGACAGGGAATGCCTTACGAAAAAGTATCCCTCATGGTAGCTGTAATCATTACCGTATTTTTAACAGTGATTTTTGGGAACAACTTTATTAAAGACGCTCATGTTGCAGTCGTCGATTTGGATAACAGTAAATACAGCCGTGAATTCATCGACAAGATAAACGCTTCTGAATATATGCAAGTAACAGCCGTGCTGAATACGCCTACCAATATAAAAAATTTATTTTACCAAGACAAAAACATAGCCGTCATCTATCTGCCTGAGAATTTTGAAAAAAATCGCTACACTTCTGCCGCAAATAGTATCGGTGTTTTTTATGACAACACCAACACTGCACAAACAGCCGAAATCAAAGAAGCACTCAATGAAATAATAGCTGAAGACAATATCACCGCTCAATCCGTCGGCACTACAAGCCTCGTTCTGAATACGCGCAATCTGTTCAATCCTTCCTCTTCCACCAGCAATGGAGAAACCCAAGGTTTTCTGTTTTTCTTTTCTTCCATGTTTTTTGTATTTGCTACTATCGGTATGATACCGCGCTTGCGCCTCAACGGTAAACTGGCTCTCATACTAACAAACGGCACACCATTTGATTTGATTATACGGATTTTACCTTATGGAATGTGCTTGCTGACGGCTCTTTTTATCGGTATGGCCATACTGCGGCTTTGGGGAGACATGATTTTCAGCGGTCATATCCTTACATTTCTGTTTACTCAGATTTTCTATATTTTTGCCGTCGGCATATTTTCCATCACTATCGGCTGGAGTGCCGCCAACCCCGGCATTGCTTCAAGCCGCATGATACTATTCATTCCGGGCGGTTTTATTCTAGGCGGCGCCACAGGACCTGCTCCGATACTGTCGAACTGGGCTTATGCCTTTTCCCATATCTTTCCTCTGACATGGGAATTCCACTTTACCCGCGATGTACTAATGCGCGGCACCTCACTGCTTGATATCGGTCAGATATTCGGCGCATTTCTCATTTATACGGCTATTCTTACAGCAGTATTCTGCACTGTTTTTTATAAAGCAAAAAATAATTTGCTCACAGCTCAATCCGTTAAGAAAGAAGTGAATATATAATGCTCCTGCAAAATATTACACTGAATAAAATTCTGGTGCCGATTGACGGTTCCAGCCAATCATACAAAGCATTATCCCATGCCGTATACATCGCTCAGCATAATAAAGCCGTACTCACGCTTTTACACATAACAGATATTAATCATGAAGTAAGTGATTTTGAAAGAGTCAGTCTCAGCGGCTATATTCCTGAAAATATCAAAGATAAAGGATATGACCTGTTATTTAAATTACTGCGCGAAATCCCTCCAGAAATAAAAACCAATATCTGCGTGGAAATCGGAATACCGTCTGAGGTTATAGTAGAAAAAGCTCAAGACGGACAATACGATATCATCGTCATGGGCAGCCGCGGTCTAGGTAAGATAAAAAGTATTTTTCTTGGCAGCGTCAGTCAATACGTATTGCGTTATGCACACTGTCCCGTACTCATAGTGCGCTAAAAAAAGAAGCACAGTTATAATTAACTGTGCTTTTTACATTTTATATTTTATCTAGGATAGGGATAACGTTGTTGTATTTACTGAAACGCATTACGCTTTAATAGCTTTATAAGCGTCAATTACTTTCTGATAAAGGGCACTTTCCTGTGTAAGACCGGAATATTTTTCCACTGCTTTTTCAATGCCGTTTTCAGCAATGTAGCCTTGGATTTCTACGGCCTGTTCGTCTTCCTTATAATCAAAAGCATAACCTGTTGCAATTGCTTTTGCCAGATGACTGTTGTCTAATCCGTACTGCTGCGCCAAAAGTGCAGGACCTACAAGACGGTCTTTCGCACTGAGTTTTCTGATTGGTGAACGGCCTACGCGGACAACTTCATCATGCAGTGCTTCCAAGGAAATACGTTTGATGATTTTATCGATATAAGCTACTAAATCTTCAAATTTAAACGGATATTTTTTCGTCATTGCCATTGCTGATTCTTTCATAACGGCAATTACATCAGCCTTGATTTCCGGTACTTCCAGTGCATCAAAAATTGTTTCTTTTCCGTTGTGATAACCAAAGTATGCTGTTGCTGCATGACCGCAGTTGAATACATACAATTTACGTTCCAGATACATGCCGAGATTTTCTACGTATTCAGCACCTTTAATCGGCTGAGCTGTAGGGTCGACCATTTTATCTTTTTCGATAACAAGTTCAAATGTAGACTGGATTTGCGGTATTCTCACACCGTTTACAGTAGTACTCAGTGCAATTCTGTCTACGGCAACATTAGGGAATGCACCGATTTCATCAAGTTCTGCTTCTGTAATAGGAGCTTTTTTATTTTCCAGCAATGCTTTTTTCAGCATATCTGTTGCATAGAAAGCATTTTCGCAAGCCATTACATTAACTTTGCTGCCGCCGCGGTTTAAGCGTTCTTTCAAGCCTTTAGCCAGTGTAGGCGCAATTTTGTCCAGATTGTCCACGCAAACGGAAGTTGTAATAATATCAGCTTCGCAAATAGCTTCTATAGCAGCCGGTTCATCAGTTATAGAAGAAACTGCTTTTACATTTTCTATAACTTTCTTTTCGTAATTATTATCGATGATATACATTTCATAGCTGTGCTTTTCGTTAATATAATCGATTATCGGCTGAACAACATCAATAAAAGTCGTTTCAAAACCAGATTCAAATAATAATTCACCGATAAAGCCTCTGCCGATATTACCGGCGCCAAAATGTGCTGCTTTCATCTAAAATACCCCCATTTTTACTTATAACTCAAAATTTATGCCATTATGTCATCTGATGACAATAAAACAGCCTGCAGATATTAATCGCGGACTATTTTATTGTCAATCAGAACTAACAATCTTCTTTACAATCAGTCATTCGATTTTGTAAATAAAGTGTATAATGCTTCTTTATCTGTAGTATTGAAGAATTCTTCCATCTGTTCGTCACTGTATTCGTCAAGTGCAATAGCAATGTTGGCAAGAATAGCCAGATGTTCATCGCCTTTGCCGGCAATACCGATTACCAGATGAGCCGTACCTGTGCCGAAGTCTACACCTTTCGGGAACTGCAGTACTACGATACCGGATTTTTTAACGCTTTCTTTTACGGCGTTTTCACCATGCGGAATAGCAATGCCGCGACCCATGAATGTACTTACATCTCTTTCACGTGCAAGCATTCCTTCGATATACGGTTCGCCTACATAGCCGCTTTCATATAACAAAGTACCTGCCATTTTAATTGCTTCTTCTTTGGATACACTGTCTAAGCCCAGTTTGATATTGGCACGTTTCAATACGGTTTCTTCTTCAACGCCTTTTTGCGCCGGAGCTTCCTGTGCCGGTTTTTCTTCAACTTTAGCTTCCACATTCTGATTTTGCAGTTTGGCTAAAATAATATCAAATACATCATTTTTAATGAAATCCTGTACGAAGATATGTTCTGCCTGCGGCGAATCTTCCATAGCACGTTCAGCCAGTTTTTCATGCGAAACTACGAGCTGAGTATCTTTCGGAATATTACCGATTGCACAGTTTTTAACGGAAATATAACCGTAACCTGCTTTTTTAAGTTTGTTTCTAAGTGCGCTAGCACCCATTGCAGAAGAGCCCATGCCGGCATCGCAAGCATACATGATGCGTTTAAGTTCACTGCCGCTTACAACTACGTTGTCTTTCGGAAGAGAAGCGCTGCCTGCTTCGCCTTTGCTGCGAGCTTTCATGTCTTTCATATTAGCCTGAGCTGCTTCTAAAGAATCGCCATCATCTTTGGATGCTTTCAATACAGCTGAGGAAATTACAAAGGATACTGCTGTTGCTACTACAACGGCTGAAATATTGGCGAAATACGCTCCTTTCGGAGTCATTGCCAAAATAGCCAGGAAACTGCCTGGAGACGCCGGTGCAATAAGACCACCATTTAAGAAATTAAGTGTAAATACGCCAGCCATACCTGCCGGAATAACTGCTAATAAAAGAGACGGTTTCATGAGAACATACGGGAAGTAAATTTCATGGATACCACCTAAGAAGTGAATAATTGCTGCACCAGGTGCAGAGCTTTTTGCCATGCCTTTGCCGAATAAGCAGAAAGCAAGTAACATACCAAAACCAGGACCAGGGTTGGATTCAATCATGAAGAAAATGGATTTACCAACTTCCTGCGATTCCTGAATACCTATCGGACTGAATACACCGTGGTTGATAGCATTGTTTAAGAACAAAATCTTCGCCGGTTCAACCAGAATGGATACAAGAGGAATAAGACCAATTGCTACGATTGTTTCAACGCCTTCACGCAGAAGTTCACTAATCGTGCTTACAACCGGACCTACAACAGCATAAGCAAGAATTGCCAAGATACCGCCTAAAATACCGGCTGAGAAGTTGTTGACGAGCATTTCAAAACCTGTCGGAATTTTATCCTGGAACATATCGTCGAATTTTTTAATAATCCAGCCGCCGAACGGACCAGCAATCATTGCGCCGAGGAACATAGGAATTTCCGAACCGGCAATGATACCTGCCGTCGTAATGGCACCAACAACACCGCCGCGGTGCTGATACACAATGCTACCGCCGCTGTAACCGATTAAGAGCGGAATTAACCATTTGGACATCGGCGCACCTGCCGCCGCCAAATATTCATTAGGCAACCAGCCTGTCGGAATAAATAATGCCGTGAGTAAGCCCCAGGCAATAAATGCACCGATATTCGGCATTACCATCGCACTCAGAAATCTACCGAATTTCTGCATTTTTTCCTGAGCTGCACTTGTTTTAGCTTCACTCATAATTAACCCTCCATTACCTTTTTATATTTTTCTTTAAAGTAATTAGTATATATTTTCTCCAGTTCACCATAAATTTCCTTTGATGAACCTTCATATAAAATATCTAATAAATTTAAACTCTCTAGTAAACTTTCCGATACGTATCCTATCGTTTCCAGAGCCACCTGCTCGGCATCATCCGGAGCCAACAGTACCAGTATCGTGGATATTCTCTCTTTATTCAGCACGTATTCATTTTGCAGTTTTATCACACCGACATGAAGTGATTTCACTGCTTTTGATTTCGCATGCAAAATCATTAATTTGTTTAAAACCGTGCTTCCTTTACTTTCACGACTTTTCAAGTCACGGTATAAAAGGTCTCTCTCTAACTCTCCTGATATAACCTGACTCGTTTTAGCACAAAGCTCATCAATATCTTTTATTTTTATGTACTCATCATAGAAGAAATTTGTCAAAACTTCATTTATATACTTTATATATTTATTAATTCTCTCCAACCTGTATATAAGTTTATAATTGATTTTTACGCGTTCATTACTCTTTTTTAAAGCCGTGGATATATTCATCTGGTGAATAATATTCGCCTTATCATTTTCATTGAGCATAAAATCAACTACAACTACCGGAAGTTTTGCATTTTCTATCGGCACTGTAGATATGATAAACTCTACACTTTCATGTTTGTAGAAATCATAATCAACATTTACAGCCGACACGATTGCTACAATCTCCAAATTGGAAAACTCTCTTTTCAGCTGCGTTGCAAGCAATTTGGAAGTTCCTATACCCGTAGGACAAGCTACTAAAACTTTAAAATACTGCTCTTGCATGTTGGCTTCTTCCAATGCAGCCCCCAAGTGCATTGCCAAGTAAGCAATCTCCGCTTCGGGCAGCGGTGTTTTGAGCTCTTCTTCCAAAGGTCTTGCCGCTTTTTTCGCCAATGTCATCCATTTAGGATATTTTTCCTTCATTTCTTGCAGCAGCGGATTTCTTATTTCCATTTTCATTTTTATGCGCATGACGGCTGGTTTTAAATGTTTGTACAGACCAATCAGCAATCTGCTTTTTTTCAATAATGAAATACCGCTTTCCTGCTGGGCAATCTTTACTATATCCTTAGCAATTCTGATTAAATGAAAACTGCTGTACTGAATGCCCACATTCTGCTCGTAATTGTTTCTCGCTCCTAAAAGATGCATTGTAATATAAGCTGTTTCTTCTTCCGGAATTTTTACCTGAAAAACTTTTTCAATATTCTTTCCAATATTTTCTGCCAGGTCAAATTCCTTTTTCTGATTTATTTTCCCTAAAAAAGCAGTGTCAATTTTAATTGTTTCTCCCTTTAAAAGCCTTTGTACCGCCAATGTCAGATGAACAACAAGCCCTGAAAAAGCATTCATGGATAAATTGCTTTTTTGCTGCTGCATGGTTATCTTTACAGCTTCTTCCACTTTCTGGATAATATTCTTGTCTACCAAATCCAGTAAGAATTTATCGGCATCACTTGCCAGCTCATTTGTCTTTCTATTCTTACTGTAAAGTAAATTCAAAATATCCTGCTCGTGAATATTCTCATAAATATGACTGATTATCGCCTTGCGTATATCCTTCTCTAAACCCTCTAAATAAACCCCCAAGCCAGGCTTTCTAACCAGGTTCATATTCATTTTCCTTATCCACGGCTCGATTTTATCCAAATCGTTGCTGATGGTTGCATCCGTTACATTTAAAAGCTGCGACAGTGCCACCAGCTTTATCGGCTCCTGCGATTTTAAGAGCTGACTTAATATAATATTGCACCGTTCTGCCGGTGAATATTCATGCTGCGTATTCACTTTTTCGGCAATCAGGTCAAGAAGCTTTTTCTTATCTTCAAAAGCGCCTATTACCCGCATTCCACTGCCGGTCTTGCGCTCCAAAGACAGATTATGCTGCACCAAAATTTTTTCCACACTGTTCAGCTGTCTGATTACTGTCTTATTGCTAACCTGCAACTTCTCAGCAATCTCACTGGCGGTAATATAATTTTCTGTTTGTATAAGCTTATTAATTATAAATTTTGAACGTTCATTTATTTTCATAAAATTAATCCTTATTGAATAACCGGTTTCAACTCACATGTTTATTATATCGGTTTTATTGCATAAATTTCAAGTTTAAGATATATTATTAAGTCTTTAATCATTTTGGACAAAATTAAATAAATGAAAAAATCATATCCATTGACTGAAATCAAATGAATATGATTTTACATTGTTATTATAAATCTTTTAAACTGCGGATGCCGTTTTTCACATAATCCACCGGACGGCTCCAGTCCACATGCACATCGGTCGTTTCCCATAAACGAGTCAGCGCCAGTTGCAGCATTTCCGTATTTTCCAGCGGGTTAATCGTAACAGTCGTGAAATCGTGTAATGTTTCATGCGGTATCTGTATTGTTAAATCCGTATGTAAAAATTCTTCCACACGTTTCTTAGCCGCCTCATTTGCCAAAATAATATCCACCGTCTGTGTACTTTCATCGTATTCCATATATCCTAAATCATCATGACATGAGATAGCTACACTGTATTTATTTTCCATAAACAATCCCTTCTTTAATCAATAACGTTATATTTATTTTAACTGAGGACATCATTATCTGCAAGTTATTTCTCCCGGAATGCCGTATACATTATCCGCTAAAACCTTGCATAGATTTCATCTTTATGCTATTATATTATCAGTTGATAACGGAATATGCCTGCAATGTGCGTAAGTCTTTCATTATTGTCTAACCTTACTCTTTACTAAACGGGAATCTGGAAAGTGATTTCAGGGATGCTGAATCGTCTCCGAGCGAATAGCAAAACTAAAGTCCAGGATACCCACCTGCACACGCAGGTCTAGGCAGATAAAAGATAACGGCATTATGGGCATATTAAAGAAGCATTGTTTTACTATCCAGTAAGACAATGCTTTTTTAATTTTTGGTAAAAATCTTGTAAAAAATCCTGCTATCTTATTGTTATAAATAACAAAAACTTTTATACTAATTATACATATTACGGAAGCGTTCATTTTTCCACTTTCTAAAAAATTACAGTTATTGACCCTGTACAATAACTAAATAATACCTACCTGCTCTGTTAAACTTTCCAAGCAAAACGATACTTTATATTTCAGTGATGTTAAAGACGGCATCAACCGGATATAAAGTATTATACTGCTGATACAGGCTAAATGTTTTTACCAACACAGCAGGTTATACCTACTTGTTTTGAAAGGATGTGTTTGTTTAATGAAAAAAATTTACTGTGTCGAAGATGATGAAAGCGTTCGTGAACTTGTTATCTACGCTTTACAGTCATCAGGATTTGAAGCGCACGGATTTGTAAATGCAGAAGAATTTTTTTCCGCTATGAAAGACAGTATGCCGGATTTGGTGTTGCTGGATATCATGCTGCCGGGCATCAGCGGTATTGATATTTTAAACGAACTGCGTAAAAATCCTCCAACGGAGCACTTACCTGCCATCATGCTTACAGCTCGCGGCAGTGAATATGATAAAATCACCGGTCTTGACAGCGGAGCGGATGATTACGTAACGAAACCGTTCGGTGTTATGGAGTTGATTGCCCGTATCAAAGCCGTGCTGCGCCGCAGTAATAAAATAATTCCCGCCGCTGTTCCCAACAGCAGCGATTTGACAGCCGGCAACGGTTTATTAAAATTGAACTACGATTTCCATAAAGTATATGTAAATGACAACGAAGTTACTTTAACGCTGAAAGAGTTTGAACTGCTTTATTATCTGCTGAAAAATAAAAACATCGTAATCTCCCGCGATAAAATCATGGATGAGGTATGGGATTATAACTATGCGGCAGAAACACGGACCGTTGATGTACACATCAAAACGCTGCGTCATAAACTCGGTTCTGCCAGCAAATTAATCGAGACCATCCGCGGTGTAGGCTACAAAATAGTGGACTAATCTCATGAATATGAAAAAGAAAATTTTCCACTATATGTGCTTTCTCATCTCTCTTTCCGTTGTCTGCACATTTATATTGACGCTTACACTGTGCTATCCTTTATTTTTCGAACATACAAAACAGGAAGTCAAGGATGAAGCCGTATATTTAACTTACGTATTCAACCATAATTTAAGCGACCCGTTGAAGCTTTTACACAATGCCCATACGCAGACGCGCATTACATGGATTGACACCAGCGGCAATATCCTGTTTGACAACAGCGCCGAAGCTGCTCATATGGAAAACCATCTGCTGCGTCCGGAAATCCAGTCCGCGCTTGATATCGGTATCGGTGAAGCCTACCGTATTTCCACTACTCTCGGCAGCAATACGTATTATTATGCAGTCAAATTAAATGACGGCACCATACTGCGCCTGTCCCGCACGAATATCAGCGCTTATGACATGTTGCGCGATTCTCTGCCGATTTTATTCGCCATGATGCTCGTTATTTACGTTATAGCGCTTCTGGCTGCCCGCCGCATGGCTCGCAATATAATCGCACCGATAAATGCAATCAATCTCGAGCATCCGATAATGAACGACCTCTATGAAGAGCTAAATCCAATGTTATTACGACTAGAAAATCAGAATGAACAAATCAGACAGCAAATGAAAAAACTAAAAAATCAACAACGTGAATTTACAACAATTATTAATAATATCGAAGAAGGACTAATCCTTATCAATCATTCCTACAAAATTCTCTCAGTCAATTTCAGCGCACTGGAGATTTTGAATGCCGACAAAAAAATTAATTACATCGATAAAAATCTGTTTACTTTAATAAACAATGACGCTTTATATCAGGCCACTCAATCCGTCATGAAAGGCGAACGACAGGAATTTTACCTGCCTATGGGAAATAAAACGTACCAGATTATTGCTAGTCCTGTAACAAAAAATGATAAAGTAAAAGGAGCTATAATCTTATTTGTCGATATCACGGAAAAACGTATGGCTGAAAAAATGCGCCAGGAATTTTCTGCCAACGTTTCTCATGAGCTCAAAACACCTCTCACTTCCATTTCCGGTTTTGCTGAACTTTTGCAAAACAATATGGTACGTCCCGATGATGTACCGCTGTTCGCCGGTAAAATCTACAAGGAAGCTCAGCGTTTAATCAATTTGGTACAGGATATTATTAAAGTATCGCAGCTGGATGAAAAAAACAGTTCTTTCATGAAAGAACCCATAAATCTGACCGCAGTATGCAAACAAACTGTATTGTACCTTAATGACAAAGCGCTGAAAAAACATGTAAAACTCAATTTTTCTTCTGAGCCCGGCTGTGAAATAACGGCTGTTCGTCAGCTCATTGATGAACTCGTATTCAATTTAATTGAAAATGCCATAAAATATAATAAACCGAACGGACAGGTCAATATTTCCCTGAAAAGAAAGTCGACTCATATCGCACTGTCCGTAAAAGATACAGGTATCGGTATTTCCGAAGAAGACCTGCCGCATGTTTGTGAACGTTTCTACCGCGCTGATAAATCCCGTTCGCAAATCAATGTGGAAGGAACAGGGCTCGGCCTTGCCATCGTAAAACACATCGCTGAGTATCACCATGCCCAGCTCACCATCTCCAGTAAAATAAATAAAGGAACGACATTTACCATCAAGTTCCCGCTGGTTTAAAGATTAAAAATTCATTAAGCCTCTTTCAAAAGGGGCTTTTTTTATTGTTTATTAAACAATTTTTGATATAATAATATTAAGTGATTTTCGCTTATCTCCATTCTGTTTGCAGATGAGCGATTTTAGACTAATTTTGTGAATGAAGGTGCTTTTATGCGATTATTAAAAAGTGTAATCTGTTTGGCTGTTTTAATGGTTTTTGGCTTAATTCACTCTTCCGTATCCTTTGCCGATGATTCCGAATGGTACTGGATCAGTTCCGATGACAAATACAGTAAATATTTCTCCATGACCCGCATTACAACTGTATCCAGTCAGAAAAACATTCCAACCTGCATTGAAGACTGGATAAAAACAGGCTATGCACCGGGCGGCGCAGCTGAAGCAATCAGCAATATGAAACTGCCGATTGACGACCCGAACAAACTGAGCTACAGTCTGGCCCGTATCCAAATAAATCCGCAGGAACGTACTTTGCGTTATATGGAAGAAATCTTTTACGATAAAGACGGTACGGCTCTTTACACATTAAAATACACCAATCCTGTTGTTAAAGACATTAATTCCCAGTCATTTGATGAAAAATTTTATGCAATGATTGTCGACCGCGTATTCAATAAAGGCGAAGGCGGACGACTGATTTCCAAAGAACGATGGCTCACCTTATGGAATAACGCCTCCGGCGACAGTGCTGCCGACACGGCTACCATGCGTCAGATAAACAACGATATTTTCGTTTGGATTTGGCAGGAAAACAAAGTCAATAGTGGCAATGTTTCTTCTATCCAGTTTATGAAAAAACAATACAACGTTAAATCCTTAACGGCTCAAACCTTAAAATACCATTTCTGGTCCGCCCAGACAGGCTGGATTGACCAGACTGCCAGCGTAGAAGGAGCACATTCCATTATTCCAGAAAGCACGGAAGATGTGGAATTTGGCAAAATAAAAGAATATGCTGCTAAAAATCCTTCCTGGGTATTCCGCTATCAGCTGAATAATCCGGTTTCCGCTAATAATACAGCTAAAACATCCGCACCGGCAGCTGAAACAGCAACTGCTGTTCCAACGCCTGCAACATCGACTGTCACCTCACCGGCCGCAGCCGGTGTCACCAATCCAATCGGTTCCGTAGGACCTATCGGTGCTCCAATCAATAATTAAAGTTGCCACAAAATTATAATTGTGCTAGAATTTAGCTTAGTTAGTTTGCGGCTGTAGCTCAGACGGATAGAGCATTTGCCTCCTAAGCAAAGGGTCGCGTGTTCGACTCACGCCAGTCGCACCATAATATGCAAAAATAAAAGTCAGCTGAAATTTATCAGCTGACTTTTTTATCAAATTTCATCCGGTTGCTGTCCGTCATGTGCCTTCCATTGGCACTCTGTCAACTGCATATCGGAAAAAACGGCTTTAAACGAAGAATTTTCCGGTGAGCAGGCATATACGCCGAATTTAATCTTTCCTTCACCTTTATACATATGACAAATACGCATTTGATGAAATATTTTTCCGTCTGTTGAAGATTCAATACAATAATCTGCTTCACGACGGCTGAAACGGTACCACATAGATTTTATTGCGGCATCTATCACCGTTGTTGCCCAATCGGAATAACCGTTATTCGTAACAACACTTCCCAAATGCTGATATATTTCGTTTTCATACTCTACAGAAGCTTTCAGCCAGTTTTCACTATCCAAATACATTACTATACCGCACTGGTCAAATCTCTGATGACTTTCCATAAAATCCGTCTTAACAACAAAACTGAAATATTTTTCATCCGTTTCCATTTGAAATACAGGAGCATTGTCATTGCGGAAATGATAATATGTTCTTTGCCATAAATCAGTATGCGGTTTCGTAACTATCTCCATCATCTTTTCGCTGATTTTATAACTTTTCGGTTCTCTTATCCATCTGAATTTTCTAAACTCCATTTATATCCTCCTCTTATTTAAACAAATTTTTATAATTTTATATCAATTATAACAGAATATATTTTATCAAACAAATTTCATTCACCTGCTGTTTATGCAGGATTTTATAGTTTCACCACAAATTTTATCATGCAGACGTTGAATATCAATATTTATTTATTTCGATTTTTACAGAATATTAAAGGTATTTCAGGGAGAAAATTTTTATAATATATATAGTAATTTATCGGGAGGAATATATCATGACTATGAATATATGCGGTGCACCATGTTGTTGGGGCGTCGACGATGTAAAAAATCCTTATCTGCCTGCATGGCAGACTGTTTTAAAAGAAGCCGGTCTTGCCGGCTACCGAGCTATCGAACTTGGACCGTACGGCTATCTGCCGATTGATGTGGAACTTGTTTCCGCCGAGCTTGCCAAAAACAATCTTGCTATCGTGGCCGGAACGATTTTCGATGATTTAGTGAGCAAAGACAATTATAAAAACATTATGCGCCAGACAGAAGAAATCTGTTCGTTAATAACAAAACTGCCACCGCTTCCTGTACATGAAGGCCAGCATTTCCCTACACCATACATGACTATCATGGACTGGGGACACGATGAACGCGACTATGCTGCAGGACACAGCGACAGAGCACCACGTCTTTCAGAAGAAGAATGGGCTAAAATGATGCAACATATTATCGGTATCTCCAAAAAGGCTGCACAGTACGGCGTGCGTCCCGTTATTCATCCTCATGCCGGAGGATATATCGAATTCGCCGATGAAATCGAAGCCGTTATGCGCGATATTCCGTATGAAACAGCTGGTTTATGTCTTGATACGGGACATTTATATTATTCCGGCATGAACCCCGTTGAATGGCTAAAAAAATGTGCGGACCGTTTGGATTATGTTCATTTTAAAGATGTAAACGAAACAATCTATAAAGAGGTATTATCCCAGCATATCCGTTTCTTTGAAGGTTGCGGCAAAGGTTCCATGTGTCCTATCGGCAAAGGCTGCCTTGACTATCCGGCCATCAAAAAAGCACTGGAGGAAATCGGCTACAGCGGTTATATCACCATTGAACAGGAACGCGACCCAAGAAACGTATCGACCAGCCTCAGAGACGTAAAGGAAAGCGTTACTTATTTAAAAAGCGTAGGTTATGAAATTTAAGGAGGTTATATTATGAAAATTGCTTTTGATGTAGATGTACTGGCTAAACAGATGAGCATTACCGATATGGTGCATAAGGTTGCCGACTGGGGCTATAAATACATTGAACAGTCCCCGCACCCTCGCATTAATCCGTTTTATAAACACCCGCTCTTTT
>OGYT01000348.1_pt1 | contig 36767 bp, 38 predicted proteins | sample 1576631 | NCBI WGS metagenome assembly OGYT01 (sample SAMEA3541588, study PRJEB24748) | human gut metagenome | biome: human gut; feature: human-associated habitat; material: faeces | place: China | collected 2012
ATATCATGCACTCTTAAAATTTTCAGTACTGGTCTGAATTCACAGGCCCATTATATTCAGTATTACGCCAAGTGGTATTCCTAGCCCCAACAAACCTTTCATTATCTCCTATAATATACAGGTTATAAATCTCCCCCTTTGCATCATGCATAACATAAGAAAGACGCGCCGCACCTATTGCCACTGTATCAGGTAATTGCATATAGGTCGCGTAAGCTAAATTTCCCGCTAACAAAAGAAAAGCAACCAAAATAACGGGGAAAATCAATTTGCATAGTTGTTTCATAATAAACTCCATTCTGCTGCTGGTGGCATAAATAAGAATAAAACAAAAGGGCGACATTCCTTTTTTTGCTACAATTATCAATGCTCTTTACTTCTCCTAATCGCTAATGATAATCCAAAATTCTTGGTCACGGTTAACTCAGGTACTTGTTTGATTTCAAATTTACACAACATAATCAAACAACTTAATTTCTGTAATCTTTCCGTTATGAGTTGTAAATACCAGCCATTTTCCTTCTTCATGATAAGAAATATACCCGCGGTCATTTTTCCAGGGTTCGCCGTAGGCCTGTTCAATAGCGTCAGCATCCATGCCTACTGTTAGTCCAGCCGGTGTAGTCAAGCCGTTATTGGCCGTTGAAAAGATACCAGTCACGACATTGGTATTGGCATCAAAAAAGATGTAAAACGATGACCCGTAGGCATAGCTATAACTGTATCCGCCCTCAGCATTGGGTACTTTATCCGAAATGTGTGTCGGTTCTCCGTAAATAGATTGTACATAGTCCGCCGATGAACCAATGGTGATACCACCAATCGCAAATTCTGAATCAGGAATAGCAGCAAAGACGCAAGAGGCCATCGTAGTAAGACAGCCTCTTGTTCTATTAAGCGGTACATTCCCTATTTCGGTGTAACGGCTACGACGCGGACAGGCAGTCCGGTCGCACCTTCGATATTGGGCCAGGCTGCCAGGAGGATGGCGCCGGCAGGCGCTACTTTGTCGAGGTTATCCAAAAGCTCGATTTGGACGTGGCCCTGGCTGAGGACGTAGCGTTCGCAGATGAGGTCCCCTGCTTCAGCTGCGACGGCAGAGGCATCGGTATCAAAGGTTTCGTGGCCGTTGGCTGCGGCGTGGCGGACTTCATAGATGTATTTCAAGGCTTCCAAAGACCAGCCTGGCGCATTTTCATTGCCCTCTTCATCGAAGCCGCAGAGTTTGTCATTGTCCGGCCAGTTCTTGGCCCAATCTGTCCGCAGGGCGACAAAGGCGCCTTCCGGGATGTCGCCATAAACGGCTTCATAGGCTTTGATGTCGTCGACGGTGACGGCGTAATGGACGTCTTTGGCTACTTTTTCGCTGATGTCAATGACGACTAAGGGATAAGCCATGTGCTGGACGCCGAAGCCATCTGACAGTGCTGTCCCTTTGGCAAAATGGCCTGGGAAATCAATATGCGTGCCAAATTGGCCGGGGAATTTAAATGTCTGGATCAAACATTCCAGCATGGGATTGCCCCAATCGAAAACGGTTTTCCCGATTTCTACGGAGCCTTCAGGCATGCCTGACCAATACGGGCTGTCGTTGTTCAGCCGATGGCTGAGTTCTACCCATTCGTAATCGGATTTCAGTTGTTGTAAGAGATTCCATAATGCGTGTGTTGCCATAAGGACACTTCCTTTCTTAATTCAAAGATTCCATGTTTCTAATACGGACATCATGGCCCTTTTTTCAGCCGTCGCATCTTCTAAATGGAAGACAGCGAAACGGTTGCCACTTTCGGGAGTATAAATTTTCTTCATGACCGGATATCCCGGTTGGGCCAGTGCTTCTTGTGCCAGTTCATCCCCCTTTTCAAAAACGGCTTTGCCATAATAACGGAAAAAGAGTTTTCCTTTTCCCATAAGTCCACAGATTTCTACATAAGGATTTTCTTGCATTTGACGATAGACTTCTTTCATTGCGCCGACGCCAAAATAGTTCACTCCATCTTTTAGCATGTGGAAACTGATAGGACGCGATTTAGGGCGGCCAGCTTCTATGGTATTCAAAAAGAAAGCACCGCTCTCATCAACACAAGCGTTTAACCAATCGTTAATTTTTTTTGCAATGATTTGTTTTTCGGGTATATGGTTTTTCCTTGGTTGTTTTTGTGGGATTATGTGGGATAATATTGATTTTTTATATTCCGATAACTTACGATGCCATAAGTCTGCATCGGCCTTGGTAATGGGACGGATGACCCGGCAGGGATTCCCGGCTGCGACGACATGGCTGGGAATATCATGGGTTACGACGGAACCGGAACCTATGACAACGTCATCGCCAATAGTGACACCGGGATTGATGACGACATTACCGCCAATCCAGACGTCTGAACCGATAGTGACCGGTTTGGCGTATTCCAGGTTGGTATTGCGGACTTCCGCATCAATGGGATGACCCGCCGTATAGATACTGACGTGAGGTGCCAAAAAGACGTTGTCGCCAAAGGTGACGTAGTTTTCGTCTAGTATGGTCAGCCCCGTATTGGCAAAGAAATGACGGCCAAAGCGGATGCGGTCACCATGGTCGAAGTAGACCGGCGCCAACAGCACCATGTCATCTGGCGCCTGGGCAAAACAGCGTTTCAGTTCTTCAAAAGCCTGACGGTCGTTCAAATCGTCAGAAGCATTGAATTTCCGCTGCGCCGCATGGACCCGCTGGAAGCTGTCATCGTGAACATTGAACGGGTCGTACAGCTCCTGGCCAATCATGCGGTCCCACTCTTTCTGATTCAATAGTATCCTACTCCCTTCTCTTATATGCAATGCTATCCTTGAATCCGATACCATAGCTGCATTTCAAAATCGTTGGGAATCCCCGGTTCTGACATGAGCTGGCCGAAGCCTACGACAATGCGCGTCATGGTTTGGCGAAAGGCTTTTTCTAAGGGCATTTGCTTCACTTTATGGAGATACCACGATTCATGGATGGAAAGACACATCCCCGATTTCAGCAGCAACAAGCGGGCATCATGGGCCGCCTGGATTTTTTCGGGGTCGCCCTGCGTATCCGCCTTTGCCGCTTCCAAGAGCTCCCGTTGTTCGTCTGGCGAAAGGTGGCTGCGGAACATATGCTGAGCCAGGCGCCGGAACCATGCATAGTCTTCTCCGGCATCGGCCAACAACCGCGTCATGAATTGTTCTGAAGCCCGGTCTTCTAAAAAAGCCTGCACGCAGGCCAATTCCTGATTTTCCAAAGACATATCATCACCTCGCAGAGTGTACGTCACGCCTCACCCATCATCTGGCAAACAAGCTTTATGGAATAATTCTACACGTCAGGCATTAATTCCTGCTTTCCCCTGCCTTTCTTCGGAATATATTTCATCGTGTACGTAAGACCTGTCTGGCCGCCCATTTCGATGAAATGCCAGTTTTTCTTCCATCTGTCCTATTTAATTCAACGAAATCCATGTGTTATAATAGAGACAAATTTTACTATATTTGAGGTGATTATGTTGAAAGGAAAAAAACTCGCATCCATGTTAGCTGTCACAGCTATGTTGACCAGCTTCGGCCTGACGGGGATTGTTGAAGGTGCCAGCCGGGCCGAATTAGCCGCGATTCACGTCAATCAGTCCGAAAATTTCCAGTATTGGAACGCGATAAGAAGACATCTGCCGAAAATGGCTGGAATACTATTTCCATGAAAAATGACTGGAAGACAATTTACGGAGATAACGTAAAAAAGACACAATGACCCACCAGTCCATCTATTTTGTTCGAAATGTTCCGTCATACTTTGAATAATAATTCTAAAAGCATTGACAAATACGCGTTTTAATGTATAATATTCCTTAATATTTGAATTTTAAAGCTATTTAACACTTCATCAGGGGGGAATGGACATGAACAAGAAATGGATACTGGCAGGGATGGCCGCACTGACGGCTATGAGTGTCTTAACAGGATGTGGTACACAGTCAAAAGAAGCGGCGGCAAGGACGGATAAACCGCTTATCGTCGGGACGGAACCGTCATTCCCTCCTTTTGAAATGGCAGAAAACGATACATATACCGGCTTCGATATTGACTTGGCCAATGCGATTGGTGAAAAGCTGGGCCGCAAAGTAGAAATCAAGGCCATGGGCTTCGATGCTTTGATTCCGGCCTTGAAAAGCGGACAAATCGACATAATTGCCTCGGCCATGTCGGCGACGGAAGAACGGAAAAAACAAGTAGACTTCACGGCTCCCTACTATATTGGTGGTTCGGTCATCGTCGTACAGAAAGACAATACGACCATCCATGGCTGGGATGACATCACAGGCAAGACCGTAGCCGTCCAGGCCGGTTCTAAGCCAGCGGACTTCGCCGAAAAACAAGGAGCTGTCCTCAAACAGTTCGACGGCAATTACCAGTGCCTGCAAGAACTGCAAAACGGCGGCAGTGACGCCGTCGCAATCGACAAAGCCGTCGCCTTGTACTATGTTTCCAAAGGCGGCATGAACAATCTGAAAGTCGTCGGCGAACCGAAGAAACTGGCCGGTTCAGCTATGGCCATCGACAAAGGCCATGAAGACGAACTGAAGGCCATCAACCAGGCCCTGGCTGATTTGAAAGCTGACGGGACGTATACCAAGCTCTATCAAAAATGGTTCGGCGTCGATCCAACAGCGGAAGAATTGCAATAGAATTTGCCCCGTCTTTACAGACTCTATATGTTCGGCTGGTATGCTGAAGAAAATAGAGTAAAGGTGGGATTTTTTATCACAGTTTCGCCAGAAGACTCCTTCCTCTTAGGTAGGGGCATCAATGGCGATGGATTTCGCAGGTTCGATGCCTGCGAAATCCACCCTATGTCTTTTCCGTCTTAGCCTTTTCACTTCGGCTACGGTATAATGGTAGATAACAGAGGAGGTGAATCCCAAATGTACTTGACGCAATCGAATGTCATCCGCGGCTTGGCGAAAGTCAAGTCAGGTGACTATGGTTCAAAGGCTGTCCGCCTGCCATACTATCGTGAAAAAGGCGGTCTCTTCAATCTCATCTTGTCAACGAACGCTATTACCATTAAGAATGGCTTCTTAACCGTGCCGATGAGCCGTGAATATATGAAACACCATAATGGCCATCGGATTCGGATTCCTGTTCCCGACAGGCTGAAGGATAAGAAAATCAAGGAAGTCCGCATCTGTCCCATGTATGGCGGACGGTATTTCAAGATTCAGTATTGCTACTTACAGGACCCAGAACCGGTGAAAACCTCGTCAGACCGTGTCCTGGCTATCGACTTGGGCCTGGACAATCTGGCCGCCTGCGTTACCAATACGGGGACGTCGTTCCTCATGGACGGTCGTAAACTCAAATCTATTAACCAGTAGACGAACCAGCTCTGTCAGTTAGCGAAGAAACGCAATTTCCGGATGAAGGACATCCTTTGCAAGACAGCCCGTTACATTGTTAATTTCTGCATTGACCATCAGATAGGTACCATTGTTTGCGGCTATAATCGCGATTTTAAACGAGGACTAAAGCTGGGCAAAGTGATGAATCAGCATTTCACTCAAATCAGTCTGAGCTATCTTCGTAGTACCTTGAAACACCTGTGTGAACGCTATGGGATAACCTATCTGGAACAGGAAGAATCGTATACCTCTCAGGCCAGCTGCCTGGATTTGGACAACATTCCCGTATACCAGCCGGATACACCCTATACAGGAACGTTCAGTGGGAAACGAATCCGGCGCGGCCTGTACCGTTTCGCCAACGGCAGGACGGCTAATGCCGACATCAATGGCGCCGCCAACATACTTCGTAAAAGTAAGCAGAACTTCGATTTCGAGGGACTGTGTAAGGGGCTTTTGGACAGCCCTTTGAGAATAAGGCTATCCTGATTTCAGGAGGAAACTTAAACAGCAACCTTCTCAAGAATCTCCCGCTTCTATAAGCGGGAGAGGTTCAAGGCAAAGACTTATGTACTCGATACGAATGTGCTCATTCAGGCGCCGTATGCCATGCAGTGTTTTGAAGACAATCACGTCGTTATTCCCCTGGCCGTCGTCGAAGAGCTGGATGGGCTGAAAAAAGCGGATGGTGAACGCGGGTTCAATGCCCGTCAAGCCATCCGTTTTTTAGAACGCCTGCGTCTCCGGGGCAATCTGCTCGACGGAGTCCCCTTGGATAACGGCGGTACGCTGCGTATCGAAATCAACTGCGTCCATGAAGCCCTTCCCGATTCCCTGCCCAATGACCAGGCCGACAATCGCATCCTCAAGGTCTGCCGTCATCTGCAGCAGTGCCAGCCCATCCTGGTCACGAAAGACCTGGTCCTGCGATTGAACGGTCGCTGCTGGCCCTCGATGCGATTCAGCGCTTATAGACTCATTTCTTCAGATATTGACTGGAAATTGCGGGGTTCCACGAGCAGAGTCCCGCCGTTTTTTCAAAGCGCCATTTCTGTCGGACGTCGGGATATTTGTCATGATCCACTTCGCTGAGGAACATGTCCAGAGGCCGGATGAAGTCGCGGTATTCGCCATATAAGGTCTTATAGACGACGTAAGTCTCGCCCGTTTCGGCGTCGTCGGCTAAATCGAGGATGCGGTACATATGGTTCTTGAAATGGCGCCACGTTTCGCCGGGCCTGGGCAGGTCGCGGCCGAGGACAAAGGCCGTCAGAGCCGCAAAGGACGGCAGGAAGGGTACGGCGTCGGCCCAATCCTCCTCGACGAAGCCTTCGTCGCTCATCTGCTGGATCAAGGCTTTCATGGGCTGGTAATAGCCATCGAAGTCGAGAAAGGCAAAGCGTCCTTCCATCTGATGCAGTTTCACCTGGCTCATGACCTGGCTGATTTCTTCCAGCGTCCCAATACCGCCGGGAAAGGCCAGGAAGATATCGCCTAAATCCATCATCTGCTGCTTGCGTGACGTCATATCCGGCGTCACAATCAGTTTCGTCAAGCCTTCATGCTGTAATTCCTCATCCATGAAGAACTGCGGTTCCACGCCGATGACCTGGCCTCCGGCCTGCAAAGCACCGTCAGCCAGTTTCCCCATGAGCCCAGTCCGGCTGCCGCCGTAAACGAGGGTGTGCCCGTGGCGGGCAATCCAAGCCCCTAACGCATAAGCATAATCAGCATAACAAGACCGGTTCCCGCTGCGGGAACCGAGATAAACGGTAATATTCATAAGTTGCGTCCTTTCTTTCCCCTAATATATGGTATAATAAGTGTTATTATATCATATATTAGGGGGATTTTTCGTTATGATTTTCGTTGCCATGATTCTGTTAGGTTCCGTCATCGGCTTTGTCGGTGCTGGCGGAGCCGGCGTCACGATTACGCTGTTGACGGTCGGTTTCGGTGTTCCTGTCCATACGGCCCTGGCCGTTGCCCTGGCGGCCATGACTTTTACCATGATTTCCGGGACGGTCAGTCATTACCGGGAACATGAAGTCGATGTGAAGCCTGGGGCCATCATCGGCGGCAGCGGTATGATCGGCTCGATTGCCGGCGCCAATGTGTCCAACATCATGCCGTCTGAGCTGCTGGCGACGATGACGTCGCTCATGCTCATCGCTTCCGGCCTGATTCTCTATGTCCGCCTCTACCAAGACGCCTGGCTGACTCATCATTTTCCCGTACGGACGACAGCCCTAACGGGCAAGAAACTCTATATATACGGCATCTTCACGGGCCTCATTACCGGTTTTCTGTCCGGCGCCTTCGGCATCGGTGCCGCAGCCTTCATCCAGCTGGCCCTGATGGTCGTCTTCGGCATTTCCCTGCTCCACGCTATCGGGACCTGCATGATGATTGTCCTGCCTATTTCGGCTGCCGGCGGCTTGAGCTACTTGTTCAATGGCCGCCTGGACCTGTGGATTTTCGTCCAGACCCTGCTGGGCCTGAGCATCGGTGCCTATATAGGTGCAAAGTTCACGCACTTAGCCCCTAAGCCCCTGCTCAAGGCAGCTATCGTCGCCATGCCGACCCTGGGCGGCATCATCATGGTCCTCTTCGGCCGCTAAGCCTGCTGATGGCGGTGCCAGCAGTAGCAGATCAGGACCGTCAGGATGACCCAGAACATCAGCCGCCCGCTGTGCTGGCTGAGGTGGATGAGGTCATGGCCTAAAAGGACTTCGATGACGACCCGCGGGACCTTGCCGACAGCCGTCGCCAGGAAGTGGTCTTTCTGGCTGAGGTGGCTGACGGCGGCGATAGCCGTAAAGGGGACGTTGGGGATATACGGAATGGACCGGGCCATGGCCAGCGTCGAGAAGCGGCTGTATTTATCGAGCTGATTCCGCAAGTGATGGCGGGAGATGACGTGGAGGGCCTGGCGGCGCAGGACCGTCCGCAAGATGAGGAAGCTCAGTTCCGTCCCCAGGACTTCGCCAATCCAGGAAATGATAAGGCCCGGCACGAGGCCGAAGATGGCTCCGTTGACGGTCAGAAAGGGAATCGACGGCAGACCGGTCATATCGGTGACGGTAATCATGAAGATACTGATGAGGGCCGCATAGATGCCGAAAGATGAAATATAATCGATGAGGACGTCGACATCACCGGCCAGGCTCAGGCGGAACAGTTCCTGATAGAAGTCGGGGATGACCCACTGGACGCTCCAAAAAGCCAGGAATAAGCCCAGGCAGACGGCGCCTTTTATCACTTTATCCCATAAAGGCCCATTGCGAATAGCCATAGATATCCCCTTCTCTCACCCTTGATAATCCTATTGTATACCTAAAAAGGGCAGATTCACAAGTGTTTTTTTGTAAACTGCCCAAAGGAGGTTTGAATATGACAAAAATACCGGATGCGCCGAATTTTTTTATCGGCCGCAGTGAAGCCATTGCCCAGAATGATAAATTATCCAATAAAGCCCGTCAGAGCCTGTATACGGCACGGGCCGCCAATACCGTCGATGCCTACCGGTCGGACTGGAACGATTTCTGCGACTGGTGCAGCTATCACCAGCTGTCGTCATTCCCGGCCGAACCGGAAACCATCGTCAATTACATCAACGACCTGGCCGACAACGCCAAGGCCAATACCATCGCCCGGCGCATCAGTGCCCTGACCGAGAATTTCGACGCCGCCGGTCTCAAAGAGAATCCCTGCCGCTACCCCATCGTCAAAAACGCCCTGCGGGGCATCAAGCGCATGAAAGGGACCATCCAGCACGGCAAGGCACCGATCCTTTTCGACGACATCAAGGAAATGCTGACCTATCTTGAAGGCGACGAAATCCAGCAGGTCCGCGACAAGGCCATCCTGCTGGTCGGCTTCTACGGGGCCCTGCGCCGGTCAGAACTGGCCGGCATCGACGTGGAAGACCTGAAGTTCACCCGCCTGGGCCTGCTCATTACCCTGCGCAAATCGAAGACGGACCAGTTCGACCAGGGCCAGATGATTGCCATCCCCATGGTCAAAGACAAGGACCTCTGTGCCGTCACGGCCTTGCAGAAATGGCTCGATGTCAGCGGCATCACGACGGGTCCGGTCTTCCGGGGATTGACGAAGGGGCATCATGTCCGTAAGACCCGGATTTCCGATAAATCTATCGCCCTCATCGTCAAGCACTATGCCGGGCTCATGGGCATGAATCCCGACGACTACGGCGCCCACAGCCTGCGCCACGGCTTTGCCACGTCGGCGGCCCAGCATCACGTCGAAGAACGGCAGATCATGCGCCAGACCCGGCATAAGTCCCAGGCCATCGTGCGCCGCTACATCGACGAAGCCGACCGCCTCATCGACAGCCCAATTTTAAAGATTACCGAAGATTCTCACCCTCACTAATCCACTAGCTGCCGGGCCAGCACCGTCCGCACCTGTTCGGCCCGGCCTGGGGCTACCGGCAGGCGCAGGACCTGGCCCGGACGGATGTCACTGGTGCCGGTCAGGCCGTTTTCTTTTAAAATCGAATCCATGACCTGGCGCACATCCGTATCATCACCGGCTGTAACCGAAGCCAGCTGCCAGACGGTCTGCCCCGGTTCGACGGCGACGGAAATGAATTCCTGCGAAGGCTGGTAACTCCAGCCGATCTGCGTACACATAAAGAGGGCCAATATGGCCAAGATGACATATTTCATGACAATCACTCCTGACTTTAAAACGAACGTTCCTGGAACGAATTTTCTTAGAACAACCGTTCGTCGATGGTTTTATTATATCGTCGAACGGTTGTTCCTGTCAAGATATTTTGAACAAACGTTTGATTTTTTTTATGAATTTCGGTATAATGAAGGTAGCTTATACTGGAATTGCTATAACTTTCCAAGACTGGAGTGATATATATGATTAATAATGAAAAAATGCTGACGACCCGTCAAAAACAAATCTTAGAATACATCCGCACGTGTGTCCATAAATTCGGCTATCCCCCGTCGGTACGGGAAATCTGCAAGGAAGTCGGCCTGAGCTCGACGTCGACGGTCCACGGCTATCTCCACCGCCTGGAAGATCTGGGCTATATCCGCCGCGACCCAGCCAAGAACCGGACCATCGAACTCCTCGACGAAGGTTCGTGGCGGTCCAAGAAAATCGTCCCCCTGCCCCTGGTCGGCCAGGTCCGGGCCGGTGCCCCCATCTTTGCTGAAGAATGTGTCGAAGACGTCTACCCCTTCCCGGCGGACTTCATCGGCAATGACGACTGCTTCATGCTCGTCGTCCAAGGGGACAGCATGAAGAACGCCGGCATCCTCGAAGGCGACCAGCTCATCGTCCGCCGCCAGGAAACGGCAGAAAACGGCGAAATCGTCGTCGCCCTCATTGGCGAAGAAGCGACGGTCAAGCGCTACTTCCACGAAGCCGACACGATCCGCCTGCAGCCGGAAAATGACGAATACGAACCGATTTATACCCGGGATTGCCAAATCTTAGGCAAAGTCATCGGCCTCTATCGTCGGTATTAAGGGAGGTCTTCTCATGTCTGATTTCTCGGTGGTCCTGCCCGATAACCTTCCCTTATTTTCCGGCATCAGCCAGGAAAAAAGGAAGGCCATGCTCACCTGCCTGGGCGCACGGGTCCGGACAGTCCGCAAAGGGGAATTCCTCGTCCTGGCCCAGGATGAAGTGAATTACATCGGCATCGTCCTCAGCGGCGAAGTCCATATGATCCATGAAGACCGCTGGGGCGACAAAGCCATCCTGGCCGTCATCCGCAGCGGCGGCCTCTTTAGCGAAACCTTCGTCTGCGGCACAATCCTGCAATCCATCGTAACCTTCCAGGCCGTCAAGAACACGCAGTTCCTGGTCCTCCCCTTCCAGAAGGTCCTGCACATCTGTACCAATGCCTGTCCCTTCCATCACCAGCTCATCGAGAACATGCTGCATCTCATGGCTGACAAGAATGCCCAGCTGCTGACCAAACTAGAAGTCGTTTCCAAGAAGAAGCTGCGCAAGAAACTATTGACCTACTTCTCATTCCAGTCTGAACAGGCCGGCAGCCAGACCTTCACCATCCCCCTGACCCGGACCCAGCTGGCTGACTATCTCTGTGCCGACCGCACGGCTGTTGCCAGGGAACTGGCTCACATGAAAGACGAAGGCCTCATCGAAATAAACCAGCAGCGGGTGACGCTGTATTGAAAAAAGGCGCTGTCGCATGAAGACAGCGCCTTTTTTAGTGGTTAGCAGTTAGTGGCTAGGGGTTAGCAGATGGCTTTAAATTTAAAGGTTTTCTCTGCAAACTACAAACTCTTTGTTACAAACTATAAGGCAAAGGGACCTCGCATGATGGCAAAAACCATCGTGTGAGGTCCCTTTTCTGTAGGGGCTCGCACGTGGCGAGTCCGCTCCGGGATATGTCCTATCATCCCTGACGGGCGCCCCACGTGGTCGCCCCTACCAATCACGGACTACTCTACTATAAAGAAAGAGCAACCTCTCAGTCAGCTTCGCTGACAGCTCTCCTATAAGGAGAGCCACGAGCACGAGCCACTAATCTTTTTTGGCTGCGATGCCGTAGGGAATGGACAGGAAGAGGACGGCACCGACGATGTTGCCTAAGGTGACGAAGGCCAGGTTGTAGAGGTAACCGCCGACGCTGACGGCCGTACCGGCGGGATTCAGCAGACCCAGGGTCAGGACGGTCATGTTGGCTACGCTGTGTTCAAAGCCACAGGTAAAGAAGGCGTAGAGGCACCAGAAGACCATGATCAGTTTGCCGCTGTCCGATTTGCAGCGGAAGCCGCACCAGACGGCCAGGCAGACCAGGACGTTACAGAGGATACCTCTGAGGAAGAGGACCAGCGGCGGCAAGCTCATCTTCATGGCAGCGGCATTGGCCAAAGCCTGGCCGACGCCGCCAGCCGTGCCGGCAGCGCCATAGAAGAGCAGGGACAGGACGATGGCGCCGAACCAGTTGCCCAGGTAACAGACGACCCACAGGCGGATGACGTCCGTCAAGGTGACCGTCTTCGACCGCCAGCCATTGTAGAGGACGAAGGCGTTACCCGTGAACAGTTCCGCCCCGGCGATGATGACCAGGCTCAGGGCGATGCCGAAGGACAGGCCCATGGCGATCTTAGTCATGGGAATGGCTCCCAAGGTCCCGCTGACCGTAAAGGACAGGAGGATGCCAAAGCCGATATAGGCACCGGCTAAGGCCGACAACAGGAAGTATCCCAGGGGATTCTTCTTCAAGAGGCCTACTTTCGCAGCTGCCCCGGCCGCGGTCGCAGCGTATTCGTCGTTGTACATAGGCTCCTCCTTATTTCAGCGGCAACGGTTTCTGGAATACATCCAGATCGGCCGGATTTACGTCTTTGCCGACGTAGAACGGTTCCGATTTCAAGCCGACATAGCGGATACCGGACCAGTTAAGAGGACGGTAGATTTCCGCCTTCTTCGGCAGATGGACGCCCTGGAGGATGAACTTAATGAATTCTTCCGGACCCGTACGGTCTACCATGTAGCCGATATGTTCCTTGCCACCCGGAGCGGTCGGGTCGATATATTTCTTGGCAAAAGCATAGACGTTGGAGATAATCTTCACGACGCTGTCTTCATCGGCCCATTTGATGAAATCGACGCCCATGCGCGGGTTCTTTTTGCCTGTACGGCCCAAAAGGGTGATACGGAAATACTGTTCCTTGCTGCGCGTCCAGGCACGGTTCGGGCAGGCCCAGACACAGACGCCGCAGCCGATGCATTTTTCGACATTGCGGACAGGACGGAAATTCTTCATCTGCAAGGCTTCGACAGAAAGCTGTTTACACTTGCGGACGCACATGCCGCAGCTGACGCAGCGGCTGGCATCGAACTGAGGTTCCGTCATGCCCATGACGCCGAAGTCATGCATGCGGATTTTGTCGCAGTCGTTGGGACAGCCTGTAAGGGCGACTTTGACGTGCAGGTCGTTCGGGAAAATAGCCTTTTCGATCCGTTTCGCCAGGGCCGTCGTATCGTAGTTGCCAAAGGGGCAGACGCGGTTGCCGACGCAGGCCATGACATTTCGGGTACCGGACGCTTCAAAACCAGCGCCTCGTTCGCTCTGATTGATGTCGAGTTCATCGATGATCGGCTGGAGAGCCTTCTTTACTTCTTCAACTTTTTCAAAGGGAATCCCCATGATTTCAAAGCCCTGACGGATGGTCAGATGGATTTCGCCATTACCGTACGTTTCGGCAATATGCTGGACCTGGCCCAGGACCTTGGCATTCAGGGAACCGCCGGGTACACGTACACGGGCTGAAGCCATATTACGATTTTTTGTTACCCGGAAAGCGTATTTCTTTAACTTACCGCAATTCATATCCATAATGTATCAGCCTCCTAGTCGATCAATGTACGAAGTTCGGTGTATTTGAATACCGGCCCGTCCTGGCAGACGTAGACTTTGCCAATACGGCAGTGGCCACATTTGCCGAGACCGCAGCACATTTTGCGCGATTCAGAGAGCCAGATTTTTTCTTCATCGAAACCGAGTTTAATCAATTCCTGGATGGAGAACTTGATCATCATCGGCGGACCGACGACGACGGCGATGGCGTTGTCGAAGTCCTTGAGGGGCAGTTCCGGGATATACTGGGTGACCAAGCCGACATGGCCGTCGTAATCCCCTTCTTCCGGAGCCTTGTCGACGGTGCAGATGAAGTTCATGCCGTCGTCAATCCAGCGTTTGAGGTCTGCTTTGAAGAGGATGTCTGCCGGCGATTTGAAACCGGAGATGACAGTCAGGCTCTTGCATTCGTCCATGTGATCGGCGAAGTAGTCGATGACGCCATGGACCGGGGACAAGCCGGAGCCGCCTGTGACCAGGACGATTTCCTTGCCTTTGAACATATTGACGTCGAAGCCGTTGCCATAAGGCCCGCGCATGAAGAAGTGGCCGCCGACGTAGTTTTCAAAGATTTCATCGGTCAGGCTGCCGACTTTACGGATGGTGAAATCCAGGGAATGGTCGGTAATGCCGCTGACGGAAATGGGCGCTTCACCGTATTTCGGGATAGAGATTTCAAAGAACTGGCCCGGTTTGACCGGATGTTCTTTGCCGCGGTCATAGGACATACGGAAGGTATATTCCACATCAGCATGTTTAATGACTTCTAAGATTTCCGAACGGAACGGTAAATATTCGTTATTCATTCTCTGTGACCTCCTTCATGCCTTCCGGCAGTTTGACATTGATGCAATGGCTGAGCGAAATGTATTCCGGACAGATGGCATCGCAGCGGCCGCAGCCTACGCACATCTGGAAACCGGAACGCTGTTTGAATTCCAGCGTCTTATGGAGCACTTTGAAGCGCATCCGTTCGCCCGCCTTCTTGCGGAAGCAAAGGCCACCGGCAACCAGGGTATAGTCGTCGAACATACAGGACGTCTGTACGCGGCGGCGTTCACCGGCTTTATGGTCTTCCGTGAAGAACACATCCTGCATGGACCAGCAGGTACAGGTCGGACAGGCCAGGGTGCAGCGGCCGCATTTGATGCAGCGCTTGTCGTATTCATCCCATACGTGGGATTTGGCGATAGCCGACGAGAGGTTTTCCGGAATGTGTACCTGGAGCTTGTTTTCCGTCACATGGTCCGGGACGACGTCGACTTCCGGTGCCTTGGCTTCGCTGACAGCTTTCCCAAGGACGTCATCTTTGACATCGAGGAAATACTGGCCGTCTTTGACGTTCAAGGCGACATCGTAGTTATCGCTGGTATTGGTGCCCATGGAAACGCAGAAGCAGTTGTCGAATTCCTGGCTGCAGCCCATGAGGACGAATTTGACGCGATCGCGGACGCGTTTGTAATAATAGTCTTCCGGACCGTTCTGGAGGTACATGTAGTCGAAGCGCTTGATGGCGTGCAAGTCGCAGCTGCGCAGCAAAATGATGGCACCCTTTTCCGGGGCTTCGGCTTCGGTGACGGTATTTTCATTGAAATAGAACAACGTCTGGCAAACGGGCAATAAAACGTCTTTTGCCGAGTAGTCGGACCGTTTGTCCCAAACGATTTCTTCCGGTTTGGTGATCTTGCCATAGCGTACGATATCCTGCATCGAAGAACGTCCCGTGCCGGCAAACAGTTTCGGAGCGTAAATGTCATACGTATCCGACCATTTGGCAAAGACCGTGTTCAATGCATCTGCATTTAATTGATAGCCCATGCTGTTACCCTCTTTCTAAAGAAATAAATGACAAATATAATGGATAAACAGGTTATTTTTTTCACATACACCGTGACGACATCATAAGCCGCCTCGTTGATTTTATGATAACAGCGGGAGAAGAAAAAAACCGTTGCCGTAGCAACAGTTTTTTTAATTTTTTTCTAAATACTATGCTTTTTTATCATCTAAAATCGTTATCGTTGAGGAATTTAAATACATTATACTTTTCCCCATAATCTTTTCTTTTCAGGTCCTATGACTCATCATAACGCTGTAACTTATTACCGGTAGTCCATGCTGTCTTCGCATACAGAAAAAGAGGCTGTCGCCTGAAGACAGCCTCTTTTTGAGTGTTAATAATCATTCAAAATCGTTGTGGAATTTAATCTTGCGATACGTTTCAAAAGTCATCCACTTGTCGAAGAGTTCGGCATCGGAGTTTCCCCCGGCCTTGGCGTAGTCCGCCTTGAAGGCAGCGAATTCCTGCGGCGAATGGACGTTGATGGCAAAGCCGCGGCCGTTGACTAAAGGCTGTTCCGTATAGGCATAGCCGTCGAGGGACAGGATGTTGGCGACTTTGGCGTCGCGGATTTCGACGGCAACCTTGTCGCGGAGGATGAGGATGTCGAAGTTATCCGGATAGGCATAGGTTTCGCCTTTCGTCGGGATCGTATCGCCGATGTGGTACTGGTGGAAGGCCGGTTTGGCCTTGGTGATATTGAGGCTCTGCATGCCGTAGAAGAAGTCTTCAAAGACGTCGCCGCGGGCCTTCAGGGAGCCGTTGACGAAGGTGTGGTCGGCGTTGGTGTCGTTGACGTCGATGACGACGCCGCAGGCCGAGGTCATATTGGTGACGCGGTCGATGAGGATGAGTTCGCCCAGGACCTTGTGATGACTGAAGGTATCGACGACAATCGGTTCCTGCAGGAAGAGCGTGCAGACGGCGATTTCGTTCTTCGTAAGGCTCGAAGCGCGTTTCTTTTCGCCTGTATTGACGTCGATGGTGTAGTCGATATCAGTGAGGACGCCGACGATTTCCTTGGTCCCCAATTTGACGACGTATTCTTTGCCGACAGCCAGGTCCTGGTCATCCATCCAGAGCATGGTCGCTGTAATGCGCTGACTCAGGGCGACGTCCGTCCCCTTGGTAAAGACGCAGCCCCGGGATACGTCGACTTCGCGGTCGAGCTGGACGTTGACCGGCTGGCCTTTGACGGCCGAATCGACGGTATCGAAGCCGATGAGGATGGATTTTACCTTGGCTTCTTCCTTGCTGGGCAGGGTCGTAATCGTATCGCCGACGGCTAAGGAACCGCTTTCAATCTGGCCCTGGAAGCCGCGGAAAGTGTGGTTCGGGCGGCAGACGCGCTGGATGGGCAGGTAAAAGCCTTCTTCTTCGTCTTCTTCGACGTTGACCGTTTCCAGATAGTCGAGGATGGTCGGCCCCTGGTACCAGGGCATATTGGCCGACGCCTTGGTGACGTTGTCCCCTTCCGTCGCCGAGACGGGGATGAGGATGACGTTGGCCAGTTCCAATTCGTCGCGGAGCTTGGCAATCTGGGCCTTGATTTCTTCAAAGCGTTCCTGGCTGTAGCCGGCCAGGTCCATCTTGTTGATGGCGAAGATGAAGTAGCGGATCCCCATGAGGGCGCAGATGCGGGCATGGCGGCGGGTCTGGACCAGGACGCCCTTGGTGGCGTCGATGAGGATGATGGCCAAGTCGGCAAAGGAAGCACCGACAGCCATGTTGCGCGTATATTCTTCATGGCCCGGCGTGTCGGCGACGATGAAGCTGCGGTTGTCCGTGCTGAAATAGCGATAGGCTACGTCGATGGTAATGCCCTGTTCCCGTTCTGCCATGAGGCCGTCCAGGAGCAGCGAGTAGTCGATGGCCCCGCCGCGGCTGCCGACCTTGCTTTCCAGTTCCAGAGCCTTCTTCTGGTCGGCGTAGAGCAATTTGGCGTCATAGAGCAAATGACCGATGAGTGTCGATTTGCCGTCATCGACGCTGCCGCAGGTAATAAATTTTAACAAGCCGTTTCCGTTTCTATCCATTTTAGAAATACCCCTCTCTCTTTCTGCGTTCCATGCTGCCAGCTGCTTCATTATCGATGACGCGGCTCGTCCGTTCCGACGATACGGCGCTCAGCGTTTCATCGATGATGGCATCCAGCGTATCGGCATCGGATTCGATGCCCCATGTCAAAGGATAGCAACCCAAGGTCCGGAAGCGGATCTTCTTGTGCATGATTTCTTCTCCCGGCTTGAGGCGCATGCGGTCGTCGTCGACCATGATGATGTTGCCGTCACGATAGACGCAGGGCCGTTCCTTGGCAAAGTACAAAGAGACGATGTCGATGTTTTCCCGTTTGATGTACTGCCAGATATCTTTTTCCGTCCAGTTGGAAATGGGGAATACGCGCATGCTTTCGCCTTTATGGATGTGCGTATTGTAGAGCTTCCACATTTCCGGGCGCTGGTTCTTCGGGTCCCAGGCCTGGGCTTCATTGCGGAAGGAAAAGATACGTTCTTTGGCGCGGGATTTTTCTTCGTCCCGGCGGCCGCCGCCAAAAGCAGCGGTGAAGCCGTATTTGTGCAGGGCCTGCTTGAGGGCCTGGGTCTTCATGATGTCCGTATAGGCTGCGCCGTAATCGAAAGGATTGACGCCCTGTTTGACGCCTTCCTGGTTGATGTATTCAATGAGCTGCAGGCCGTACTTCTTCATGGTTTCATCGCGGAAGCGGATCATTTCCTTGAACTTCCACGTCGTATTGACATGGAGGAACGGGAAAGGCGGCTTTTCCGGATAAAAGGCCTTCCGGGCCAGGTGAAGCATGACAGAACTGTCCTTGCCGATGGAATAGAGCATGACCGGCTTTTCACATTCCGCAGCGACTTCGCGGATGATGTAAATCGCTTCGGCCTCTAACTTGTCGAGATGCGATAATGCACACATAATATGAATCCCCCTATTGATAAAATGCAGTTTCCAGTTTATAGTCTGCAGTTTGCCGTAATGGGTGCTCTTTTACTACAAACTCGCTACTACAAACGGCAAACTAGTTAATATGAATTCGCCTGTTTGCGGTCGACGGTAATGGTCTTTTCACTGCCGTCGGCCTTATGGATATGCCAATGCAGGTAGTGGCCGTCAGCAGTGACGTTCATCGTGCTGCCGCGGCCGCCCATATCGGCGCCGAGGTAGAAGTCGATGGCCTGGACCGGGCAGACTTTGACGCAGGATACACAGCCCCAGCAGTCCTTGGGATAATGCATCCAGGCCTTGCCCTGGCCGTTGCGGTCGATGAGGCTGCCCGGGCAGACGTCGATGCACTGGCCGCAGCCGATACAGCGTTCCTGCTTAATGCGTATGCTCATAAGTTTCCCCTCCTGGTACTAAATCGCGGTAGATCATGTGGACCTGGCCGTCTTCGTCCATGCGGGAATTGACGTATTTCAGCCAATCCGCACGCTGTTCCGGATAATCGAGGTTCTCTGCAAAGGAATGCCACCGCGTTTCCTTGCGGGCCCGCAGGTGGGCGATGAGGACCTTGCAGACCGTCAGCCGTTCGCGCAGTTCGTAGACGAAGAGCAGTTCATGGTAATCGCTGGCGCCGACGTGGGCGGCCAGTTCCATGAGCTGGTCGATCTTTTCATCGGCCAGGGCCAGCTGCTTTTCGTTGTACTGGTAATGGCTGCCGATGCCGCCGGCGTAGGTATCCATGACTTTCTGCATGGCTTCTTCCAGCTGTTCCACAGTGAAGAAGCTGTCCGTCTCACCGAGGGCGGCGTTGTATTCGGCTACCTTTTCGGCGAGGATGGCTTTTTCCTGGGCTTCATCGAGGCCGGATGCATCGCTCAGGCCCTGGCGGACCATATCCTTGGCGGCGATTTCCCCTTCGACCAGGGCACCGGTGACGTATTTCTGCGGACAGCCGCCGGCGACGTCGCCAGCCGCATAAAGGTGGCGGATCGTCGTCTGGCGGTTCGTGTCGACCCAGTAGCCGCTGGCCGTATGGCCGCCGACGACGTACGGTTCGGTCCCTTCGATTTCGACGTTCTGCTGACTCGGCAATTTCCCCGACTCGATCCATTTCAAAGTCTGGCTCGGCGCCATGTTGAGGTAGGCCTTGAGGAGCGATTCGTCCTGGGCCGGCGTGATGCCTTCCGTGCGGAGATAACAGGGACCGTTGCCGTCCAGCGTTTCCCGGACCGTGCCGTACAGGCGCTGTGACGTGGTCAGGCCGTATTTCTGTTCATATACGTCACCGCGGGCGTTGACCTGCTTGGCCCCGACGCCCTGGGCGATAGTCCCTGTCGGCGCGATGGTATCCTTGCAGCGCAGGGCGATGAAGCGCATTTCAAAGGTCGTCATTTCGGCCCCGCCCCGGATGCCCATGGCATAGCCGGCACCGGTGTTGAAGGGACAGTACCACATCTTGTGCCGGGAAAAACCGGGATTGTTGGGCCGGTAGAGGCCGGCTGCGCCGCCTGTGGCACAGAGGACGGCTTTGGCCCGGATTTCATAGGCCGTGCCCGTGCGCATGTCAAAGCCCAGGGCGCCGGCCATGGTATTGTCGCGGACGATGTAGTCGGTAATATTCAGATGGTTGATGACCTGGACACCATCGAGCTTCTTGACGGCGTCGGCCAGGATGGTCTTGATATTTTCGCCGTTGATCTTGATATTGCGCGTGCCGCGGGCGACGTATTCACCCTTTTCGTCCTTCAAGATGACCAGTCCCAGGTCTTCCAGCTTCCTAGTGACTTCGTTGAGGCCTTCGGACATGGTGAAGAGCAAGTCTTCCCGGACGATGCCGGCTGCGTCTTTCTTGGCGTAGTCGACGTAGAACTGCGGCGTATGGCCCTTGGTGATATAGGCGTTCAGGGCATTGACGCCGGCTGCCAGACAGCCGCTGCGGCGGATATCGGCCTTTTCGGCGATGACCACGGACGCATCAGACAGGCTGCGGAGAGTCAGGGCGGCATAACAGCCGGCCGTCCCGCCGCCGATGATGAGGACATCCGTATGGATGATCTTCTCGCTGGTAATCTGCATAACATAGACTCCTTCGTTAAATATAGAAAACGTCAGCCGAGGTCATGGCGCTGTTTTCTTTTAAATACGTCTTGTCGCCGTCGAGGACGTACAAGCGGTAAATGAGGACCTGGACGGTCTCGCCGACAGACAGTGGCGGGTCGTCGAAGGAATATTCGCCGTGGATGGCCAGGCCCTTGATGCGGACGGTCACGTCGAGGTGGCTGCCGCGGAAGACGACGGCTTCGACCGTCCCTTCTTCAGCAGCGCTGATATACTGTTTCATCGTGCCGTGTTTGTAAATTTTAAGGAACTCCGGTCGGACGATGGCTTGTTTGCCCGCTCCGACTTGCAGGAATCCCGTGAGGATGTTGCAGTTGTCGATGACAACTGGAGTTCCGATAAATTGAGCTACAAAGGGCGTCCTGGGCTGGCGGTAAATATCCAGCGGCGTCCCGACCTGTTCGATATGGCCGTGGTTGGTGATGATGATTTCATCGGCCACTTCGACGGCTTCGTCCTGGTCGTGGGTGACGAAGATGCTGGTAATGCCGACGCGGTGAATCGTATCCTTGAGCCAGTTGCGCAGTTCCTGACGGACCTTGGCGTCGATGGCGGCAAAAGGTTCATCCAGGAGCAGGACCTGGGGATTCGGCGCCAGGGCCCGGGCAAAGGCCACGCGCTGGCGCTGGCCGCCGGAGAGCTGGTTGGGATAGCGCTTTTCCATGCCCGACAGGCCGACGAGGTCGATCATCTCCAATACGCGCTGGCGTATCTCCTCTTTCGGCCGCTTCTGGATTTCCAGGCCGAAGGCGACGTTGTCGTAGACGGTCATATAGCGGAACAAGGCGTAGTTCTGGAAGACGAAGCCGATGCCCCGCTTGGCAGCGGGAATGTCGTTGACCCGGCGGCCGTCGATGAAGATGTCGCCGCTGTTGGGATTCTCCAGGCCGGCCAGCATGCGCAGGATCGTCGTCTTGCCGCTGCCGCTGGGACCGAGGAGGGCGACGAGCTTGCCCTTGTCGATGCCAAAGGAAACGTCGCGCGACGCGTGGAAGGACCCATAATTCTTTTCGATGTGTTTCATTTCGACGTACATGAGCTTCACCTCCTTTATGACGTTTTATCGGCCTTGGCTTCGAGGAAAGTCCGGAGCAGCAGGACGATGATGGCTAATAAGACGAGCAGTGACGATACGGCAAAGGCCGCCGTAATGGCATCGGCCGACCCCGATTGATAGAGGGCGTCGATTTCCAGGGGCAGCGTAAAAGTCTCGCCGCGCAGTTTCGACAAGGCGCTGACGGCACCGAATTCGCCCAGCGCCCGGGCCGTGCAGAGGACGATGCCGTAGAGCAGGGCCCATTTGATCTGCGGCAGGGTGATGCGGAAGAAAATAGTCCAGCCGCTGGCTCCCATGAGGGCCGCCGCTTCCTCTTCATCGCGCCCGTTGGTGCTGAGGACGGGGATGATTTCCCGGAAGACGAAGGGAAAGGTGACGAAAATCGTCGCCAAGATGACGCCGGGAACGGCAAAGACGATTTGGATATCCGTCCCCCAGTAGTCGTTGAGGACTTCGATCCACTGACCGATCCAGCCCATGCGGCCGAAGGTCATGATGAAGGCCAGGCCGGCGATGACCGGCGAGATGGAAAAGGGTATATCGATGAGGGTCGTCAGGAAATGCTTGCCCCGGAAGTCGAATTTGGAAATAGCCCAGGCCGCACCGAGGCCGACGATAGTATTGACGATGACGGCGGCGACCGTGGCGATCAGGGTCAGGCGCAGGGCCGACAGGACGTATGGCGTCGTCAGGGCTTGTACGTAAAAGTCCCAGCCTTCGGCCAGCGAGTTGGTGAGGACCGACACGAGGGGAACGATGAGCATGACCACGATGAAGACGACGCTGATCGTGAGCAAGGCGATTTCCGTCTTACTGTGTTTCATAATGGCTCCCCTCCTCTACTGGACGCGCCGGGCCTGATGGACCTGGATCATATTGATAGAAAACAGTGTGACAAAGGCGATGACCAGCATGGCCAGGGCGATGGCCGTGGCGCTGGCGTAATCGACGTAATTGAGCTTCTGCATGATGACGTAAGAAACGACCTGCGTATGATGCTTGGCACTGTTGCCAGAAATGTAGATGACGCTGCCGTATTCGCCGAGGCCCCGGGCAAAAGCCAGGCCGAAGCCCGTCAACAGAGCCGGCCGCAGTTCCGGGAAGATGATGCGCCGGAAAATGGTGAACTGCGACGCGCCGAGCATGCTGCCCGCTTCTTCATACGTCGGGTCGAGCTTCTCCAGGACCGGCTGGATCGAGCGGACGACGAACGGGATGCCGACGAAGACCATGGCGATGGTCAGGCCGATCTTGGTATAGGCGATCTGGATGCCATAGCTGGCAAAGAAACTTCCGAAGAAGCCCGTATCGGAATAGAGCTTGGAAAGGGTGATGCCGGCGACAGCCGTCGGCAAGGCAAAGGGCAGTTCGATGACGCCGTTCAAGAGACGTTTCCCGAAGAAATCGTAGCGGACCAGGACCCAGGCCAGGATGAAGCCAAAGACGCAGTTGACCAAAGCCGCTAGGACAGAACAGGAAATGCTGGTGATGAAGGCGTTGCGGATGCCGCTGTTGGTGATGAGCTTGGCATAGTCATTGGCCGTCAGCTGCAGGGAGTGCGCCAGGACCGACGCCAGCGGGATGAGGATGAGCAGGGACAACATGGTAAGGGTCATGCCCATGGACAGGCCGAAGCCGGGAATAATCTGATTGCGCCCGCCGGAACGGGCAAAAAAGTGTTTCATCCGGCTCCCCTCCTATGCATCGCCGTTGACGTCGGCCATGATCTTATCGAACAAGGCGTCGTCGTTGAAAAATTTAACATACGCAGCCTCCCAGCCGCCGAAATCGCTGATCTTGGTCAGCTTGACCTTGAGATCGAAGCGGTCGGCATAACGCCGGAGGATATCCGGATTAGACGGCCGGAAACCGTTCTTGGCGGCCAGTTCCTGGGCCTCATCGGAATAGAGGTAGGCCAGGTATTCATGAGCCGCCTCTTCATGACCCTTGCGCCGGGCCAGGCGGTCGACGACAGCCACGCTGGGCTGGGCCAGGATACTGATGCTGGGCACGACGAGGTCGAACTTATCGGGATATTCGCGCATCGAATAAAGCGCTTCGTTTTCCCAGGCGATAAGGACGTCACCTTGTCCGTTTTCGACAAAGGTCGTCGTCGAGCCGCGGGCGCCGGAATCCATGACCGTCACATTGCGGTACAAGTCGGTCATGAAGGCCCGGGTCTTGATTTCATTTCCCCCGAAATGGTCAAGGCCCCAGCTCCAGGCGGCCAGGAAGTTCCAGCAGGCGCCGCCGCTGCTCTTCGGGTCCGGCGTAATGACGCTCACGCCGGGCTTTACCAGGTCGTCCCAGTCGCGTATCCCTTTCGGGTTCCCCTTGCGGACCAGGAAGACGATGGTCGACGTGTACGGCGCCGAATCGTTGGCGAAATCCCCCTGCCAGCCTTCATGGATGAGGCCGGCCCTTTCGATGAGCGACACATCGTGGGCCAGGGCCAGGGTCACGACATCGGCCTTGCTGCCTTCGATGACCGACCGGGCCTGACTGCCCGATCCGCCATGGGACTGGATGATGCGGATATCCTTGCCTGTCGTCTCACGATAGTGCTGCTGGAATAATTCATTGTATTCTTTATATAACTCACGGGTTGGATCATACGAGACATTGGTCAGCGTCATCGTGCCGCCGCCCCCGGCGTCATCGCTGCGTCCGCAGCCAGCCAGGGCCCCGGCGACGGCGAGTGCCGCCGAAAAAGCCAGTATAGCTATGATGCGCTTCTTGTTCATTTTCTTTCCCCCTCTATACCGGCTTAGATTCCTTACCCCTCAAATAAAGCCGTCGATAAATAGCGTTCGCCGCCATCCGGCAGGAGGACGACGATAGTCTTGCCTTCGTTTTCCAGCCGGCTGGCCAGTTCCAGGGCCGCCTGCAGCGACGCACCGGACGAAATGCCGACCAAAAGGCCGTCGGTCTTGGCGACTTCCCTGGCCCGGCCGTAGGCGTCCTCATTGGATACGTCGATCACATCATCTACGAGAGATATATCCAAAACTTTCGGGATGAACCCGGCGCCAATCCCCTGAATGGCGTGCGGGCCCGGCCGGCCGCCGTGCAGGACGGCGGAATCTTTCGGCTCGACGGCGACGATCTGGACGTCCGGCTTATGGCCTTTCAGGCCCTGGGCCGTACCGGTGATGGTGCCGCCTGTGCCGACGGACGAAATGAAGATATCTACCTTGCCGTCCGTGTCGCGCCAGATTTCTTCCGCCGTCGTCTGGCGGTGGATGGCCGGATTGGCCGGATTGTCGAACTGCTGGGGAATGAAGGCATTGCCGTAAGAATCCCTCAATTCTTCGGCTTTGCCGATGCTGCCGCGCATCCCCTCGATGCCCGGTGTCAGCACGATTTCCGCCCCCAGGGCCGACACGATCTTACGCCGTTCCAGGCTCATCGTATCGGGCATGGTCAAGATCAGGTGCAGGCCCTTCACGGCGGCGACCAGGGCCAGGCCGATGCCGGTATTGCCGCTCGTCGGTTCGATGATGACCGTATCTTTGTTGATCTTCCCCTGCCGTATCCCTTCGTCGATCATGGCTGCCGCTACGCGGTCCTTGACGCTGCCCAAGGGGTTCATGTACTCCAGCTTGGCCAGGACGCGGGCCTTGAGGCCGTGCCGAGCCTGCCAATGAGTCAGTTCCAAGAGCGGCGTGTTGCCAATCAGCTCTGTCAAATACGTTGCCACATGCTCCATGTACTCAGCTCCTTTTTGGCAAAAAGAAAAGCGCCGCCTGCTGATGCAGATGGCGCTATAAATAGACGTATGCCCATGACTTCATCTGCCAGGTTATTTCCTGCTGGAATTGGCACCTTACCTACGTAGGTTGCCGCAGCGTCATCGGGCCAGTCCCTCAGCTGCTCTGGATGAATAGGTTTCGTATTGTATTGTCCTTATGAATGGTTGTACAATACGATCATATCATACAACACATGATGGTCAAATTTTTTAAGTACCCCATGATAACATACCTCTTTGATGACTAAAATGAATAGCTTCCTATCGGAAACGTTACCAAGAGTGTACACTTTACAGAGTATATTGTCAAGGGATTTTAAGCAAAAACTTTCATATTTTACAATGTAAACGTTATACCTATGGCTTTAGATAGGAATTTAACTTTATAAATTATATTTTTTATAAGTAAAAAGGGCTTGTTGTATATACAGCAGGCCCTTTTTAGGGATTAGCCGTTAGTGTCTAACAGCTAACCCCTAACCCCTAGCTGCTAACTGCTAACTACTGACTGCTAACTGCTGACCGCTAACTGCTGACTGCTGACACCCTCAATGCGTCGCCGTGGGCTGGGCGTCGTGATGGGCCGTTTTGTTGTCGGCGTGGACGAGTTCTTTGCCGCAGTGGTAGACGATGGAGATGGCCAGGACCATGAGGGCGATGGCCAGGACGAACTGCAGTCCTTCGATGAGGAACGACCAGTTACCCGAGGCAATCTTGATGATCAGGGCATAAGCCGATTCGACGAGGGCTGTCATGGTAACGCAGAACATGACGACCATGGGGATGTAGAGCATGAAGCTCTTGCGGCCTGTCGTCTTGAGGAAGACCGTCAGGCAGATGAGGACCATGGCCGACAGCAGCTGGTTGGCCGAGCCGAAGAGAGGCCAGATGTTCATGTAGCCGCCTAAGCAGAGCAGGAAGCCGAAGAACAAAGTGATGACCGTAGCAAAATACTTATTGACGCAGATTTTCTGGATCGTGTTCATTTCCTGTCCTTCATCGACGCTGAACAGTTCCTGGAAGGACATACGGCCGATACGGCCGACGGCATCGAGGGTCGTCAGGGCCAGGGCCGATACGCACATGGTCATGATGCAGGCAGCTGCCGTCTGGGACAGGCCGAACATGGTGAAGAAACCAGCGACGGCGCCGGAGAAGATCTGGAACGGCGTGCCCGAAGCGACGTGGCCGTTGGAAGCGGCAGCGCAGGCGATGACCAGGGAAACGACGCCTAAGACCGATTCGACGCACATGGAACCGTAGCCGACAAAGACCGAATCCTGTTCCTTATCCAGGGTCTTCGACGACGTACCGGACGAAACGAGGCTGTGGAAGCCGGAAACGGCACCGCAGGCGATGGTGATGAACAGGATTGGGAACAAATCCTTGCCGCCGACCGAGAAGGACGTGAAGGCCGGCATATTCAGCGTCGGCTGGGCGATGAAGATACCGATGACGCCGCCGGCGATCATCATGAGCAGCAGGAAGGCGCTGATGTAGTCGCGCGGCTGTTTCAGGAGCCACATGGGCATGATGGAAGCAAAGAAAATATAAGCGAAGATGATGTACAGCCAGGTCATGCGGTCCAGGTAAATCGGCAGGTCGATGCCGACATAGAGCATGGCGATCAAGAGGACGATGGCGATGACGAAGCGTACTTTTTCACTGGGATTGAACTTCTTGATGAACAGGCCAAAGGCAATGGCGACGAAGATGAACAGCATGGAAATGGAAGCGGCAGCCGCATTGGGCAGGACCATGGATCCATCCTTGGCAAAGCCATTGAACGTCGTAGCGACGATATCGCCGAAAGCGGCGATGACCAGCAGGCTGAAGACCCAGCAGAAGAGCAGGAACAGGCGGCGGCCCGTCGTGCCGATGTACTTTTCGATGAGGACGCCCATGGATTTGCCGTCATTCTTCATGGATGCGTAGAGGGCTGCGAAGTCCTGGACGGCACCGAAGAAGACGCCGCCGATCATGAGCCATAAGAAAGCCGGCAGCCAGCCGTAGGCAGCGGCGATGATCGGGCCCGTGACGGGGCCGGCACCGGTGATGGACGAGAACTGATTGGCAAAGACCGTGAACTTAGAAGACGGCGTATAATCCTGGCCATCTTCCAGGCGATGGGCCGGCGTCAGGGCGTTGGGGTCGATGCCCCACGTCTTAGCCAGCCACTTGCCATAGAACCGATAGGCTACCGCCAGGATGACGATAGCACAAGTGACTAAAACAACACCATTCATAGAAATTCCTCCTATACTCCAAAAAAACAAATGGATCTGTGCGGAGGAGCTGAAGATGTTAAGGTAAATAAAAATGAATACCATAAAATACATCTTCGCTTCTGCGCATGTGTACGGTATAACACGATTAAAAGGGCCTGTCAAATATACTATTAAGTCATCGTCGGCGTTTTACTTATATTTTTTAAGAATAAAAAAGAGATTAAACGTTATGATTTCGTTTAATCCCTTTAACATATTACATGTCAATGTGACAATTATTTATATTTTATGGATTTCAGTTTTTTTCATCCTCAGTGCCCGGATACGCTGGCCTGGCTCGTCTGGCTGGCCTGACGGTGCTGGGCCGCACGCGGACGGCGAACCCGCTTCTTACGGGCAGCGGCTTTTTTGGCATTGGCCTGGAAATTGGCGACGATAGTCCGGGCCAGCCAGCCCATGAGACAGCCTGTCAGCAAGATCTTGACAGCCAGCAAGTCCCACGTCGTCGATAACAATAAGGCCAATACGACAAAAATAGACGTAACGATCGTTTTATTCATGAACAAACACATCTCCCCTGTCGACATACATAAAAATCATCATACTAATTTTAATTATACACGTTTTTCATGGATTAAACAAGGGCTTGTCGCACATGCGACAGCCCTTGTTGAGTATTAAGTTTGCAGTTTGTAGTTTTTAGTGAAGGCTTTAAATTTAAAACCATCCTCTACAAACTCTGCACTACAAACTATACAGCAGGAGGGACAAATTTAAAATTTGTATTTATATTGCAGGGGCTCGTACGACGGCTACTCAAAAGTCAGCCGCATCTGGTACCATGTGACGCCGCCGTGGACGGAGGCGCTGATGCCTTCGTTCTGGAAGCCGAATTTCGCATAGTACGGGAGGAGCTTGTCTTTGCAGGTCAGGACCAGGCCCTGTCGTCCCTGCTGCCTGGCGTCGGCAATGGCCGCTTCCAGGAGCTTCCCGGCATAGCCATGGCAGCGGCACGAAGGCAGGGTATTGACGCCGAAAATCATCTGCCAGGCCCCCTTTTCGTCATGCATGGCCGCCTGAGCGTACATGGCGTCAGTCAAATCCCGTTCATCCGTCACCATGCCGTCGACGAAGGACACGAGGTCCCCCTTTTCATCGAAGAGCAGCCAGAAATGGGCCGCATAATGGGCCAGGCGGTCCCGGAATTCATCGGCCGTCGCCGCTTCTGCCGGCGGGAAGCAGGCTTTCTCTACAGCCGCCACAGCGGCTAAATCGGCCATCGTAGCCGTCCTGATTTTTATAAACAATCTCCTCTTTCCTATCTATTTTCTCTCCATTATACAGGCCATCGCCGCCTGCCGCAACAGACAGCCTTCAGGCCTTGCCCTTGAATTTATGGATCAGGCTGGTCCGATTGGTCACGCCGAAGCGGTGATAGAGCTGGGACAAGCGCTTCTTGACGGTGAAAATGAAGGTACAGCGCTGATATTCCTGCAGATAGACCTTATACGACGAGTCGGCCCTCAGCTGACACGAACCCTCAACCAGCCACAAGTCCTCCGTCAGTTCCTTGGCCCGGTACGTTTCCTGGCTCATGACACAGGGGATGAGCCGGTTGGCACTGGCCCGGAAGATATCGCCGACCCGCTGCCGCCCTTCGGCACTCATTTCCCGGCCGGCGCCGAGCCAGACGACATCGGGCGCCAGATAAGCCAAGAGCAGGTCCAGGCTGGATGAGGCGAAATAGGAATGTAAAATACGGCGCGCCAAGGCAATCAGACTGCGCCGCGTCGATGAAGTCTTCATAAAAAGGCATCGCCTCCTTTTCCTAAATGTCATCTTTTATTGTAATTGAAAAAGTGCCTTTTTGTAAACCAGTATGGTACGTTACCTTTATTGTAAATTATCATCAAATTTCAAAAAAAAATCACCTGTATTTTACTACAGGTGATAGATATAAAATATACATAGTACCTGGCGATTCCGCCCTTTACTATTCGTTTCAGTCATTATTTAATTTTATTGAGCTGCGTCGCCAATTCTTCTGCCGACGGGTCGCCGTTGACCGGCGTCATGATGTTCTGCGCCCCCAAGTAGAGCGTACCGCCGGACGCCGTGGCCTGCTGCTTGCTGTGGCCGTTCTGGTAGGCTGCGGCCAGGTTGCCCAGGACGAAATAGGACCGTTCGGCACTGCTCATGCTGGACGTGGCTGCGGGCTTGATGAATTTGTTGCCGTTGACGTAGACCGTGCCGTCTTTGACGCTGGCGTGTTTGCCGCTCATTTCATAGAGCTTGTTGGCATAATTGTCGCGCCGTTCCTGATTCGATGGATGGTCAGAGGGAGAGAAGATTTCACCGACAAAGTTGCTGGCATTATCGCCCTGTTTTTCCATGACCCGCTGCCAGATGGCGGCCGTCGCACCGGGATTATAGCCGGCACGGGTGATATACCCGAAGGACAGGTTGTCCGCTTCCCATTCGGCAGCCCTGTCGATATGGACCGTTTCGATCTGATTGCTGACCGTGTTGAGGATGAGGTTGTTCAGGCCCGAGCCGCCAATCGTATCGGCCAGGACCATCTTGCCGATTTCGACATTGACCTTCTTCTGCGTCGAATTGGCGACGTGGTGTTTCTGGCCGTGGCCCATTTCATGGCCTAAGACGACGGCGATTTCATCATCGTTGCTGACCAGGTCGAACATGCCCTTATTGACGACCCATGGTGCAGGCCGCATTGAACGTCGTGTCCGGGCTGACATACCAGCGGTAGGGCAAGGTCTTGATGCTGGGGTCCGTCTGGGCGATGCTGGCGCTGAGGCGGTTCATGATAGAAGCCAGCCGTTCATCGTAATAAGAATTATTGAGGACGCCGGTCTGCTTGGTGACGGACTGGTAAATCTCGCTCTGTCCTTCTTTGGTCGTGTCATAGTGCTTGATCTGCTTGCTCAAGGCCGATTTCACCTGGAAGCCGCCGATGACATCGGTAATGAGGTCAGCCTGGACCGGCTGGACCGGCACGATGCCCATAGGCAGTGAGAACGCGGCCATGGCTGCCACACAGGCAGCGGCTATTTTTTTCTTCATATGCATAAAAATCACCCTTCCCCTGTACTGGAAATCTATACTTCCATTATACAAGGAAAGGGTGGACTTGCAAGGCTTAATAAGGTCAGGATATGTACGATTCTCCCCCAAAAAGCTAATGAGGAAATTCCAACATAACCTGCGGCGGGCTTGCCACGTGCAAGCCCCCTACAGGAGTCACGAACCACTAAAACTAAATCTGGGCAAAGAGTTTCTTCCGGGTCCGTTCGGCTTCGGCTTTGATCTTTTCGATGTCCAGTTTGGTGAATTCTTTATGGCGCAAGAGGACTTCGCCGTTGACCAGGACCGTATCGACATCCATGCTGTTGGCACTGTAGGCCATGAGGCTCAGGGTGTCGTTCTTGGGGTACCAGTGCAGGCCTTCGCGGTCGACGAGAGTGATGTCGGCTTTATAGCCTGTTTCCAATTTGCCGACGTCTTTGTAGCCCAGGCACTTGGCGCCGCCTTCGGTCAGCATGTTGATGGCCGTTTCGGCCGGGATGACCAGCGGGTCCAGGGTATTGGCCTTGTGGATGAGCGTAGTCAGGCGCATTTCTTCGACGATGTCCAGGTTGTTGTTGCTCGATGCCCCATCGGTACCGAGGCCGACAGTGATGCCTTTGGCCAGCATCTTGGGGACCGGCGCGATGCCGCTGGCCAGCTTGAGGTTGCTGCCCGGATTGTGGGCGACGCGGACGTGCTTTGCCGCCATGATATCCATATCGTCATCATCGACCCAGACGCAGTGGGCAGCCAGGCAGCCGCAGTCCAATACGCCGATTTCATCCATCAGGGCGATGGGCGACTTGCCGTATTGCTGCTTGATGTTTTCCACTTCCCCCTTAGTTTCGCTGAGGTGGATATGGATTTCGGCTCCCAGTTCCCGTGCCTGGTCGACGAATTTATGGAGATAATCAGGCGGGCACGTATACGGCGCATGCGGCCCCATCATGACCGTGATGCGGCCATCGGCCGTGCCGTGCCAGTCGAGGAAGAGCTGGCGGTTTTCATCGAGGCCGGCCTGGGCATTCGGCCCGATACCGATACTGCCGCGGCACAAGCAGGCGCGGATGCCCGATTCTTCGACGGCGCGGGCTTCCTGGTCCATGTGGTCGTACATATCGGCATAGGCCGTCGTACCGCATCGGATCATTTCGGCAATGCCCAGCATGGACTGGGCGTAAATGACATCGTCTGTCAATTTGGCTTCAGCCGGCCAGATTTTCTTTTCCAGCCAGTCCATGAGCTGCATGTCGTCGGCATAACTGCGGAAAACCGTCATGGCTACATGGTTATGGGTGTTGACGAAACCCGGCAGGGCCAGCATGCCCTTGCCGTCGATGACTTCATCATAGTCCGATGCCTTCGGCGCTTCGGGAAATCCCGTGATGCGCGAGCCGTCGATGGCGATGTTCTGGCCTTCTAAGACGCCGTGGTCCTGGTAGAGGGCTACGTGCTGAATCAGTTTTTTCATCGTTTCCCCTCCTGGTCCTTAGTCGAGATTCAAATATTTACGCTGTTCTTCGCTGAGCGTGTCGATGGCATAACCCATGGAAGCCAGTTTGATCTTGGCGATTTCCGTGTCGATTTCATGGGGCAGGACATAGACATGATTGCCCAGTTCGGCATGGTGTTCGAGGATGTATTTAGCAGCCAGGGCCTGGACGGCAAAGGACAGGTCCATGATTTCAGCCGGATGGCCGTCACCGGCAGCCAGGTTGACCAGGCGGCCTTCAGCCAGGAGGTTGATGACATGGCCGTTCGGGAGTTCATAGCCTTCGATGTTGTGGCGGGCTTCAAAGTGGCGGACTGCCAGGGCTTCCAATTCGGGTTTGTTGATTTCTACGTCGAAGTGACCGGCATTGGCCAGGACGACGCCGTCTTTCATGTTCTTCATGTGTTCGCCACGGATGACGTCCTTGTCGCCAGTCAGGGTGACGAAGATATCGCCGACTTTAGCGGCTTCAGCCATGGGCATGACTTCAAAACCGTCGAAAACGGCTTCGATGGCTTTGATCGGGTCGACTTCGGTGACGATGACATGAGCGCCCAGGCCTTTGGCACGCATAGCGCAGCCCTTGCCGCACCAGCCATAGCCGGCGACGACGACTTTCTTGCCGACGACGGTCAGGTTCGTCGTGCGCATGATGCCGTCCCACGTGGACTGACCTGTGCCGTAGCGGTTATCAAAGAGGTATTTGCAGTACGAATCATTGGCTGCGACCATGGGGAACTTCAATTCGTCGGCTTTGTCGAGGCCGTGGAGACGGTTGACGCCTGTCGTCGTTTCTTCCGTGCCGCCCAGGAGATTTTCCATGGCATCGGCCCGCGTCGTGTGCAGGAGATGGACCTGGTCGCCGCCGTCGTCGATGATGATGTCCGGATGATGGTCCAGGGATTTATTGAGGAAATCGAAGTATTCTTCGTCCGTTGCGCCATACCAGGCATAGACGGTCAAGCCATCTTCGACGAGGGCTGCAGCGACGTCGTCCTGCGTGGACAAGGGGTTGCTGCCGGTGACGATGACGTTGGCGCCGGCGCGATGAAGGACTTCTGCCAAATAGGCCGTCTTGGCTTCGAGATGGACGCTGACGCAAATCGTTTTGCCTTTAAAGGTCTGGTCGGCTTTCAGTTTGTCACCAATGGCATTGAGGGCCGGCATGTGACGATCGACCCAGCTGATTTTTTCATGACCGCTTTTAGCTAACTTGATATCGCGAATAATAGATTCCATACGAGTAAGACCTCTTTCTGTAATGAATTAGTGTTGGAAAAACGCCGGTACGGATATGGCATCCGGCCGGTGGATGATGCCCTGTTCCGTCACGATGGCGCGGATATTTTCATGAGGCGTCACATCGAAGGCGGGATTGAAGACGGGCGTTTCGGGGAGGGCTGCCGCCGCACCCTGGAAAGAACGGACTTCATCGTGATTCCGTTCTTCAATAGGGATCTGGCTGCCGTCGGCAATGGACAAATCGAAAGTCGAAGCCGGCGCGGCGATGTACAGGGGAATATCCAGTTCCCTTGCCATCAGGGACAGGCCGTAAGTCCCGATCTTATTGGCCGTATCGCCATTGGCGGCGATGCGGTCGGCACCGACGATGATGGCATCGACGCCTTTCGTCTTGAGCGTCCAGGCCGCCATGTTGTCGGTAATGAGCGTCACCGGGATATGGTCAGCCATGAGCTCGAAAGCCGTCAGGCGGGCGCCCTGCAGGAGGGGCCGCGTTTCATCGGCGTAGACCATGGACACCTGGCCCCGGCGATGGAGCTCGCGGATGACACCCAGCGCCGTGCCGACACCAGCCGTAGCCAGGGCACCGGCATTGCAGTGCGTGAGCAGCGTCAAAGGACGGCTGATTTTTTCCAGCTCGTCGGCCCCGAACCGGGCCATAGCCGTATTGATGGCAATATCGGCTTTATGGATGGCCACGGCCTTTTCTTCCAGGGCTGCCGTCGTGGCTTCAGCGCCGTCGGCTTCATGCTGGCGGGCACAAGCCATCATCTGGGTCAGGGCCCAGTGCAGGTTGACCGCCGTCGGCCGGGCCGCATCGAGGTCCCGGCAGATAGTTTCCAGGTCCGTCAAAAAGGGCGTATCTCCCCCTTTCTGGCACAGGGTACGCGCCGCCAGGACGACGGCATAGGCCGCAGCGACGCCGATAGCCGGCGCCCCGCGGACAGCCAGGACGGAAATGGCCTGGCGCACGTCCTGCCAGGAATGGCAGGGCAGATAGATTTCTTCAAAGGGCAGCTTCGTCTGGTCCAGGAGGAACAGCGTGCCCGCTTGCCAGCGCAGTGTATCCATTATACCGTAAACCCTCCATAAGCCTGCAGGGTGTGGCGGCAGGCGCAGTCCTCATTATCATATAATTCGATGCTCTTCAGGATGAGCTGCTGCAGGCGCTGGGAATTCTCGGCCATAGCTTCGACGACCTCTTCATGGGTCAGGGGCGTCGGCGAAATGCCGGCGGCAAAATTGGTGACCATGGAAATCGTGGCATAGCAGATTTCCGCTTCTCTGGCCAGGCAGACTTCGGGGACGTTGGTCATGCCGACCAAATCGCCGCCGAGCTTTTCATACATCCTGATTTCAGCCGGCGTCTCGAAGCGGGGCCCTTCCGTGCAGACATAGGTTCCCTTATCATGGAGCGTATAACCGCCAAGGGCCTGAGCCGCAGCCACTACGGTCCGGCGCAGGGTCGGGCAGTACGGTTCGGTCATGTCCACGTGGACGACGCCGTTTTCGCCACCGTCGAAGAACGACGTATGACGGCATTTGGTGAAATCCAGGAACTGGTCGGGCAGGACGAAATCGCCCGGCTTGTCATCGCGGTTCAGCGAGCCGACAGCCGTCGTCGACAAGATGGCCGTGACGCCCAGGCGCTTCAAGCCCAGGATATTGGCCCGGTAATTGATGAGGTGCGGCGGAATGGAATGATTCCGGCCGTGGCGGGGCAAAAAGACGAGTTCCTTATCCTTATACGTCCCCTGCCAATAATGAATGGTCCCGTAAAAGGTATCCATATAGTCTTCATGGACATTGGACAAAATCTTCGGGTCGCAGACACCGGTACCGCCGATGATGGCAATGAGTCCCATCGTAAAACCTCCTTCGGAGAATCAATTCTTCTTATGGCGCTGGGCAGCCGCTTCATACAGCGCTGCCAGTTCATCGTGAGACAATACGTATTTGGCCCCGCAATACTGACAGGTCATTTCCACCTGCGGGTCCTTCAAGAGGGCTTCCTTATCTTCCTGGCGCAGGGACAACAGAGCATTTTCAAAGCGCTGGCGCGAGCACGTGCAGCGCCAGTACAGATTCTGCCGGTAGAGTTCCTTGAAATGCATACCGCTGAGGATGATGTCAATGAGGCCTTCACCATTGGGATGGTCCTGCAAATACGTCGTCAAAGCACCGACCTGGGTGATATTGGCTTCGACACGGGCCAGGTCTTCATCCTTCGCGCCCGGCAGGGCCTGGACGAGGAAACCGCCGGCTGCAGCAATGGTGTAATCCTGGCTGACCAGGACGCCCAGGCTGATCGTCGACGGCACTTGTTCCGATGTGAACAGATAGTAAGCGATGTCTTCGGCAATTTCACCGGACACCAAATCGGCCTGGCTCGTATAAGTCGTCTTTTCCGGCGTGAAACGCGTCACCGTCAACTGGCCGTGCTGGCCGACACCGGCTGCCACATCGAGCTTGCCATTGACCTTCAGCGGCAGGTCGACCTGCGGATTGTCTACATAGCCGCGGAGCTTATTCGTATCGAAGCAGTCTGCATGGACGGCGCCTAAGGGCCCGTCACCAGCGACCTTCAGGGAAACGCCTTCGTGGTTCTTGTAATCGCCAGCCAACAGGGCTGCGCCGGTCATCGTCCGGCCCAGAGCCGCACTAGCCACAGGCGACAAATTATGGCGCTGCCGTGCCTTCTCGACGATACCCGTCGTCAAGGCAATAGATACCCGGATGAGCTCATCCGATGTATAATGAATGATCTGGTTGCGTGTAATCATGTATGTTCTATCCTTTCTTTACAAATCCAGTCTCTATTATACAACATCGGTGCAGACCTAGCCAGTGCCTTTTGCATGTGTTGGGGAGTCTATCGGCCCCGCCGGTCGCAGGCCGCCTAGAGTGACCCTCGTCTCGTGAAAAAATAGTGGCTCGTGGTTCGTGGCTCGTGGCTCGTAAAAGCCTGCCATTATACTCGAATCAGCTGTGGTCGAATCTCTCTGGCGGGCTTCCTACAGGAAGCCCCTACAATACGGCCACCCAGGCCGTTTTTTTTGCGAACTGCGACCGGCGAACTGCGTTCATTTCATGAATCTGTCGCGGCGGAACGCCGCATCTGAATCCAAAAAAGACCACACATGATAGCCGCTGATGTGACCCCAAAAAGTTAGACCTTGGTAACGAGACAGTTTTTACTGTCTCGT
>OGYT01000361.1_pt1 | contig 36001 bp, 50 predicted proteins | sample 1576631 | NCBI WGS metagenome assembly OGYT01 (sample SAMEA3541588, study PRJEB24748) | human gut metagenome | biome: human gut; feature: human-associated habitat; material: faeces | place: China | collected 2012
CATAAGTAATAGTGTATTCTTTTCCTTTTGCAGTCTTAACATGTTCAGTAAGATACCCTTCCTTATATAGATTTTCTACTGTTGGAGGTGTGTCGACATTCTTATCAATCATAAAAGGTTATATCGTTTGATTTTATTTCAAATTTCAAAATACGTTGTAATAATCAAAGTTTTTCATTGTGGCCAATCTAAAGAAATTACAGAAAATATTATATTTCAAAATGAGTTTTTGACGATTTTTTGACGGCAAATAAAAAAAGAGGGGCACCATAGCGGTACCCCTTTTACTATTAATCTAATTCAACAAGGCGTTTTAATTCGCCGTTTACAAACCACATTTCACAACGCACGTTGTTATGGTCTGTGAGTGTTGCGGTATATAAGCCGTCTTGTTTTGGCGTAATATCTTCCGCAAATTCATGTTTCTTGCCTTCAAATTCAAATGTTTTCATATCATATACCCTTTCATTAAATGAATTACAATATACCATAAACCGTACGGCGCGGAGATAATCGGATCACCTACCATTTCGCAAACGTATATAAAGCGCTGGCCCCTTTGAAATGCTTACCTTCAAAATGCGCTAAACTTTGAAAGTCGCCAGCTTGATACCCTACCGTTTCGTAGATTTTACCAGTTTCTAATACAGTAACGCCGCCCATTATGCGATGTGCTTTATTAAGGTTGATTTTATATACATCAACCTTTTGTTCATCTGTATTTTCTACAACTGCGGTTCTATCGCTTTTTTCGATGGCTTCCGGCGGAATATTAGGCGATTTATCTTTGATAGCATTTTTCGTAACTACTGCCGCATCATGTAGCGTTGGCGCTTGCGTATAATATGTTACTACCGGCTGCGCCGTTTCCTTATACGCAATAACTTCCTTCGCTACTTTAGGGGATACGTTTAACGCTTCCCCTAATTTAACCGGATTCTTAGCCGTAGTCTGATTGATAATAACCGGTTCTTGTAGTTTCTTAGTATGCATCACGTTATAAGCAAATAAGCCGGCCACTACCACCAATAGCATAAGTAATGCCACGGTGATAACTGGTGCATATCGCCTTAATAGTTGAATGATAGTATCCATAAATACCCCCCCTAAATAGGCCAGTTCAATACCAAATCAGCATCAAATTCTTTGCCTTCAATGTTTTCGGTAAATGTATATTGCCATAGATTAGCACCGTCATAATCACATTGGCTATTTAATTGTGCGCACCAGATAGCGCAACCGCCTAACTGGCTAACATCTAATACATTCACTAGCCAATCATAACTAGCGTATAGACCTGTATTAACGTACCCAGCTTGCCATAACTTATTGATAAACACGCTACAGATATTCGTTAATTGTTGGCCCGTTGGCATGCCACGATCTGCCTTGTAATCGTCCGCGTCTTCCATATCAAACCAGATACCCATAGGCAACTTATCCACAGTCAATCCGGCATCATTGAGCGTGTTTATTACGAATTCCGCTTCACTCGCTGCGTGTTCTTCATTCATGGCATAGGAATAGTGGTATACACCAATAGCTAAACCGGCATTAATAGCACCGTTGATATTGTTATAGAATTCACTATCTAAATTACCTCTGCCATAACCGATGCGGATAATAGCAAAATCAAAGCCATTAGCTTTGACTGCGCCCCAATCTACTACGCCGTTATTTTCGCTTACATCAATGCCCCTCATATTTCACCTCATAATTTAACCTTATTTTCAATTTTGGTTCTAATCAAATCTAAAAACTTTCCCATAGATACGTTGCCGCCGTCTCTTAGATTTTCAAGAATAGATAAGAATTCGGACGAACCCAAATATAGCCATACCAACGATACCGCGAATTGTTTTTGACCGCTCATCTCATCAAATAAAATAGCGGCTATTGTAGCCGCTACATATGTCATAACCTTACCAATGAACCCTTTACGCATATATTTAGATGCTATGAGTTGTTTTTCAAATGCTACCGGTATTGCTCGGTATTTTTCCCAAGTAGCTATTTTCTCCGGTTCATACCCGAATTCATCAATCAACATCTTATAAGCGATTGCCGCCCATTTTGTGAAAAGGTCGATGAATACCAATAAAATAAACACGCCCAATATTTGAACGTGTTTTAAACCAATCACCCATATAGCCAACGCAGCAACGCTGCTTAATATTGTTTTTAAGATAAAGCTAGTTGTAAGAGAATTCCAACTATCGATTAAGAAATCTAACACTATTTGCATTATTACTCCTTTATAATCCCTAAGCCATATACCCCTCTTGCTACATTGGCTTTTTGAATATTTAGTTTGTCTAACTTTTCCCTCTTTGCATCGCTAGACATGGTTTCACTATCAATAATTTTCTTCGATGCTTTATTAATAGCCTTAAATGAATTTTGTGCATTTTTCAGCTTATTGTATAACTTAGGGTCATAGCCTTCCGGTCTCTGCCCTGTGAGTTTTAGTTCGTTATGTAGTTTTTCTTGTTCCTTAAAATCATCATATACACGTTGCACGCTATCGCTACTTTGATATGGTTTAGCAAAGAAACGGCGTATTTCCGGTAACTCCGTTACACCTTTAGTAGGGCGTTTTTCATTCGCACCACCAATAGCATCCGTTATGTCTAATCCTAATCGAGCAAGGTTTCCACCATAACCCATGATAGTATTATCTACCTTATATGGTGATACGTTGAATGTGTCGCCAATTTTTCGAGCCACCATAGATGTATTAGATCCGTACTGTAGTTTATCCGGTAGTTTTTCTTGCGATTGAGGTACAATGTTTCTTTGTCTAAAATCAGAAAAGTTAAATGCCCATTCGTAAATAGGAACAAAGAAAGTAGGGGATAAATCAGGGATTAAAGTCTCTTTTACTCTATCGCCAAATCCTTTAAACCCTACACTATTACGTCCATTTTCTTTGTCGTCAAAATATTGCAACATACGTTCAAATGTAGTGCCGTATAACAACCCTAATTCAAACGGCTTAGGTATTTTTACAAATTTATCCCCAGCCGGAATATGGAAGAATGTATCCTTTTCCCATTGTGGCAACTCTTGATATGCTGAATTATCTTTGTTTAAATACCATAATGCTATTGTAGGTAACGTGATAAACAAAGTAGATTTAATCGTCATCCCTTTCGGATCATCACGCCATGCACGTACTAATTTGTCGCCGCCTTGGATAGTCGCATTAAAAAATGCGTCAATCTTATTCCACGATTTAGTATGCGTACCGGTACGGCTGAAATCAATCGTAATATCACGGCTTGCAATAGATGCTTCACCTAGTGATTTAGGTTTTAAATTGGTTTTTGTTAAACGGCTGTATAACCCTGTATACCCTTTTCTTGCATTGCTAAATTCGCCTAAACGGGTAGCCACTTCCGTTGCTTCCGATATAGCGCGCAACACTTCCATAGGATTTCTTGCAACTTTTGACAATGTGGACTTACGAGAAAATAATTCTCTTAAATGTCCACTCAAATAGTCTCTATCAAGGCTCACCATAGCAGCATGAGCGCCACCACTTTTGATGTAATCCCAATATAACTGGTCTTTCTTTAAGAAATGTGCTAGACCTCTAAATGTATCAACCACAGGCAAAAAACCATGTTTAGAGAATACGCCAGCTGAAATAGTATCACGCAAGGCGTTTGTGATAGCAAAGCCAGCGGTAACAGTTGAACCAGCACGTAACCAACTAGCCGGATACTGCAATATTTTTGTTATAAAATTGCTTGTATCCTTGTTCATCATTTTCATTGCTTGCGCTAATTCCGGAGTTGTTTCATATACAACTTTTTTCCCTTTAACCCAAACAGAAAATGTATTGTCTGTAGATTTTGCCGGTCTATCTCCCCTAACTTCTTCAACAATAGTTCCTATCCCCGGTTTCTTCGCTAATTTGGCAAATGTAACGCCCACGTGGTTTCGTTCGATTGCATTGTAGAATTGGTATGTATTTTTTACGATACTTTCTAATGGATCAATAATATCACGTGTACTGCCTTTAAACCGCTTAATAGGGTTAGCTACATTAACGAACCCTTTTGAACTAGAAAAGAACCCGTCCATACTCTCTGCCGAGAAATCACGGAAGAACGGAACGTAGTTAGGATATTTATTCCGCAATAAATGATACGTTTCCGGTTTTAATATTCCGTTATTCACAAGTTCTGCAAGCATATAATCTTGAAAACGGTGAATGTCTTTAGCAGCACTTTTGAATGTAGGATTTTTTTCATACTGCTTAACAGTCGCTAAATCCTCTTTTAGTGTAAATGTAGGCATTTGGCCGTTACGGTGTAGGTCTAAATCATGCAACGCTACAAGGTAGGCGCTAAAGTCTTTATGTTCTTTTTGAGGTATATCCTTAATAATATCCTCAAACGAACGAACGCCCTTTTCTGGTCTCCCACGCTTTATAAATTCTTCCGCTTTGCCTACCCAGCCACGAGACAACCACGCTTGCATAAACGGATTATCTTTAAATGCTATTTTTTCACCTGTGATATGTTCCACTTCCTCAACCATTTCACGCAATGGGTTGAGTTCATCAATAGCTTTTGTATAGACATCACTCGCTACACGTTTAATGGTATCTTTAATATTTCCATCTTTAGCATCCGTAATGATACGTTCAGCTTTAGAGGTTCGTTCAAAGGAAATAGAACCTTTGATACGGTCTGCGCTAGATTGGTTAAACCATTTATGAGTAACATCAGATAATTTATCAACAGCTGCATTGAGTTCCTTATCATTTTTTACGGTTTCTTTGAAATAATTATAGAAAGTAGGAAATAACTTTTTAGCTCTCGCTCTATCTCCAATGTAATCATTGAAAAATTCGGCAAATCCCTCTTGTCGTACACCTTGTCTATTCAAATGATTGTACGCATTACCGAACCGTTGTCGCACCTGTCCTAATAAATCTTTATCGATAGCGGCTTGTAATCCTATTGAACTATGTTCATCGCTAAACCCATATAAATTATCAATGTGATGCCCTAATTCATGGGATAGTGTGCGAATATCACCCCAATTTCCAGAACGGATAACCTGAGTTTTTGTATTATACCAACCCATAGCACTTTTTTTGCCTAATCGTCCGGATTTCACTCTTTGGTCGAATAAATTATTAATAGTATCAATAATTTCTTTTCGTGATACATTGCGCCCAAGTTCTTTTACTTCACCGGCCCCTCTTCCCTCAGCTTGTTCTAATGGGTTCATGCTGTATTGTAAATCACTATCTACAACATTAGATTTTTTAACGCCTTTACTTTCTAAATAACGATTTGCCATTGCTTCGTTACCGTCAAAGGCTTTTACAACTGCATTGTGTACTTGCTCATGTGTTGCATTGTCTAAAAGCCGGCTTGGTTGTTGTGCGTATTTGCTCACGCCACCTTCTGCCGGTTCTGCTTTTAACGCTTTTAGTTCTTGCGTATCTGCAATTAGTTCGGCAGCGCGATCCGTACGAACACGTTCCATATATTCATGGTTCAATGTTTCAACTGGTACGTCTAATGCTTCTGATAATTTAACTTTCACCGCATCAAGTTCAGTTTTCGGAATATCTGGTTTTGTTGCCCGGTTCAAGTCTTTTAGAATTTCCGTATTAGAATGTACTTTGTTTTCTAATTCCGTAAGTCTCGTTTCAGATGCATCATTTTTCACAACGTCTTTTAATTCATTTACGATTGCTTCGCGTGCTTTCAATGGCAATTCATCAATAGCATTTTTCAAACTTACGTTTGGCGCATCTTCTTCGTATCTAAACTTACTATTTACATCATTTTCAACCGCTTTTTCTTGAACTCGAGATTTATCACCCTCTACAAATTCAGCATTCATGCGATTTTCTGTGTGGAAATCGTTTATTTCGCCTGTACGGGCCTTTTCGCCTTCGCCTTGATAGTTTATACCTAAATCATCTTTTTTAACTGATTTATTTTCGGTATTTTCAACAAAACTATTCAAATCTGTGTGCGGTTCTTCACCTTTTACGGTTTCACGTTCTACAAATTCATCTTTGAATGGTTCTTCATGTGATGTTCTGTTGGGATCTAGGCTACTATCTTTAAATGATGTATCACGTGGCCCATTTTCATATCTCCCATAATTGCCTTTAAATGTATCTTCCGCAATTTCCGCGCGAACATTATCACGTGCAACTGCTGGGTCTGGTCTTTCATAGTATTCACGAATGATTTTTGCCATTTCTGCCGGTGTAGCATCTGGTCTAGCACGCATTTCTTTTAATGCGGCACTTTCCGTATTGTGCAATTCCCATACGCTGAAATCAACTTGCGTTCTCCAATCCCACGGATCCAAGCCACGATTTTCAGCAAATTTTAATAAACCGTTTTCTCCGTTTAATCTATCTCCAGTAAATTGAACCAAACCACGAGAACCGTAACCGTCGCCGCTTGTAACTGTTGTACTAAAACTGCTTTCGGCGCCAATATTACCGGTCATGCCAGCTGCTTCAACATCACTTAATCCATTTTGACGGTATCGGTTGTATATATCCGCTTGGATATTGCCTGTTTCACCTTCAAAGGCTTGGCCGTTCAATGCATCTTCGGAATACGCACGCGGTTCAACTGCTGATTCTTCCGGTACTGGTATATCTTCAAATGCGTTATACATAACCACTTCTTGCATATGCGGTTCTTCTTTATTAAAGCGTTCCCCAATATCTTCAAATGCATTAGATGCCTTTTCTTTGATATGTTCACCAACACGCCCCACACGTTTACCGATTGCACCAGATACTCTTTTAGGTGTTGCCACGTGTATCATGGCGGCCGGTGCAATTACATCGTCCCATGCATTAGTAGGGTTCATGGCTATATTTTTTGCGAACTCTCCCGGATCATCAACTAAACGCCCAACCGGTTCCGCAATCGGATCTACTAAAACATTTTTTGCCGTAGCTACATATTTATTCCCTAAAACTCCTTCTGGTGCCGTTCCTTCGTTTTCGGCTGTTGCGTTGGCGTTATATATTTCCGCCGTATTACTTGCAATCGTAGGCGCAGCAAGGACGCCCGCAGCTATTCGCACCTGTGGTGGAACATACGGAGTAATTGCTAGATATCCAGCCGGCTTGCCAACTGCGGCATTGTATGCTTCTGCTCTTGCTTTGTTTAGGCCCGGTGTTGCATGTTCTTCTATAAAGTCGCCGTTATCGTCAAACGCTGAAAAATTATCTCCATTTGCTTCAATGGCATTAGCAGCACTTTTTGAATACTCCCTACCTAGATTATTTGTTTTATTTAATGCATCATCTTTCCAATTTCCCAATGTATTCCCTACATTGTCATTGATTTCTTTGCCTGTTTTGTCAATCCATTCAATATTATTCTTAACGCCATTAGCAACGTATTCGGCATTATTTTTAACGCTATCCCAAAACGTAGGCTTGGGCGCGTTGCCTACGTCATAACCGTATTCGGTTGTAATATCTTCAAAAGCGTTGTTCCCAGCCGCCTTACCGTATTGGTTCGTAATATCATCAAACGCACCCATAGTCTACCCCTTTTATTAATAAGATTTTAACCACGATTTATAATTGCCGTATCCGGCCGCATCAAGTTCCGCCGCTATTTGGTCGTCGCTCCAGCCTTGCGCTGAAAGTTCATTCATTCGCTTGGAAACTGCTGCTTGTTCTTCACTGGAATAAGTCGGCTGCCGTTTAACTGTAGGCGTACCAGCACCAGCACCGCCAGCAGTAGGCGCACCGCTTAATGCGCTTTGTAACTGCCCATAATAAGGGCTTTCGTTTTCTGCCTTATCTGGGTTAGCTTTAACCCATGCGGTATGCTGCGCGGATAAAGTTCTTAATACTTGCGCATTATATCCGCTAGTACCGGACTGTGTAGCCGTCGCCGGTTTAACATGCGTACCTACATATTTCATGCTGCCGTCTGATCCAACAATATACGTTTTACCGTCTGGCATAACCTTGATATTCTTCGCCCCGAAATTACCAATATTTTTCATTTGGCCGTCTGGTGTCATAACAATAACTTGACCGTTCGCAAATTGTTTTGTTTCAACCTTGCCATAACCGCCCATATCTTGAATAGTACCGTCGCCCATGTTGTAACGTACAATATGGCCGTTTTGCGCACTACTAAATTCGTAATCTGGTTTATCAAGCGCCGCAATAGAATTCAAGTTATTCATATCAATAGTACCAGCTCCAACTTTACCGGCTAGATAATTATATCTTGCAACAGCCGGCGCCAACCCTTTAACACGTTTCGTGTTATAGGTATCTACAACCGGGTTCCCGTCCTTGTCTTTAACGAATACAAGGTTGTTCATGATTTGCTGGCGCATTGGTTCAAGCACTTTTTCTTGATATTCGTTGACTTGTTGCATATACATATTATTCACGTCGGTTTGATATTGTTCGTTGGCTAAACCTTGCGCTGTCTTGAAATCAAAACCAGCTTTGACAAGGGCGAGTGTATTCGCCCCTAGTCGTTTGCGTGCTTCACTGGTTATAGTTGCTTTATCTGGAATGGAATATTGGCCCGGCGCTTTATCCTCATTGGTACTACCATTTTCTACCAATTTGGGCGCCCCACGAAAAGGGTTATTTGCCCTTTGTTGCATCATTTCTTGATACGTTTGCGGTACACCATTACCAATACCGGTATTATTTAGGTTTTCAAAGTTCCATAACCCTGTATTTTGTTGTGGTGGTTGAACTGGTGCGGCTGGTGCATCTGTGTTAGCTTGCATCGGTTGTGCTGGTGGGGTTTGCCCACCCCACAAACCTTGATTATTTGCCACCGCTTGCGCACCAAAGGAATTATTACGCATAGCATTATTAATAAATTGTCCAGCGTTAAATTGTCCTTGCGTTGGCATTTGATTCGCCATTTGTTGCGTTGGTGTCGCCTGTTCACCACCGTTTAGCATGTCTTGGTATCCATGCGCCATGCGGTTATTCTGAATTTGACCTAAACGATACCCGCCGTATCGGCCAGCCAATTCACCGATGCTTTCCCACGGGTTATAATCTTGTAAATAAATAACGCTCATTGTGTTATTCCTCTACTTTCTCCGATTTCTTACCTTTGGAAGTTTTCTTTGTTGTTTTTTCGTCTGTTACTTCGTCAGTATCTTCCGGGTTTTTATCTGTTGGATCGTTTGTTTCATCACCGGCCCCTTTATTGTCTTTTTTGCCGGTTATTTCAGATGTTTTCTTTGCATCTGCAATAGCCTTCAATTCTGCTTCGTTAATGCCTTCCGCCATAATGCCGTTAGCATAGAAGAGATTATCGCCAGTACATTGCAATTCGTATACCTGTTCTATGCTGCCGGTTGGTTCACATACTGTAACAGGTTGATAGCCATGAACCGTCATAATTGGTTCACCGATTTCTAGTGCTTCAACCAGTTTCAAACCTTCCGGAGTGAGTACTTTTTCACTACCTGTGGTGGTAACTTGGCAATCAATCGTTTCAAGGCGATGTGTTTCCTTTTCGCCCATATCATGTAATTCAATTACATCATTAACGTTATCTAAAGAAATAACATTATCACCATTTACAAAACTTTCAATAACTTTGCCACCTTCTGGTGTTGAAATTTGCGTACCCGCTACAAAACAAAAACCTTTCATAAGTCCTCCAAAGAAACCGCCAGAGCCTTGCTTAACCATAGTTTGTGCTGGTTGTGCAAGTCCATAGCGTAATGACATATATCTGTTTAATAAATCTTCTTGACCAGCGTTATTCAACTGAGACATAGAGTAGTAATCCTTAGCCGGTTGAATAGCTGCGCTTTGTGTAGTCGCGCCTGTATTAATAGGGTTTTGCGCTAACCCTTCGCGTTGGCCTACTAACCCCGCTGCGGTGCCGGCGTTATTCATTTGGTTCGTATATCCTTGATTTAACAAGTTCGCTTGATTTACGATGCCGTTTTGTTGGTTGTTATAGGTGTTACCCCAAAGGCCCATTTTTGCACCGATGCCACTCAAACTATTGTTAAATGCTTGCGAATTAAGCGCCGCAGCTTGGTTCAAATCATTTGCATATTGTGCCGCAAGTGTATTTGATGCGTTCTTGCTAATATCGTTCAATGCATTATCTGTGATTGAAGAATTAACAATACCGCGACTGGCTAAGCCAGAAACCGCATTACCTACCGTAGCCTGTAAATCATTATTTAACGCTTGTCGTCTGGCTTCGGAATACGCCGCCGGTAATTGGCCGTTTGTGATACTATCCATTGCATTTTGATTTTTCAATAATGCGCCGTTGTATTCATTGGCTAATTGATTTGCACCGTTATTCATAGCATCAACGCTGGCCCCTAACTGATTTGCATAACGTGTGTTATCCGTTAGGTTCTTGGCGCCGGCCGTTGACACTTGATTTTGCAATGCTGCTAGTGCATTTTGGTTGTCTTTGTTAGCCCCCAAATATGCATTGTACATTTGCTGATATTGCGGACTAACTACATTATTTAAGGCTCTATCGCCCATACCTTGCAAGGTATTAGCGCTTTGATTGGTTCTATTAATCCAATCCATTTGGCCTTGTAGTAGTTGCTTTTCTTCGGGGCCGGCCGGTGGTAGGTTAGCACCTATGCTTTGTACCTTCGATTTTTTACCGCCCCCGAATAATTGCAAGTCAAAAGTGAACATGCTTTTCCTTTCTACAAAGTAGCTTCAAGGTGTTTACGCACCGTTTTTAACACTTTGTAATTAAAACCATTATAGGTATAGTCCATATGCGGAACACGTTCCATATTCCACTTTCTAATAAAACCGCGCACACTTCGATGTGTAGCCGTAACAATCAAGTCAAGATCATTCAACTTCATCACTTCAACGATATATTTACCTATCACTTTCATATCACCGTATGTCTGCCAGATAGTAAAATACCGTTCTCCCTCATGTTCGTTGATACTCCAGAATAGGAAGCCAGCATTTGGGAAGAATTTGAAATAGTAATTGTATTTATCCTTGTAGTTGTTATTTTCATCGAAATAAAAACCACTTAGACTGACTTGTTCGCCTGTACGCCGCTCATAATCTTTTATCATATGTTCAAGGCTATCAAGCTGCATTGTTATTCCCCTATTCGTTCAATTATTACTTTATTCCAATTATTACCGGCTACGACGTGGTTATTAAATGAACCACTTATTGAACATTCTAAACGCTTGTTATTAGTAGAACCCGGAAAACTGATTGATACGGTTCTATTCCCGCTATCATTAACATTGATATTCCAGCTTCTTTTATTGCTGCCGTCAAGCGTTATACTATACTGACCTTTAGGGAAAAACAAAGTTGTACTGTATGCGCTTGTATCACTTGCACGGCGTTCCCAATAGTACCGCGTAAATTCTACCGCATCATACTGGATAGAATACGTCCGCCCGTTTACTTCGATTTTTAACGGTGTTGCATCGGTTCCATATCGTGCGTAGTAATCAACGCCGTTATATGTTACTGGTACCGCTTTACCATTTGTTACAGATTTATCTGTGTTAAGTCCGAAACGGTATGTTTGGCCGTTCTTTTCTAGTACTAGATTAGGCATATTATTCTACCCTCAATTTAGCGCCATTCGGGAATGTTAACGAGTTATCTCTTTCAAATGTTGCTAAACGTTGCCATTCCTTCATGCCTTTTGTGTTTGTGTCAAAACGGATAAAAGCTGCATTACTGTTAGCGAAATATAATTGAGTGCCTAATACGCGATCTTCGCTTGTATACCACGGGAACATAACGCCAATACCCCAAAATTTATAGCCCCATATATCGTAGTTGTTACATTCGCCAAATGTTACGCCACTATAATTAGTCTTGTTATTAGCAAGATAATCTAAATCAATATGATTACTAGAAAGTCCTGTTACCTTCAATGTACCCGTCATAGTATCACCGGACTTTTTAACACATGCTTCTGCATTTGTTGCGGTATCGGCAGTTTTTGCATGTTTGGCTTCGTCTGCATTAGTTGCATGCTTAGCTTCATTCACTATATCTGTTTTTTTGTAATAGGTTTCGCCTAATCCATTTATAGTATCAGTGATTGTTTTTAGTGTACGTGTTGGATTGTTTGTAAAGTTTTCATCACCAGCTATCTTTTTAATAGCTTCTGCCATTTGATTAAGAATATCTGTAATTAAGTAGTCTTTACCATCTACCCTACGTTTACCAATTACCGCATCAGTTGCCGTATTTAAGTATGGATCATAATACTTAATTGACTTAACACGTGTTGCATCTGTAACGGCGATTGCTACTACTACACGTAAAATGCTTTTCCAATATGTACCTGTGTACACATTCATTTTTTCGCTTGTGGTGTTGTAGTACATTTTATCTGTTGCCGCTTCCGGTGCGTTTGGTTGGCGTAATGGTTCAAGTGTTGTACTGCCATAACTTAGGCCCCCAGATGCGGAGCGTTCGACATACAGATACGATGTACTATTGGCCGGTAGGCTCCATGCACTTTGCTTACGTGTTACCGTCTGCACATAATCAACCGCGCCATAATCGTTGAACCCGTCAGCGAATGACAAGAGAACCGGTGTTTGACTGCCGTCAATCATCACGCTTAAATTATCGCCAGTCAAAAAGGAGAACTCGCCGTTACTAACCTTGCCGCTTAAAACCCTATTACGTAAACCGCCACCGCCGCCACCAGTACCACCGCTACCGGCTTTTAATTCCATTTCTTTCGCAATATTTAATAATTCATTCCGGTTTTTCTCTATACTTTCCGGTACTGTGTCGCCCTGTGGTGTAATATCCAAAGGGAATTTTTCTTTATATGCCATTATTAAACCTCTTCATATGTATAATCTAATTGGCGTAATGAAATAGCGCCCTTTTGAACGTTTATTTTAAACTGCACATTACGGTTAGCACCGCCACCAATTTTATAAGCCTTCGTGTATTCATTAACATTCATCGGTACTTTGTAATCATGTGTCTTAAAGTTGGCATCATGCGTTTTAATTGCCTTACTTGCAAAATCAATAGGCTTAGGCTTCTTGTTGGAAATACCAATAGTGCCATATCCGGAAATTAGATTATGCGTTACAAAGTTATAATTCATGATTAATATGAATTGTCTTGTTGCAAGCCTATTACCGCTTACTATTGATGTTTGTATCTGTACATTATCATCGGTATCTATGGTTTCATCTAGGATACCGATTTTATTGCCATAGGCTACATATACATCTTTATCAACATTCACCGCATCATTGATGTTATATGTGAATTTACGCGATGTAAAAACGCCGCGCCCGTCCTCATATCTCGGTAAATAATGATAGATAAATACTGTATCACCGTTATATGGTCGTATCCAAAGTTGCTTACGACTAGGTATATGCCACGCTTCACAATCCTTTGTAATGTATTTCAACAGATACGAATTGATGTTCAATCCAGTTTCAAACGGTTGTATTTCTGCATAGGTATTAGTAGGCATAAAAGACATAAATCCTTGATTGCCCAAATAATAGCTGCGATCATCAATACTTATCGTTGCACCGCTACAGTAGCCAGTAGAGGATAGCGGGTATACGGTTAAATTCCGTGCATCTGGCGTACCAATGACTTGATACACGCGCCCGTATTCCTTATATACGATAATTGCACGTGATAAGAAATCAACGGCAATAATGCTGCCTTGGTCTTTATACCCAACATCTACATATTGCGCACTCGATGCATCATTTGAGTTGTGAGTCCATGCGTTATAGTCGCCTACGTCCGACCAATTCAACCGGTGCGAATGAGTAGATGCAACAAGTACACGCCCAGAATGACTTGAAACAATATCACAAACAGGACTTTCTAGTGTTGCCAACTTGCCAGCACCAGAAACAACTTGCAGTTTATCACCGCTAGCGATAAGAATATCACCACCAAATGCATGATATTTAGGCTTTCCCGTGCCGTTTAATACACCTAGTAATTTATTAGCGCTAAAATCAGTTTCATATAGATTACGACCACTAGAAAAGTACCATTTGTTACGGTACACATCATAATACAAGGTTTCTACAGGCAACCCAAAATCATACAATACACGAACGCCCGGAACAGTGCGGAGTGCATTATCAGTTCTATCAAATTCGCATTGTCTAGCCTGTGTTAAGGCTTGCACATCGATATTTTCCGGTGGGTTACTCCAATCAAGGCCCAATCTAAAACCATTTGTCATGGCTATTTGTTTTACGCCCATTATGTTATACCCCGTGCCACCTTAATTTGTTCCGTGATGTAGTCAATGAAGGTCTTATCATAGGCAGCATAATCAGTCATGAGTGATTTTTTCTTCACCATGAAAGATACAAGCTGCACCAAATAACTATAAAAGAATTCAGAAAACGGAATAGTATCGTCCAATTCATCAACGTGATTTTTACGCACGCTATAAAATACTTGATTAACCGTTTCGCCGTCATACGTTTCAAATGTTCCGTTGATGATGCGGATAGGATACCCTGTTTTAGGTACAAACCCCATGAAATCAGAAGGAACCGCCCTTTTATCTGGGATATCCATATTCTTAACTACTTCACGATCTTTAATGCTAACTAAAATAGTAGTTAGCCAGTCAATGGCGGCGTTGATGTACTGGATATATTCTAGTTGTTCGTCAAGAATTTCGTTTGACTCTACATTAACAAGAGTAATCAATTCGCTTACGACCATAGTTCCAATACCCTTCCGCAATTACGCAATCATTACCACCTAAACCATTATTAATTGATTGCAACGCATTAACCATATTTGCTGAAATTCCAGAAATATCAAGGTTCATTACACGATATACGATATAATCAACTAACAATGTCTCTAGTTCCGCTGGCAAGTCGCTTTCATCTTCGAGCATCTTATATCCAGCAGTCTTTATATAATCAACGGTGATTTTTTGCTCATGATCCGCATCAAATACCACCGTTTGCAAATTCAATACTTGATACCCTTGCACGTCCGCATCATCTGCCTTGACATTCAATATGCTAATGCATTGAAACGGTAATACAATTCGCCCGCGCCCCTTACCTTCAAAAGTACCACTTGCAAGGCTTGGGCAATATTGACCTATCAGGGCATTTAATAAGTGATTACCTTCGTTGTAATACTCCAATAAATAATACGGAGTATATTGTTCTTGCGAGGTATCGCCTATTTGCATGAACGCCCTATTTATAATGTATTTTACGTTCATATTCACCCCATATAAGAATAAAGGCGGGTGTTACCCCGCCTATACCTTTGAAATTACGCTTCTACTACGCCACCAGTCATAACATTGATTACGCCGTAATCTTTGTTGTCAAACTTGGATTTTTCGATTGCACCATAGAAAGCAATGCCGTTACCTTCTACGTTGCCGTAGTCGTCCACTTGTTTGATGTGTTTCGCCGGACGAGATACCGCAAAGCATGCCGCTTGTTTACCAAGCAATAAGTTGTGGCATACGTTAGCGTTAGATGCACCTGTTTTGTCGTTCAATACGCGTTCGTATTCGTACAAAATAACGCCGTCATATTCGCCTAATGCACCTGTAAAGATAGGGTTTTTAGAACCGCGAATATTAGCGTTTTGTTGCGCTGCGAGCCACTTCGCATCATCTTTCAAATCACGAGCCGCCCACGTAGATACTAACATGATGTATTTATCCATGCCGTCAACCTTGATTGGGGCAACTTTAGGCCCATGCATTTTCGCTTTACGTTTCGCACGGGAAATGAGCGTAGTAGTCAACTTATCATTTGCCGTGATAGATGCTTGTGTACCAGCAGCGGAAGCATACAATGTTTCACCAGCGGTAGGAGATGCAGAAAGTTTAGCAATCAACTTGTTATCTTGCCAATCAGCTAACCATTGTTTCAATGCACCTTTGATTTCTTTTAACATGTCATATTGTGTTTTTTGGTCGTCCGCTTCAAAGCGAGATACCGCATTACGTACTAATTGAGTTTGTACGGTGAAGTCGTAGATGTTCAACGTTTCTTCGTTACCAGTTAATGTCGCACGGTTACCTTCAACACCAGCACCGCTTAAATTCATCATCAAGCCGAATGTTACTGCATCGCCTTTAACGCCTTCTAAATCTTTGTTTTTATGTACAACGTTAGAACCGTCCATTGCGGTGAACTTATCGAAGAAAGACTCTTTTAGTCCTTCGTGCCACACTTTTTTAGTCCAAATCTTAGGGACTAACGCCGCTGGAATAGTTACTTGATTTCTTTGTTCTGCCATATTTTACCTCTTATAAATCATCAAAATATTTTCGTACATCGTCCGGCAATGCATCAAGATTGCCTGTGTCATACGCTTTTAAAATATCTTCTTCTGTCACCTTGTTAGGTGTAGGAACGCCACCATTGAGCGCGCCAGCCTTAGGCAATGTCGCAGCTACTTCTAGTGGGTTGTTTGGTACTTCGGTACTTGTTGCCAGTTCATTTTGCACTTCTTTAACAAACTTCCTAATTGTTTCAAAATCGGCTTCCGTACCTTCGCCAATATCAACGCGATAAAAGGCATCGTTAATCGGTTGTGCATCACGCATTGTCATTCCGTTTAACTTATCTAAACCGCGCTGATATAATTCTACAAAGTTTGGTAGCGATTTAATTTCATTTACGAAATTTAAGTTTGTTTGTCTTTGTTGATGTACTGCGATTTGCTGATTAGTGATTGCATATTCTGCGTTAGCTTCAAAGCGAATGAATTCGTTGTACTTTTCAGCATCTTCATACATCAAACCTTCTAAATCTTCCGCCGTCATATTGAAACGTTTCAGCGCTTCACGACGTACAAAATCACGAATATTTGATACTTCTTCTTGCGGTAATTCAATAGGCTTTTGTTGTGCTTCAAATTGTCTAGCACGTTCTTCCGCCGCTTTACGTCTTGCCCGTTCCTGTGCAAGTGCCGCTTTTAAGTTCTGATCGTTCGCATGTGTTTCTTCCGTTTCACCTTCATTAGTTTCCGGCGTTTCTGTTTCTACTCCCGCATCATTCGCATCACTTTCAGCCGCATCATTTGTAGAGGGTTCATCTGTTGCAGTTTCCTGTGTACCCGTTTCTTCGGTTGTTTCTTCCAGTTCTACGCCCGCGTTTTCTAAATCTTCCGGAGTGAAACCAGCTTCTTCGATGTTTACTAAATCTTTTTCCATATCAAATACCCCTTATTGCCTTTTAACGTCATTGCCGGACGAATATAAGAATGTGGCAGTTTAACGCCGTTACCGGGCGAATATATACGTGCAAGTAGTTTAACGCCATTGCTTAGGGCGAAATGCAAAAAACGCCCCATATAGGAGCGTTTTATTATTGTGTTGATAGTTTATATTACATACCGCCTAAATCGTTCATAGGCGGTAAATTTGGCGGTGCATTTTGAATGTTTTGTTGTTTACCTTTCAAGGCTAAGCGTTCCGCCATAATTTGTTGCGGTGAAATCTGTACACCTAGCGTTTGCAAGTACATGCTCAACGCTTCCGCCGGCATATCATCTAGGCTACCGCTAACACGCAATTCTGGCATAGCTGGCTTTTCGCTTGCTTCTTGAATACGTTTCTTGACGGTTTCTTTTTCTGGGAAGTCCATAAAATCAAGGATAATATCCATAGGAATATCAACACCGGATTTCTTAGCTTCCAATAATTGATATAGATTAGCACGTCTTGCCGTTGCGCTTGCTTGGCTTGTACTAATCACAATATCAAAATCAAAGCAGCTTAGATCATATAGAACCTGTTTGATTGGGTTGCCTTCTTGGTCTAATTGCGGTTGACCTAGTGCATCAGTTATAACCTGTTCTTGCATTGGTTGATTAAGGCCCGGTGCAATCTGTACAAATTCCTTTTGTCCATCATCGCCCATAATGCGCATTGCTTTATCTTGATTGTAGAATTGAGGGATTAACCCCGGAGCGTTCTTTTCACCCCATAATAACTTAACAATTTGGCGCTCTGCTTCTTTCGCCTGTTCAAATATGCCAGCCGTTTGAACAGTTGTTACAGATTGACGGAGATCAATTGCTTTACCACTCATATTGCCTACGCTACCGCTTAGACTTTCCGGAGTGATACCGCTGATAGAATAGAAATCATTACTTGCTTGTTGTTCAAGGCTTAAATTGATATTGCTATCCATTGCCGGCGTTCCGTCTTGGAATGTTACGCCCGGAGGAAGCATAATATTTGCGCCCGGTTTCGTACTGTTCTTTTCAATATCACGTTTAAGACGTTCATCTATTTGACCAGTCCAGAACTTAACGCCTAAAGATTGTTGATTAACAACATGCATGCGTTGGCTACGGTTTTTATTTAATTCCCTTTGTGCATCTTTAATATCACGCACTACGCCAGCCGGTTCTAGTTCATCATCTGCTAGTTCACCGGTATAGTAACAATATTCACGCACTAACGGGAATTTACCGTGTTTATAAGGACTTTCGCCCTCTTCTAAGAGAACATCATCGGCAAAGGTCGCATATCTGATTTTAGTATCTGGTATGCTAGTAGGCTTTTTGCCAATAGCCATTAATACGGTAAACAAGGGGTTTTCTTCATCAACCAAACCCTCTTTTGTCATAAATACATGTTTCTTGCCATATTCCTTATACCAGTATTGCACTACACGGATTTTGTTGTAGCTATTGTTGTACCAAAGAGCCTCACCGTCTACCATTTCAATAACGCCGGCTTCCTGTTCGGTATCATCATATTTATGTCTAAGCGTATCAATTTCGTTAGTTTTATCTGGATACACTTGCTTTAACTTCGCCGTACCTTCCCAGCTATACCGGCCAACATATTGAGCATCGCTTAAATCGTCTTTCTTACATTCTGGATCTACGAACGCATCGAACGGAGAAACACGTTCAATTTGAATAGTGCCGTCTAACTTCGTGTAATCGAATTCATAACTTACCCAATAATTAGCCAAGCCACAAATAATCTTATCTCTAAAACATTTGCCCTTATTCCTTTGATAATTCGCACGGTCTAAACAGTATTTTGTGATACCTTTAGCCACTCGACTGATGCGGTCATCTTCTTCGCTACGTGGCAAGAAGTCCGGTTCTGTTTCATTCTGCGATGCATAACCGCACAATAGATTAATAACTGGTCTAATTCTATTGATTGTAATCGCTGGCCGTCCAGCTTCACGCATTTTAGTTAAATCAGCATCTTCCCACTGCTTGCCCTGCATAAATGCAAAATCCTCAGCAGCACTTTTGCGCCAATCTGACGTGGCTTCTAATGCTTTTTTAACATTGTTTTTCGCTTCGTATATATCGAATGTTTGTTGTTCTATATTCATTACTCCACCATTTCAGAGCCGTATATCATATCGTACATTTGTTCTATTTGCCATTGCGGCATAGCTTGCGCAAATTCCGCTAATTCCGCATCGGTGTATTTTGCCGGAATAATAACGCCCTTTTCTTCTCGTTCGCCGTATTCTGACTTTAACACCTTATAGGCGTAATCTCGTAACGCCTTTTCACTCATACGCCCCATGCAGTAACTTCCCCTTCTATATCATCATCATATCTATAACCATCATTAAATGGTTTCTCCGGTTTCTTAGGTGTAATAGGTCTACTCATACAAAAATATCTAAACTCATCATATGCATGATCTTCTTGCGTTGTATCCACATCTTCTGGCTTACTTTCGTCATATACTAACTCCGGTAACGTTCTTAAAATATGTTTACACGTAGAGAAGAATTTGATTTTCTTCTCCCTTAGATAGGTATGAACCATCATCTTACCCGGAATGCGTTCAGAATTAGACCTAGTGAAGTTAATTCCATGACGTGCAAATATTTCAGCGATAGACTCACCTTGAATGCTCCACTTCATGCGGTCGTCTTTCTGCCATATCGCTCTATCAGCTATATCATATGCGTATGTTTCACCCTTACTTAATCTAGCCATTTCGGCAGCAACTTCATCGGGCGTTAACTTCAACCCTACATCTGGCTCACCTGTGCAACCATAATATTCACGGTAACAATGCGCAACACCTTCATAATCAATAGCGTACCAATGTATGCTAAACGGTTTACTAAATCCCCAGTCCATAGAACGAACTCGTATCCAGCCTTTCGGAATTTCAAAAGGCTCTTCTACGTGTACATTTCTGTTGAATTCTGTGAACACTTGCCCAATGAATACATCCCAATCACCATACAAGAACGCTTTCTTTTCTTGCTCTGGTAATGCTTCTAAACGTTTAACATAACTCGGATCGTTCGCCATAAGAACATAGTTATCGTAAACTTGCGCCGGTATAAACACCTTTTCAAGTCCAGTAGTTTCATCAATAACAGGATTTTCTCCATAATTAGTGGCTTCTACATATTTACGTTTTACCCAGCCATGCCCACGACCGCCGGGGTTACAACTCCCACGGAAACGAACAGGAAAACCTTTTGCACTACGCAAGCAAGCCGTTAATAACTCCGCCGTTCGTTCTGTATGCTTGGTTAATTCATCAATGCCTAAGTAGTCAAATTCTTGGCCTTGATAGCCTTCAGCATCTTTATCATTCTTCACATAACGGAACAGTACTTGACTGCCATTCTTTAATGTTGCTATGTGTTTCTGGTCTGAATACTTGTATAATTCAGCTGGCACACTTCTGATCCATTCCCTAATCACATTGGCTTCTAAATTTGGGTATGTTTCACGAAATATATAACAATGACTGCCCGGATACGTTAAGGCGTAAATAAACACATCCATAATCAATGATTTCGTTTTACCACCACCACGAGCGCCACCATATACAGCATAAGGTGCTTTTGTGTTGTGGAATATATTTTGTTTTTCATTAGGTTTATAGTCGATTGTTATTTCCATATTTGATAGATTTATACAAAAAATGAGATATATCGCCGTGGATATACCCCATTTAATGATAGATTTATACAATTCTCCGTTATTCTTTATTCATATTACTAAACACAACCTTAATAGGTTCGCCGTCCGCACCGCTGATTTCTTGCTTATCAGTAAACATCTTATAACGCTTACCAAGCAATTCAGCTGCTTTTATCCTATCATTTAACGCTGGATCTAAACCGAACTGGTCGGGAATATCACCACGCATCGTACTAGATAAAAACTGCATCACCTCGTTAGTATCGGCGATGCTACTTTCTTTCATTTCCGCTAGTCGTTCATCAATATATTGTCTGACGTCAACTTTTTTCAACAGTCGATTCCCAGCTGAATACGCCGTTCGTGCGCTATAACCAGCCTTTATCGCTGATTGTGTGGCGTTCGTAGTCTTTAGCCATTCTTCAGCAAAAATTAACTCTTTAGGCTTTAATTTAATATCACTCACTACGTTCACCACCTTTCAACACATTAACTAGATATATTAACAACTCATGTTGCTTTAACGTATCGTATTTAGCCACCTTTTTAAATAGTTGTCCTTCTTTAAACGGGTTATGTTTATACTTCTCTGGGAACGCTTTTGCATATTCCGCTTCACTGTACATACGGCTCACAATAAATACTTTAAATGGCTTATCCCACTTACTCCATGATTGGCGAGTATCAATAACATACCTTAAACCCTTTTTAACTTGTAATGCCGTAATCACCTTTTTAATTTTAGGCATGTAGTTCATTGATATTCACCCCCTATCGTAGTATGTTGCTATCTTTGCTCTTTATTCTTCTATGTGATCGCTGACATATTCCGGCCGCTTGCTTAGATGCGTGTTGGCTAGTGCAATATGTTTGGCATCGTCCGTTATATTCGATTGTTTCAGCCGTACATATGCCGTGCTTATCATTGTTTAAACAATGCTTTCTATCGCAATGAATTTGCGTCATATCGCTATCCTTTCAAATAATCATATTTCACATTTTGTGTAATTTTAAAAACACGGTTGACGTGTCGCGGTAACCGTGTTATACTCTAATCAAGGTAAGGGAAACGAACCCCAATAGTTAATCACAAGGAGAAATAAAAATGTACACATTAAAAGACTTGAACTCAAATCAAACTTGGAACTTCGATAACCAATCACAAGCATCTGAATTTATTTCAACTATGTCATTCGGTTTTGAATGGCAATTACTAGACACTAACAATCAAGTTATTGCAACTCACTTTTACGAATAAGGAGATTAAATAATGCCCACTTCAAACAACAAAATAAAAGAGGCCCGTTTAAAAGCGGGTCTCACTCAAAAGGCTGCTGCTGAATATTTAGAAATGCCACTCCGCACCTTCCAAGATTGGGAATACGGTTCTAACGCCCCTAAATATGTAATCAATATGGCGGTGAAAATGTTAGCTACTATTCAAGCAAAGGAGAAATAACTATGAAAACCATTACAGTAAGCATCAACAATCAACCTTTCATCATCACTCCAGAAGTTTTAGATCAATTACAAGAAACATTTAACATACATGAAGTGCTACAAAATCAATTCTTTCAAGATGCGTGGCGTGAATATCACGGACAAGAACTATCTGAAACTCCAATTTCTACCGTTGAATATTATGCTAACGATTTCGTATGGTGGGTTGTTACAGAAAATAAAAAAATTACTTCAATGTAATAGGTTTGGTTGATTGCGATGGCAATCTTTACCATGAGTACAAATAAACTAACATAAGCCACCAATTAAGGTGGCTTTTTTAATTACTCAAAACCAAACACGCCACAACTTAATGTGATCTAGCATCAAAACAATTTGGGTTAATTTGGTCTAAAACCTTTACATAATAAATGCAGCATGTTCAGTTTTCAATAATTAAATATTGCTTTTATACAAGAAATGGGATATATCGCCGTGGATATACCCCATTTTATTTTGGTTTTATTCAGTTTGTTTGTATGTTCTATACAAACGCTGACAATCTATAAAATCGTACAAGTAGTTATGTTATTAGGAAAGTGCATATTTTAACAAGGATCGTATCTCAAATGGCATGTGTTCGTTGAAGGAATTTAACGCCAGCGTCTGTATACAACACGCAAAGGGAACGGCCCAATGTTCCCCATGTGTTGTATGTTTATCGGGAGAATTAGTCAATGTCTTTAAAAGCTACATATGACACTATAATTATACTATATTATGCTTTTCCGTATGTTTCTGATATAGTCCGATGTATTCCGACTTTTACCGTTTTAGCGGTATGCATGCTTGGGTAATATGTATGATGCAAATAATACCCTACCTTGATAAGTCCAGCCGTCTTTAGTTCGCTAGCTTGCGACTTTTCTAAATCTGTAAAGTATCTGGCGTGTTTAGCGCTTTTGCCGTCAACATATTCACGCATTAATAGTATATTTTCTTTTCCTTTGATGCATGTGTTGATAATATCTGCTGCGGTTTCTCGCTCATCAATCAACGCCCCTATTTCCTTTTGTACTGCATCACGCTTGCTTTCAAGGCGTATAATTTGTTGCTCCAGTCCGCCCGGTGTTCCGCCACCTGTTAGGCGTTCCTTGGAATAATCAACGGCCCCTATAGTTATAATATCGCTTTGCAAATGTTTTAGATCTTCTTTCAATGAATTAATTTTCATTGTAATTAATTTGATAGGTTCTAAATATTCTTTTGCTAATTCCCTGTATTCTTTATCCGTCATATACTCCCCTTTATCTCATGTTCTTAACTGTTTCCCCTAACATGTTTAAATAGTCCTGTAAATTGGTTTTAATGGCATCGTTTACCATTTGGATATTATCAGTTGTTACATAGCTAGCAATTAACATTTTATACATCGCATTTTTTGTAGGAACTAATACCACGATCATGCCACTAATTAAAAACGCCGCAAATAACGCAATTATTTTGCCTTTGTGCGGTTTAAGTTGTTCCCGTGCATAATCATCAATGATATACATAACACCAGTAACAAGCGTTATGAACGCCAATGTAATAAAAACAAGGTTATTTATCACATCTAAATTATGCAGTACCTCAATCAAATACAGATACATCGGATTAATAATAGGCATTATACATTTCCCCTTTCGCCCATTCTTCTTTTTCCTCATTCCACTCAAATTTAACTTCATCTTCTAAATAAAAGTTATCATCTTCATCAAAGCCGTAACTTTTATCATACTCAATAGCCTTGCCGATATAAAACACAGTTTCTTCGCTTTCAAATGCCAACTGGCACAAGAAATCAAATGCATCTTGATAACTTTGAGGGGCGATGTAGAAATCTGAGTGTTCAACGTAACCGCTATAGTTACTCATGCAAACCTCCCATTCTTCGCTATTTCATAATCACTTTTTAATTTAGGGTTATCATCATCTAAACCACGTATATTTTCAATTTCCGCTCTAATTTCAAGTATGTTTAAATACTCTCCCATAGTAGCCTTTTGCCTACGCAACAAATCTATAGGACACGTTGGTTTAAAATCTAAAGTCCCAGCATCATATTTAACAATCATTCTGTGCAGTTTGTTGTAGCGCTCTTTTAATCCCTTATACTCTCCTCTGAATCTAGCTTGCCATTCAGGTTCACTAATACTTAATTCATTTTTATTTTCTTCGTTCATTTTACTCACCTCTTATGATAGGGCGGATATTTCACCGCCCACCTTTCTTTACATAAAATAACTATTTACCAGTACTACCAATACCACCAGAACCGCGTGCCGTTTCGGTTAATTCATCAACTTCTAACAACTTTAATGCGCCAACTGGTACAAGGATACCTTGCAACAATCTATCACCCTTTTGAATTAGATACTCATCATCGCTGGTATTTTTAAATATGCCTTTAATTTCACCGCGATAATCTGCATCAATCACGCCAAACGAATTTGGAACGACTAACGGAGTTTTGCTCATGCTAGATCGTGGCGCCAACATTAACATATATCCTTTTGGAATTTCCATTGCTAGACCTAGCGTTACATATTGCGTTTGATGCGGTTCTATAACAACACTTTCCGGTTGGTAAAAATCCATTCCGGCAGCATCTGCACTGCCCATTTTAGGTAACAATACGCCATTCATAAACCGCTTAACCTTAATTATGTTTTCTTCTTCACGACTAAATACAAACTTCTTTAACTTACAGATAAAACCCATTTAATATCCCCCTATTTTAAAAGTTGTTCTAATACGGCGTTCCGTCTGTCCATAATGCGAATTTCTGCCCGTGGGTTTTCTTTGTCAATGCCAGCTATGCAGCTTTCACCATATGAACATATCCATTTATCATCATCGATCACACCGGCTTTTGTTAAAATATCGCTTGTTGCCTGTAGCAACCCGATTAAATCCGGCCAACTTCTTTTATTTGGTAAATAGTATTTACATTCAACAACGACGATGCCAGATACATGCAGTTTCTTCCCAGCTAACTGCCATATGCAAATATCTTCATAATTCTTATAGGCTTCTGACGGTATTATAATAGGCTTTCCATTTCTGGATATAATACGGCCGCTATTCTTTTTAGTCGCTGGGCGCCCCTTTAAAGTAATATCAATTACACTCATTTAACGCCCTTTCTGCCAATAACACATCATTTTTTGGATAGCACCAATAATAGTTATCTTCACGGCTCCACGACGTCTGCCCATTCGTAAAGCAATGTACAAGTCCATTTTCGTATTTTGCAAAATAAAGTTTTTTTGTTTTAAGTAAAGTTTTTGCAATAACTGGTGTATCAACTGGTACTTTTTCCCATTCCACAATACCCAATAGGCTGGCAATGGAATATTCCTTTTTACCGGTTCCCAGCCCCAGCACCTTGCACGGAATACGCGGCGTATGCTCGCGCACCTTAAAATGTCCGCCATTTTCGATAAAAATTGGGTTTACGAAATACGCATATACGCCAAATACTTTTATATCCCGATACCCCTCATTGTACATTTCTTGCAATAGCCATTTTGCCCCTTGTTCATTCGTCATAATTCAATTCTCCTTTTGTTAATAAGTGCTTAATCTGTTCCCTAACATGATACAAATAGGCTTCCATTGTTCCGTTAAAATTTTGCATGTTCATTTTTGAAATTACTTGCCGTAACCGCCCCGGCTTTCTGCCATTTTTGACATTGTATTCAAGCATAATACAATAAGAGTTCGCTGTTACTTTTGGTTTTAAAATTCTATCCCCAATAACCACGGTTAAAGCACTTGCAAATTGTTCGCATGTATATGTTTGATCATTTGCCTTCACAAGTTTCTTCATTTTCCACACCCTTTATTTTGATATTCAAACGCTATTTCCGTTTTCGGTGCATTAATCATAACGAAAACGCTATGATGTGCTGGCGATTTATTGGTTTACCCACAACAATTTTGCAAAATATACGAAGCGCTCATAATGCGAGAATAATTTTTTACAATAACTGGCATTTCTTCAATAAATTTAGAAAATTGTTCGCTGTTTAAGCTTTGCATGAATTTTGTTTGTTTTTCTTCAAATTCATTTCTTGCCTTACGCGCCTCATTTATTGTTTTATATGAACCATAACACCCTACGTTATCACTACCATTGCATTCTATTAATACTACCGTATACATTTATTGACACCCATTTATACCTTTCCATTCATCTAACGTAAATATCACTTTTTCATCTTTTACCATGCTAACCGCTCTATTTCTCTATATCTGCTCAATTCTATTCAATAAACCAAGCGCCTCGTCACTTTTAGCGCCTTTTATTAATGCTTGTTTCATTATTCACCTTTTACTATGCCCCATATGTTTGTCTCACCGCTCATCGAGTGTGCATCGTATTCAAGCAGCCACTTCAAACAATGCCGCCCGTGCTTAAATTTATCCGGCTTATTTCTAGGCCCCGGACTTGCATAAGTTACCGCTTCAACCCATTCACAATGCGCTTCGTATATGTACCACGGATACATAAGACAATAGGCTTTTATGTATTGTTGTTTACGCTTTCTTTGCACTAATTTCATCTTCTATGACTTCCTCACATTCAATTAAGCACGTAATAGGCGATACCGAAACATTTGCATTTGTAACAACATCGATAAATTTAATTGTTTGTACATTTCCCAAATCTACATTTCGTAACATTGAGTCATACGCTTTCATTTCTTCATTACGAAAGTTGTAACGATTAAATGAATTCGTAAAATATCTTCTAGTTGCCCCATTTATAAACACTGTTATTTGTAACATATTTACTCCTCACCCTTAAAAAACACCAACCAAACCGTCTTACCGCGCCGTTGCCCTAAAATTGGCTCAACCGGCAATAATGGTCGCACTTTTGGTAATGTTATTTGTTCTTCATTCCACTTGAAAATCAACGTTCCATTTTGTTTGAGCACCCGCCAACATTCTGCAAGGCCTTGTTTTATATCCTCTTTCCAGTCCGGCCCCAACCGTCCGTATTTTAAGGCTAAAAATGATTTATCACCAGCACTTACCAAATGCGGCGGATCAAACACAACTAAATAAAACGTTTCATCTTCAAAAGGCATTTTCCGGAAATCTGCAACAATATCCGGTTTTACAATTAACCTTCTACCGTCGCAAAGTGTTGTGTCTTCCGTTCGGTTATCCATGTAAACCGTTTCTTTATGTTCTCTATCAAACCAGAACATTTTAGAACCACAACAAGCATCTAGCACCTTCATAGTGCGCCTTTCTTAATCATTTCCATTAACGCACCGTTTATCAGCGCCAAACAAAACGTTGATACAAATAACCCTAGCACCGTGTTACCTGTAATCCCAAACAAGCCTAATATCCATAGCACCATTGAAACAAGAAACGCTAAACCTAACACTTTTACCAATAATGCAAGTGCTATATACACCAATAACGCAACATTTTTCATTTTTTTATCTCCTTATTTTCAAAAGGATTTATAGTTTCAAACACCACAAAAGAAGTATTATTGTACCCGTGGCGTTTTTCCCACCCGCGGAATACCGCCGTTAATTCTTCTTGTAATTCGTCTACATGTTCTTGTTTTACATCTAGTAGATAATCTTCCGACCATTCCGCTATTTCATAGTCAAGGTCATAATCTACAACATCATTGATAACCCTTTTAGCATCAACCTTTGGAACATAATAATATGGATTTGCGACTCTAACTTTTTGTACTTCCACATCTGGATAAATTTTCGCAAAATCATTAACCGCATCCACCATGCTTTTTTGTGGATATCCTACATAACCACCAAAACAACAGCACCACTCATTCTCGTTTTTTACTAGCATTTTACCCCTCCTATTAGAACGGAACATTTTCATCGTTGCCTTTATCATCTGCAAAACTATCAAAATTGCTTGGTGCGTTATCATCATTCATCAATGATGTTCCTACAAAGCCAGCCACCACTTCTGTTACATATCGTTTTTGACCATCTTGTGTTTCATAAGAACGTGTTTGAATACGCCCCTCTACAAATAAACGGTTTCCCTTTTGGTAGTTGCCTACTGCTTCGCCCAGCTTGCCCCATGCAACGCAATTAACGAACGCCGTTTGTTCTTTTGTCTCATTTGTTGCGCTATCAACATAAGTATTGCTTGCCGCCACCGTAAAAGTTGCCACCGCTCGACCGGATTGTGTATATCTAACTTCCGGATCGCGTGCAAGATTACCTAATAATTGAACACTATTCATAATATAATTACCTTTCTATTTTCTAATTCTATAGGGCAAATTTAAGTAATTTACCCCTTTTGCTATTTCGTCCTTATGATTTATCATTAAGTCTTTTAAAATTCCATACAACGCATTTAATCGATTTTTAACATTTGAAACAATTCATTTCAGCACCCCCAAAATTAGCTCTTTGCTTTCCTTTGAAATATCAGCATTTTCTACCAATTTTTTAAGGTCTACCGGCTCGAACTTTTCTACTTCTACCAAATGCCCATTATCTAGCATCTTAATTTCTGTTTGTGGCGGCATATTTAATTCTGCTCGTTTCCTTGCTTTCATTAACAAGCCATTATGCTTAATGCTTTCCGCAATTTCCATGTTCTTTTGTTCGCGTGCTGCCAGTTGTTCATATGCTTTACAAAACTGGCTCATTGCAGCGCTTTCGTTATAGCTTTGGCAGTTTCTTGGGTCAAAGAAACGCCATATTGTTTTAGCAGCAAGCCTTGTAATACCTTCCAGTTCATCAAGGCCTTTTTCATACCCTACTTGACTAGCTTTCTTGCGCACAATTTCCCATGCATCTTGCGCTATCAATCGTTCTTCCCTTCCGTTTACATAGTCGGAAATTTCCGCCGCTTTCTTGCGAATGGTTGCAACGGCCGGAACGAATTCACATGTATTAATGCATTGCTTGATTGCTTCGGCCAATGTTACCGGGTTTATATCTTCCAGCGCGTATGCATACATTTTGGTTTTCGCTACATCAATATTCGGATATATCAATAATTGGCCCGTAGCCGTCAATGTTTTTGCGTTCGGCTCCCTCATTTGTTCCCCTTTCTACCGCATCAATCAGCGCGTTAAGTTCTGCAACCTTTCGTTCCGTATCCGTCATAGTTGCCATTTCGTTTGAATTGAGATATGTATCAAAATGGCTAGGTGCAAATAAAGTTTTCGGCGTTAAGTATTTTTCTAATTTCGTACCTTTCCACTCACGGCATTTTTTATCAATCACGGTTTTAAAATCATCAACTGTATAGCCTTCTTTTAAGCGTGATCTAATTGCTTGTACATATGGTTTAGTTGTAGGTTTAAATTTTGAACCAGTTTTTAGATTAAGATATTCGATAATCTCAATATGAGATTTATCCACATCGTCATGTGAAACATGACATAGTGTATCTATACTATCCTTACCTATACTATCCTTACCTATACTATCCTTACCTGTGGTAACCATTGGTATACCAGTGGTTGTCATTCGGTTGACAGATTGCATGCAATTAGTTGTAACTTCATATTCGTTTTTATCATTAAGTCGCAACTGTTCGCGTTCATTTAATAGCTGTTCGTTTGGATTGTATCTGTCCTTCCTAATGTAGTTATGTATTTTCCAATGCTTGATAACGATGACGCCAGTATCAAAAGGAATTATAAATTGTTTGGCTATTAACAACTTCATATCATCATCTTTAGCACCTATCACCCTCATGAGTGATTTAGGCGAGTTGATAAATCCGTCATCATCTGCATCTAGCAACATATGAAAATATAGATTTTGTGTTGTGGATGGCATATCAAGGAATTGGTCTGACTTTATAATTGACTTTGCCATCATTCTTCGTTCTGCCATGTAATACCCTTGTTCCTTTCTTTTAATATTTCGCGTATTTTCTTGGCTTCGCTGCCATGTGCTTTTGTATGGCAATCACGGCATAAACAAGCCAAATTGCTAAGGTTAGAAAGTCCGCCGTGTGATCTAAACTCAATATGGTGAACTTCTGTAGCCATTGCACCACATAGAACGCATAGGCCCTCATCACGTTCATACGCCCATTTTCTAGTACGGGCGTATAGTGCGTTATCCTGTCTTTTCCTTTTGTTCATATTCGCCCCATTCCATTACAAGTGAGTTGATATAATCATCATTTTCAATCGGTATGTTTAACTGGTTGCACTCATCAACAAGCGCATCAATTAAACGGCGCATTTCGTCAACTGTGTAAACGCTGCTTCCGTGGTATGCACGAACGATTGAATATCCTTCCGTTTTGGCTGGGCCGGCATTTTCTGCATGCCAGCCTAACCCGTGGCTTTGCCAAATTTCAATAAAACGCTCGATAGCATCGTTTTTAATTGGTAAATATGTAAATGTACCACATTCAATCAAAACTCGCTTGTATACCTCGTTTTTTGAAATATAGGCGTTTTTTGAAAGTTCCTTTGCAATCTTTTCGCACAATACCCACGCATAAGCGTTGGCATTTAGCGAGCGGCGTTTTACCTTTCGTTTGATTTCAACGATATATTCAATGTTAGGGTCTAACTTACTTAACATTTCATCTATAGGGGCCGGAATTAATACGTTCCAGCCTATAGACTTGATTAAGTTAATACCCTTTGTTACCCATTTCATTAAATGCGATCTCCAGCATCTTCATGCAACAATGCTTGTTCGTCATTGTCATATAGGGTAAAGCCTTTGTTTTCTTCTTCACCGTATTTTTTCAACCAATCAAGGGCCGCCACCATTTCAAATGCATCTAATAACGCAAGTTTTGGCTTTTTAAATTCAGCTGCAATATATTTTGTGATTTCTGCCGGCGGTACTTTTTTAGTTTTTTGCAACGCTACAAATTCATCGTATCCTTTAACGTGCGTTTCTTTCGGTTTTGTTGCTTGAACCGGTGCAGCACTACCGCCCATTGTGTAACGCACGGCGCCTTTACTATCAACTATGATTAATTTATTGATGTTTCGATTTTCGTCATATTCAATTTCTTTAACCGTGAATTTTGCGTATGATTTAGGCCGTCCGTCATTGCCTTTCGTCCATTCGTTGCTTTGTAGGTTGATATAGGTAAATGGCGCGGAGTATAATTCCCTACCAATGCCCCAATTAAAGCATGCACGCTTAAAACTATCAGATGCTTGGCCTTTTTCTTTTTCCGTGTTGCTTTCCGTGCCGACATCGGACTTGCCAACCCATTCGCCAGTATGTTCGTTATAAATGGAAACCGTGCAATATAATCTATCGCCAATGATCGTATGTTCACGCTTCCAATTCATCACACCTACTACTTCATCAAGTAGGCGCATATCAACGCGTGCATCTTTATATAGCAGTACCACCGCGCCAACGCTGCCGTTCTTTTCGTTCAGTGATTGTATACGGCAATCTATTTCATTTGCTTTAAGTGTTCTAAATTCCATATTTCACCGCCTATTTGATGTAAAAATTCTGGTTCACTTTAATTTCTGCACCTTCCACCACTTCACCGGCTTTAATAGCTTTCTTAATCGCTGTTTTATCGGCTTTAATTTCAACCTTTGTATAGTCCGCCGGAATTACATCAAGGTTAATAATTTCAACGCTTTCAGATTTTCTATAACCAGCTTTAAAGGTTCCAACTTCTAACTTTTCGATGCCTTTTTGTTTCATCGAATATTCAATGTTGTTTTTCAAGGTTTCAATGGTGCTTTCTTTTGATTTTTTTACCTTATTCAATCTATCGATTTCAGCCTTAATACCTTGTATATCGGCTTCAGCATTAACCATGTATTTTGCCGTATTTTCGATTTTTTCCTCAATGGACAAATCAAGCATTTCTAGCGTGTTTTGAATTGCTTCAATTTCTTCCGGCGTTTCTGCCGCTTCTAGCATTGCGGATAATTCTGCGTAATCTTTGTTTAGTTCATAGATGCTACTCATTTACTGTTTCCCTTTCTAGCATTTCCAACACTTCTCTATAATCGTTAATTGTTTTTTCATTTGCCGAATAAGTATCCGGAAATTCTTCGAACGCAAATTTTACGTACTTATTATTTCTAATCGCACATACGTGATACCTAAAACCGCTACCGAATGAACTCGCCGTAAAAGTGATAGCTATGTAAATATTTTTATCTACCGCTTTTATTGCTTCTTTGATTAAGTCGAACTTATCAAAACATGCAAGCATTTCTTCTTTATTCATATTTCACCTTGCCACCTTAACCGCTCATCGTGTATGATGAGGTTAAGATGCTTTAATAACTCACTTTTCGCATCTGCCCTTTTGTAACTGCAATTACTAAAGGGCCTTTTTTATTTCATCAATGTAGATGCCACCATATAATAGCGCAACGCCTAACAATCCTTGTAATATCGCTTCATATAACGTAATATTGTCAAGTTCTAAACTGCCCGGCGTGCCTATCAGTAATATTGCACCTATAGCTTTAAAAACCGTTGTCATTCTAATTCTCCTGTGATCACTAGCATTTGGCTGGTGATTTTTCTAATTTCACCTCTTAGATACCGATTTTCTGATTGCAAGCGTTCATTTTCTGTTTGCAACTGTTTATATCTGACAATGTTAAACTCCGTTGTCAGCCCCGCTAATTTCTCAACCTCGTTCCGGTTGAATTTCACTCCGGGTATCGGTAACTGGTGTAACTTGCCGTCATTTCTGAGGTTATATACCGCTGTTTCTGATATCGACAGTAACGCAGCAACCTCTTTAACTGTGTAAACTAATTTTTCCATAGAATTCGTCCATACATTTTCCTTTTTATAAAAAATAATCAACTGTTACACCGAAATAATCGGCAATTTTTTTTAGCGTATCTACACTAGGTTTTGAACGACCTTTTTTGTAGTCAGTCATTGCCGCCGTAGAAATGCCCGTAGCTTTACTTAATGCATATGCAGTTATGCCATGCTTTTTTAAAAGCTTTTCAATTTTTCCATACATCTTGCTATATCACCTCGATTCTGATATATTAAAATTAACTAATATTTATTAGCTAATTTTTACGTGATTTATAATCTCGTTTTCATTAGCTATCTCGCAATTTCATAATATTATGTTTTTGCGAGAATGTCCAATTAAATATTTATAAAATTTCTTAAAAGAGATTAAACCATGAGTAACAAAAACATATATAGTAAGATAGAAGCTCTATTGAGTCAACATAATATAAGTGCGTACAGACTTTCTAAAGATACTGGAATTTCAACGGCATCACTTACAGATTGGAAAAAGGGGCGCTCAAATCCTAAAGCAGATAAAATACAAATCATAGCGGATTATTTTAACGTTCCTATCTCGTATTTTTTAGATAGCACTGAGCAAACAAAAGAGGTGCCACCTATTAAAAGTGATACCTTAAATGTTGACTTCAAAAATGTGAAAGTGATGTTCTATGGGGATTACGAACTCACCGAGCAAGAAAAGAAAATGGTTGAAAATGTGATTAAAGGGGTTATTTCATCACGCAAAGACGAAAGGGACAAAATGTAAATAAAGGGAGTATTAGTATGAAACGAATGTATCCAATTGTATTGGATGTTATTAAAGAAAATCGGTCGAATGACCCAGATGTTATAGCTAGGAATTTAAGGATTAGGGTTCACTATAGATCACTACCAAAGCATTTAAAGGGACTATTAATTAAAACACCCTTTTCAAGGGATATTGTTATTAATTCAAAAATAGACATCAATCATAAAAAAGTGGCATTAGCACATGAATTAGGTCATGTTATATTGCATAAAGGCGGATATAACCTATTTGATATCGACTTATTAACCGATAGGGATAAAAGAGAAAAGGAATATCAAGCGAATAAGTTCGCTTTCCTTTTAGTGGCTCATACATGCATGCGGAATTCACCTAAAATGATTGATAGCATTCGCAACGAAAGAGATTTAACTTTTAATGATACAATAGAGTTACTTAAAATATTTGAACGCACAGGATGTTACATTTAGGGGGTATTATTATGTCATTCGCTATTATTCCAGCTTTAATTGCCGCGTTATTATATTGGTTCGGATTTGTCGCTGTGTCGGCGTCGTTAGGGATTGTATCATGTTTCATTGCTGTTATTATGGGTGAAACAAAAATACACTCCTTGATACAAATTATATTGACATTAATTTTTCGATATTCTGTATTTGTCAATTTTACTAATTTTTACGGATTCGGATACGCCTCGATTCTTTCTATCATAGTATTTTTTATTGCATTTACAATATTTTATTTCGTTTATTTCTTAATTTTAAAAAGAGGGCAATAATGCAATACAACGTCAGTGTGAGAAAAAAAGATAAAGGCTATCAAGTCATTGTGTCCTATAAAGACGGCTACAGGTGGCGACAAAAATCAAAACAAGGGTTCCGGACGCAACGTGAAGCCAAGGAATACGGCCACGTCATACTCAAAGAGTTAGACAAAACCGTACTCTTAACCAAAGATACAGAATTGAAAGACTTAACTTTCAAGGAATTTGCGGATATGTTCCTTGAAATAAAAAAAGGCCACGTTACGCACAATACATTAAATATGTACCGTCATGCCGTGGATGCCTACAGTTCTATTAATAATATTAAATTGTCTGACATCAAACCATTACATATTCAAAATGTAGTGAATAAAATGCTCTCTTCACCTACTACCATTAATTCATACTATAAAGTGGTTAGTCGTATATTTTATATAGCAATCAACCCCTACAAGATTATTATTGATAACCCATGCACTGGTGTTAGGTTGCCGCGCGTGGAACGCAAAAATGCGATCCATACTATTTCCGATGAGGATTTAAACAAGTTTGCTAAGTACATGAGAGAAAAATATCCACAAGCCTATTACTTTTTACAAATAGCACGCTATACAGGCATGCGGTTAAGTGAAGTATATGGGTTAACGTGGAATGATATAGACCTAAAAAATCGCAAAATTTCCGTCAATAAGCAACTTCAATATGTCAAAGGTGTAATTACCTTCGAGAAAACTAAAACGGCGAATTCGGTGCGAATTTTGCCAATTCCTCCTATATTAGAAAAGATACTATTGGAATACCAAACACATGAGTTAGATTTTGAGTATGATTTAGTTCTAAACCCATACAAGAAAAATGGTGTTAAATGCCAGATTAATACCTACTTAAAACAATTTGGGGATAACCTGTCGGCACATAATCTTAGACACACCTATGCTACAAAACTATTAGCGAATGGCTTAGATGTGAAAACTGTATCATCACTACTTGGTGATACACCAGCAATGGTGATGAAAACGTATGTGCATTATAACGATGAAATGAAAGCAGCAGCATCAAATGCAGTTGCTAATATTTTTAATTAAAAAATTTGACGATTTTTGACGAATTGGATATTCAGCAATTAAAAGATACAGTAATTAAGCACTTCTTTAAACTTACATTCTTAACAATCATATACAATTGAGTGGCATTTTTAATAATTTGAATATCTGCTGTTTCTTTAGCGTTTCGAGCTTTATCCGCTGCAGATAAGAATTGTGGCATCGCAATAGCCGCTAATATAGCGATAACCGCTACTA
>OGYT01000369.1_pt1 | contig 35657 bp, 35 predicted proteins | sample 1576631 | NCBI WGS metagenome assembly OGYT01 (sample SAMEA3541588, study PRJEB24748) | human gut metagenome | biome: human gut; feature: human-associated habitat; material: faeces | place: China | collected 2012
TTGTAGACGGGATAAAAGTTGAGGATAATGCTGATATCTGGAAAGTGCGGCAGAAAGTCAGCATGGTTTTTCAAAATCCGGACAATCAGATAATCGCGACGATTGTGGAGGATGATATTGCTTTTGGACCGGAAAATATGGGGTTGCCGCGTGAAGAGATACGAGAGCGAGTTGATTTTGCTCTGAAATCTTTGCATATTGAACATTTGCGCGGCTTTGCACCGCATCTTCTGTCTGGTGGGCAGAAACAGCTGACAGCGATTGCCGGAGCTATTGCCATGCGTACAAACTGTCTTGTACTTGACGAGCCGACGGCAATGCTTGACCCGCAGGGACGGATTGCAGTGATGAAAGCGCTTAAAGAGCTGCATGAAAAATACAATATGACGATAATCATGATTACTCATTTTATGGAAGAAGCCATGCAGGCGCAGCGGATTATCGTTATGGATAACGGAAAGGTTATTCAAGACGGCACGCCGAAGCAGATTTTCGAGAATAAGCAGAAACTGCATTCACTGGGGCTGGAAGTACCGCTCAGTGCGGATATTGCTGATGAGTTGAGAAGAAGGGGTATAAAAATTTCTGCTGATGTATTTACAGCAAAGCAATTGGCAGAAGAATTGGGGAAAATTGCATTATGTCAATAGAAATAAGAAATATAACGCATATTTATATGGAAAAAACGCCATACGAAAAATTGGCACTGGATGATGTAAGTCTGATAATCGAAGAAGGTTCTTTTACAGCGATAGCAGGGCATACCGGTTCGGGAAAATCTACGCTTATGCAGCATGTAAACGGACTTCTGTCGCCGGACAAGGGGTCGGTATATATTGACGGTACGGATATAAATAAAAAAGGTAAAGCGGCACTTGAGGCACGCCGCAGCGTAGGATTTGTTTTTCAATATCCGGAACAGCAGTTGTTTGAAGAAACAGTGGCAAAGGATATTGCTTTCGGTCCGAAAAATTTCGGTCTTTCGGAAGATGAAATAGAAAAACGCGTAAAAGAGGCAATGGAATTTGTTGAACTTGATTATGAAGAATATAAGAATAAATCGCCGTTTGAACTGAGCGGCGGGCAGATGCGCCGTGTAGCCATTGCCGGCATTATTGCTTTAAAACCGAAATATCTTGTACTGGATGAACCGACGGCAGGCTTAGACCCGCGTCTTAAAGCGAATTTGCTCAATAAAATAAAAAAACTGCATGATAGGGAAAAAATGACGATTATCATGGTTTCGCATAATATGGACGATATTGCCGAACTGGCTGATAAAGTGGCGGTAATGAACCACGGAAAGTTAATGATGTATGACGAGCCGAACAGGGTTTTTGCAAATCGTCAAATTATACAGGAAGCCGGTCTTTTGGAACCGGAGGTAATGCAGCTCTTGCAGAAAATAAAAGATAGAGGGCTTGATGTCAACGTGAATGTTCTTAATAAAAAAGATGCTTTGAGTGAAATCTTGCAGGCATTGAGAAAGCGGGGGATAAAATGCTGACAGATATAAAAATAGGACAGTATTTTCCGTCAAATTCACTGCTGCATAAATTGGATGCCAGATTTAAAATTGTCAGTCTGCTGTTTTTGGTTGTAGGCATTTTTATTTTTGACAATCAGTTGTCGTATATTATCTGGTGCATAATTGTAGGGGGATTAATAAAATTATCAAAAATTCCTGTAAAGATGTTTTTTAATTCCGTAAAGCCGATAATGTGGATTATTTTATTTACATTCATATTGCATATATTCAGCGGAAAAGGCGAACCGCTTTTGGAAATTTGGAAATTGAGCATAACATGGAACGGTATAGCGAACGGTTCATTTGTCTGTCTTAGATTACTGCTGTTGATGTTCGGCGCGTCGCTTTTGACGTTTACAACATCTCCTCTTGTACTGGCCGATGCTATTGAAGATTTAATGAGTCCGCTGAAAAAAGTGGGCGTGCCGGCGCATGAACTAGCCATGATGATGACGATTGCACTTCGTTTCATTCCGACGCTTTTGGAGGAAACGGATAAAATCATCAAGGCGCAGAAATCGCGCGGTGCCGATTTTGTAACGGGAAATATTTTCGTACGTATGAAATCGGTCATGCCGGTATTAATTCCGTTATTTGTCAGTGCTTTTCGCCGTGCCGACGAGCTGGCGATGGCAATGGAAGCCAGATGCTACCACGGGGGCATCGGCAGAACGCGTTTAAAAGAGTTGAAAATGCAGAAAAGGGATTATACGGCAATGATTGTTTTCATAGCAATTATAATTATTTTAATTGCGATAAAAATATTTCTGCCGGATTTGGTATTATTTTCACTGGAATAAAAAAGCAGGCTTTCGAGCCTGTTTTTATTTTGCTGTGTTTTAAATGAATTTAAAGCAGATTGCTAATGAATAATATTGTTGATAAAATAATTATATTGCCTGCTGTGCTAGTTGTTCACTTTTCTTTGCGGTCAAAGAAAAATTGCCTGACGTAATATAAAAATAATAATTCTTTTTATGTTATATTATGTAGAAAAGCAATTTCTTAAATTTTACTAGCACAATAGATTTATAGTATATTTCAGTATGAAAGGAAGAAATAATGAGACCGGAACATAAGGAAATGATGAAAAAAAGGGCGCGTAATATAAAATTGACGTTGGCGTATGACGGAACAAATTATCACGGTTTTCAGCGGCAGAATAAAGTCGTGGCGGTGCAGAACGTATTGGAGGAGGTACTGCATAAACTGTTCGGCGACAGCATAGAGCTTGCAGCAGCCGGTAGAACGGATGCGGGTGTTCATGCCAAAGGGCAGGTGGTGAATTTCTTCACGGACGGAACGATACCGATTGAACGGGTGGCCTATGCGGCAAACAGACTTCTGCCGGAAGATATAGTGATTACAAAGGCGGAAGAAACAGGCAGAGATTTCAGTGCACTTCACTGCGTACAATCGAAGATTTATCTGTATAAAGTATATCAGTCGCCTGTTGCCGACCCGTTTCTGACGCGTTATTACTGGCACGTGAATAAAAAGCTGAATTTGGAAAATATGCAGGGGGCTTTAAAATATATTGAAGGAGAGCATGATTTTTCTTCATTCCGTTCCGTAGGGGGAAATGATACGAGTCCTGTGCGGGAAATATATGAAGCAAGCTGCAGTCAACAGGGGAATATTTTCACTTTTAAATTCTGGGGCAGCGGTTTTTTGTATCATATGGTCAGAAATATAATGGGTCTTGTCGTAAATATCGGTTTGGGCAGAGTGGATAAGGATGAGATGCCGAAAATCATAGCGGCGAAAAATCGGGCGCTGGCAGGGAAAATGGCACCGGCGAACGGATTGTATCTGTATAAAGTTTATTATTGAGGAAAATGATGAATATAAAATTATATAATATAAAAAATCAGCCGTGTTTTGCAAAAAAAGCGGCACAATGGTTTGCGGAAAAATGGGAAATTCCGATAGAAGAGTATGAACAAAGTATAGCTGAGTGCATAGAAGATAAATCAACAGTTCCACAGTGGTATATTGTTTTAAACAGACAGCAGGATATTATTGCGGGTGCAGGCGTCATAGAAAATGATTTTCACGATAGAAAAGATTTAACACCTAATATATGTGCTTTATATGTGGAAGAAGAATACAGAAAAAAAGGTATTGCCGGATGTATTTTGAATTTTATTCGCAAGGAGTTTAAAAATAAAGGTGTAAAAAAATTGTATCTTGTAACGGAACATACGAATTTTTATGAAAAATACGGCTGGAATTTCTTTACGATGGTAAATGATGATATGGGAGAAAAAATACGAATGTATGTAATTGATTGTTGAGGTATGTTAAATGGTAATTTTAATTACAGGTGCTAGTCATACGGGAAAGACTCTGCTGGCGCAGAAATTATTGGAAAAATATAAATGTCCGTATCTGAGCATTGACCACTTGAAAATGGGATTAATCAGAAGCGGACAGACAGATTTGACGGCTGAAGAAGATGATAAACTCACGGATTATTTATGGCCGATTGTTTGTGAAATAGTGAAGACAGCTATCGAAAACGGACAGAATTTAATTGTGGAAGGGTGTTATATTCCGGAAGATTGGCGGAAAGATTTTACGGAAGTTTATCTGAAAGAGATAAAATATTACTGTTTGATAATGAGCGAAAAATATATAGAAAAAAATTTCATGAAGATAAAAAAATATGCCAATATTATCGAACAGCGTTTAAATGATGATTATTGTACAAAAGAACTGCTGATTGAAGAAAACAGCCATAATTTTGCCATATGCAGAAAATATAACTATGATTATATTCTGCTTGATGATGAATATGATTTGGCGGACAGAATATAAAAAATCCCGCAGAAAATATTTCTGCGGGATTTTTTGCGTGTATATATTAAGTTTATAAATTAATTATTGCCCGAGCAGCCGTGTTTATTTTCGCCGCACTGGTGCTGACCGCAGGAGTGCTGATGAGCGTGATGATTGCAGGTAACGTTGGCAGTATATTCAAGCGTACCGGCAAGATAAGCTTTTACGGCTTCGTCAGCACTGCCCGTTACGCCGCCGAACAGTTTAATGCCAGCCTGAGCCAGAGCGTTCTGCGCACCGCCGCCGATACCGCCGCAGATTAATATATCAACCTGATTACCATTTAAAAGCGTAGCAAGAGCGCCGTGTCCCTGGCCATTGGTATCGATAACCTGCTGATTTACAATTTGATTGTTTTCGATGTCATATATTTTGAATTGGGAGGAATGACCGAAATGCTGAAAAATATTTCCATTAGAGTAAGTTACTGCTATTCTCATAATATTATCTCCTTTTTGCTGTATAAATCGAGTGATTTTTCCCTGATGCTTGCGACAGTTTCGGCGACAGTTTGCAGGAATATCACTGCAAATACGGTAATTGCCGCCGGAAATTGCAAGTTCCTTGCCGTGTACGATGCTGTCGGCTATTTTGTAACGTGCCGTTTCATAGATTTCCGTAACGGTTGTACGGGAAATTTCCATTTGTTGGGCACATTCCAAATGAGTGAGTTTTTCTAAATCAATCAGACGGATTACTTCGTATTCGTCCAATGTCAGAATGATTTTTCCGCCAGAGGAAATTCCTTCAGGAACGAAACTGTCATAGGCCGGTTCAAAACAGATACGGCGGCAACGTGTAGGTCGTGCCATGAAATCACCTCTCTGTAATTAATTTTCGACATATATCGATTATTATTATAACACTAAGTAATGGAAAATACAAGCAGCAGAAGAATATTATTCAAATTAGAAAGAAAGATTGAAATATTGAAGTGTGCTATAATAGAAAATAGATTTAAAACGGTATTATATGAAGAAATCAGGTGAAGCAATGGAGAGTAGGGCGGTTTTAAAGTATGCCGGAGCCTTTATGGCATGGGTTATCGGTTCAGGTTTTGCAACGGGACAGGAAGTATTGCGTTTTTTTGCCAGTTACGGTTACGTGAGTTACGGAATACTGCTTGTCAATCTCGTCGGTTTCTTGGTGGTCGGAAAAACTTTAATGCTGACGGGGTACGAGCATAGACAGCAAAGCGGATTTCAGCATTTCAGATATTATTGCGGAAACAGGCTCGGCAGTATATATGTATGGACGATGCCGATTGTATGGTTCAGTATGATGGCAATACTGTTTTCAGCGGCAGGTGCAACGCTGTTTGAGTATTTCGGGATAAATCATTGTATCGGTGCGGCTATTATGGCGGCTTTGGTACTTTTTTCGTATTTAATCGGATTTGAGCGGTTTGTGCAGATTGTTTCGAAAATAAGTCCCGTAGTTATCATTTTTTGTTTGGCGGTAGGTATGATATCCGTCGCAAGAGATTTTGAATTTATTACGCAGGTATCGGATTCTCTTACGGAATTTCAGGCTTCACCGAACTGGGTGATAAGTGCATTTTCGTATCTTTCTCTGGATTTTCTGACGGGAAGCACGTATTATACTAATCTTGGTATGGCGGCAAAAAGCAGACGGGCAGTAATCTGGGGAGCAGTACTGGGTTCGATTATTTTACTGCTGGTTATCACGATAATGAATACGGCGATACTGTTAAACGGACAGGAAGCGGCGGCCTTATCCGTTCCGACGTTGTTTTTGGCAAAAAAAATAAGTTACATGTTTGCCGGAGCTTTTTCAGTGATACTGCTATTGGGAATGTTTTCATCCTGTGCAGCAACGATGTGGAGTATTTGCAGCAATTTTTTTGCTGTGGGAAGTATGAAGAATAAAATAACGGCGGTAATTATTGTGCTGGCGGCATATATTATCAGTCTGTTTCCGTTCGGCAGTTTGGTAGGGATGATTTTTCCTCTGATTGGTTATTACGGTTTTATTTATATCGGTTGTGTCATTTATAAAGGTTTGAAAAGAAAAGTATTATAAAAAATCCCCCTTTGCAATTTTGCATTGGGGGTTTTTAATATGTAGGCAAGGCAAATTAACGAGTTGGCTTTCTCTCGTCGTTAGTCCCTGATGACGAGAGGTGATAACTATGTACGAATACATGATAAATGCTATCATTGAAACGGCTCTGAACAGTCAGCTTTCCGTGGCTGGCAGCTTTACGGCTGTCGTCATGGTTATCGCTTTAATCGGCAGTAAAAAATAGTTTTTCTTCGATATAAAGCAAAAAAGCCAAACTTAAATGGCTCTACGTTTGGCTTTTTCAAATCACAACAACGATAAGAGAAGGCTAACGCGGTCAAACGTTAATTGCCTTGTCTTTTTGTATCTTTATTATACTACATAGAAAGAGCAAATTCAAATATGATATAATGAAATTAATTTGTAGACAAAAAGAAGGCGATATGAATATGTCAAAACTTAATATTGATCAAAAAAATGTTAGAATACTTTTCAGTGAAAAGAAAACGGATTTTCTTATACCTGATTATCAACGTCCTTATGCTTGGAGCGAAAAGGAATGCCAAACACTGTGGGATGACCTCTTTTCTTTTGCTTTTCCTGATAATGATTGTGATAATTTTGATAGTAGTACAGATGAGTATTTTCTCGGTCCTATCGTAACTTTTAAAAATAATGAAGGAAAAATGGAAATTATTGATGGTCAGCAGCGTCTAACTACATTAATGCTCTTATTACGTGCTTTTTATAACAAATATGGTAATATGAAAGACGATAAGTCACTTAAAACGAGTAAACTTATTGAGCAGTGTATTTGGAAAACAGATGAATTCGGAGATCCAGATAAGTCAGCTCTCAAGATTAATTCGGAGGTTGCTACGGATGAGCAAAAAGATGAATTTTTAAATATTCTCAGGGACGGTATTACTGAAGATAGCTGGAAAAGTAATTATGCTATGAACTATCGGTTTTTTCAAAGTAAAATTGCAACTTTTTTGAATGATTATCCAGATTGGTTTTCTTATTTTCCAATTAGGATTATGAATAATTGTGTTCTTTTACCGATTGAAGCAGAATCACAAGATACAGCTTTGCAAATTTTTTCTACATTAAATGACCGTGGTAAGCCGTTATCTGATGCGGACATTTTCAAAGCGCAATTTTATAAGTATTTTTCATCAAAAGATGAAAAGAGGCAGTTTATTCAAAAGTGGAAAAATCTTGAAGTTTTATGTGAGTCGCTTTTTCATCCTAGCACAGGGACACCAATGGATGAGCTTTTTACACGATATATGTATTATGAACGGGCAAAACAGGGTATAAAATCTTCTACAACAGAAGCATTGCGTAAATTCTATGAACGAAATTCATATATATTACTGAAGAATACGCAGACTTTTGAAAATCTGATTGATTTAGCCAATTTCTGGAATGATGTACAAAATCAAAATAGAAATCGTTTTTCTGAAAGAGTTTTAAGACGATTGTTTGTATTAAACTATGCACCGAATGGTATGTGGAATTATTTTGTATCGGTTTATTATATGGCATATCATGATCAGGAAGGATTTTTAAATGATGAAGAGTTTTATCAATTATTTGGGCTTATGCTATTGTTAATCCAGGTGTAAATGCGCTTAGAACACCAATATTTGCAGAAATGGTGAATATTGTCAATAAACGTCCTGTAAAATTTTCGGAATATCTGTTTCGTTCGAGACAGCTTCAAAATGTCTTAAATAATTATTCATTCAGTAATAATCGTGCAATTACAAAATCTATGTTGACCTGGTGGGCATTACAAGATGAAAAACAAGAACTGCCAACGCTTGAAACTTTATTTCAGATTGAGCATATTTTTGCTCGTAATAGGCAAGAAAAAGAAAAGGTCTTATCAAATTCAAGAAATTTGGAAAGTCTAGGGAATAAGGTTCTTTTGGAAAAGAGGATTAATATTAGGGCATCTGATTATCGTTTTTCTGATAAAATAAAATATTATACAGGTTTTGAAAATAGTCGTAAACAAAAAATTGCAGGAACAAAAATAAAAGAATTGCTTACTCTTTAAGTATCAAATCAAGATTTTACAGAAATAGATATTGTTCAGCGCAATGCAAAAATTGTGTTGAAATTTCAAGAATATCTGGGAAAAAATGGATTACTTCAGGAAAAGTAAAAAATAAGGATTATAGGTATTAATGTTAGCATCATCGGGAAAGTAGGAATATAAATGTTAAAAGATGTAAATTACTATTTATCATTAGGTCTTGATGAAGTAATGGCAAAATACTATGCTTCTGGAAGAAAAAGATAATAGATGTTGAACCGTAGTTTATATTTGCTGCTTGTAGTCACTTAACCTCACTAAATATAAACTATTATACTGTTTTGGAAAATCAATTAGCCTGATATTCCAGCATTAGCGTAATAATGTAAAAAGCCCTGAGAACTGGTACTTCTCGGGGCTTTTGTGTTTAATAATAAACCTGACTTTGCCTACACATAGTATAACATATAAAAATAATTTTGCAATAGAAAATATGTCAAACGTTAATTGCCTTGTCTTTTTGTGTTTTTATTATACTACATAGAAAGAGCAAATTCAAATATGATATAATGAAAAACAAAGTGATAATCGGGAGGAATGAATTATGATTGCCAAATTCTGTCATGAATGTGGTACAAAGCTAACGCAAAAGGAGTTGGAAAACGAAGGAATTATTCCTTTCTGCCCGAAATGTAAGGTGTACCGTTTTCCTGTGTACAATGTGGCGGTAAGCATGATTGTAATAAATAAAAAAACGGATAAAATACTGCTGATAAAACAGTATGGAAAAGATTATTACGTACTTGTTGCCGGATATGTGAACAGAATGGAGCAGTTGGAGCATGCCGTTGCAAGAGAAATAAAGGAAGAGACAGGAATGAATGTTTCGCAGATTAAGTTTAATCGAACCCGGTTTTATGAACCGTCGGATGTGCTGATGTGCAATTTTACCGCATTTGTAGAAGATGACAGCGATTTTTGCGTTAATGAGGAAATTGACGATTACTGCTGGTTTACATATGAGGAAGCGCGAAAAAACATACGGCAGAACAGTCTGGCAGCGTATTTTCTTAATGCTTATCTTGATGAATAAATTGTATTGAAAATAGGGGATTTTTATGATTTATTGGTTGGATGAAGAAGCTTGGGGAGCTGAAGGCAGTTTTAAAAGCAGTTTTTTTCGCAATGATGAAAACAGCAATGAATTAAATATTTATGTGATAAATTCCGAATTAAAGGAGTGCGCTGAAAAATGTGCAGAAGCTTTAAATAGTCTTTCCAGATTGGAGATAAAAGAAATTTGTGAAAAGTTGATAGAAAATGTAAAAAAAGAAACAGCAAATGAGGAGGTTGATTTGCAGGGAGTTAATAATCCTTTCGAAATATTGAATTATTGCTGGTTTATAACAGTATATGTAGATATGGCCAGTGCAGAAGATGAAATAGCTTATGTTGTAGAAGGAGAAGGACAGTGGGGTACACCGGTAGGATTTGTCATCAGAAACGGTAAAGTAATTTATGCCGGCGGTGATTATTTGGATTATATAAAAAATAAATGATAAAGCAGTTATTGATATATATGATATAATAAAAGAAAAATGAAAGAAGTTGTACATATGACAGAAAAAGAGAAAATGCAAAAGGGCATGTGGTATGATGCCAATTATGATAAGGAGCTTTTGGCGGAACGGCTGGAAGCGGAGGATTTATGTTATGAATTCAATCAAACCCGTCCGAAAGAAGTGGAAAAAAGAGAAGCCGTTTTGGCAAAGCTCTTGCCGAATAAAGCAAAGGATGTGAGTATTTTAGCTCCGTTTTATGCCGATTACGGTAAAAACTGCATAATCGGTGAAGGAACTTTCATAAATCACGGCGCATATCTTATGGACTGCGCTCCGATTAAAATCGGTAAACATTGTTTTATCGGTCCGAACTGCGGCATGTATACGGCAACTCATGCTTTTGTGGCGGAGCAGAGGAATATGGGATTGGAAAAAGCAAATCCGATAACTTTGGAAGATAATGTATGGCTGGGCGGAGATGTTACCATTCTGCCGGGCGTAACAATCGGTGAAGGCAGTATTATCGGGGCAAAAAGTCTTGTAAATAAGGATATTCCGCCAAATGTAATTGCAGTGGGCAATCCGTGCAAAATAATCCGCGAAATAACGGAAGAAGACAGAATAGACTTGAAAGAATAAAAAAAGCTGTAATGAAATCTTATCAAATCTTTCATTACAGCTTTTTATTTATCTGATAAAATTCGTCCATTGCGTATTTTTCATAGGCGGGGCAGTAATGCCATTTTCTTTGCCGAGTTTGATACATTTTAAAAGCCATGCCATATTGCGGGCAAGATTGCGCATGGTCTGCAATCCTTCGCCGTCCAGTTTCACCTGTGCCGGTTCAGTGCCGTGAACCATGTTCCAATAAGTTGATGAAACAACAGGCATGCAGGCATCGGTGAAATATTTGTTGAGTACATCAAGTGAGGCGGTCGTACCGGCGCGTCTGGCAGAAACAATAGCTGCTCCCGGTTTATGTTGAAAATATTTTCCGGCAGCGTAAAACATTCTATCTAAAATTGCTAAAAATTGTCCTGTAGGATGAGAATAAAATACGGGCGAACCAAAGATAAAACCGTCAGCCGTTTTGATTTTATCAATCCATTCATTGACTGTATCGTCTTTAAAAATGCAGTAGCCGTTGCCTTTGTTTTGACAGTAATTACAGCCAGCGCAATCATGAACGGATTTTGTGCCCATCTGCAGGATTTCCGTTTCGATATTTTCATTGTTAAGAACAGCAGAAATTTCATTCAGTGCCGTATATGTGCAACCGTTAATTCTTGTACTGCCGTTGAATAAAAGCACTTTCATGCAAAAACCTCCATGTTTTTAATATAATATAAAAATTATTTTCAGTTGAATTATATAATTAGTGAATAAAGATGTAAAATACTTATATTTTATACGCAGCCATACTTTTTAGGTATATTAATAAACAGAAAATATCTGTAGAAGTTTATTTTTCTTCGACACAAAGAAAAATGAACAATCCTATAATGTGATATAATGAGAAAAAAGCGTTTTAGGAGGATTAATTATGTATACAGCTTCAGATAACAGATATAAATCAATGAAATATATTCATTGTGGTAAAAGTGGTCTTTGTCTGCCGCAGGTTTCACTCGGTCTTTGGCATAATTTCGGTGATACTGCTTCGTTTGCCAATATGCGTGAGCTTTGTTTCACGGCTTTTGACAATGGTATCACTCATTTTGATTTGGCTAACAATTACGGACCGGAGCCGGGCAGTGTGGAAAAGAATTTCGGCAGAATTTTGCAAGAGGATTTAATGCCTTATCGTGATGAAATCATCATCAGTACGAAAGCCGGTTATGAAATGTGGGACGGACCGTACGGTAACTGGGGCAGCAGAAAACATATGCTGGCAAGTCTTGACCAGAGCCTGAAGCGTATGGGTCTTGAATATGTTGATATTTTCTACCATCACCGCATGGATAAAAATACGCCGCTGGAAGAAACAATGGGAGCACTCAGTCAGGCAGTTAAAAGCGGCAAGGCGATTTATGTCGGTCTTTCCAATTATGACGGGGAAATGCTGCAGCAGGCGACAGTGATTTTAGAAGATTTGCATTGCCCGTTTATCATCAATCAGAACCGTTATTCCATTTTTGACAGAACTATTGAAAATAATGGTTTAAAAGATACGGCGGACAGACTGCAAAAAGGAATTATAGCTTTCAGTCCTCTGGCTCAGGGAATGTTGACGGACAGATATCTGCACGGTATACCGGAAGACAGCCGCGTAAAGACGGACGGACGTTTTCTGAAAGAGGCGGCACTTACACCAAATCGTTTACAGCAGATTGTCAAGTTGAATAAAATTGCTCAAAAAAGAGGACAGACACTGGCGGAAATGGCACTCAGCTGGGTTCTGAAAGATGGTATTGTAACGAGTGTTTTAATCGGTGCATCAAAGCCGACGCAGATTTTGGACAATATTAAGGCAATCGAAAATACGTCATTTACAGAGGAAGAACTGCAGATGATAGATGAGATATCACTGGAAAAATAGAAGATAAAAAGAAGCCAAACATCGGAGGGAATTTTTGATGTTTGGCTTTTATATTTTTAGTGTGTTAAAGTATAGGATTATTTAATGTTGAGACTGTTAATCCAGTTGTTTACTTCATCCTGCGAAACACCGCCGCCGAGGCGTTTGCCGTCAAGCCACGTGATGTTGCTGTAAATGGATTTTAACTGGTTGACGCTGTTTTCAATGCCGCTGCCGCCGGAAGTGCAGAACGGAATGATTTTTTTACCGGAAAAATCATAGCTTTCCATGAAGGTATTGATAACGCGCGGCGCCTGGTCCCACCAGATTGGGTAGCCGACAAAAACAACATCGTACTGCTGGAAATTGTCTACTGTTCCGCTGATAGCAGGACGGGCGGAGGTATCATGTTGTTCTTTAGTGGCACGTGTAGTATCATCATTATAGCGAAGGTCGTCGGCGGTATACGGCTGTGCCGGCTGGATAGCGTATAAGTCGCCGCCTGTAGCGGAAGCAATCTGTTTAGCGGCATTTTCCGTATTGCCGGTACAGGAAAAATATGCGATTAGAATTTTGGTATGGGATTTATCCGCTGTTGTATCCTGAACGGAAGCTGTCTGCTGCGCCGACTGGGACGAATTATTATCGGCGGAGTTTTCCGAAGCGCAGGCACTTAAACAGAATATCAGCAAAGATGAAAATATTAAAACAATTATTTTAGATAGTTTTTTCAATATGGACATCTCCTTTATTTATATTGGATAGTTTCAGTTTACCATTGAAAAAAAGGCATGACAAATACTTTGTAGTCATAAATAAAGATGTTTGAAAAGCATGGAATTTTAAAGAGGTGTAAAAAATGAAATATATATATAATTACAAGTCGCCGCTGGGGAAAATAATTTTATCAAGCAACGGTACACAGTTAACGGGACTTTGGTTTGAACATCATAAACATTTTAATAATGAAGGTATTTTTATAGAAGAAAATAGAATTCTGCCCGTTTTTGAACAGACAATAAAGTGGCTGAATATTTATTTTTCGGGAGAAAAACCGGATTTTATGCCTGAAATACAGTTGACAGGAACAGCATTTCAAATGGAAGTTTGGGATATTTTGCAGAAAATCCCTTACGGAGAAGTCGTAACATACGGAGATGTTGCCGCTGAAATTGCCCGAAAGAGAAATTTGAAAAAGATGTCGGCGCAGGCAGTAGGCGGCGCAGTGGGGCATAATCCTATTTCGATTATTATACCGTGTCACAGAGTTGTCGGCGCCAGCGGCAGTTTGACGGGTTACGGCGGTGGAATAGATAAGAAAATCGCTTTGCTTGAGCTGGAAAAGCTGGATATGAAAAAATTTTTTGTGCCGAAAAAAGGAACGGCATTATAAAAAAGACAATATATCTTGAATTTCGGGATATATTGTCTTTTAACGGAAAATTTATGCCTGCGGTTTTAATGGGCCGTAAAAATAAGAGGCTGTGGATCCACCGTCTATAAGAAAATCGGAGCCGGTAATAAAGGAGCCTTTATCGCTCAGTAGAAGTTCAGCAACATTGGCCACTTCATCTGCTGTACCGGGACGGCCTGCTGGACATTTGGCGAACATATTTTTATAAAAATCGCCGCGCGGTCCGTTAAATTCGTCTATTGCCAGAGGTGTAACGATAATGCCCGGCGATACGGAATTGATACGTGCACCGCGTTGACCCCATTTTACCGCCTGTGCCATTACGCGTTTTACATTGCAGCGTTTTGCCAGCTGATAAGCATGCAGCGTGTCGCGGATATTTTTCGGCTGAAGAATATCGAGTGATAAAAGTTCTTCCGTAGGGGTGAGAGCGAGCTGTTTGTCTTCATCCGGCGTCAGTGCCGCCATTCTGTGGCCGGACTGGCTGGAAATGGCTACGCCTGCACCGCCTTTTTTTATTACTTTGCCGACTTCTTCCAGTAAAACCGCTGTGCCGTACAAATCCACTTTTAAAATAGTTTCGATTGAAGCCTGACTAGGTGAAACACCGGCGGCATTGACGAGCATATCTATTTCACCGTATTTTTGCGCTTCGGTGATTAATTTTAAAATAGAAGTGCGGGAAGATAAATCCATTTCTGTATAAACTGTGTCAAACCCAGCATTTTTCATGATGGAAGCGATATTTTCAGCATTTTGTATATTTTTGTCGCCGATTATAATTTTATGATTAAAACCGACCCGTCTGGCGATTGCCATGCCGATTTGACCGGCACCCGTTAAAATCAACACATCTTTCATTAAAAAGACTTCCTTTCAATTAATGGTAATATCTGTTGTACTAATTAATATTTTATATTCAGCGAAGTCAAGTGATAATATCGAACGGATATAAAATATGATACTGCTGATATAAGCTGAATATTTTACTAGTATAACAGGTATGTTAATTTTTTATATTTATATTTTAAAATAATAAGCAGGCGGAAACAATTTCAAATGCAGATATCATTGATAAGTAAAACTTATTCGAGTCGAGGTGATTTTATGCTTTTGCGGCAGATTAAATATTTTATAACGGTAGTGGAATGCAACAGTTTCACGGAGGCGGCGGAACAGTGCTATATTTCCCAGTCGGCGATATCCCAGCAGATACGGGCATTGGAAGATGATATCGGGGTAAAGCTGATTAAAAGGGAAAACCGCAAATTTTATCTGACCGATGCGGGCGAGTATTTTTACCGTTACGGTAAGGAACTTTTAAACAGAGCGGAAGAGATAAAGCGGGAAACGTATAATATCGGTAAGAATAATAAATTGCAGCTTAAAATAGGTTATTTAAACTGTTATGGCGGGGGGGAACTGCAAAAAGCGATTGCCGCTTTTTATGAAAAATTTCCGGAAGTCGTAATTCATATTCTAAACGGCAGTCATGAGGATTTATATTATTTTCTGCGCGACAGTGAAGCCGATATAATATTGAGTGACCAGCGCAGAGCTTTTTCCGATGAATATGTAAATCTGCATCTCGTATACGGAAAATGTTATGTTAAAGTGGCAAATAATAATATTTTGGCGAAAAAAGAAATCGTTACGCTCAGTGATTTGAAGCGAATACCGTGCATTCTCGTTACGTCAAAAGAACAGCAGGAAAATGAACAGGATTTTTATCAAAATACGCTCGGTTTCAATACGAAGTTTCTATTTGCCAGAACGTTGGAGGAAGCACGTCTTATGACTATTGCCAATCGTGGCTTTATGCCGGTTGAGCTGATAAAGGAGGAACAGGAAAAAAACGGGCTGCTTTGCAGGATTCCTCTTTATCGCGGCGAAAAACAGATACAGCGTAATTACTGTGCTTTTTGGCGAAAGGACAATACGAATTTTTATATTGAAGAATTTGCTAAAATACTGCAAAATTTATTTAAAAGCAAATAATAAAAGGCTGTAATACCGTTAATAGTATTACAGCCTTTTTCTTAGTCATTATAGATAACAGGTTTAATCAGGGAACGGTCGTGATTTAAAAACAAATTCATAGCTTCCGGAATTTTGTCCATGCCGTGATAGCGATAAGTAATCAGTTTTTCCGGCTGAATGCGTCCGTAGGAAATAAGCTGTGCCATGCGGCTCATTAAAAGACGTCCGCCGCCGCATCCTACGCCTTTGATTGTTTTATCGGCATAACCGAAACCCCAGTCGGCAGGATTGATTAAAATCGGCTGACCGCCGAAATACGCGCTCAGGTTTACGAGTGTTCCGCCGCTTTTGAGTATTTTAAGTCCTTTGTTCAATTCTTTCGCTCCGCCGCCGCAAAGTATGACTTTGTCAACTAAACCGTGATTTATTTCAATTATTTTATCGAGATAATTTTCATTGTGGTAATCGATTAAATCGGTAGCACCGTACTGCTTAGCGACATCAAAGCAGACTTTGCGCGAGCCGATGGCAAAAATTCTGCCGGCACCGTGCAGCACGCAGGCGCGAACAGCAGTAAGACCGACAGGACCGATACCGAGAACGGCTACCGTTTCACCGAATTGTAAATCAAGTGCTTCTACACCGGTAAATGCCGTGCACATCATATCCGGCACCATAACAGCCTGTTCCATGGAAACATTGTCAGGAATATGGGCAAGGTTCATATCAGCGTCGCGAATGTAATACTGTTCGACGAATGAACCGCCACGGTCGGGGTAATCAATGCCCCAGTACATATTGTCCGATTTCATTTTGGCGTGTCCATCCTGCGCTTCAAGGCTTCTCCATATAGGCATGACGGCACAGGCGATAACACGGTCACCGACTTTGAAATCATGGACGTCGGAACCGACTTCGGTAATAACGCCGCACATTTCATGACCGACAGCTTTGCCGAGAAGATACGGCAGAGATTGGCAGCCCGTAGCGCATAAATGGGCATCACTTGTACAAGGAGACCAGATTTCCGGACGGATTAGCGCGCCGGTTGATACGATTTGTTCAGGCAGAGCACAATCGTTGCGCATTTCCATTTGATTTTTTCCGGAGATGACAACACCTTTCATTTTTTTCATACAATCAACCTTCTAACGATAATAAAATTACAGTTTGATGTTTTGAGATTATCTGGACACAGTTTTAGTATAGAACCCGGTAGTAACTATCGGTCAAGCAATTATTTCGTTATGTATGAATTTTTCATATAAGTTTTACTTATTAGTAGTCATTGTAATTGAAATTGCTGTTCGGTCTGTCATTTTTTAAAATGAAATTATCAAGGAACAGTTAATTTAAGTATTTTATAGAGAGAAGGTTTTATTATGAAAAATTTTACACGGCGCGATTTTTTCAAATTGGCGGGTTCCGCGGCACTCGGTATGGCGGCATATAATTTTACGGGATTTCAGAAAAGTTTTGCTCAAAGTCCCGTTATCGGCAGTCAGCAGATAACAAATCCGGCATCAGGCACTTCTTATGCTAAGGTTTATTTCACCAAGCATATTGACGCCGACCATTTAATTAAGCTGTATAGCATGGTCAACGAAGGAATTTACGGCAAAGTGGCGATAAAACTGCATACGGGTGAAAAAAACGGTCCGAATATTCTGCCGCGCGATATGGTAAGAGCTTTTAAAAGCAGTATTCCGAACAGCAATATCGTAGAAACGAATACGTATTACAAGGGCGACAGAGATACTACGGAAAAGCACCGCGAAACGCTCAGAGTAAACGGCTGGACCTTCTGTCCGGTTGATATCATGGACGAGGACGGAGCCGTAATGCTGTCGGTACGCGGCGGCAGGCATTTTAAGGAAATGTCCGTCGGCAAAAATATGCTCAATTATGATTCTATGGTAGTGCTCACACATTTTAAAGGGCATACTTCCGGCGGCTTCGGCGGTTCGCTCAAAAATATCGCTATTGGCTGTGCCGATGCCAAAGTCGGCAAAAAAATGCAGCACGGCGACGGGTTTACGATAAAGAAAGCTCAGTTTCAGGAAAATATGACGGAGTCGGCGAAGGCGACGATTGATTATTTCGGCAAACATATCGTATTTCTCAATGTAATGCGCCGTATGTCCGTCGATTGCGACTGTGCCGGAGTCGGAGCGGCGGAGCCGACAATTCCCGATATCGGCATGGTGGCTTCTACTGATTTACTGGCAGTTGACCAGGCGTGCGTGGATTTGGTATATGCCCGTCCGGAAAACGAACGGCATGATTTGGTGGAACGCATTGAAACGAGAGAGGGATTGCGCCAGCTGTCGTACATGAAAGAACTTAAAATGGGCAATGATAAGTACCGGCTGATTTCCATTGATTGATGATAAAACTGTTGACTTAGAGTACGGTTAAAGTATTAATATATTAATCAGATAAAATCAACGGAAAGAAGGTATCGGCATGAAAAAAATATTCTGGATAATTTTCACGGTAGTAGTATTATGTTCCGCTATGGGGTGCGGCTATACGAATGAAAAACAGGAACAGCCGTCAATTCCCTCTGCAAGAGAACAGACGGCAGAGCAGATAGCTGATAAGCCGAAAATTTTGATAGCGTATTTTTCACGTACGGGCGAAAATTCCCAAGTAGGCTATATAGAAAAAGGCAATACGGAAATAGTAGCTGAAATGATAGCCGACGAAACGGGTGGAGATTTATTCAAAATCGACCCAGTAAATCCGTATCCTGACGATTATAAACAGTGTGTAGATATCGCTAAGACGGAAAAGGAAAACAACGCTCGTCCGCAGATAAAAGGTACAGTGGATAATATGCAGGATTATGATGTAATCTTTTTAGGTTATCCGATTTGGTGGGGTGATATGCCTATGGCAGTATATACATTCCTTGAGGGCTACGATTTTAACGGAAAGACGATTATTCCGTTTGCAACACATGAGGGAAGCGGTCTTGGCAATACGCCCGACAATATAGCGAAAGAGTGCAGCGGTGCTAAAATCTTGAAAGGTCTTGAGATGCGCGGCAGGCAGGCACAGAACGAACAGGGTAAAGCAAGACAGGACGTTATCGATTGGTTAAAACAGCTTAATATTATATCTTGACTTAAAGTCAACTTAAAGTAGTAGGATAAATATAGGTTGATTTTAAGGAGTGATTGTTTATGAAAACTTTAGTAGCTTATTTCTCCGCCAGCGGACAGACGGCAAGACTGGCAAAGACCATTGCTGATGTAACGGGCGGCGACCTTTTTGAAATAGAACCGGCAGAAAAATATACTTCCGCTGATTTGAACTGGAATGACAGTCAAAGCCGCAGCAGCAGGGAAATGAATGACGCTTCTTCCCGTCCGGCTATTTCTGGAAAAGTTGCTGATATGAGTAAATATGATACAGTATTTATCGGTTTTCCGATTTGGTGGTATGTAGCACCGCGCATTATTCAGACTTTCCTGGAAAGTTATGATTTTTCCGGCAAGACTATAATTCCGTTTGCTACTTCTGGCGGCAGCGGTATGGGTAAGACAAATAGCGTACTGCAAAAATCCTGTCCGGCTTCAGTTAATTTGAAGGAGGGCAGACGCATGAGCAGCAGAGAAAGCGCGTCTTCCGTGAAAAAATGGATTGATAGCTTAAATTAATGACTGAAATATAAAAGGCGAGAACATGAAAGTTCTCGCCTTTTTGTTATTTATTTAAGTCAGTCGATATTTATTTGACTGGAGGAGGAGATAGTGGTCTTCGGTAAAGTTATTTTCAAAATTCCGTCAGTATATTCAGCTTTAGAATTTGCTTTATCTATCTGACCTACATAGAAACTTCTCTGCACTGTACCGTAATAGCGTTCTTTGCAGATATAATTGTGCTGCTTGTCGCTATTATCCGTTTCTTTATTCATTACAGCTTTGATAGTTAAATAATCATTTTGGTAATCAAGCTGGATATCTTCTTTTTTTGTTCCCGGAAGTTCGGCAGTTAGTTCATAGCTGTCGCCGGTGTCTTTTACATCAACTTTGAAAGAATTCATATTCTGTATCGGTGCAAAAGCTTTTTGAAAGAATGGTTCATTGAAAACGTCGAAAATGGACGGGAAAGTATTTTCTTCTCTATTAGCAGGATTATTAAACATGAAAGGAACTAAACCAAACATAAGGCAAACCTCCAATTTTTTAATGTAAACAAAAAATCAAAAAGTCAAATTAATGGCTGAAAAAATCAGTCAACGCTTATTGTCGTTGCTGTTTCCTGTTTAACTGCTTTCGGCAGTGTAACAGTCAAGATACCGTCTTTATATGCAGCTTTGATATTGGCTGCATCGATATCATCGATATAGAAGCTGCGTTGCATTTCACCATAGTAACGTTCACGGCGCAGATATTTTTCCGCCGTTTTATCGTTATTGGCGTCAGTATTTTCGGCAGGCTGTTCGCCTTTATTTACGACGGTCTTTACTGTAAGATAGCCCTTATCGTAGCTTAAAGAAATATTTTCTTTTTTGATACCCGGAAGTTCAGCGGAAAGTTCGTAAGCAGAACCTAAATCTTTGACATCGACTTTAAAAGATTTCGTATTTGAAAACGGTGTTAAAGAATTGTGGAAAAAAGGTTCATTGAAAACATCGAATAAGCTGTTAAAGTCATCATCTTTAGAAAGATTTTTTGCAAATGGAACTAAACCAAACATAAAGCAAACCTCCATTTAATAACAAATCTTAAAGTCAAAAAGTCAAATTTGATTTTAAGAAAAACGAACTTATCGAATTTAAAAGTTCGTTTTGTTATTGTTTAAAATTTTATCGGTAAGAATTATAAGGGCTTTTCTTGTAAGCCCTTATCGTTCTTACAATTATTATTATACGCTAATTAGTCAAAAAGTCAATAATTATTTTTGACTTTTTGACATTTTTTTTTAGTTACCAAAAAGTGACTAGTTGACGTACTCCCCATAGCTAAAGCAAGGGGATTCTGGGATACTGACGAACCTTGCTATCAAAAGACAGTCTTACGAGTTCTCTCCGCAATGGACAACGCCCTGCCCATATTCCCATATTATTATTTAACGAGAGAAAAAATTCTTTCTCCCTCTTTCTTTATATTTATAGCGGCATTTAAATCCCTATCATGATGTTTGCCACATTTCGGACAAGTCCACTGTCTTATTCTTAAATCTTTGAGTTCTTTGTTTTGGTAGCTGCAATTACTGCACAACTGACTTGACGGGAAAAATTTATCTATTTCAACAACGCTCGAACCTGTCTTTTGGGCTTCATATTTCAATTTGTTCACAAAATCGGCAAAACCTAAATCGGATATTTTTCTGCCGTAGCGTTTCTGCATGGCTTTTAAATTTAAATTTTCAATAGAAATCAAAGCGTATTTACCGACAAGGTATTGCGCCGTTTTCCAATGAAAATCCTTTCGCATATTTGCTACTTTTTTATGCAGCCTTGCCAGGTTTATTCTCTCTTTTTGGCGATTATTGGAAGATTTCTGTTTCCGAGATAGATTGCGGTTAGTCTTAGCGATTAATTTTGCATTCTGCTTGAAAAACAGCGGGGAAATGATATTGTTTCTCTCTGAACCTATGAGAAAATTTTTCAGTCCGAAGTCAAAACCGACGCTTTTACCTGTTCTTGTTAAGACTTCATTTTCATTGGTTTTACAGGCAAAATATAAATAAATATCGCCTAACGCATCACGTTTAATGGTTACGGTTTGTATTTTTCCGTCAATATCCCGCGACTTAAAGTAACGGTATTTCTGATTGGCTATTCTGATAATATTTCCATCATACAGTTTCCAACCAGAAGTTTTCAAAGTATATGATTTATACTTGCGTACTTTCTTAAACGACGGCGGAGCCGAACGGATATTATGTTTCTGATTTCTGAAAAACAGCTTATAGGCACGGTCTATGCGCTGAGTTATCTCCTGAACTGCCTGCGAGCCGATTTCTTTAAGATAGCTGAACTTTGCCAGCTTTTTCAATTTGGTTAAGTGATTTTGCAAAGCATAGATATTTAACGATTTTTTGAATAAACGATAATACCGTTTATGAATTGCAATGCAGTGATTATAAATGAGACCTGCCGCATTAATCTGTCTATGAAGTTTTTTGTTCCGTTTAGAATTGTACAATTTAAAGCAATAGGTTTTCATTTATCTCACCGCCTTATTATTTTTGTTTTTGATTTTCAATATATTGTTTTATTACAGATAATGGTGCTCTTCCAACGGTTGAACAAAAATAACTGTTTGTCCAAAGCGTAGGTATACGAGAACGAAGCCATGGATACTCCTGCCGCAAAATTCTTGATGTACGACCTTTTAGGGCTTTAACAGCTCTATGAATACCAAATTGCGGATCTACTTCTAAAAGAATGTGTACATGGTCGGGCATAACTTCCATTTCAATAATTTCCAATTGAAGTTCTTTTGCTATTTCATGTATAAGTTCTTTTAATCTTGTGTCTACACCGTTTATTAATACCTTTCTACGATATTTAGGACACCATACAATATGATATTTACATGAATATATCACATTATGATTAGATTTATAAATTATTTTGCTCATAGCTATATAATAGCATATAAATATAAAAAATTAAATAATCCGGCTTCAATTGCTTACGCAAATTTGCCGGACCTGCCTTATATCCCCAGCGCTAAAGCACGGGGCTTTACGGCACATTTGGTAATTTTCCGATGCAGAAGATGATAGATGATATGTTTGCATTTCTGCATAAAAATAATTTAGAACCGAAAATAGGCGAAGTATTTTCCTTTGCAGATGTGAAAAAAGCCTGCATAATGCAGGATACGGGAAAAATCAGCGGAAAAATAATCATAAAGGTGGAATAATGATGAATGCGGAAATTTGTCTGCAAAAATTGAAATTAATAAAAGTGCTGGCTTTTGCCACGGTGGATATGAATAACAATCCGCAAATCAGAAATATCAGTGCTATTCATTATGAAAAAAATGCGCTTTATTTTTTTACGGCGCGCGGTAAAAATTTCAGTCGTGAACTGCAAAACAACAGTCGTGTACAGATATTGGGATACTCAAAATTTAAGGAGATGATTAGATTATCCGGTCGTGCTGTACCGGTCGAAGCTGAAAAACAGCAGTATTATATGAATTTAATATTTGAGGAACAGCCGTATCTGCGCAATGTTTATCCTGATGATACGAAGAATATCGGTATTATTTACTGTATAAAAGATATGCAGATTGAATATTTTAATCTCGGTGTCAGACAGATTTTTCGTGAAGTTTATACTGTTGGCAATATTGAATTCGAGCCGAAAGGATATTTTATCTCCGACAGCTGCATCGGCTGCGGCATTTGTCTTTCCGTCTGTCCGCAGCACTGCATACAGAAAGGAGAAATATACAAGATACAGCCACAGCACTGTCTGCACTGCGGTGCATGTTATGAAAGATGTCCTGTTAAGGCAGTGAAAAGATGGGGTGAGTGATTTGAAAAATGCGATAGAGCGGCTGAAAAAAGCAGTTGAAAAGTACAATACCGTTATTATCGGCGCCGGTGCCGGCTTATCCGCTTCCGCCGGTTTTACGTATGACGGGGAGCGATTTAGAAAGCATTTCAGTGATTTTCAGCATAAATACGGTTTTAATGATATGTATACGGGCGGATTTTTTCCCTATAAATCGAAAGAAGAATATTGGGCATACTGGAGCCGCTATATTTTTGTCAATCGCTATATGAAAGCGCCGAAACCTGTTTATGAGGATTTGTATGATTTAATAAAAGAAAAGGATTATTTCGTCATAACGACTAATGTGGACCATTGTTTTCAAAAAGCCGGATTTGATAAGAATCGTCTGTTTTATACGCAGGGAGACTACGGCTTGTTTCAGTGCTCCGTGCCGTGTCATACAAAGACGTATGATAATAAAGAGACTGTTATGCAGATGATAAATCAGCAGAAAGATATGAAAATTACCAGTCGATTAATGCCGAAATGTCCCGTGTGCGGAGCGGATATGACGATGAACCTTCGTGCAGATGATAAATTTGTAGAAGATGAGGGCTGGCACAGAGCCTGCGGCAATTATCGGGATTTTCTTCTGCGCCATCGCAATATGCCGATTTTGTTTTTGGAGCTGGGGGTCGGTTATAATACGCCTGTCATTATAAAATACCCGTTCTGGCAGATGACGGCGGAAAATACGCAGGCTGTCTATGTTTGCATTAATCTTGGCGGTGCAGAATGTCCGGAGCAGATAGAAAGCCGCTCTATCTGCATAAATGATGATATAGCCGATGTATTATCATTATTAGATTGCAAGGGAGGTCTTTATCATGACGCAGACTGAACGGCTGGACTTTATGATACGGGAACTGATGCCGGAGGCAGATATTCCGCATTTATTTGAACAGAAATGGCATTTATTCCGCTCTCTGGTAAATATGAGACCGGCCGGTGCCATCAGTGAAGAATTTTTGCAGATACAGAATGATTTTTTGCAAAAAGAGATAAAGGAAAAGGGTATTACCGATGCAGATGATTTAGTACCGATGAAAAAGGAAATTTATCTGTGGCGGGGCGATATAACAACTTTAAAGGCGGACGGTATCGTAAACGCCGCCAACAGCCAGATGACGGGCTGTTATTATCCCTGCCACGGCTGTATAGATAATGCCATTCATACTTTTGCCGGTGTCCAGCTGCGTAATAAATGCGCTGAGATTATGGCGAAGCAGGGCTTTTCCGAACCGGTGGGAAGGGCGAAAATAACGCCGGCATACAATCTGCCGAGCCGTTATATTCTGCATACGGTGGGTCCTATTATCAGCGGAGAACCGACGCAGAAAGATTGTCAAAGTTTGCGTGCCTGTTACAATTCATGCCTGAAACTGGCAAATGAGAATAAACTGAAAAGTATCGCCTTTTGTTGCATTTCTACGGGCGAGTTTCATTTTCCGCACAGATTGGCGGCAGAGATTGCAATAAAAAGTGTAGAGGATTTTCTGCAAAACGATACAACCGTTAAAAAAGTTATATTTAATGTATTTTCAGCTGAAGATGAAAAGATTTATCGGGAATTATTAAAAAACCCTAACAGTTAATTTGCTGTTGGGGTTTTTGTTTATCACGGCTTAGCGGAAAGTGTTATATTCGTCGGCAGGTATTCAATATGGATTTTATCGTTAATCATGTATTTTGTGAGCAGTTCATATTGTGCATATTCCGGAGAGTTTATAAAATTTTTATATGTGTTTTCGTCTTTATAGACTTCAAGGATATGGAAAATATGGGGATTTTCTTTTTCGCTTGTTATCATCAGTGCCAATATATCGGGATTTTTCTGCATGGAGATATTTACAAGTGTCCTCAAATCATTTTTAAAATCGTCAAGTGCTTCGGGGCGGATTTCGATTTTCGTCGTTATAATATAATCTCCCGTACCTTTTTCCTGACTTTCCATAATGACGGGGTCCACTTCCATTATGCGCAGTTCTTCAAGTATTGTGGCTCTGGCAACCTGATACTGTTTGAAGCCTTCACTGGAGCGGTGTATCTGATAAGCAGCTTCATCTTTGTAGATTTCCAAAAGACGCTGGATGTTGGGATTGTTCTTATCAATACCGCCGTAAATGATATAAGTGCCTTCTTCTTTGGCGGAGTACGGAGCAACGTATTGTGCCGCCATATTCTGCATATTTTTCATTTCTCCGTCAGTGGAACGTAAGATTGCCCAGTGAATAAGCGGTGCGCTGCCGTCAGGATTTTCGATTGTTTTGGCATCAGCCTGAAGCGGTGAAAGACAGAGCAGTATGCCGGCTGTAATGCCTGCCAGTTTTTTTAAGTTCATGAGTAAAACTCCTTTATATTTATATTTTTTACCTGTGGTGTCAGTAGAAATATCTAACCTATATCAGCAGTACAATACTTTATATTTAGTGAGATTAAGTTATAATTAGAACGAATATAAAGTATTGTACTATTTAGAAAACCAACTAGCATAACAGGTATTTTTTATGTATATATTCAGTATAAATTTTAAATTGATTGTCTGTCTAATACTTACAATATATTTTTAAAAATGCTCATAAAGTATTTTTAGAAATATATTGACTTGTAGTTTACTCAAAAAGATATAATTAAATCAATATTTATATTGGAGGAAATTCTTATGGAATATCGTGAACTTCCGCACGGCGGAGAAAAGATAAGCGTTTTAGGTCTTGGTATGGGTTATATTTCTGGTACGACAGAAGAAATAGCCAATATCATAAAAACAGCTATAGCAGGCGGAATAAACTATTTTGATTTGGCAGCGGCGGAACGTGCTCCGTATGCAGGATATGCGCAGGCTTTTGCAGGACAGCGTGACAAAGTTTATACGTAGATGCATTTCGGTGCGACGTATGAAAGCGGAAAATACGGCTGGACGAGAGATTTGGAGACGATAAAACGGACTTTTGAATGGGAACTGGATTTATTCAAAACGGATTATACTGATATGGGATTTATTCACTGTACCGATGATATGGACGATTTGCAGACAATAAAGCAAAATGGTATCTGGGATTATATGAAAGAGCTTAAAGCAGAAGGTAAAATCCGTCATCTCGGTTTTTCATCGCATAATCCTGAAGTTGCGCGTCGTCTTCTGGATACAGGCATGATGGATATGTGCATGTTCAGTATTAATCCGGCATATGATTATGAAAAAGGCGATGAATACGGTATCGGCGAAGTACAGGAGCGTGCACGGCTTTATCGCGACTGTGAGCGTATGGGTGTCGGCATTTCCGTTATGAAGCCGTTTGGCGGCGGACAGCTTCTTGATGCCAAGTTATCACCGTTTAAACAGGCTTTGACGAAAAATCAGTGCATACAGTACGCGCTGGACAGACCGGCTGTAATGACGGTACTGCCGGGTATACGCAGTATGCAGGATTTACAGGAAATTTTATCATTTGTGAATGCAACGGCAAAGGAGAAGGATTATTCCGTTATCGGTAATTTTACGCCGCAGAAAGCATACGGTACATGTGTTTACTGCAATCACTGTCAGCCGTGTCCGGCAGGGCTCAATATCGGATTAATCAATAAATACTACGACTTGGCAAAAGCAGGCGACATGATGGCAGTCGGCCATTATGAAAAATTAAATCTTCATGCCGACGACTGTTTAAAATGCGGTCATTGTGAAGCCAGATGTCCTTTCCATGTAAAACAGAAAGCACGCATGGAGGAAATAGCGGCATATTTTAAACAGTATGAAAAATAACCTGTTGACATGGAGCCGACTCGAATTTTTATAATGACTGTAATCCTATAATAAAATGAAAGAAGGCGATTTTATGTACAAAAAATTATTAGTAGCTGGTGCATTGGCTATCTCTACCTGTTTAGCGGGTGCAACAGGTTTTGCGGCGGAAACACCGCATCAGACTATCACTCATAACGGAGAACAGGCGGCAGTCAAAGGTTCGACGACAATCTTCAACGGCAATGTAATCATTGAACCGCTGTTCAATAATATTGACGACAGAGCTATCGGCGGAGCTTACGTAACATTTGAACCGGGCACGCATTCTTCGTGGCATACACATCCAAAAGGACAGATGCTCATAGTTACGGAAGGTCAGGGACTTACACAGGAATGGGGACAACCTATTCAGGTAATCAATCCAGGCGATGTCATCTGGTGCCCGCCGGGAGTAAAACACTGGCACGGTGCCGGCTATAATACAAAGATGACGCATATCTCACTTTGCGAAGCAGTTGACGGCACGAACGTAAACTGGCTCGAACAGGTATCCGACGAACAGTATCATGGAAAAGCATAGAAATAATAAAAAGCTTAGTATTATACTAAGCTTTTTTGTTTTTACACGACGTATTAGAGATTAAATATATTCAATCTGTATCAGCAATATAATTGAATATTATCGTGTAAAATAATAATGAATTTTTGTCTGTTATAAAAAAACAATAATATATTTAAAATCATTATAAGAATAACATAAAACTATAGATTTAAGCTTAATGTTACAATAAATTTTTCATTTAGTAATGATTTACAAATTAATATGTGTTATAATGATGATATATTTATAATATAAACAAAAAGTATAAATGTCTAATACGGGGGGTTATACCTCGCCTCGATGCCTCCTCGTTTAGAAATAAATTTTATTTTTACACTGGAGGTTTTTTTATGCAAAAATCTAAACGCTCTCAAATTTTGGCAAGTTTATTAACCGGCAGTATGATATTCGGTGGTTTATTAATAGTACCGCAAACTGTTTATGCCTATACTATGATTAGTGGCGGAGCAGGTGGCAATGGCGGTGGTGGCGGCATTTACGCTAAAGTAGGTGAAGATGGAGAAGCTGCCAGAGTTAATGGAAATGAACAGGAAAGCAGCTATAATATTGGCAAAGGTGAAGAACCGAACGGTATGAACGGCGGAGCCGGCGGTAAAGGTGGCGATCTTGATTATGAGATGGATACTTCATCAATAAACTCAAATGAGTATGTTTTTATATACGGCGGTTTTGGTGGTGACGGTGGTGGAGCTGGCACTTATCAAAACGGTCTTGGCGGTAGAGGCGGTGACGGCGGTAATATTAATGTAACTACTGACGGCAATTCTTTATGGTGTGATGTTTTTGAAATGAGAGGCGGAAATGGCGGAAAAGATTTTTACTCAAGCGGTAATGGTAATAAAGTTGGAGAGGGAGGAACAGGCGGATCAGCCAGTTTTACAACATATGGAAGTATAAGAGCAGAGCAAAGTTTTAGCGTAACAAGTGGAAGATTTGATATACCGGGAATTGTAAGTGATAGAGGAAAAGGCGGAGATGCTTATTTTCATGGCAATAGAGTTACAACTCCTAATATTTCATTAAATCGCTATGGTGATTCTAAATTAAATTTCTATACGTATATGTTAAATATTGATACAGGCGGTACTAGTCTTAGTCTTGATAATACAATAGCTGCAAATGAAGAAGGCGAAGACGGTGTTTATATTGATACGGCAATGTTAGGTGATGATGACCTTACAGTATATTCAAATAATAATGGTAAAGCTCGTATTGATAATTTATATTTAATGGGAAAAGGCAATTTTAATGATATAAATAATGCTATAAATTTAGGACGTTTATCTGTATCTGGCGGTACGATTAACGATACTAACTGGAATGGAATTATTGAACATAAGTATGATGATGATAATATTTATATGGGAAGAAGCGGTATAACTTTTGATGTTAATCAGGATAAAACATTAAATCGTAATATTGTTGAGGAACCATCAAGTATTGTAGTCGATAATAGTTATAATTTCACAAAAACGGGCAGTGGCACATTAGATTTAAATAGTACAGCAGATTATTCAGGTATGACGATTGTTCGTGAAGGTAAGTTAAATGTTGGAAGTAATAGATTGGCAAATTCGGCAGGTTTGGCTTTATACGGTGGAGCAACTTTTGACCGAGGAACTGCTGATGTAAATTGGGATGGAAAACAGTTGCTGGTAGATAGTTCCAATAATCAGACGGCTAATTATATCGGCGATTTGTCAGCACAAAACAGTGATTTATACTTTATTTCCAGCACTGCTCCGCAGGAACCGTTACTTTTCGTTGCCGGAGATGTAAATATTAATAGTAGTAAGTACAATGTAGGTTTATCGGGCGGTACGCAAATTGCTGAGGGTACAAAGCTGACACTCATTAAAACGGATGGAACGCTTACGGCTGATAATATTGAAAAGGGGACAGGTTTTGCAGGTATTGTTAATATCGGTTCAACTATTGAAGCTGATATAACGAATGCTGTTAAAGTCAGTGAAGATGGTGAAAATCTGGTAATTGGAGGACAGGAACCGACAGATCCGGAAAATCCGCCGGTTGACCCAGACCCGGAACAACCGACAGATCCGGAAAATCCACCAGTTGACCCAGACCCGGAACAACCAACAGATCCGGAAAATCCATCGGTTGACCCAGACCCAGAACAGCCTACAGATCCGGAAAATCCACCGGTTGACCCAGAACAGCCGATAGATCCAGATAATCCGTCAGTTGATCCTAACCCGGAAAAACCAGGTAGTGGCGGTAGTATTGTAGTTGATGTTTCCGGTAGCAGGGCAAAAGCTGAAAGCAAAATGTTGTCTGAAGGTTTTTTAGGCGGTGTAGCATTTAATCTGCAAGGTGCGGATTTAATTGCTGATAGAGGTATTGCTTCGGCAATTGACGCAACAAAAGATGAAAATAGCGCGATTTTTGCGCAGATTTCCCGCGGTTCTATTGATTATGAAACAGGTTCCAGTGTTGATGTAGACGGTACTAATATGTTATTGGGCGCAGCATGGAAACATGGCAAAGAAACAACAATGGGTGTGTTTGCGGAATACGGCGATGGCTCTTATGATACGGAAAATAATTTTAATGGTATTAATATGAAAGGTAGCGGCGATACTTCGTATTTTGGCGGTGGCTTTTTGGCTCGTCGTGATTATATTGGAACAGCTGCCGGTCATTATTATTTGGAAGGTAGTATGCGTTTAGGTCGTACCGATAATGAATATACAAATTCTTATTTGCGTGACAGTTTAGGTCGTACAGCTCATTATGATATTGACGGAATGTATTATGGTATGCACGTCGGTGCAGGTTATTTGCGTCAGATTGATGAGCATAGAACATTGGATATGTACGGAAAACTTTTGTGGACACGTCAGGAAGGCGATACAACAACTCTTTCTACAGGTGAAAGACTTAATTTCAGTGATATTAATTCTTGGCGTTGGCGCATGGGGGCTCGGTTTAATTATAATGATGGTGAAAAAACAGGTTACTATGCGGGACTTGCATGGGAACATGAATTTGATGGTGAAGCCGATGCAACGGTTAATGGTTTTGCTATAGATAAACCTAGTCTTAAAGGTGATAGCGGTATCGCTGAAATCGGTATGAATTACAAACCGTCTGCGGATAATCCATGGATATTAAATCTAAATGTACAGACTTATTTCGGCGCACGTGACGGCTGGCGCGGCGGTGTAGAAGCAACATATACATTTTAAATAAAAAGCTCTCGGCTTATGCAGTCGAGAGCTTTTTATTACCAGTTTAAAGTGCACTGGTGTTTTGCTGTTCTATTTTTTCTTTTGCTACGGAGAGCATTAATTTTATGCGGTTAAGCTGATTTACTTCGCTGATACCGGCATCGCAGTCTATGGCTACGATATTTACGTCTTCATTGGTGCGCATGAGTTCGCGTATCATGCCTTTACCCGTGATATGATTAGGCAGACAGCCGAATGGCTGCAGACAGATGATATTTTTTACGCCTTCTTGAATGAGTTTTGCCATTTCACCCGTTAAGAACCAGCCTTCACCTGCCATGTTGCCGAGTGAAGCATGAGGCTTAGTGAGCTGGGCAATCTGTTTGATTGTATAAGGCGGGCTGAAGCGGTTGCTTGCACGGAGCGCCTTGCGCATAGGTTTGCGGAAAAATTCCAGTACTTTGATGAAAATTTCCGATTTGGCTCTGTCCATCCATTTGCCGTCCAGCATTTTGTATTTAATGACATCATCGAATGCCATGTACATCAAAAAGTCCATTAAATCAGGTGTTACGACTTCCGCGCCTTCTTCAGCGAGAACCTGTTCTACATGATTGTTGGCAGTAGGATGATATTTTACGAGAATTTCTCCAACGATACCGACTTTCGGTTTTTGGACGGTTTCGTCAAGTTCCAGTTCATCGAATTCTTTAACTGCATTTTTGATATTGGTACTAAATTTGAAATAATTGCCGTTATCTAGTTCATTCATGCAGATTTTGCGCCATTTATTGTAGAGTATATCCGTTGAGCCGGGTACTTTTTCATACGGACGGGTACGATTGGCAAGGCGGATTAACAAATCGGAGTAAACAATGGATTTTACGATATCAATCCAGACTTCCGTTTTGAGTTGAAAGTCATCCGTTTCACGGCCGACGCAGGCAAAAACCGGAACCTGACCGAGACCGGCACTTTGCAAAGCCTTGCGCATGAGGTTTAAGTAATTGGTGGCACGGCAGGCACCGCATGTCTGGAACAGCATGATGGACGTATTGTTTACGTCATATTTGCCTGATTGCAGTGCTTTTAAAAGCTGACCGATAACAATTATTGCCGGATAGCACATATCATTATTTACATAACGGAGACCCAAATCAACGTCTTCTTGCGTCGGCATTTCCGGAATGACGATACGCATACCGGATTTTTGACAGGCATGCTGAATAAAATCAAAGTGTTTTGGTGACATCTGCGGAGCTAAAATAGTATGTTCACTCTGACATTCTTTGGAAAAATAAGCACGCTGTTTCGGCGGTTCAAGTTCGTCAATCTGTGTGAAGCCGTATTTCCATGCCGCCATAAGCGAGCGTATACGGATACGGGCAGCGCCGAGATTGCTCACTTCGTCAAGTTTTATCATAGTGTAGATATCGCCGTGCTGTTCAAGTATTTCGCGTACCTGACCGGTCGTGATGGCATCAAGACCGCAGCCGAAGGAGCTGAACTGAATGAGTGTCATATTGTCATGACGGGCAACGTAGCTTGCCGCATGGTAAAGACGGGCATGGTAACTCCACTGGTTGACGATATCGAGCGCATCTTCTGGACAGTCAAGATGATACAAGGAGTCTTCCGAGATGATAGCTATGCCGTAGGACTGTATCATTTCCGGAATACCGTGATTGATTTCAGGGTCAATATGATACGGTCTGCCGGCGAGGACGACAATCGGCTGTTTTTTTGCAGTAGCTTCAGCAATGGCTTTTTCGCCGAATTGACGTACATCGTCTTTATAACGGTCCAGTTCGGTATAGGCTTTTTCTACGGCAGCGGCGAGTTCTTTTTTCGGAATGTTGAACGGGAGTTGTTCCTGCAGTCGTTTAATCATGGACTTTTTATCATTAAGCGGCAGGAACGGTTGAAGAAATTTAATGTTTTTCTTGCGCAGAATATCCATGTTGGCACGGATATTTTCCGCATACGACGCGACGATGGGACAGTTGTAATTGTTATCTGAAGCGTGTAGTGGGTCTTTTATATTATACGGTATGCACGGATAGAAAATCGTATCGATGCCTTTTTCGATTAAGTCCATAATATGACCGTGCACGAGTTTGCCTGGATAACACAGCGAGTCGGACGGAATAGTCGACATTCCTTTGCAGTACAGTTGAGCAGAAGACTTACCGGAAAGAACGACCTCAAATCCGAGCGCAGTGAAGAAGGTGAACCAGAACGGGAAATCCTCATACATATTGAGAACGCGCGGAATGCCGATACGACCGCGCACAGCGTTTACAAGCGGTTTATAATAGTCGAACAGACGATGATATTTATACTGATAAATATTAGGAGCTTTCGTTTCCTTATCAATCTGTTTGCCGATGCCGCGTTCGCAGCGGTTGCCTGTGTAATAGCGGTTGCCGTCCGGGAATATCTGCATGGTGATTAAGCAGCTGTTGCCGCAGCCGTGACAGCGGTAGGATTTTGTTTCAATTTTGAAATCGGTTAATTCCTGTTTGGTTAAAACAGAAGATTTTTCCTGTTTGCGTTCCATACCTAAAAGAGCAATGCCGTAAGCACCCATAAGACCGGCTATATCGGGACGGATTACGTTTTTATGCAGTAAAAGTTCCATTGAACGCAGTACAGCATCGTTGTAGAATGTACCGCCCTGAACGACGATATTGTCGCCGAGCTCGGCCGTGTCTTTTACCTGCATAACTTTAAACAGAGCATTTTTTATGACGGAAAGAGCAATGCCGGCGGAAATATCGCTGACGGATGCTCCTTCTTTCTGTGCTTGTTTTACACGGGAATTCATAAATACGGTACAGCGCGTGCCGAGGTCGACAGGATTTTGCGCGGACAAACCTTTATTGGCAAAATCATTGACAGACATATTGAGCCCCTGGGCAAAATTCTGGATGAACGAGCCGCATCCGGCGGAGCAAGCTTCATTTAAGATAATTTGTCCGATATTGCCGTTTTTTACATAGAAGCATTTCATATCCTGTCCGCCGATATCGAGAACGCAGGAGACATCAGGGCAGAATTCACGTGCAGCACGCAGATGAGCAAACGTTTCCACTTCGCCGAAATCAGCATGAAGTGCCGCTTTGACTATATGTTCACCGTATCCTGTCGTACCGACGGAAGCAATATAAGTATTTTCAGGCATTACATGATAGAATTCACGCATTTTATCCAGAACGGTTTTGAGCGGAGAACCGTTGTTACTGCCGTAGGAGGAATAGAGGATTTCTTTATTTTGACCGATAGCGACAAGTTTTGTCGTTGTGGAACCGGCGTCGATACCGATATATAAAGGTCCTGTGTATTCGGATAAGGCCGCTTTCGGTACGATGTCTTTATCATGACGCTGTTTGAACTGAGCATATTCTGTTTCATCTTTAAATAATGTAAATGGAACGATATTCGTTTCATGTGAATTTTTAGCACATGTATTCAAACGGTTTAAGATTTCGTCGTAAGTTAAAATTTCAGCATTGTCACAGAGGGCTGCGCCCATTGCTACAAAATAACAGCCGTCATCTACATTAACGATATGTTCGTCATCAAGTTTCAGCGTTTCAATAAAGCGTTTTTTCAATTCGCTCAGAAAATACAGCGGTCCGCCCAAGAATGTGATTTTGCCTTCCAGCGGACGTCCCTGAGCCAGATTGCCGATAGTCTGATTTACGACAGCCTGGAAAATGGAAAGAGCAATATCCGGTTTGGAAGCACCGTCATTTAAAAGTGCCTGAACATCTGTTTTGGCAAAGACACCGCAACGGGAAGCGATTGTGTAAATCTGTTTTCCGCGGGAAGCAAGTTCATTAAGTCCCATAGCATCCGTATTCAAGAGAGAAGCCATATGGTCAATGAAAGAGCCCGTGCCGCCGGCGCAGACGCCGTTCATGCGTTGTTCCGGTGCTGAGCCGAAATACGTGATTTTAGCATCTTCACCGCCGAGCTCTACGGCAACGTCAGTCTGTGGTATCCAGTTGCGTACTGCTTTAGAGCAGGCGATTACTTCCTGAATGAACGGCATTTTTAAATTATTCGCCATGCCCATTCCGGCAGAACCGGTTATAGCACAGGAAAAGCTATGTTCCTGTAATAATTGAGATACAGCGATGATATTATCTTTCATGGAGTTGTAGATTTCTGAAAGATGACGCATATATTTTTTGTAAATAACATTATTATCCTTGTCAAGAACTACCAGTTTAATAGTAGTTGAACCGATATCTATCCCAAGTTTATATGAGATATTCAATGTATAACACCACCTATAAATTTTTTCTTGGCAAATATATTATTACAGAAAGGATTGAAACTACTATAATTATAATTGTTATTACGTATATGTATTATATCATAGAATAAAAATATGTACATAATGAACTATATTCACTTTTTTGCTCAAACAACAATTTTTTTTATTTTGTTGACTATATATATTATAGAAGGAAAATGAATTGGACGATAAAAGTGAAAAATTTTTATAAAAAAGTGTTGACAAACGGAAACAAAAATAATATAATATAGAAGCTGGCTCGTGAGGTAAGCCTCGCGGGCGTAAGTAAGAAACGGCCCGGTAGTTTAGTTGGTTAGAATGCCGCCCTGTCACGGCGGAGGTCAGGG
>OGYT01000375.1_pt1 | contig 35227 bp, 28 predicted proteins | sample 1576631 | NCBI WGS metagenome assembly OGYT01 (sample SAMEA3541588, study PRJEB24748) | human gut metagenome | biome: human gut; feature: human-associated habitat; material: faeces | place: China | collected 2012
TTTTTCATAGGGCGAATGCCCGACAGCGAGGAAAAACGAAGTTTTTTCGAGCTGCCGCACTGCGGACTAGAAAGAAGTGACCAAGAAATTTTTTTCCTCCAGCCGCCCCCACGCGGCGCAGAGGAAAGCTCCCTGACATCAGCAAAAATCACAACCCACATTTCCACGATATAGAATTTACTTATGAAATTATATTAAAAAAACTATCCAGAAATCGAGAAACTTGTGGTATAATGGATAAAAATATGGCTGTGAATTATTTAATCAGCCAGGTCGCAGATAGTTGACTCATAATAAAAGTGTATTGGGAGGTATCTTTAGAATGGCAAATGAAAAGAAAAAGCCGGTTAAGATCGTGGAAACTGTCCTTCGTGACGCGCACCAGTCTCTGATTGCAACCAGAATGACAACGGAGCAGATGCTTCCGATCATCGGAAAGATGGATGAGGTTGGATATCATGCAGTAGAATGCTGGGGCGGTGCGACATTCGATGCCAGCCTTCGTTTCCTGAAGGAAGATCCGTGGGAGCGCCTTAGAAAGCTGAGAGATGGTTTTAAGAAGACAAAACTTCAGATGCTGTTTCGCGGACAGAATATTCTGGGTTATAACCACTATGCAGATGATGTGGTAGAATATTTCGTACAGAAATCAGTTGCCAATGGTATTGATATTATCCGTATTTTTGACTGTTTAAATGATATCCGCAACCTGGAGACAGCGGTAAAGGCAGCCAACAAAGAAAAAGCACACGCACAGATAGCGCTGAGCTATACACTGGGTGATGCATATACACTGGATTATTGGAAAGACATTGCAAAGAGAATCGAGGATATGGGCGCTGATTCTCTGTGTATCAAGGATATGGCAGGTCTTCTGACCCCGTACAATGCAGAGATCCTCGTGAAAGCACTGAAAGAAGCAGTTGATCTTCCGATTGATATCCATACGCATTACACCTCCGGCGTTGCATCCATGACGTACCTAAAGGCAGTGGAAGCGGGCGCTGACATGATCGATACCGCGATGTCTCCGTTCTCGATGGGAACGAGCCAGCCGGCGACCGAGGTTATGGTTGAGACCTTCAAAGGTACTCCGTATGATACCGGACTGGATCAGGAAAAACTGGCGGAGATCGCAGATTACTTCCGCCCGATGCGTGAGGAAGCGTTAAAGAGTGGTCTGATGAATACCAAGGTTCTGGGCGTTGACATCAATACCCTGCGTTATCAGGTCCCGGGCGGTATGCTTTCCAACCTGGTTTCCCAGCTGAAAGAAGCGCGCGCAGAGGATAAATACTACGATGTTCTGAAAGAGATCCCGAGAGTCCGCAAAGACTTCGGTGAGCCGCCGTTAGTTACTCCGTCTTCCCAGATCGTTGGTACGCAGGCTGTATTAAATGTCCTGATGGGCGAGCGCTACAAGATGTTCACAAAGGAATCCAAGAAACTTCTGATGGGCGAGTTCGGACAGACTGTAAAGCCGTTCGACAAAGAAGTTCAGAAGAAAGCAATCGGCGATGCAAAACCGATTACCTGTCGTCCGGCAGATCTGATCGAGCCGCAGCTTGAGAAGATTGAGGCGGAGATGAAGCAGTGGAAGCAGCAGGATGAGGATGTCCTGACTTATGCACTGTTCCCACAGGTGGCAAAAGAGTTCTTCGAGTCCCGTCCGGCAAAGAAACCGCCGGTTGAGAAACGTGAGATCCTGAAAGCGGCTGCACCGGAAGTAAAGAAAGCACCGGTGTCCACTGAGGAGATGGATGGAAACGGCATCAATACCTGGGCTGGAAGAAAAAGCGAGTCTTACCAGATCTAAGCTAAAAAGAATTTAAGGATTTTGAGCCAAAAGGAGTGCCAGAATCGGTAGAGTGTACCGGGTTGGCACTCCTTTTTATGCTACTATGCATTCAAAAATCATATATCCGGAAAACATTTCAAAGCCAACTTATACTGCTTCTAAAAATTAAGGAAATCTTACAATTTCGCGCAAAGGCCCCAAATTTTGCGAAGTTTTTTCGGTAAGGTTGACACATATGGTCTTTTTTCATTATAATAGATACGATTGTAAAAACGTGAAAAAGATGGAAAACAGTCGAGCGGCTGTCTGGAAATACGGCGGCAGACAGAATAAGAATTCCGTTGCGGGGGATGAATTGCAGAAAACGCAGCAGAATGAGGAGATAGACGGATGAAAAAATGGAAGTTATTGGGGAAACGGGCGGCGGCGTTTCTGCTGGGTGCTGTGATGGCGGTCAACCCAGGGCTGGCAGGTACTGCAGCAGAGTCTTTGCTGGGGATCGTCAGCTATGCGGAAGAGAGAACCGCGTCGGTCAATGCGACAAACCTGAATGTCCGGAGTGGTCCGGGCACTTCGTATCAGGCACTAGCGAAGCTGTCCAAGGGCGCACCAGTTACAGTACTTGGTGAGCAGACGGGAACGGATGGCGTCGTATGGTATCAGATACGATATAGCGGAAGCGGCGGTGAGCAGACGGGTTATGTTTCGAGCAAATACATAAAGTTTCCGACTGCGATCAAATCGGATTCGGATTTTGAAAGCTATCTGACAAAGCAGGGATTTCCGGAGAGCTATAAACAGGGGCTCCGGGAATTGCATGCACAATATCCGAATTGGACGTTCACGGCGTTCCAGACAAATCTGGATTGGAACACAGCGTTGAAAAATGAAAGCGTGATCGGGCGGAACCTGGTTGCGAGCAGCAGCATTTCGTCCTGGAAATCGACCGAGACAGGTGCGTATGACTGGGGAACCGGAACCTGGCCGGGTTTTGACGGAAGCTCCTGGGTACAGGCGTCTTCGGATATTATCGCCTATTATATGGATCCGCGGAATTTCTTAAATGATAAATATATTTACCAGTTCATGAAACAGTCGTATGACAGTTCGCTTCACACGAAGACGGGGCTGCAGAACATGGTGAGCGGAACCTTCCTTTCCGGCACGGTGTCGGGCGGCTCGTCGGTATCGGCCGGTACGGGAAGTAGTTCAGGAAGCTCTTCTTCCGGTTCAGCGACGGGACCGGGAAGTTCGTCAGGTTCGAGCGGAAGCAGCGCCGGTCTGTCGTCTCCGATTGCTTCGATCAGCGATCATAAGACGGAGCGGGTGGCAGCGACCAATGGACCGGGCATGGCGGGAGATGGATTTTCTTCCAACAATGCAGACGGGGAGACGGCGCCGGTCAGCAGCGGCACATCGAATAAGTCATCGGGGACAACCAGCAGCACGGCTGGAACCACCAGTGGCAGTACAAGCGCACCGGGAAGCAGCACAACTGGAACAACTTCTGGTTCAACCAGCAGCGGAAGAACAAGTGCACCGGGAAGTGGCACTTCCAGCAGTTCGGGAACTTCCACGGGAGTGGCGCAGCAGTCTGCAATCGGCACTTCCTATGTAGATATCATCATGAATGCGGCATCCGAATCGGGAGTCAATCCATATATTCTGGCATCGATGATTCTGCAGGAACAGGGCAGCCAGGGAACCGGACGCAGTATTTCCGGAACGGTGTCCGGCTATCAGGGTTATTATAACTTCTTTAATATAGAGGCATATCAGTCCGGCTCGATGAGTGCGGTAGAACGCGGACTCTGGTGGGCATCCCAGTCGGGAACCTATCTGCGCCCGTGGAACAGCATCGAGAAATCGATCCGTGGCGGTTCGGTTTATTACGGCGAGAATTATGTAAAAAAAGGACAGGATACGCTGTACTTAAAGAAATTTAATGTGCAGGGCAGCAACCTTTATAAACACCAGTACATGACGAATGTGCAGGCGGCAGCTGCCGAAGGACTGACGCTTTCGAAGATCACGGCATTGGCAAATACAACACTTGAGTTCTCGATTCCGGTGTATAAAAATATGCCGGCGGGCGCCTGCGTCAAACCGACGCTGGACGGCAGCCCGAACAACAAGCTGTCGGCGCTGGGTGTCGATGGATTTGCACTGACACCGACCTTTAACCGAGATACAGAGTCCTACGATCTGATCGTGGATCCGTCGGTGGCAAGCGTGACGGTAGCGGCGAGCGCGATTGATTCCAAGGCAACGATTGCCGGAACGGGAACGGTCGATCTGCAGAGCGGTGTCAATGAGATCACCGTGACGGTCAAAGCGGCAAATGGAAATCTGCGAAATTACGTCCTTCACGTAGTGCGCCAGTCAGGCGGTCCGACCTACTCAAGCTCGATTGGAAGCGGCGTTTCCTCTGGAAGCAGCTCTAGCGGTCCGGCGACGGGACCGGGCATGTCTTCAGGAAGCAGTTCAGGAAATTCTTCCTCCGGCGGTTCGGATGTGCAGATTGTCGGTCCGACCTCTTCGGGAAGCAGTTCAGGAAGCTCTCCTTCCGGGCAGTCTGCACCGGGATCGAATGTGAATGGATTTGGGAGCGGCAGTTCCGGAACCCTGATTGCGCCAAATGGGGAGTCTGTCGGGAGCGCCGGCAGTCCGCAGGGGAGCCAGTCGCCGACCAGCGCGGCGGCACCATCCCAGTCCACATCGGGAACGCATGCGGCATCGTCGGTGCGCGGGGATGTCAACGGCGACGGTAAGCTGAACATCATGGATATCCTGCTGGCACAGCGGTCGATACTGGGACTTGGAAAGTTAAGAGCGGAGGAAATCGCGCGCGCCGACCTAAATGGAAATGGAAAAGTAGATATTTTGGATATTCTTCTGATGCAGAAGAAGATTCTGGGACTGTAGGGATATTTCACGTACCTGCGGCTGGTCTTGAGAGATGGCAGCGGGTACGTGAAAATTTGTAAAGAAAGGGAACGGTGCAGATATGGGACCGTTACCAATAAAGAATATAGGACAGGGCAGTTGAATGAAAAGGTTTAAAAATATCATATTAGGTATACTTGCGGCAGGTATGCTGACGGTGGCGGCGCCGGTTGGCGGGATCAGCGCCTATGCATCCAGCGCAAAAATTTCATTTTCCGATCCGAGTGCGACGGTGGGTCAGGAGTTCAGCGTCAATGTGAAGATCTCCTCTCAGGATGGAAATCTAGGGGCATCCGACGTGGTACTTTCCTATGATCCGTCGGTCATTGAGTTTGTGAGCGGAAATAACGCAAGCGGCGGTGCAGGTTCCGTCCGCCTAGTTGGAACGATGGATTCCAATTCGACGAAGGCATTTTCCTATACGCTGAAATTCAAGGCAGTGCAGGCGGGAAATACTTCGATCTCTGTGGGAAGTTATGAAGTCTATGACTCAGATGCACAGGCAGTCACAGTTTCTAAAACGGGGACGGCGAGCGTCAAAGTAAAAGCACCGGCAACCTCCTCGGCGGAAGCGGCGCTTTCGTCCTTGAAGATTTCTCCAGGAACACTTTCCCCTGCATTTTCGCCAAATGTGACTTCCTATACGGCGCAGGTAGGAGCCAGCGTCGATAAGCTGGCGGTCAGCGCGAGTGCGAAGGACAGCAAGGCGAAAGTCCTTGTCAGCGGTGATTCCGGCTTAAAGGTAGGTGCTAATACCGTTGTCTGCAAGGTGACGGCGGAGGATGGACAGACAACTAAGAGCTACACGATCACAGTCAATAAGCTCGATACGGTCGATGTGCCGTCAGAGGCGGAGACAGGGGCTGAAACAGAGGCAGTTGGGACAACGCCGGTTGTGAAAAACGGGCTGGATGTGGAAATAGACGGCGTTTCCTATACGGTGGCGACGGAATTTGATGCCTCCCTGCTTCCGGAAGGATATACGCAGTCTACCTGTACTTATGGCGGTTCAGAGGTCCAGTGTGGAAATGGCAATGACCTGACGCTTTTGTATTTGCAGGGTGCCGATGGAAATGGTGCATTTTATATTTATATACCGGAATCCGGTGTGTTATCGCCGTATGTGACGATCGATGTGACAGCAAAGTCGATTCTGGTGCTTCCACCGGATGAGTCGGTTCAGATTCCGGATGGATTTATGGAGACGACCATTCAGTTAAACGGCACGTATAAAGTGCAGGGCTGGGTGTGGAAGAGCGATGAACAGCAGAAGTATTGTGTCGTATATGGTATGAATGAGAGCGGCGAGAAGTCGCTGTATCGGTATGATATTGCAGAAAAGACCTTCCAGCGGTATTTTGAAGACCCGTCTCTGGCAACTAAATACGATGATGCACAAGTGGAAGAGATTGTAGATAAGTACAACGCACTTTGCAGGGATTATAATATCCGCTTTGTCATGCTTGCGGTTCTGGGCGTAGCGTGTGTAATCTTGTTCTTTATCGTGATCAATCTTCTGCTCAAGCGGAAAGAGTGGAGAGAGGAAGCGCAGGCAGCCGGAGGCAGACAGAGGTCCAAGCGTCGTCCGTCATCGCCGAATGCACGACCGGCGGCAGACGCACGGGTGAAACGAGGCACTGGGCGCGACAAGAGAGAAGATGGGGAAATGATGCCGGCAAGACCGGCAGCGCGGAGTGAGAAGGAGCGCATGGCAGCGGATGACAGACGCCGCCCGTCCGCAGAGCGGATGGAGGAAGGGCGTCGGAGTGCGCGCCGAACCCAAGAGACGCTGGAGACAAGACCGGTTCGCCGGGAGCGGGAAGAGGAGCGCGAGATGCAGCCGGTCCGCCGGACAAGGGAAGATGAGCGCGCGTCCCAGCCTGTTCGCCGAGAGCGGAGTATGGAGGCAGCATCGGCAGACCGCGCAAAACGGATGCCGGAGGAAAGACGTCGCCGGGAAGCAGGAAGCGAAAATCGTTCCGAACGCGTTCGTAGAGAAATGCCAGAAGAAAGCAGTCCGGCTTGTGTCCGCAGAGAGGCATCAGAAGAAGAACGTCTGCAGCGCACCCGCAGAGATGCGGCAGAGGAAAGCCATTCAGAGCGTCCGCGCAGAACTTCGGCAGACGGAAGCCGCGCAGAGCGGGAACGCCAGGCAGTGGCAGAAAGCCGACGCACAGAACGGGAACGTGCCGTTTCAGCAAAAGAAAGCCGCCTGCAGCGCGATTACACGCCTGCATCGGCGCATCGTGCGGCGAAAGAGTCTGCAGCATCGGGAGAACGCCGGAATGCGCGCCCGGCGATTTATGTGCGCCCGGCATCCCGCTCGGAGCTTTACTACACGCTGGAACGGGAGGAATACGGTGATCGCCCAACGAGATATGAGTCGGAATCAGAGCGATCCAGACGCGCCCGCGAGGCAAAAGCCCGGTTAGAGCGGGATCGGCGTGATGAGGATGGATTTGAGTATATCGATGATCCGAAGTAAATAAAAGAGGAAAAGATGGATATCTGTCCAGAAGATTTCTGGCGGGTATCTGTCTTTTCTTTTATATTGATTTTTTTTGTAACAAGTTCACACAATTAACACAGTTTTACAGTTGACGAAAACATCTGTTTGTTATACAATCTATATAACAAATGATAAAACAGGCGGCTGACTGTATTTAGAAACGGGGTCTGCCGTCAGAATGAAAGATGGTGGAGTATGATTGTAGAGATTGATTTTAACAGTGAGGAAGCGCTTTATATTCAGCTCATAAACCAGATCATCATCGGGATTGCGACCGACCAGATCCGGGAGGGCGATACGCTGCCATCCGTGCGCCAGTTAGCGGATAACATCGGAATTAACATGCACACGGTCAACAAGGCATATTCTGTACTGAAACAGGAAGGTTTTCTGCGTGTGGACCGCCGCCGCGGGGCAGTGATTGCACTTGACACGGATAAGATGCGGACGATCTCGGAGATGCGCCGGGATCTCAGTGTAATTCTGGCAAGAGGTGTCTGTAAAAATGTGAGCCGCGAGGAGGTTCACAATCTGGTGGATTCCATTTATGACGCATTTACAGCGGAATAGCAGGTTCCGGCTGCGGGCGATGGTTTTTGTGTATTGGAACCGTTGCGGGATGTGTATGTTGGGAGGATAAATTATGCTGTGTGAGAAATGTGGGATTCGCGAAGCGAATATTAAATATACAGAAGTGTTTAACGGCGTCAAGACAGAGCATAATCTCTGCGCCCAGTGCGCGAAAGAGATGGATCTGGGACCGTACTCGGCACTGATTGAGGGAGAATTTCCGCTTGGAAAACTGCTTTCGAGCCTTTTGGGACTGACGGATGCGTCTGCCAGCCAGGCACCGAAAGAGGATGTGGTATGCCCGACCTGCGGCACGACGTATGAAGAATTTATCAAGAACAGCCGTTTCGGATGCGCGGACTGTTATCATGTGTTTGATCCGTTGCTTGGAGAGAAAATTAAGAAATTGCAGGAAAATTCGAGCCATACCGGCAAACATCCGAAGATCCAGCCGCGCAGTCAGGCGGCTGCAGAGGTGACGAAGAAAGGAGAACTGGAATTCAGCCCGGAAGAGCAGATTAAGCAGCTGAAACGCAGGCTGGAAGCGGCGTTGCAGGAAGAAGACTATGAGACGGCTGCTGCCTGCCGGGATAAGATACACAGTCTGGAAGGAGAGATGAGACATGACGAAATGGTTTGAGGAAGTGGCGAATGATGCGTCCAATATCGTTTCCAGCCGGGTGCGTCTGTCTCGGAACTGGGAGGAATATAAATTTCCGAGCCGTCTGGAGCCGGATGAGGCGCGGACGATGATTGCCCGTTTAAAACAGAATTTCCGCGATCTGGGTGACCGGGACGGTCAGTTTTATGAATATGAAGATCTGGAATTGATGGAGAAGCTTGACCGCACCGCATTGCGGGAACGGCGGCTTTTAAACCGCACGCTGGCGGAGAAGACGACGCCGGGCGGGATCCTCTGTTCGGAGGATGAGCGGGTCAGCATGGTATTAAATGCGGACGATCATATCCGGTTACAGGTGCTGGCATCGGGACTCGATCTGCAAGAATGTTATGCAAAAGCGGATGCGCTGGATGATTATATCAACGAGAAGATTCCGTATGCATTTAATGAGAAATATGGATATCTGACGTCCTATCCGACGAATGTCGGAACAGCAATGAAGGCGTCCGTGGTCGTGCATCTGCCGTCTCTGACAATGAATAAGAAATTTCAGGAACTTCTGGGCGATATGGGACGTTTCGGCACGACCGTGCGCGGCGTTTATGGCAGAGGCAATGAAAACTACGGCGATTTGTACGAGGTAGTCAATCAGAAGACACTCGGCATCACCGAACAAGAGATTCTGGAGCTGGTAGCCAACGTGGCGGGGCAGCTCTCGGCGCAGGAAAATCAGTTCCGCGAGGTTTCTCTGTCGAGGCACCGCCTGGAGCGGGAGGATGAGGCGTACAAGTCCTACGGCGTTCTGAAATATGCGCGTCGGATGACGCTCAAGGAAGCGATGACATTTCTATCTCATGTCTGGGCGGGCATCGCGGACGGGCTGTTAAAACCGGCGGAATTTGTGAGCATTTACCGCCTGATGATCGGCATCCAGCCGGCAAACTTACAGAAACGTTCGAGCAAGCCGTTGGGACGTGAGGAATTGGAGGCAGAGCGGGCGCGGTATCTGCGGGAGGAACTGCCGAAGCTGGTGTAAAGTAAAAAGAAACAGGAGGAACAGTAAAATGATCGATCGTTTTACTCAGAAAGCCAGAGAAGCGATCCGTCTGGCAGTCGAGACAGCGCAGGAGCTGGAACACGGCTATGTGGGGACGGAGCATCTGCTTTTAGGACTGATAAAAGAGGAAACTGGCGTGGCGGCAGCGGTTCTGGCAGAACATGATGTGACAGAAGAGCGTGTCATGGAACTGATGGAGCGTCTGATAAGCCCGGCAGTGGCGACTCAGGTAGAGGGACAGATTGAGTATACGCCGGGGGCGCGCGCCGTGCTGCAGGCGAGTTATGATGAGGCGGTTTTTTTCAAAGCGCCTCTGATTGGAACGGAGCACATCCTGATTGCCATCATCAAGGATGGAAAATCAACTGCGTGCCGTTTACTCAATACAATGAATGTTAATATTCAGAAATTATATGTGGATCTGATGGGGGCTATGGGCGATGACGCGCCGTCCGAGGCAGCGGAAGATGCGGCAGCAGGACGGGTGCGTCCGGAGAAAGGCAATACACCGAATCTGGACAATTTCAGCCGGGATCTGACCCAGATGGCGCGGGACGGAAAGCTCGATCCAGTCATCGGCAGGGAACGGGAAATGAAACGTGTTATTCAGATTTTAAGCCGCCGGACGAAGAATAATCCGTGCCTGATCGGGGAACCAGGCGTCGGAAAGACGGCGGTTGTGGAAGGTCTGGCACAGTTCATTGTTTCCGGCAATGTACCGGAGACGATCGCGAAAAAGCGGGTTGTCAGTCTCGATTTGTCCGGCATGGTCGCAGGATCCAAGTACCGCGGTGAGTTCGAAGAGCGGATTAAGAAGGTACTTGCCGAGGTGCGGGAGAGTGGAAATGTGCTCTTGTTTATTGACGAGATTCACACGATCATCGGCGCAGGCGGCGCGGAGGGCGCGATCGATGCCTCTAATATCCTGAAACCGTCGCTGGCGAGGGGCGAGATTCAGCTCATTGGTGCGACGACGCTGGAAGAATACCGCAAATACATCGAAAAAGATGCGGCCTTGGAACGCCGGTTTCAGCCGGTTATGGTGGATGAGCCGACGGAGGCGGAATCCATTGAGATTTTGAAGGGGCTTCGCAGCCGCTATGAGGAACATCACAAGGTGACGATCCAGGATGAGGCACTGGTGGCAGCGGTGCGCCTGTCTGCCCGCTATATCAATGACCGTTTCCTGCCGGACAAGGCGATCGATCTGATCGATGAAGCATCCTCGAAGTTGCGTCTGACTGTATATACGGAGCCGGAGGAGATTAAAAAGCTCGAAGCGGAGATCAAAAAACTCGAAGGTCAGAAGGAAGAGGCGATCAAGGCTGAAGCCTATGAGAAAGCCGGTGAGATCAAGAAGAAGCAGCAGAAAAAGCAGGAAAAGATTGAAAAGATTCGTGAAAAATGGGAAAAAGAGAAAAATTCACGCAAGTTAGTGGTCGGTGAAAATGAGATTGCGGACATTGTTTCTGACTGGACGAAGATTCCGGTTCGCAAGCTGGCAGAAGAAGAGTCAGAGCGGCTGTTGAAACTGGAGTCCATTCTGCATGAGCGTGTGGTCGGACAGGAGGAAGCTGTATCCGCCGTGGCGCGTGCGATCCGCCGTGGTCGTGTGGGACTCAAGGATCCGAAGCGGCCGATCGGTTCGTTTCTGTTCCTGGGGCCGACGGGTGTCGGAAAAACAGAGCTTTCCAAGGCGCTCTCGGAGGCGATGTTTGGCACGGAAAATGCGATGATCCGCGTTGATATGTCGGAGTACATGGAGAAACACAGCGTTTCTAAGATGATCGGTTCGCCGCCAGGATATGTTGGCTACGAGGAGGGCGGACAGCTCAGCGAGAAGGTGCGTCGCAATCCATATTCGGTTATTCTCTTTGATGAGATTGAAAAAGCGCATCCGGATGTATTTAACATTCTGCTGCAGATCCTCGATGACGGGCACATTACGGACGCACAGGGACGGAAGGTGGATTTCAAGAACACGATTCTGATTATGACCTCCAATGCGGGCGCTGAAAATATTATTTCCCCGAAGCGGCTTGGATTCTCGTCGGAGAGCGGTGAGAAAGCGGATTATGCGTTTATGAAAGAGCGCGTGATGGAGGAAGTGCGCCGGATGTTTAAACCGGAGTTTTTAAACCGAATCGATGAGATTTTAGTATTCCATCCTCTGACGAAGGAGAATATCAAGACGATCGCGGGCATTCTGCTGCGCGGCATCAAGAAAAGGACGGAGGATCAGCTTGGAATGACGCTCACGATCACAGATGATGCGATCGATTTCCTGGCAGACAAGGGATATGATTCCAAATATGGTGCAAGACCGTTGCGCCGGACGATCCAGACGCAGATCGAGGATCAGCTTTCTGAGAAGATCCTGGAAGGCACGATCCGGAAAAAAACAGAGGTTCGGATTGAAAAAGATGGCGATCAGCTGAAATTTGAGACGGTCTAAAGGGCTGGAAGCGAAAAGACTGGTAAACCCGGTCGAAGTGTGTTAAAATGATACTACTGAGTAACTGTGTAAGTGCGGAGCAGTTGCGATATTGATTAAAAGGATACTAGGAGGATAAAGCATTATGCCAGTAGTTAGCGAGTTAATCCGCATCGAGGATGACGGAACCATCAGTTTTGGCAATTATATGTTAGCAGCAAAGTCCAAGCTGCAGGATTTTGAATTTCAGGGCGATCTTTATAAGGTAAAAACATTCGGCGAGATTACCAAGCTGGAGCGCAACGGAATGTTCGTATATGAGTCGGTACCGGGCACGGCAGTCAATCATTTCCAGGCGGGAGATACTTCCGTACAGTTTTCGGTTGAGGGCGAGAAGGATGCTCAGATTACCATTCAGTTAGAGGATGAGCGTGAGTATGAGGTATATGTAGACGGCGTATCGGTCGGTGGCATGAAGACCAACGTCAGCGGCAAACTGGTACTGAGCGTGGAGCTGAACCCGGGCAAGGCAACCGCAATCCGGATTGAAGCCAGATAAGGAAAAGAAAAACAAAACGTTACGTACAAGTTACAATGCATGAGATGAAAGCTGCTGCATGGCAGGAATGGCGGGCGTGTGCGCCGGAAGCCGGTTTCCGCCATGCAGCAGCTTTTTGTGTAATAAGAAATATGAGAAGAAGTGTTTGGAAAGGAATCAGCATGGCAAAGGCAAAATCAACGGGATTTTTCTGCAGGGAATGCGGTTATGAATCTTCCAAATGGATGGGGCAGTGCCCGGCGTGTAAGGCGTGGAATACGATGGTGGAAGCGCCGTCCGCATCGGCATCATCCGGTACGGCAGCAGGGCGGTATGCGGCAGCGGCTTCGCTGACGTCGGCACCGGGGAAACGGGTTGGCGCGCAGGCAAAGCCGGTCAGCTTAGATGAAATTGAGCTTTCCGATACGGATCGGACGAAAACTGGATTTGCAGAACTTGACCGGGTGCTTGGAAGCGGCGTGGTGCGTGGCTCCCTGGTGCTGGTCGGCGGAGATCCGGGAATCGGAAAATCAACCCTGCTTCTGCAGGTCTGCCGGAACCTGGCAGGACAGGAACAAAAGGTTTTATACGTCTCCGGCGAGGAGTCATTAAAACAGATTAAACTGCGGGCAAGCCGGATCGGGACGGTGCGCGGACCACTTTCGTTCTTGAGTGAGACGAACCTGGATACGATCGCGGAGGTGATCCGGGAGGTGCGCCCGGATGTGGTCGTGATCGACTCGATCCAGACCATGTTTATCGAGGCGGCAGGTTCCGCACCGGGCAGTGTCAGCCAGGTAAGAGAGTGCACCGGCGTCCTGATGCAGCTCGCAAAAGGACTGGGTGTGACAGTCTTTATCGTCGGTCATGTGACGAAAGAGGGTGTTGTGGCGGGACCGCGTATGCTGGAACATATGGTCGATACAGTGCTATATTTTGAGGGCGATCGCCATGCGTCCTACCGGATTCTGCGGGGAGTGAAGAATCGTTTCGGTTCGACCAATGAGATCGGCGTGTTTGAGATGCGGGAGGAAGGACTGGCGGAGGTGCCGAATCCATCCGAATTTATGCTGGAAGGGCGCCCGGCGGAGGCATCCGGTGCGGTGACTGCCTGCTCGATGGAGGGAACCCGCCCGATTCTTCTGGAAGTGCAGGCGCTGGTGTCAAAGACGAATTTCGGACTGCCGCGGCGGACGGCAGCGGGCGTCGATTACAACCGTGTGAACCTGCTCATGGCAGTGTTGGAAAAACGATGCCGTTATGCCCTGTCCGGGTACGATGCATATGTCAACATTGCAGGCGGCATGAAGATGAACGAGCCGGCGCTTGACCTTGCGATCGTGATGGCGCTGATTTCCAGCTATAAAGACCGTCCGCTGGATGAGAAAACGATCGTATTTGGCGAGGTCGGACTCTCCGGAGAGGTGCGCGCCGTCTCGATGGCAGAGCAGAGAGTCCATGAGGCAGTCAAGATGGGATTTACAAGATGCATTCTTCCGATGGTCAATGTCAGTAAATTGAAACCAAGGTCGGATATCCGGCTGGAAGGGGTGGCAAATGTGCGGGAGGCGATTGGGCTGCTGTAGGTTGCTTGGATTTTGGGAAAATTTAAGAAAAATAATATTAGCGTAATGTGAGTAACAGCAAATTTGTCTCAGTGGGAGTTGGGGCTCCGACTGAGATAAACGCTCCGTGAGGATGCGCAGTGATTCTGATAGGAATATGTCAGCTTCGCTGACCAGAATCACGCGTCAAGTCTCACGGACGTTCAACTTGAATGTTAAAAAAAACAAAAAACGCCAATGACTCATCTCTGAATCACTGACGCCTTTAGAAGCAGGGGAAGAGGGATTCGAACCCCCATTAACGGTTTTGGAGACCGTTGCTCTGCCATTGAACTATTCCCCTTCGTTGCTGACTCAGTTATAATATCATAGCCATAACGAAAAGTCAACAATTTTTTTGTGATTTTTCATTTTTTTTGATTTAATATATTTTTTTCCATTTATTAAGTATCATTCATCATTTTATATGGAAACTAGAGATCAGGATAATTTGGTAAAAGAGAATTTGTGTGCTCATGCTGGGTGGAAAATCACAATGAATATTTAGTTCAACTGCCCAAAACCAATCCGTTAAACCATTTGATGTATATAAATAATGACAATATATCATGAAATGAATACGACGATAGTTCTAGACGTCGGAATATTTTACTAAGAAACACTCTGCTTTTTTGGTAAAAATCATGTATTAAAAATATGCGGTATAAAAGAAATCAAATTGACATTCGACAAAAATCATGCTATAAACACTGAATAAATCTTTATGGTTTTAAATGTGCCTAAAAAACGGAGGAAAAAATTCTGTTGGTACATTCAGTAAAAAGGAGTTGTTTATTATGAAACAGAGAAAAATTATGCTGAAAACGATAGAAGATGCAAAGAAATTTGTCAATGCTTCTATGAAATGCGATTTTGATATTGATGTTTTTTATAACCGTGTTGTCATTGACGCCAAGTCGATTCTGGGAGTTATGAGCCTGGATCTGACACAGATTCTGACCGTTGAGTACATGGGCGAGGATGCAGAGTATGAGGCGTTTCTTGACACGATGGAAGCGAACAATGTGACAGCGGCATAAAAGGGCTGAAGGGCTGGTTCAAGCGGAACATAGATATCATAGATATTTTGGAAGGATATGTATGACCCGAATCGGTATGATGAAAGAAAAGTTGATAGTACGAAAATAAAGAAAGACTGCGGGTGCCGGAGAGAAGATGGTGTCTGCAGTCTTTTTGATAGACATATATATGTACTCTCGGAGTCTTTCTGCACGTGCTTTTGTGGCTGATTTTCCGCCAGCCGCACCCGAATTTCATCAACGTACGCGCCGCGTACGCCTCAGAAATTTGGGCACAACTGACAAAAAATCATTTCACAAAATCAAGCACAGAAAGATTCCGAGAGTACATGTATGGGGAAGGGAGGAACCACACATGGAGCTGACCGGCAGGCAGATACGGATCTCCGTCCGCAATCTGGTTGAGTTCGTTCTGCGTTCGGGGGATATTGATAACCGGCGCACGGCGGGTGCACAGAAAGAGGCGATGTTAGCTGGAGGACGGATGCACCGGAAGATACAGCGGCGGATGGGCTCAGGGTATCAGGCGGAGGTGTCGCTGCGCCATTCGGTGGAGGAGGACGGATTCCAAATCGTGGTCGAGGGGCGTGCGGATGGAATCATCCGGGATGGAAAAGATGTCACGATCGATGAGATCAAGTGTGTTTACCAGGATGTAAACTGTCTGGAAGAAGCGGTTGGCGTGCATATGGCGCAGGCGCGCTGTTATGGCTATATCTATGGATTACAGGAAGCGCTGGACGAAGTGACACTGCAGCTCACCTACTGTAATCTGGAGACGGAGGAGATCCGCCGCTTTCAGGAGATCCAGACGATGGACGAACTTTCTGAATGGTTTGCTGGTCTGATCCATGAATATGTCAAATGGGCGCGTTACCTCTATCACAACGGGCTGCGACGTGATGAATCAATCAAAGCGCTCGAATTTCCCTATCCATACCGAGCGGGACAGCGGGATCTGGCGGTGGCGGTTTACCGGACGCTGGAGCGCGGGCGCAGGCTGTTTGTCCAGGCCCCGACCGGGATTGGAAAGACTCTTTCGACGGTATTTCCGGCGCTTAAAGCGATCGGGGAAGGGCATGGGCAGAAACTCTTTTACCTGACGGCGAAGACGATCACGCGGACGGTGGCGGAAGAGGCGCTGGCGATTTTGCGGGAACGCGGGCTGTATTTTCGTTCGGTCACGATCACGGCAAAGGAAAAGTTGTGTATTTTGGAAAAACCGGTGTGCAATCCGGAAATGTGCCCGCGTGCGAAAGGGCATTTTGACCGTGTCAACGATGCGGTGTATGAAATTTTGCATCAGGAATTTGGAATCACGCGTTCGGTAATTTTAGAGTATGCGGAAAAATTTCAGGTCTGCCCGTTTGAGTTCTGCCTCGATATTTCTTCGTTTGTGGATGGGATCATCTGCGATTATAATTATGTCTTTGACCCGGATGTGCGCTTGAAACGTTATTTTGCGGATGGGGCGGAGGGAGACTATTTCTTCCTGATGGATGAAGCTCACAATCTGGTATCGCGCGCGCGGGAAATGTATAGTGCTTCTATTATAAAGGAAGAAGTGCTTTTGACGAAAAAGGTACTGGGACATCGTGCGCCGGCGCTGGGGCGGCAGCTTACAAGGTTAAATAAGGCGCTTCTGGAGATGAAGCGGGAGTGCGACGGCTACCAGGTGCTTAAGGATGCCGGACATCTGGTTTCAGTGTTAAACAGTGTTTTTGGAGAAATGGAAAAGTATCTGGAAAAGCCGGGTGGGGAAGATGGACGGGACACGATTCTGGATTTTTATTTTTCGGTGCGACATTTTTTAAATATGTATGAGCGGGTCGATGAGCATTACAGGATTTATACGGAACTTCTGCCGTCCGGCGAATTTGTCATCCGGCTTTATTGTGTCAATCCGATTGAAAATCTGGCGCAGTGCCTGTCGCAGGGGAAAGCGGCGGTCTTTTTCTCGGCAACGCTTCTGCCGCTCCGGTATTACCGGATGCTTCTGTCGGATCAGGAGGAGGACTATACGGTCTATGTGCCGTCCCCGTTTCCGCAGGAGCGGCGTCTTCTGCTGGCGGCGACGGATGTGACGAGCCGGTATACGCGGCGCAATGAGACGGAATACCGGCGGGTGCTGCACTACATTCAGGCGATGGCAAGTGCAAAAAAAGGCAATTATATTGTGTTCTTCCCGTCGTACCAGTATATGAACCGGGTGCGGGAAGTGGAAAAACGTTTTGGGAAAACCGGAAAAAGTATGGAAGTTTTGATCCAGGATTCTCACATGACCGAGGAGGAACGGGAAGCATTTTTACAGAAATTTTCTCCCGAACGAACAGCTGAACGTGATACCTCCCTGGTGGCGTTCTGCGTGATGGGCGGTCTGTTTTCGGAGGGAATCGATTTGACAGGCAACCGGCTGATCGGCGTGATCGTGGTCGGAACCGGGCTCCCGATGGTATGCACGGAGCAGAAAATTTTGCAGGGATATTTTGAAGAAGAGGGAAAAGATGGATTTGCATATGCCTACCAGTATCCGGGCATGAATAAGGTACTCCAGGCGGCAGGGCGGGTCATCCGGACCGCGTCCGATCAGGGCGTCATCCTTTTACTGGATGACCGGTTCTGGCGTCGGGAGTACCGGGAATTATTTCCAAGGGAATGGAGCGATGTCAAACGAGTCAGTCTTTCGTCTCTGGAGCAGGAGCTCCAGGCGTTTTGGAGCCGTTTTCCAGAAGTTCAATAAATTCACGCGATGCCTGTGAGATCGGCATTGTCTCATTGTGGACGACGACGAGCTGGCGCGGCGGCAGGGCTTCAGTCAGGGTCAGGGCATAAAGCTCCTTTTCGCCAGCCGGGAGACAGAAATCCGGGACAAATGCGATGCCGAGACCGATGCGCGCCAGATCGATGAGCAGATCGTTGCTGCTTAATTCAATCTCCGGTACGAGGTCGAGCTGGTGCTTCTGGAACATGTTGTGCAGAAATTCGCTGGTGGTACTCTTGCGATCCAGCATGAGGATTGGGAGCGCCTGCAGCTCGCGCAGTGTAACCGGGCGGTCTTTCATCGGAAAATAGGTCTCATTGGCGACGAATATATCGTTGAATTCGCGCAGCACATGGATATTCTGCGTTCCACCGAGCCCGGAGTTTGGATAGTTCGTCAGAATAAAATCGACCTGACCGTTGTCCAGAAGCCGCGCACATTCGATGGAGGTACGGTTGGTAACCTTGATGTGGATATTCGGGTAGCGCTTGTGAAATTCGCTTAAAAATGGCACCAGATAATAGCGGCAGATCGTATCGCTTGCGCCAATGCGGAGCTGACCGCCGTTTAAGCTGTTAGAGTCGAGCAGTTGGTTTTCGCCCTGACGGATCAGGTTCATTGCCGGTTCCACGTGCTTGAGTAGGATCTCGCCTTCAGGGGTAAGCTGTACTTTTTTTGTGCTGCGGATGAAAAGAGTCTGGTTCAGTTTCTTCTCCAGTACCTTGATCGACTGGCTGACCGCCGACTGGGAGATGAAAAGCTGCTTAGATGCCTCGGAGAAACTTAACGTCGAGGCTACGTGGTAAAATACTTTATATAATTCATAGTTGATATCCATTTATTAGTCCTCCTTATAGAACTGTATTCAGTGTAACATGATTGAAGGGCGGAGTCAATAATGATTGTATCTGTGTCTTGTTTGTGATAAAATGACGGAATCATCTTAGAAGTATGTATTTTTTAGGAGGGAATACCACATGGAATCTAATACATTTTATGATATTTACTTAGAGGAACTGAAAAATCTCCCGCAGGGCACGCCGGAGGAGGAAGCGGCGCTTCTGAAAAAACTGACGGAGGGGGACAAGACAGCGGCTTCCCGTCTGACGGAGTTAAAACTGGCGAAGGCGGTTCAGATCGCGGAGGAGTACCACGATCGGGGACTTCCGGCGGGCGATCTGGTGCAGGAGGCAAATATGGCGCTGTTTCTGTTCGCAAGTGAGTACGAAAACGGTGATTTCGACGCGCAGATGGAGAAAAAGGTGCGCGCGGCGATCGAGGATGCGCTGCAGATTCAGAACCGCGAGACGAAGATCGAGGAGGAGATGGCGGCGCGTGTTAATGTCCTCAAGGATATTTCTGCGAGCATGGCGCGGGAGCTGGGACGTGAAGCGACCCTTGCGGAATTGGCGGAGCGCATGAAGATGAGCGAGGATGAGATCCGTGACATCATGAAGCTGACGATGGACGCGATGAAGGTCAGCGGTCAGGCGGCAGAGATGGCTCAGAAAGAGATAGATGAACAGGAGTAATAGAAAATGCTGTTTTATTTGGTACGCCACGGTCAGACCGACTGGAACCGGGCGGGAAAGATACAGGGAACGACGGATATTCCGCTGAACGAAACAGGACGGCAGCAGGCGGAGCAGCTTGCCACTGTCCTGAAAGAAAGGAGCGGCTATCCGGCAAAAACGCGGATCGATGCGGTCTATGCCAGCCCGCTTGCGCGTGCATTCCAGACGGCGGAGATCCTGGCCAAGGAAGAAAAATTACCGCTCCGCCGACTGACGGGGCTGCGGGAGCGCGATTTTGGATGCTGGGAAGGCAAAAGCTGGCAGCAGGTGGAAGCAGAGTACCCGGATGAATTTCATCTGTGGAGGGAACAGCCGATGGTCGGCATCCCGTCCGGCGGAGAATCAAGAAAATCCTGCGAGGCGCGGAGTGAACGGGCGATCCGACAGATTTTGGAGGAGACAGCCGGGGATGCGGTGATCGTGGCGCACGGTGGGATCCTCGTCTTTTTGATGAATTATCTGCTCCGTTTCCATCGGGAGCCGCAGGAGATCATTGTGGCGAATGCCAGTCTGTCGGTTGTTTCGTATGACCGTTCGACGGGGATGGGAAAGCTGCTTGCACTGAATGAGACAGGGACGTTGGAACAGTAACCAATAAGATATGTTAATAAAAAATATTAAATATATTAATTTTACTAATCTATAAAAATTGTGTATGATAAAGGCAGATGCTAGAAGAAGGCATTTGCCTTTTATGCTAAAAAATGAATGTATTTTACAGAACATGAAACATTAAAATACGAAAAAACAGGAGGAAAACATGAGCGTAAGACGTATTTTCGTTGAGAAAAAACCGGAATTTGCCGTATTGGCTCACGATCTGAAAGAGGAGATCGCAAGCTATCTGGGGATCGACACGATCACCGATGTCCGCGTACTGATCCGCTATGATATTGAGGATGTATCGGAGGATGCATATCAGAAAGCGCTGATTACTATCTTCTCTGAGCCGCCGGTTGATTTTGTCTATGAGGAGGCATTCCCGTCCAAGGAAGGCGATACGATCTTTTCCGTTGAGTTCCTGCCGGGACAGTTCGATCAGAGAGCCGATTCCGCAGAACAGTGTGTGAAACTTCTGAATGAAGAGGAAAATCCGGTGATCCGTTCCGCGACAACTTATGTTATTTCCGGAACACTGACCGCGGAGCAGATCGAGGGCATCAAGTCCCTGTGCATTAACCCGGTGGATTCCCGTGAGAATAACAACGCAAAGCCGGAAACGCTGGTAACGGTATTTGAGCAGCCGGAGGATGTCAAGATTTTCGATGGTTTCTGCGGTTATGGCGAGGCAGAGTTAAAAGAACTCTACGATTCCCTGAACCTTGCGATGACGTTCAAGGATTTCGAGCATATCCACAACTACTTTAAAAACGAAGAGAAGAGAGATCCGTCTGTGACCGAGATCCGCGTGCTGGATACATATTGGTCCGATCACTGCCGTCATACGACCTTCCAGACTGAGTTAAAGGACGTTACCTTTACAAAGGGCGATTACAATGAGCCGATGGAAGCTTCCTACAAACAGTATCTGGCAGATCGCGAGGTTCTCTACAAAGATCGCGATGACAAGTTTGTCTGCCTGATGGATCTGGCTGTTCTCGCTATGAAGAAGCTTCGCCGTGAAGGCAAGCTGGAGGATCTGGAGGAGTCTGAGGAGATCAATGCCTGCAGTATCGTAGTTCCGGTTACCATCGACGGCAAGGAAGAAGAGTGGCTGGTAAACTTTAAGAATGAGACCCACAACCATCCGACCGAGATTGAGCCGTTTGGCGGCGCTGCCACCTGCTTAGGCGGTGCTATCCGTGACCCGCTTTCCGGACGTACCTATGTATATCAGGCTATGCGTGTGACCGGTGCGGCTGATCCGACCCGTCCGATGTCGGAGACACTGCACGGCAAACTTCCGCAGAAGCGCATCGTAAAGGATGCAGCACATGGCTACAGCTCCTACGGTAACCAGATCGGTCTTGCTACCGGCTATGTAAAAGAGATTTATCATCCAAATTATGTGGCAAAACGTATGGAGATCGGTGCTGTTATGGCAGCAGCTCCGCGCAAAAACGTCATCCGTGAGACTTCCGATCCGGGCGATGTAATCATCCTGATGGGTGGACGTACCGGCCGTGATGGTATTGGCGGCGCAACCGGTTCTTCCAAGGTACATACCGAGGAGTCCATCGAGGTCTGCGGCGCAGAGGTTCAGAAGGGCAATGCACCGACCGAGCGTAAATTACAGAGACTGTTCCGCCGCCCGGAGGTCAGCCGTCTGATCAAGAAGTGTAACGACTTTGGCGCCGGCGGCGTGTCGGTAGCGATCGGTGAGTTAGCTGACGGACTTCAGATTGACCTTGATAAGGTTCCGAAGAAATATGCAGGTCTGGACGGAACGGAGATTGCGATTTCCGAGTCACAGGAGCGTATGGCTCTGGTGGTAGACCCGAAAGATGTTGATAAGATGCTTGCTTATGCAGCAGAAGAGAACCTGGAGGCAGTTCCGGTTGCCGTTGTTACCGAGTCCCCGCGCCTGGTTCTGAACTGGAGAGGCAAGACGATCGTAGATTTAAGCCGTGCATTCCTGGATACCAACGGTGCTCATCAGGAGACAACCGTTACCGTTGAGGTTCCGACCAGGGAAGGCAATGTATTTGATAAACAGGAAGTAAAGGATGTCAAAGGAAAATGGCTGTCCATGCTTTCTTCCTTAAATGTATGCTCCCAGAAGGGTCTGGTTGAGATGTTCGACAGCACCGTGGGCGCAAGCAGTGTATTCCTGCCATACGGCGGTGTCCACCAGATGACCGAGACACAGGCGATGGTGGCAAAACTGCCGATGAGCGAGGGCAAATGCGATACTGTTACCATGATGAGCTACGGCTATGATCCGTACCTGTCCAGCTGGAGCCCGTACCACGGCGCTACTTACGCAGTGCTGGATTCTGTTGCTAAGATCGTGGCAAACGGCGGTGATTTCCACAAGATCCGCTTTACCTTCCAGGAGTACTTCAAACGTATGACGGAAGATCCGAAGAGATGGGGCACACCGTTCTCCGCTCTGCTCGGTGCTTACAGTGCGCAGCTCGGATTTGGACTTCCGTCCATCGGCGGCAAGGACAGCATGTCCGGCAGCTTCTATGATGAAGAGCACGGCGAAATCGATGTACCGCCGACACTGGTTTCCTTTGCAGTTGATATTTCCGATACCAAACACGTGGTATCTCCGGAATTTAAGAAAGCGGGCAGCAAGATTGTTCTCTTTACCATCGAGAAAGATGCACATGACCTGCCGGTATACAGCCAGATCATGGATGGTTACGAGAAAATCTACCGCGATATGGAGTCTGGAAAGATTATTTCCGCATATGCGGTTGAGGGTGCAGGTGTGGCAGAGGCTGTCAGCAAGATGGCATTTGGTAACCGCCTGGGCGTAAAGATTGAGCACAATGTAGATCCGAGAGACTTCTTCGCTGCTGGCTGGGGCAATATTGTCTGCGAGGTTCCGGACGGCAAGGTAGGCGAGCTGTCCATTCCGTACACCGTGATCGGTGAGGTAACCGACAAGGGAACCTTCGAGTATGGCAGTACCGTGATCTCCATGGAAGAGGCTCTGAAAGCATGGACCGGAACCCTGGAGAAAGTGTTCCCGACCGCTTCCGGCGCACCGATGAAGGCAGCAGAAGAGACACTTTACAATACCGATAAGGTATATGTATGTAAACATAAAGTGGCAAAACCAACTGTATTTATTCCGGCAATGCCGGGTACCAACTGCGAGCTGGACAGCGCGAAAGCGTTTGAGGCAGCCGGAGCGGAGACGATTGTGCGTGTATTCCGCAACCAGAATGCATCCGATATCCGTTCTTCCATCGAGCAGTACAAAGAGGATATCAAGAAATCCCAGATCATCATGTTCCCGGGTGGATTCTCCGCAGGTGATGAGCCGGATGGTTCGGCTAAATTCTTCGCTACGGTATTCCGCAACGAGGCGATGATGGAGGAGATCGACAAACTGCTTCATGACCGGGATGGCCTGGTACTGGGTATCTGCAATGGCTTCCAGACATTAATCAAACTGGGACTTTTAACCGGAGGCAAGATTGAGCCTCAGAAAGCAGATTCCCCGACTCTGACAACCAACAACATTGGACGCCACATTTCCCGCATGGCATACTTAAAGGTTGTATCTAACCTGTCCCCGTGGCTCAGAAAAGCAGAGCTGGGAGGCGTATACTGCAACCCGATGTCCCATGGTGAAGGACGTTTCGTAGCCAACGAGGAGTGGCTTGCAAAACTTCGCGCAAATGGTCAGATCGCGATCCAGTACAGCGATCCGAACGGAAACTTATCCGTCAGCGAGGAGTGGAACCCGAACGGTTCCTACCAGTGCATCGAGGGTATCACAAGCCCGGATGGACGTATTCTTGGTAAGATGGGTCACAACGAGCGCTGCTGGAGCGATACAGGCATGAATATCTATGGAAATCAGGATATGCAGCTGTTTGCTTCAGGTGTGGAGTATTTCAAATAAAATGAACACCTGCTTTTAAGTAAGGTAGAAATAGACCGGATCGCAGAAATCTGCCCCGGTCTATTTTTTGTGTGATAGAAAATTCCTTGGAATTCCCCATCACACAAAAAGGTACATTCTTTTTTATGTCACAGGAAATATCAATTATGATATAAATTCTACCATTGACGAAAATGTCAGAAAACCTTAAACAAAAAGTTATTCTCAGGTAATAAAAGTGTGGTATCCTGTCAATAACAGAAAGCAGACATCTACTTCAAAAAAACAAGGGGAAAATTTTGAAAATACCGACAGTTTATTTTGACGCAGGCGGATATGTTTGTTATAATGAAAACAAGATTTTGTACGCGAGAGTACATTAAAAAAGGAGGATGGGATATGAGACATAACCTGAAGGCAGCGGCGGTTTCCGTTCTTGCTATCATGGCGGCACTGGCTATGAGTATTCCGGCATACGCGGCTGACAAAAAGATCTCGGAAGTTAAGTTCCGTGTCAATGCGAAACCGGAAGCGGGCGACAGCATCGGGGATCCGGATGTACAAGTTACGAAGGGTAATGTTGAGATTACCGAGCAGGAGTTTGACAATGACGACAGCGAGTGGGAGAGAGGTGATAAGCCGGTCATCTACCTGACGATCGAGGCAAAGGACGGTTATCAGTTATCCGGCACAAAGCTTTCTGCAACCAAGTCGGCTTACAAAGTTACGAAGCGATCTGGCGATAAGAGCGAGTGGAAAGTTAAGATTACGATGTCAGCTGTTGACGGCGATTTGGATACGGTCGAAGATCTTAGCTGGAGCAATCGTACCGCAACCTGGGACAGCGTATCGGATGCAAGCAAGTATGAAGTTAAACTGTACCGCAACAGTTCTACCGTAACGACTGTTACAACTACAGGCACAAGCTACAATTTCTACCCATACATGACGAAATCCGGCGATTATACCTTTAAGGTGCGCGCGGTTGACGGAAGCGATAAGGGTGAGTGGAGTGACGAGTCCGATGAATATTATATGAATTCTTCAGATGTGTATACAGGTACACCTCCGACCGATAATTCTTCTGGTGGTTCCACTCCGGCAAATGCGAATGGTCAGTGGGTAAACAGCATTTACGGCTGGTCTTACTACATCAATGGTGTACCGGTTAAGAACAACTGGGTATATGTTGATAATGAGTGGTATCATCTGAATGCAAACGGATTCATGGATACAGACTGGATCTATACTGATAATAACTGGTTCTATTTAAACCCGGTATCCGATGGTACGAGAGGCAAGATGCTGACCGGCTGGCAGCAGATTGGACCGTATAAGTATTATCTGAATCCGGTATCCGACGGTACCCGTGGTGCAAGAAAGACAGGCTATCAGTTCATCGATGGCGCATGGTATCTGTTTGACCTGAATAGCGGAGCACTCTGGACTAACATGGTAGCTCCGAACGGTATGATAGCGGATGCAAATGGTGTTCTTCACTAAGGAGATATCTGGCTGCAGATCCAACTCCCACTGAGACAAATTTGCTATTAATCACCACCTGAAGAGGTGGGAGTCTTCTCGACTGAGATAAAAATCAGACAGCGGCAGACAGCGGACGAGCGAAAGCAAGTGGCTGATGCCGCTGCTTTTTTGTTTTTCTTGCACAGAAGGGGGGAAAAAGGATATAATAGAGAATCATATTGAGAAGCCGGAGAATTGATGAGGCGGGAATAAGAAACAGAGAGGAGAATCGATAAATTACGATGAAACCAACTGTATTATTGTATAATTTTACTGATTCCAAAAGAAAAATGAAGGTGCAGCAGGCGCTTATGCCGCTGGGATTCCGTTTAAGGGCAGTGAAAAAGGAGGAGTACGGGCTGCCGGTGGGCGTGCTGGCTGGTGTGAAAGGACTGAATGAGGATGTCCTCAAGGAAGCCGGACAAGCAATAGAGGCTGGGGAGGAAACGCAAAAAGAAGAGTCCGCTCAGAAACAGGCAGACGGGAGGCTGCAGCGAGAAGTGCCGGAGAACGATTCTTCCAGGAAAATGGATTTCTCAGATGAGATGGCGATCATGGCAGGCTTTTCTTCCGCCCAGATCGATGCATTTATCCATGCACTCCGAAAAAAGGGAGTCGGACGGATTGATTATAAAGCAGTCCTGACACCGTATAATATGAAGTGGGATTCGGTACAATTATACGAAGAGATCAAAAAAGAGCATGAGATGATGACGGGGAAAGGTAAAGACGAAGCATTGTGATGCCAGGAGATTGGTGAAAGGTCATTTTACTGCTTGATGTGGAGGTGGAAAGATGCTGGAAAAAGTAGATTTGAATAAATCAGTGGATAAGGAAAACTACAAGAAGCTTCGGGAAGAGATGGATGTGAAGCTGGGAGAATTGCAGCGCGCCTGTAAGGCGGAAAAGATCCCGGTTGTCATCGTATTTGACGGCTTCGGGGCAGGCGGTAAGGGAACGCAGATCAACCGCCTGATCCAGCCGCTGGATCCGCGCGGCTTTGATGTTTATGCGAGCCGGGAGACGGGAGAAGAGGAACGGATGCGTCCATTTCTCTGGCGGTATTGGACGAAGACACCGGAAGATGGACGAATGATGATCTTTGACAAGAGTTGGTACGATAAGGTTACCGTTGACCGGTTTGACAAAGAGACGAAGCGGCAGGAGCTAAACGGGGCGTTCCGGGATATCCTTTCATTTGAAAAGCAGCTGGCAGATTCCGGCATGATTCTGATCAAATTGTTTCTGTATATTTCCAGGGACGAGCAGAAAAAGCGCTTTAAACGGCTGGAAGAAAGCAAAGAGACTGCGTGGCGTGTGACGGAGGCGGACTGGAAGCGCAACAAGGATTACGATACATTTCTGGAGATGAATGAGGAAATGCTGCAGCGGACGGATACCGGGTACGCGCCGTGGACGATCGTGGAAGCGACTGATAAAAATTATGCGGCGGTCAAGATTTTATCCACCGTCACAGACCGGCTGGAGTATGAGCTGAACCGTCGCCGAATGGAACGCGAGGAAGGGGCGGTGCATCCGCCGGTCAAACTTCCAGATGAGCGGTTTAAAAATGGCGTGCTTTCCGGCGTGGATCTGACGAAAACGCTGACACGCGAGGAATATAAGGAACGTCTGGATAAGCTGCAGAAAAAGCTGGAGGTGCTGCACGGCGAGCTGTACCGGCTGCGGATTCCGGTGGTGATCGGCTTTGAAGGCTGGGATGCGGCGGGAAAAGGCGGTGCGATCCGGCGCCTGACAAGCCACCTGGATCCACGCGGCTACAAGGTCAATCCGACGGCGGCACCGAATGATGTGGAGAAGGTACACCATTATCTGTGGCGTTTCTGGCGGGAGATGCCGAAAGCGGGGCATATTGCGATCTTCGACCGCACCTGGTACGGGCGTGTGATGGTGGAGCGGATCGAGGGTTTCTGCGGTGAGGCGGACTGGAAACGGGCATATCAGGAAATCAACGAGATGGAAGAGCACATGGCGAATTTTGGCGCGGTGATCGTGAAATTCTGGATTCATATTGATAAAGATGAGCAGGAACGCCGCTTTAAGGAGCGCATGGAGGATCCGGCAAAACAGTGGAAAATCACGGACGAAGACTGGCGCAACCGTGAAAAATGGGACGCATACGAGCAGGCAGTCAATGAGATGCTGGTGCGGACCTCTACTACCTATGCCCCGTGGACGATCATAGAAGGAAATTCCAAATATTTCGCGCGCGTCAAGGTGCTGGAAACGGTTGTGGAGGCGATGGAGGAGAAGATCCGTGAGGTAAAAAAGCTGCGTAAGTGATAGAAAGAAGCGGACGGCCGATTTGGTAATCATGTGTGGAAATATGAAGAAGCGCGGTTGCAATTCTTCGTAAGATACAGTAAAATCAATATTTAAAGAAAAAGACGGCAATTTTGAAAAATACAAACATTTGTGTAAACTTTGCGTTAAATGTAGCGATAGAAAGGAAGCGGACAAAATGGAGCAGACAGCAAAAGAGCGCACACTAGCATTTATGGCAGAGCATGCGGGGGATCCAACCCCGATGGAACTATTTCATATGCACGTAAAACACGTGGGAATCAATACAAAATCGGAAGACGAGGCCTGGGAGGTTGCTGAGACACTGGCGCGCCTGATGGGGCTGATGCCGCGCGAGACGGAGAAAGCGGTGTTCAGCGGTGACCTGACGGAAAATATGAAGGTGGAGAGCCACGGAACCTACGGTCATATTGGCTTTGGCGTAAATGATTGCGAGGCGGCGATCCGATACTTTGTGAACCGCGGTATGACGCTTCGGGAAGAGACGAAGCGCTTTGATGAGCAGGGTCGCTGTATTTTCGCCTATTTTAAAGAAGAAGTCGGCGGATTTGCGATCCACCTGGTACAGGATTGATAGCACCAGGAGATATAAAAACGAAAAGGATAGCAATATGAAAAAAATAATCGTGATCGGCGGCGGGGCAGCCGGCATGGCAGCTGCGATTGCGGCGGCGGAAAATGGCTGCGCGGCAACGATCTATGAAAAGAATGAGAAACTGGGAAAAAAGATCTATATCACGGGAAAAGGGCGCTGCAATGTGACGAATGACTGTGATATGGAAGGTCTGTTTGACAGTGTTGTGACAAACAGCCGCTTTTTATACAGTGCATTTTACGGTTTTAGTAACCAGGATATGAAGGATTTTCTGGAGGCGAACGGCTGTCATGTTAAGGTGGAGCGCGGCAACCGTGTCTTTCCGGTGTCTGACCGGGCATCGGATGTGACATCGGCGTTTGCAAGACGGCTGCGGGAACTGCGCGTGAAAGTAGAATTGAATCAGGGAGTTCGGGAACTGTGGCTGGAGGATGGTGTATTAAAAGGTGTGATTCTGGCGCAGGGCGGTAATGAGCGTGGGAAAAAGGACTCCTACATAGCTGCGGATGCAGTGATCGTGGCGACGGGCGGTCTGTCCTACCCAACGACCGGCTCAACCGGCGATGGTTACCGGTTTGCGGAGGCAGCAGGGCACAAGGTGACGGAACTTTCGCCGGCGCTTGTTCCGTTTGAGACGAAGGAAGATGTGAAAGAGCTGCAGGGGCTCTCCCTGCGGAACGTGGAAGCTGCTGTTTTAAATGGAAAGAAAGAGGTTTACCGTGAATTTGGTGAGATGCTGTTTACCCATTACGGCGTTTCGGGTCCGGTACTCTTGAGTGCCAGCAGTTATGCGGCGAAAAAACTGAAAAAGGGTCCGCTGACTCTGATGATCGATCTGAAACCGGCGCTTTCCATGGAACAGCTCGATGCGCGGATTCTGCGCGATTTTGAGGCGGAGAAGAATAAACAGTTTAAAAATGCGCTGAACCATCTGTACCCATCAAAACTGATACCGGTCATAATTCGCCGCAGCGGCATTGAGCCGGACAAGCAGGTCAACGCCGTGACGAAGGAAGAGCGGAGACGGCTGGCGGAGGTGACAAAGCATTTTACCCTGACGCTGACCGGGCTGCGAGGTTTCAATGAGGCGATCATTACCCAGGGCGGTGTGACGGTAAAAGAAGTGAATCCATCCACGATGGAGTCGAAGAAGCTTCCAGGGCTTTATTTTGCAGGGGAAGTGCTGGATCTCGATGCAGTCACCGGCGGCTACAACTTACAAATTGCGTGGTCGACTGGCATGCTGGCGGGACGGAGCGCAGCGGAAAATCATGAATTATAACGATATGAAAAAGGGGAAACGAAATGCCGATTAATATAGCGATTGATGGACCAGCCGGGGCTGGAAAGAGCACAGTGGCAAAGAAGCTGGCGGAAGATTATGGATATATTTATGTTGATACGGGGGCGATGTACCGGGCGATGGCATTGTATTTTCTGCGCCAGGGCATCGACAGCCATGATGAGGCGGCGATCGGACGCGCCTGTGAGACGGTTTCCATTTCACTGGAATATGAAAATGGGATCCAGCAGGTTTATTTAAATGGGGAGAATGTCAGCAGCGAGCTTCGGACGGAGGCGGTTGGAAATATGGCTTCGAATACCTCTGTCTATGCGCCGGTCCGCAAAAAACTGGTGGAGCTGCAGCGTGAATTAGCCGGACGCCGGGATGTCGTGATGGATGGCCGGGATATCGGAACGGCGGTTCTGCCGGATGCGACCCTGAAAGTATATCTGACCGCGAGCAGCCGTGTGAGAGCTGGACGCCGTTATAAAGAGCTGACCGAACGCGGGGAAAGCTGTTCCCTGGAGGCGATCGAGCAGGATATTATCGAGCGCGATTACCGCGATATGCACCGGGAATTGTCGCCTCTCAAGCAGGCGGAGGACGCCATTTTACTGGATACTTCTGCGTTGGATTTTGAAGAGGTAATGCGGGAGATGGAGAAGTTGGTTGAGGCGGCGAAGAAAAAGCAGGCATAAGACTTTGCTGAAAATGTGTAACAGTTTAGTAGGTCTGCGCATTTACTGCGCTGACCGTACGAAAACATGGGCCAGCAGGCAAAAATCCCATTGCCGTAGGCAATTTTTGATGGATTTTTGTGCGTGACTGTGAAGGTACTGAACAGTTACGAAAATGCCAGGAAAAAGGAGAAGCCGAAAAGGGGCGGCAGCAAACATGAGACGATTGAAACAAACATGGATCGCCGCAGCACTTGGGATGAGTGTATGGATGACTGCCTGTGCGGGCGCGGCATCGGAGACAGCCACACAGGAAGGGGCTGTCGATGAGGAGAGCCAGGGGGCGATCCGTGAGGCTGTGGCTGAAAATGATCAGGCGCAGGAGCAGCCCGAACGGGATAAAATGCAGGAAACTGAGCGGACGGAACCGCTCACGGTTGAACCAGTCCGGGAAACCCTCAATATGACGCATTTTGACAACTGTACCTTTGCAGCTGGGTTCAAACCGCAGCAGATCCATCAGGATGAAAGCAATGTTATCATCACATTGACGGTCTATGACTATGAGCATTTTCATAAGGCAGATATCGATGAACTGCAGGCGGGAGATACGCTGCTCATCGATGGGAAAGAATGTCTCATTACTTCGATTGACCGACAGGAGTCTGGGCGGATCGAGATCAATGGCGGTCCGGCACAGGGGGGAGAAGAGCTGAGAATGGTAGAGGAGGATTCCTTTTATGGCTCGGAGATGGCAGTCGGGAGAAGTTACCATAAGCTGGGAGAGGTTACGCTGCAGATGGATGAGAACTTTGTCTTGACAGATGATTCTGACCCGGATACACCGCCGCAGGTGTATACCGCGGAAGAATTATTCGCGATCCGTGATCGGCTGATCGGGGAGTTTAAGCCATACAACACGGCTGTGACGGTGAAGAATGAGAAAATTATTTCGATTTACCGGAAATTTATGCCATAAAAAATATAAAATCATTAAGAGGTAGAGAGCACCTTTTATCCGGAGGAGAGGTGCTTTTTTGTGTAACAGGAAATTCCTTGGAACTCCCTGTTACACAAAAAGGCACTAACGTGCCAATGATGCGCACTCGCGCGAAGCAGAAACATGTCGCAAGCGACCGCGCTCGGCGCGAGAATGTGCCAAGGCACATTCTTTTTCAATATAATTTCCGGGATAAATTGACTTTTAAACATACCCCATCTATAATGAAACAAGCTGATATGGGCAGTGGGTGCCGCTGTTTGTGCCAGATCAGTCAGATTGCTCGGATTGGCAGGCGTGGACAGGGGGTAAAAGGGAAACAGGTGCAAAACCTGTGCGATCTCGTCACTGTGAACCGGAGAGTGGCGCCGCAGATGCCATTGCGAAAGTGAGAAGGCGCGGCGTGCATGATGACCCGAAAGCCAGGAAACCTGCCGGCTGTCGTGAACATATCGGTTAAAACTATTTTTGTGCGAGTCACACAAGGAGGAAAACATGAGAAAAAACAAAAAAGTAGTTGTAAGTGCAGCGGCAGTTACGATGTCCGTATTGCTTGGAGCCTGCGGCGGCAGTACATCCAGCCAGGCAACCTCGACGGAGGCGGCTTCTGAGGCAGAGACCGAGGCAGCTGAGAGCGCCGATTCCGATCAGGAAGCGGCAGATAAGGTGGCAAAGCTGATCGATGACATCTATGTACAGGAGCGCACCGATGACACGGATGAGCAATGCAAGGCAGCCAAAGAGGCATGGGATGCCCTGACTGACGAGCAGAAGGAGCTGGTAGAAGGCGAGAACGCAGATCCAGATTATTTTGGTCGTGATACCGGCGACGCGAGCCTGGACGATCCGCGCAATCAGGATGAGATTGGCGACAAGGAGATCCTGGTAGTCAGCTTTGGTACTTCCTTCAACGACAGCCGTGTGAAAGATATCAAGAGTATCGAGGATTCCATCCAGGATGCATTCCCGGATTGGGCAGTCCGCCGTGCATTTACCGCACAGATCATTATAAACCACGTTGAGGCTCGTGACGGCGAGTGCATCGACAATATGGATCAGGCACTGGAGCGAGCCGTGGAGAACGGAGTTAAAGAGCTGGTTGTCCAGCCGACCCACCTCATGCACGGTGCTGAGTACGACGAGATGGTTGAGGCGATCGAGAAGTATCAGGATAAATTCGAGCAGGTAGCTGTCGCAGAGCCGCTGTTAGGTGAGGTTGGCGACGATGCAGCCGTTATCAATGCAGATAAAGAGGCAGTTGCAAAAGCAGTTGTAGCAGAAGAAGCTTCGGAAGCTGGTTTTAAAGATGCAGCTGACGCAGCCGATCAGGGAACCGCATTCGTTCTGATGGGTCATGGTACCGCACACGTTGCAAAGGTAACCTACAGCCAGATGCAGACCCAGATGCAGAATCTTGGATATAGCAACGTATTTATCGGTACCGTAGAGGGCGAGCCGGAAGAGACTTCCTGTGAGTCTGTTATCGAGGCGGTGAAGGCAGCTGGTTATAAGAACGTCGTTCTTCGTCCGCTGATGGTAGTTGCAGGTGATCACGCAAACAACGATATGGCAGGCGATGATGATGATTCCTGGAAGAGCCAGTTTGAGGCATCAGGTGCGTTTGACAAGGTAGATACTCAGATTTCCGGTCTGGGCAGAATTAAAGCGGTAGAATCATTCTATGTTGCTCATACACGGACAGCCATTGAGTCTATTTCGGAATAATGTATATGAAAAAGAAATTAAATTTAGCGGCGCTTCTGCTTGCTGCCGCTCTTCTCGGAGCGTGCGGAGGACAGAAACAGGACGCAGCCGACACCGTGGCGCAGACAGAGAGCGCAGAAACCGAGAATGCCGAACAGAAAAGCAGCATTGACCTTGCAGACGGCGTCTACACCGTCGATTTTAAGACGGACAGCAGTATGTTCAAGGTCAATGAATCGAAAAATGGAAAAGGTGTCCTGACGGTCAAGGATGGCGAGGCGACACTTCATATCAGCCTGACCTCGAAAAACATCGTGAATCTGTATCTGGGTACTGCGGACGAGGCAAAGGAAGATGAAGCCGGTTGGTTGCAGCCAACCGTAGACACGGTTACTTACAGCGACGGTCTGAGCGAGGAGGTCAACGGCTTCGATGTGCCGGTTCCGGCGCTCGGAGAAGAATTTGACCTGGCTCTGATTGGTAAGAAGGGCACCTGGTACGACCACAAAGTAAGGGTAGAAAATCCGGTTTCCGGAGAGGCAGAGGACGCGGAAGCGGCATCATCCGAGACGGAGAATAGCGATGATGCGGCAGATGCCCAGAAACCGGCAGGGCAGACTGCAGATGTGGCAGACGGCACTTATACCTGTGAGGTAACCCTGCAGGGAGGTTCCGGCAGAGCATCGGTGGACAGCCCGGCGATCATTATCGTCAAGGATGGAAAGGTGACTGCCGATATTGTCTGGAGCAGCCCGAACTATGAGTATATGCTGGTGGATGACGCGCAGTATGATCCGATCCAGACCGAGGGCAATTCCGAGTTCCAGATTCCGGTAACGCTGGATGAGGATGTGGCGGTCAGTGCCTTGACGGTGGCGATGAGCCAGCCGCATCTGATAGATTATACGCTGCATTTTGACAGCGTGACGTTATCAGAAGTTACGAAATAAAAGTAGATAGAAATACCTGTCCAGGAAGAACCTCCCGGTCCTTTTGTACATATTTTGATTACAGAAGGATCCGGGAGGTTTATGTCTATGCGTATCTGTGAACTCAAACAGCGGGAAGTTATAAATGTAAAAGATTGCAAGCGCCTTGGTTTTGTGGGCGACGTCGATTTTGACATCAGCACGGGAAAAATGCTTGCGATCATCGTGCCGGGACCGGGCTGTGTCTGGGGCTTTCTGGGGCGGGAAAAAGAGTACATAATTCCATTCTGCGACATCTGCCAGATAGGGGATGACATTATTCTGGTGAGGCTGAAAGAAGAGAGAGAAAAGAAGGAATAAAGAAGGAATAGCGGAAAACTTCTGCTTGCAGAAGCGCACTTCCTGCGATATTATAATAAGTATGATATGTTATGAAAACCTGGCGGGGGCATATCAATAAAACCAGAAAAGGGGAAGAGCGATTGAAGTGTCCATTTTGCAACGCGGCTGACACGAAAGTAATCGATTCACGGCCTGCGGATGACAACAGTTCTATCAGACGCCGGAGACAGTGCGAGACTTGTGGAAAGCGTTTTACCACATATGAAAAACTTGAGACGATCCCTCTGATGGTTGTCAAAAAGGATAATACCCGGGAGATGTACGACCGGGCGAAGATAGAGGCGGGAATCCTGCATTCCTGCCACAAGCGCCCAGTCTCTCAGGGACAGATTTCGGCGTTGATCGACGATGTGGAAAACAATTTATTTAACCGGGAAGAACGGGAGATCTCGACCGCGGTGATCGGGGAACTTGTGATGGAGCGGTTAAAGGATCTGGATGTGGTTACCTATGTGCGGTTTGCATCGGTATACCGGGAGTTTAAAGACGTCGATACATTTATGGAGGAACTGCAGAAGATACAGCAGCGGAATGTGCCGTCGTATGAGTCTGGAAAGAACGGGGAAGAGACCAGATGATGGGAAATGCGTTTTATCCGGATGAATGGCTGGATTCTGCGTATGATATCCCGTATGAGCAGTTTTACCAGAAGGGAATGCGGGGTATCATATTTGATATTGACAATACGCTGGTGCCGCACGGTGCCCCGGCGGACGAGCGGGCAGTACAGCTGTTTGAACGTTTGCGGGCGATAGGGTTCCACACCTGTCTGCTCTCGAATAATAAGGAGGCGCGGGTCGCCCCGTTTGCCGGACAGGTAGGTTCGGAT
>OGYT01000378.1_pt1 | contig 35154 bp, 33 predicted proteins | sample 1576631 | NCBI WGS metagenome assembly OGYT01 (sample SAMEA3541588, study PRJEB24748) | human gut metagenome | biome: human gut; feature: human-associated habitat; material: faeces | place: China | collected 2012
ATGGCTGCTGCCCCTCCTCCCGCAGATAGCTGTAGCCTTCTTCACTTTCATATCCTGAATCAGCGGTAACACTCGGATAGTTAAAACCCAGAAACCGGAACGGAACCGGGCAATGGTACTGTGATCCGGCGCTTTTTGTCCGGCTAACAACCACATGAAGTTGGTAGGCCTGATAAAGCTTTGTATAGTCTAAATCCTCCAATTCGTGGCTCAGCAGTCGGACAGAATCATCGTTCGGAACCAGCCCTTCCAAACTTAATGGCAAAACCAGTTGATAAGTGCGGCCAAGTTCGGTATAATCTTTAGTAGTGTAATTAGTTATTCGCATACTTAATTATACCACGGATGGCGGACTCTTCGGAGCCCGCTTTTCTGTTTTTGTACAGAAAAGAAGCTGTTGCTCCAGTAGATTATTTATCTACTTTTGCAACAGCCCCAGAAACAACAGAAGGCATCTGGAAGAGCCCCTGGCCCCTTCCAGGTTCGGGCCATCTACGGCTGAACTGTGTTGGCACGTGAAAGCGTGATCCACGATAACAGACGGTAGGGCCCACGGCGGACCATTGACCTGTAGGTAACCAATCCACGTATATCAGAGTGGTCAAAGCCGAAAAGTGAAATCCAGGGTTTCTTTTAGGTGCCTTCAGCAGAAAAAGATAAAAAAGTCTGTGGTGACTCAATTTACCTCTTGACAAAAGTCATTACATATCAGTTCAGCCTACCGGCTGAACGAAACACTCTAAATGTTATTCCATTAAACACATAGAACAAGAAAAGTCAGTGTAAATATGCTGAATTTTTTAGATTCTTGCCAATTACTTATCCACCACCGCAGGCATGCCATGAACGTTTCGGGGGATAGAATCTCCTTCCAGACAACTGCGGGGATAACTACTGCCCAAGCGTCTGCTTCCCGGATTTTTCCGCTCATTCATTCCCCGGATGCGCCCAATCGCCCAAAGTTATCCACCGTCATTTTGACGAACACCAGTCATCCCGGAATTCGCTTTTTTCCTTGTTTTCTGTTATACTTTCTATCATAGGAAGCAAGGGAAGGAGGTGCTGGTATGGGTGGTAATTACGAAAAAGGCATGTATAACCAACTCATGGAAGTGATGGCACGGCTGGATGCGGTAGAATGCGACCTCCACACAGAAAAAGACGAGCATAAAGAAGATGTAGAACACCTGAATCAGAAAATCGATAGCCTTACACAGGAAAACCAGTTGCTGCGTGATGATAACGCACGCCTTAAAAGTATCCTGGATCACGACAGTTCCAATACCTCCCTGCCACCTTCCAGCGATCAGAAGGGCAGCCGCCCCGTCAACACCTATAACGGGCGGAAATCCGGAGGACAAAAGGGCCATAAAGGAACCACACTCACCAAGGCGGAGGCGGAAGTAAAGATAAAATCAGGATACTGCCGTCATGTGATAAAAGAAATCGGAACCCCCTCGCCGAAGGGCTATCTTACAAAATATGTTATCGATCTGGATGTGGCTCCGCTCATCACAGAACTCCATATCTACGCAGATGAAGCCGGGAGATTCCACGTTCCGCTTGAATACCGCAGTGATGTCACCTATGGCCCGAACGTAAAAGCGCTGTCGGTAGAACTGTACAGCGAAGGGGTGATATCCAATGACCGGATCGCTGCCTTCCTGAATGCAGCCGGCCATGGGCAGCTTGGCCTTTCTGACGGAAGCGTCTACCGCTTCTGTAAGGGCTTTTCGGAACGGGCGCAGGAGAGCCTTGCCCATCTGGAAGAAAGGCTGCTGAACCAGAAGGTTGTATTAACCGATGCGACGGTTGTAAGCGTAAACGGGAAGCAGAACTACATCCGGAATTTCAGTGAGGGGAACGCGGTCGTCTATCATGCAATGAAAGAAAAAACAATACAGTCGATGAAAAACCTGCCATTTCTCAGAGAATTCACGGGAGTCCTGGTCCATGACCCCGAAACGGCCCTCTATCATTTCGGGACAGGGCATGGGGAGTGCAATGTCCACATCCTCCGCTATCTAAAGAAGAACACGGAGGACACCGGCCATTCATGGTCCGGGGAGATGGTAAGCCTGCTATGCAGTGCGAACCGGGAACGGAACCACCAGATTGCCCAGGGATTGGGAGCATTTCCGGCTAAAGAGAGAGCCGCATTCGAGGAGAGGTATCAGGAGTTAATCCGCAAGGGGAGAAAGCAAAACGTGGAGACGAAGCACAGATACGCCAAAAAGGAGGAACAGACGCTTCTGAACCGAATGGAAAAGTATCGTCAAAACCTTTTGCTGTTTCTGAATGATTTTGGGGTACCGTTTGACAACAATATGAGCGAACGGGATCTGCGCAAAGCGAAGAACCGCCAAAAGATGGAAGGAGGATTCCGCAAAGCCAGTGGGAATGAAATGTACTGCTCGATTCTAAGTATCATAGAAACGTTGAAAAGAAGAGAGATGGCGATGCTGGAAAATATAAAATGTCTATTCATGGGCACACCGGCTATTTTTTAGCCGGTGCTAAACCCATCTGTTCAGCCGATAGGCTGAACTGTTACAAATCTCGCCCTGATTCTAGTATGACGGGTATGCATGTGCTCAGTGGTAAAAGTCTACATAGGTGTAGCTACCACCGAGAGAGGGTAAATCGGAATCTGCAGGCGGGACTGCAACTCCTCTTCCCGCGGAAGAATCTTATCTGTAATTTTGCTGACCATCTCTGCCGATATCTCAATTCTGAAAATGTCACTCTAATATTGGGGAATCAGTTTTGTCTTAAACTCCCCATACTAGCTCTTGAGATTCTTTGGGGAATATCTGTTGCGTTTATTATCTATAATGAGATTCTCTTTCTGATTCCTTGCATATCCAAGAAAACATTGAGTTCTGCTTCTATGGGTTTCTGACGGATGCCTGTAACTACCTTTGAGAAGGAAATAGACATCTGCAACATTGGAAAGTAAGCGCCAAGTATTAGGGTGGCTGGCGCTTTGCTACCAAATGCTCCATAATAGTAGATAGCCAGATGCAAGCATTTTACTCTGGAATACAATATATCCCATTGTCAGATGCGAGCACTTCACTACATATTTATGGAGGTGTTGAAAAATGTCCAGTTACAATGCCAGAGTACCAGCTGACATGCAATACCAGCTGATCATGGAATGCAGGAGCAGCGGTCTCACTGACTTTCAGTGGTGTAAGGAACATGGGATTCATCCTGGAACCTTTTACAACTGGGTCAGCAGACTCAGAAAGAAAGCCTGCTGTGAGATTCCTGAATCCATTTCCAAAGTAGAACCAGCACCATCTCCAGCGCAGGATGTGGTTCGTTTAAATTTCAAACCAAAGGCAGAAAGGCCGGAATCCATGTTTCCAGTTCAGCCAGCGTTAGGCAATCCATCCAGAATCTCAGAACTATCTGCAAGGATAGAAATATCGCTTGGCGGTGCGACAATCCGTATTGCCAATGGCGCGGATCCTGCCATACTGGAACATATCCTCGGCCTTATGGGAGGGACGTATGCTAGATGATATCTCCGTGGCGGACAACATTTATATCGTGTGCGACACAACCGATATGCGTAAATCCATCGATGGTCTCTACAGCACGATCCGAGACAAGCTTTCCATGAATCCAGACCAGTCATCCCTGTTCCTGTTCTGTGAGAAACGATGTGACAGGATCAAGGTCCTGCTCTATGAAACAGATGGATATGTTCTCCTTTATAAAAGGCTGAGCGTTACACAGGGCCGGTACCGCTGGCCACGGAAAAGTTCCGAAGCCCAAGCAATTACCTGGCGTCAGCTGGATTGGCTGCTCAGTGGACTGGATATTGAACAGCCCAAAGCAATCCAGACCAGTTAAAAAATCCATCGTGAAATTGCCGGAATTTTCCGGCGGCATTTCGGCTGGATGTGTGGATAACCGCTTTGCTTTTTCAACAGAGAGGGCTAACTTCGGCGTGATAACTGTTTCATCGAATCTCATGGTATTTTGAGGTGTCTGTGGTAGTAAATATCGTGGTTTATCCTGCTTTTACCTAATATCCGGATCGTTTATCCACCGTCATTATGATGAAAGCGCAGCCAGGACTGATTCGCTTTTTTCTCCGTTTTCTGGTAAAATACCAGTAATAAAACAAAGGAGCGGACACTCATGGCATCTGGTGCAAAGGATATCCAGTTCAGGGAGCTGAAGGATACGATCTCACAATTAAATATAACGATCCGTACCCAGAATGACCTGATTACATCTTTATAGAAGCTGCTCGAAGACCGCAATGCAAAGGACGATGAAAAGGACCGGATTATTTCAAACCTGCAGGCGCAGCTTGAATACTTCAAGCAGAAGTTATGATACGGACAGAACTCCGTTATACCAGAACAAAGCTGGAGCGTATTGTGTACATTGCCACCACCTATGGGTGTCCGGCATGTAAAGACACGGAGGATCCGCAATTCATAAAAGACGAAGGGAGCCCGGCACTTATCCCCGGCGGATACGCTTCTGCCTCCCTCGTATCACATATCATGTATGAAAAATATGCAGACGCGCTTCCTCTGTACCGGCAGGAGAAGGGATTTGAACTTCTTGGAGTCAGTATCAGCAGAACGACCATGGCGAATTGGATCATCACCTGCGCCCAGAACTATCTGAAGCCCGTATATGATTACTTTCATCGGGAACTGTTAAAAAGACACTTCCTGATGGCTGACGAAACACCGATCCAGGTCCTGAAAGAACCTGACCGGCGGCCACAGAGCAAGTCTTATGTCTGGCTGATGCGTTCCGGAGAGGACCGCTCCCTCCCATCATCTTATATTATTATACAGAAACCAAAGCCGAGAGAAATGCAACGGACTTTCTGGATGGGATCGATGAAGGTTCCTATGTTATGGTGGATGCTTACAGTGGTTATAACCGGTTGAAGAAGATACGCTGCTGCTGCTGTTACGCCCACATACGGAGATACCTGATGGAAGCCATCCCGAAGGGCCATGAGAAAGACTACAGCCATCCGGCAGTACAGGGAGTCCTTTACTGCAACAAGCTGTTTGAATATGAACGAAGCTATAAGGAAAAAGGGCTGTCCTATGCACAAGTATACAAACGCCGCCAGAAGGATGCAAAGCCAGTTGTGGAAGGCTTCATGCGCTAGCTCGATGGCCAGCATCCAGAAAAGGGGAGCCGCATGGATCGGGCAGTAACATATATCCGACATCGAAATGACACTTTGATGACTTACCTCGAAGACGGACGCTGCAGCTTGAGTAACAACCCATTGGAGAATTCCCTCCCCCGGTGACATTGGGCCGAAAGAACTGGCTGTTCAATGACAGCCCGGATGGTGCCAACGCGAGTATGGTAGTTTATACCATGGTAGAGATGGCAAAAGCCTACGGTCTTCAACCATACGACTACCTAAAATACCTACTCGACAGCCGCCCAGGAACGGACACCACCGATGCAGAATTCAAAGTTCTTGTGCCGTGGAGTGAGAAGGCGAGGATAGAATGTAACAAAAAATTAGAGTAAAACGCTCGCTACCCTGGCATCATTACGTGATATCAGGGTGGTCGTGTTGGGATACCCTAACACTTGGCGCTTACATTGGAAATATTAGTTCCTGATATAATCTGTCGAATTTGTTTCTTTGCCACTTTCATAAAAACGGTAAATACCTATGGATTGTTTACAAAATACTCCTTTTCGATAAGAATTATCATATCTGAGTTCTTACCAAAAAGGAGCCATTTTCTTCCAAAAACACAAACTATTTTACACTACTGCTTTTCCTTAAAATGTTTTCATGTCATTATACGACACTTCTTTCGACATTTAGCATATGACCTTTAAAATGAGGATATTCTATGTTAAGCTCAATAATGCTTCTGTGTTTTAAGTCTCATTAGATGCGTTATTGTTAACATTAGAATCATTTTCTTCAGCTTGAACCTGTGCGCCAGGACCAAGCTTCATAGTATCAACAACTTGGGTAGTGGCATTTCCATCCCATACACCATCAGGTCCTACATGATATCCATCAGGCGTATCATAATCTGTTTTCATATATCCACCCATATCAAAATAATACCATTTTCCGTCTGTATCCTGAATCCATGTAGAGGCAGCAAAATAACCATTCTTCAAAACGTACTTCCAACCCTTTTCATTTTGGAACCAGCCTGGCATATATTTCTGCTTTGCTCCACTAGCATTCACGTATGAGCCGTCTGGAGTTATTGTATCAGACAACATATAGCCTTCGCTATCCATATAATACAGTTCGTCTTCTACATTAAGCCAACTATTGCTAACATAACTACCATCTGGTTTTCTATATTGATATCTTCCATCTTCTCTCAATACCCAGCCAGAAGTCTCCGTTCCCTCATATGCCCCTGCATCACTACCATCTACATTAATTAGATATTTCTTTACTTCTGGAGGCAGAGAAGATTTATCAACATTTTTAGGAAGATAGACAACATCGATATAACGTTCTCTATCAGGAAGCTTTTTATTATTTGTTACTAATACGATTTGCAATGTTGGCTGAATTCCCTCTGGCAAGGAAGACCAGTTTTCAGGAATAGCCCAAACTCCATCAGCATTAACCAATGCGGGCGCTTCCCCCCAAGCTCTCGGATAATTCATCGGATCAAACGTATACGCAAAATCATATCCCCGATTAAGAATAACGTTCCTTTCGGCAATAGAGTTTCCTCCTACTAATATAGCAAAATAGTGCCCATTACCGCAATCTACTGGACGCCATTCAAATAGATAGGCTCCACAACTTTCCATAACAGTCGTTGAAGATTCATTCCCCGTATCAGCAAATGAGACAACAGGGGTTGCCGATGTTAAGACAAGCGCTATCCCTAACGCCATCCACTTTTTTTTAATCATAGAATACCTCCGTATTTATTGTTAACACTATTTTATATATGAAAAAAAGCGTTGAGACTAATCTTGTTATCAATCAGCCACAACGCTTTCCCCCTTAATATTTAAAAACTAATAATTCAACAATTAATTTTCTGCATAGATAGCAGCAATCTTGCCACCCTTCTTAACAACAAAGATATAGTCATTACCATCTTTATTCTTGGACTTGGTATCAATTACCTTACCAGAAGTATTTACAAGGAAGTAATCATTAGAAACGATAGAATCATCAATGATATAAAGCTCATTGAGATCTTCTCCCTTTTTATTAACTCCAAGCTCTTTCAACTTAGCTAAATTTGTATCATTAACACCAGAAGCATAATTAGCTACACCAATAGTATCAAGGAACTCTTTAACATCATCTAACTTGCTATAAGTATACTTGCTGGCAGCACCAATAGTTGTAGACTTATCAGTTCTCTTAACAACCTGATATTTCTCATCCTTACCTGCGGTGATAAGTTTACCAGACTGATAGTATTTATCGTCTTTCTCTCCTGTAAGACCAGCGCCCTTATGTCCGCCAGACTTCTCAAAGTAGAAGTTAAATCTATCACCATCAATATCAATGCTGGTCTTGTTGGTTCTCATAGCACCATCATCCCCACCACCGAAGTAGTAACATCTGTAGCCCAAATCACTCCAATAGATAGAGTTCTTATTAAAATCATCTTCTGTATCAAATGGGTTCGTTTCATGATCATCTGCAACTACACCAGTGATGTTGTTTGCACTATCCATCTGGATGAACTTCAAGCCATCAATCATACGGCCATCATTTCTGAAAGCATATTTCTTACCCTTGATAGTCTTGAACTGGCCTGCATACAGATTACCACTACCATCTGCATAGTACCATGCATCCTCATCATCATTGTATTTATCATAGTTCAGATACTCAGCAGATACTACCTTGAACCAGCCCTTGCTTACACGGGCACCATTCTCAACATCCTGGAAATATCTCCACTGCTTAGCATACTGAGCAGATACACTATGAGTAGCAGTAGCATTGTCACCTCTAATGCCACTAGTAGAAGCAGTATCAACATCCAAAGACCATTCTGCAGTCATTGCACCGTACTGATCAAACTCATATTTCTTGCCGTTAATGGTCTTACTTTTCTGAGTATCGCCATTTTCAGCTTTAACTTTTTTACCATTGGACTTAAAATAGAACCAACGGGTCTGATCCTCATCATCGTTGAATACAGGTGCAATCTCATAATCAGAAGTAGCTTCATCATATGTGATATCCATCTGTAACCAACCAACGGTCATAGCACCATCATCTTCGCCGCCGAAGTAGTAATCACCCTCTTTGAAACCATCACCATCAGCGTTATCAATACGCTCTGCATTATCGGCAGCGACCCAGCCAAACAACATACGGCCTTCGTCATCAAAAGCATATTTTTTGCCATTAACGGTCTTTAAAGCCACTTTTGCATTATCACCATTCTTTAAAGCCTTACCATTAGCCTGGAAATAGTACCAGTAATGATCTGGCTCATCATCCTGTCCTGCATCCTCATTGTCAATAGCTACCCACTGATTAGCTGCCATAACACCATTGATGTCTACATAATAATAGTTGTCGCCATCCTGAATCAGCTCATCGATAGCCATTTCGCCGTCGCTGTTTAACCAGTACCAGTTATTACCGGATTTCTTCCACTGATCAGTTGCTCTCTCGCCGTCTCTGTTGTAATATACCCAAGTACCGTCTTCCTCAGCCCATCCTGTAGCTGCGAAAGAAGTCATGGATGCACCAATAGCGAGCAGTGCTGCTGTTGATAATACAGCAACTAACTTTGTCTGCTTTCTCATAATTAATGCACTCTCCTTTTTCTTTTTGAAATACTTTTTGAAATTCCTTTTTTGCATTACGAGTTGATTATACTTCGGATAAGGAAAAGTATAGACGGTCTTTGGCCATGGACCCATACGGCAAAAAAGAACCGGCATCCGCAAATACGGTGCCGGTTCTTTTTCTGCTTTTTTCTGCATGGCTTATCGCCTGCGTGGGAATGGTAGGTATATAAAAAAAGAAAATGTTATAGGGGGGCCGGACGGATTACTCCGTCCGGTATGAGTATGAAAAAGCTTTGTGATTTCAAGTAATCACTTGAAACAAAGGCCTCGTCCACCTCTCGGTGAACTTGTTATTATAATAAGCAATAATTGTGACGAAAATATGTCCTTGGCATGAAAAAAACATAAAGAAAATAAAAAAGAAAAAAACCCTTTGAAAACTTTACAATATTGTATATAATAGAAGCAATGCATAGAAGTAATGCAATGCAACCATTTATATTTTAAGCGATTGATGCGGTCTGTTCCGGCGTTTGGTCCCCACAGGGGACAAGCATGGAGGCCACCAGTGTGTGCTTCCGGTCCGGCTCAGTTAGCGAGGAGGAACTATCTATATGTTTTCGATGATGTCCAATGATATTGGAATTGACTTAGGAACTGCCAGCATCCTTGTATATATCAAGGGTAAAGGCGTTGTGTTAAAAGAACCGTCCGTTGTGGCCATTGACCGCGATACCAACAAAATCATGGCCATCGGTGAGGAAGCCCGTCTTATGATTGGACGTACCCCGGGCAACATTGTTGCTGTCCGTCCTCTGCGCCAGGGCGTTATTTCAGATTATACCATTACAGAGAAGATGCTTAAATATTTCATCAGCAAGGCAGTGGGCAAGAAAACACTGCGCAAGCCCAGAATCAGCGTATGTATCCCCAGCGGAGCCACTGAGGTTGAGAAAAAGGCAGTGGAGGACGCCACCTACCAGGCAGGTGCCAGGGAAGTGGCCATTATCGAGGAGCCGGTTGCTGCGGCCATCGGCGCTGGTATTGATATTGGAAAGGCCTGTGGTAATATGATTGTGGATATCGGAGGCGGTACAGCCGACATTGCGGTTATTTCCCTGGGGGGGCCGGTTGTCAGCACATCCATCAAGATTGCAGGCGATGACTTTGACGAGGCACTGGTGCGCTATATGAGGAAGAAGCACAACCTTCTGATTGGCGAGCGCACGGCTGAGGAGATAAAGATTAACATCGGAGCAGCATACCGCAGGCCGGAAGTCCTGACCATGGAAGTCAGAGGACGCAACCTGGTGACCGGTCTTCCAAAGACCATCGTGGTTACCTCAGACGAGACGCTGGAGGCACTGAGAGAGCCGGCTCTGCAGATTGTGGATGCTGTCCACAATGTATTGGAGCGCACCCCGCCGGAGCTGGCAGCCGATATTTTTGACAGAGGTATCGTGATGACAGGAGGAGGTTCCCTGCTCAGCGGCCTGGATGCCCTGATTGAGGAAAAGACGGGCATTACGACCATGATTGCAGAGGACCCGCTGACTGCAGTAGCCATTGGTACCGGCAAGTTTATAGAGTTTGCCCATGGCATGAACATGGCTATGGAGGCATCCATGGGAGTAGGCGGCGGAAGAGAAGATTACTAAAAATCAGAACCCGGCACAGCGTGATGGACTGGAGTATTCCGGACATGCCCTGGCACCGGGTTCTTTTAACCTTTTGAAGAAACGATGGCGACAATAACAGGATTTATAGAGCGGATTAAGTTCCGCAACGAAGAAAACGGCTATACAGTAATGAGCGTCACGGATCAGAGCGACGGGGAAGAAGTCATCATGGTAGGCAATCTGGCTTATGCGGCAGAAGGCGACATGATAGAAGCCAGTGGCCATATGACCCAGCACCCGGTGTATGGAGAGCAGCTTCAGATAGAAAGCTATGAGATGAAAACACCCCAGGATGAACTGTCCATGGAACGCTATCTTGGCTCCGGTGCCATCAAAGGCATCGGGGCCGCTTTGGCTGCCCGAATCGTGCGCCATTTCAAGGCAGACACCTTCCGGATCATGGAGGAGGAGCCGGAGCGCCTGTCCGAGGTAAAGGGGGTCAGTGAGAAAATGGCCATGGCCATAGCTGAGCAGGTGGAGGACAAAAAGGATATGCGCCAGGCCATGATGTTCCTTCAGAATTACGGCATTACCATGAACCTGGCGGCCAAGATATACCAGGAGTACGGTCCCACGTTATACGGGATTATCCGGGAAAATCCCTACCGTCTGGCAGATGATATTCCGGGAGTGGGCTTTAAGATGGCTGACGAGATAGCGGAGCGGGTGGGAATCTTTACGGATTCCGATTACCGCATCAAGGCCGGTATTCTGTACACCCTTCTCCAGGCTACTGCCAACGGCCATACCTATCTTCCCCAGACCGAACTGTTTGCCCAGGCATCTGAGCTTTTAAAGGTAGAGCTGTCTGCCATGGAGAAGCATCTGATGGATATGCAGATAGACCGCAAGGTGGTGGTAAAGACTTCTGCCCAGGGCGCACTGGTCTACTCCTCCCATTACTATTATCTGGAGCTCAATGCAGCCCGTATGCTGCATGACCTGAACATTAAAGGGGACATTCCCCAGGCCGAAATCAGGGCCAATCTTCTAAAGATACAGCAGCAGGAGTCCATACACCTGGATGAACTGCAGGAAAAGGCAGTATACGAAGCCGTAAACAGCGGACTGTTAGTTATCACCGGAGGCCCCGGTACCGGTAAGACAACCACCATCAATACAATCATCCGGTACTTTGAGATGGAGGGAATGGAAATACTTCTGGCAGCGCCCACGGGCCGGGCGGCCAAGCGGATGACGGAGGCAACAGGATATGAGGCCAGGACCATCCACCGCATGCTGGAACTGGTCCCGGTGGGAATGCCCGGCAATGACGCCCCTGTGATCCCCGGCGCGCCAAGGTCCGGAAAGGGAGCCCAGAGCATGGGAATGCATTTTGACAGAAATGAAGAAAATCCTCTGGATACCGATGTCATCATTATAGATGAAATGTCCATGGTGGACATCAGCCTTATGCATTCCCTGCTGCGGGCAGTAAACGTGGGCACCCGGCTTATCCTGGTAGGGGATGTGGACCAGCTCCCCAGCGTGGGGCCGGGGAATGTACTGCGGGATATTATCGAGTCCGGCAGCTTTAATGTGGTAAAGCTGACCCACATCTTCCGTCAGGCCGCCCAAAGCGATATAGTAGTCAATGCCCACAAAATCAATGCCGGAGAGCCGGTTGACCTGGCAAAACGCAGCCAGGATTTCCTCTTTATCCGAAGGGACAACCCGGATGCGGTCATAAGCGCGGCCATCACCCTGATCCAGAAGAAGCTGCCAGACTATGTACACGCCAATGCCTTCGATATCCAGGTCATGACGCCCATGCGAAAAGGCGCCCTGGGCGTGGAGCGTTTGAACCAGATCATGCAGAACTACCTGAATCCGCCGGATAAGTCCAAGAAGGAAAAAGAGTCGGGCGGAACCATTTACCGGGTAGGCGATAAAGTCATGCAGATAAAGAACAACTACCAGATGGAGTGGGAGGTCCGCAACAAGTACGGCATACCTGTGGACAAGGGAGCAGGAATCTTTAACGGCGACGTTGGAATCATCCGGGAGATCAATGATTTTGCGGAACTGCTCACCGTTGAATTCGATGAGGGCAAGATGATAGAGTACAGCTTCAAGCAGCTGGAGGAGCTGGAATTGGCCTATGCCATCACCATCCACAAGTCCCAGGGAAGCGAATACCCGGCAGTCATCATTCCCATGTACAACGGTCCCCGCATGCTTATGACCCGCAATCTCATATACACGGCCGTGACCCGCGCCCGCTCATGCGTGTGTCTGGTGGGACAGCCAGACGCATTTTACACCATGGCGTCAAACTGTGTGGAGCAGAAACGGTATTCCGGGCTTAAAAGCAGAATCGGGGAGATATATGCGCAGCCGGATTCCATTGGCTGAGAAGGTACAGGAGAAAAAGCTGATGAAGATAATTCCACAAGGCATTGATTTTATGACAGATATTCTGTTTCCGCGCCGCTGTCCTGTATGCGGCGGTATTGTCCTGCCCAAAGGAGACCTCATATGTCCGGGCTGCATGACAAAGCTGTCATGGGTACGCCGCCCTGTCTGCAAGAAGTGCGGAAAGGAAGTTCTGGATGAGACTATTGAATACTGCTATGACTGTACCAGACATAAGCGCAGCTTTGATTACGGACTGAGCCTTATCAATTACGATGACACAGCCAGCCGTTCCATGGCCCGGATTAAGTATAATAATAGAAGGGAATATCTGGATTTCTACAGCGAGGCCATGGTCAGGAAAATGGGAAAACGAATCCGCTTCATGGACGGAGATGTCCTTATCCCTGTGCCGGTCCATCCGTCCCGGCGCCGGGAAAGGGGATTTAACCAGGCAGAGGAATTAGCCCGGCGCCTTTCCGGTCCCCTGGGAATTCCCGTAAATACTTCTATTCTGAAACGAACACGAAAGACAGCTCCCCAGAAATCCCTGGACTCCGGCGGCCGGTTAAAGAACCTGGAGCAGGCTTTCACGGCGTCCGTCCTGCCCTCCGGTATGAAAAATATTATATTGGTGGACGATATCTATACCACAGGCAGTACCATTGAAGCGTGTACACGGGCTCTCAGAAAGGCCGGGGCAGAGCATATTTATTTTGTAACCATATTCATTGGCCATGGACAATGATGATGATGATTTTATGATATATCCCTTGACGTACGGACATTTCTATGGTATAGTAAACGGGCGAATGGAAGAGCTTAGGTCTTTTTTTTATGCTCAAAATTAAGTACCTGAGCGGCAAATGTTAACTACGATAATATAAGTGGAGGTGGAAGTCGTGCGCACAAAGATTACACTGGCATGTACAGAATGCAAACAACGCAATTACAACATGACTAAGGACAAGAAAACTCATCCGGACCGTATGGAAACAAAGAAGTACTGCAGGTTCTGCAAGAAGCATACCATGCATAAGGAAACAAAGTAATCCTGCTCAGTAAAGGACGTGAAATTATGGAAGAGAATACAGTTAACGCTGTAGAAACCACAGAGAAAACGGCCAAGGCTGACAAGGTTGAGAAGAAGGCAGCTAAGAAGGACAAAAAGCCTAGCTTTTTTCACGGGCTGAAGAAAGAGTACAAGAAAATCGTCTTTGCTGACAAGGAAACCGTGGCAAAACAGACTGTGGCAGTGCTTTTCATGTCGATTGCGATTGGCGTGATGATTGCTGTCCTGGACTTCGTTATGAAGTTTGGTTTGAGCTTTATTCTTTAATTTAAGCAGACAAAAAGCAAACGAATACGGATTGAAACAAAGGCGAGGGTGATTGTATGTCAGAAGCACATTGGTATGTAGTCCATACCTACTCAGGATATGAGAACAAAGTCAAGGTCGACATTGAGAAAACAATTGAAAACAGGAACCTTCAGGACCAGATCTTAGAGGTGTCCGTTCCTATGCTCCCTGTGGTTGAACTTAAAAACGGCGTGGAGAAAAAGGCGGACAAGAAGATGTTCCCGGGGTATGTACTCATCAACATGGTCATGAACGATGATACATGGTATGTAGTGCGGAATACCCGCGGTGTCACGGGCTTTGTGGGTCCGGGCTCCAAACCGGTTCCTCTGACAGAAGAAGAGATGGCCAGCCTGGGATTCCATAGAGAAGAAGATGTCTTAGTCGACTTTGAAGTAGGAGATATGGTAGTTGTTATCTCCGGTGCATGGAAGGATACTGTGGGGGCCATCAAGGCCATCAACGACAGTAAAAAGACCATTACCATGCACGTTGAGATGTTCGGCCGTGAAACACCGGTTGAACTTGGATTTGCCGAAGTCAAGAAGATGTAGGCGTCCGTTTGTAACACAAGGAATCAGCTTCTGCAGGGCAGGGGCTGGTGGGAGGGACATTCCCGACAATACCACATAATTTTAGGAGGTGCCTAAGATGGCAAAGAAAGTAACAGGATATATTAAATTACAGATTCCGGCTGGCAAAGCAACACCAGCACCACCAGTTGGACCAGCACTTGGTCAGCACGGTGTCAACATCGTTCAGTTTACCAAGGAATTCAACGCAAGGACAGCAGATCAGGGCGACATGATCATCCCTGTTGTCATTACCGTATATGCGGACAGAAGCTTCAGCTTCATCACCAAGACCCCGCCTGCAGCTGTTCTGATTAAGAAGGCCTGCAACATCAAGAGCGGTTCCGGTGTTCCTAACAAGACAAAGGTAGCTGTTCTTAAGAAGGCCGATCTTCAGAAGATTGCAGAGACTAAGATGCCAGACTTAAATGCTGCCAGCTTAGAGGCTGCCATGAGCATGGTTGCCGGCACTGCAAGAAGCATGGGCGTTACCATCGAGGAATAATTCCAAAGAATCATATCTGGGAATTATACCAAGGAATAATACAATTGGTGCATGAATCCGGAGACACCCGAGCAAGGTTTCCGGGTTGCTAAGGCATTTACCCGTTATATGAACGTGGGAGGGAGATTCCCCGTCAATACCACTAGGAGGTTATTTAGAATGAAATCAGGAAAAAGATATGCAGAGGCTATGAAAAACGTAGACCGTGCTGCACTTTATGACATTGCTGATGCTATCACATTAGTGAAGAAGAATGCATCCGCAAAATTTGATGAGACTGTAGAGCTTCATATCAGAACAGGATGTGACGGACGTCATGCTGACCAGCAGATTCGTGGCGCTGTTGTTCTTCCTCACGGAACAGGCAAGACTGTACGTATCTTAGTATTTGCAAAGGGACCAAAGGCCGACGAGGCTCAGGCAGCAGGTGCTGATTACGTAGGAGCAGAGGAACTGATCCCGAGGATTCAGAACGACGGCTGGCTGGATTTCGACGTTGTGGTAGCTACCCCTGATATGATGGGCGTTGTAGGCCGTCTGGGCCGTGTACTGGGACCCAAGGGCTTAATGCCAAACCCAAAGGCCGGAACCGTAACCATGGATGTTACCAAGGCTATCAACGACATCAAAGCTGGTAAGATTGAATACAGACTCGACAAGACAAACATTATTCACGTGCCAGTAGGAAAAGCTTCTTTTACAGAGGAGCAGTTAGCGGACAACTTCCAGACGCTTATTGATGCGATCATGAAAGCTAAGCCAAGCACCGTTAAGGGCGCATACCTTAAGAGCGTTGCCCTGACCTCTACCATGGGTCCTGGCGTTAAGCTGAACGTTGCAAAGCTTGTAAACTAATTGATTGCTATAATATAGTGCTATAAGCATAAAACCCCATTCATCAGAAGGTTTAGAGCCTTGATTTGAAGTTTTAAATCGAATGTTTTATTCTTGAGGTTTTAATTCTGAGTGGGGCTTGACATCATTCATACAATATGATATGATACCACAGTATTGAATGCCCTGAGACAGCAGGTACCGTAAGGTGTAAGGCGAAAACGCCTGCCGAGGAACATACAAAACTCTGATTATTTATGATGAGATTTTGCGAACCTCTCTGTCTTTACGGCGGAGAGGTTTTTTGTCCGGTCTTTGCAGCTGTTGTCCCCGGTATATCTGCCGCTGATGGCATACCCGCATACCCGGCACGTCCGGTATGTCCGGTGCGCCCAACATGCGTCGCCTGCCCGGTACAGTAGTCTGCGGTCCCCGGATTATGAATCGTTCCCGTGCTATGACGGTTTTCAATGCGAAAATATATAAGGAGGTAAACCATTCATGGCAAAAGTTGAATTAAAACAGCCAGTCGTAGATGAGATCAAGGCTATGCTGGAAGGTGCTGCCGGTGCAGTCATTGTTGACTACCGCGGTCTGACAGTAGAGCAGGACACTCAGCTGCGTAAGCAGTTAAGGGAAGCTGGGGTTGCTTACAAGGTATACAAGAATACTTTGATTAAGCGTGCAGCAGAAGGAACAGATTTTGCAGCACTTGCACCACAGCTGGAAGGACCTACCGCATTAGCAGTTTCCAAAGAAGACGCTACTGCTCCGGCACGCATCTTAGCTAATTTCGCTAAGACAGCTCCAAAGCTGGAACTGAAGGCATCTGTAGTTGAAGGAACCTACTATGACCAGGCAGGAACCCAGGTTATCGCAACCATTCCTTCCAGAGAGGAACTTCTTGGCAAGCTGCTTGGAAGCATCCAGTCACCAATCACCAACCTGGCACGCGTACTCAATCAGATCGCAGAGCAGCAGGGTGGAGCCGCAGAGGCATAATTTTGTTGACAGAAAAAGGCTTATCTGCCCGGCAGCAAACAGGGGCCGGACAATATTGAAAAACACAATTATTAAATATTAAACAGGAGGAACATAAAATGGCAAAGTTAACAACCGCTGAGTTTATCGAAGCTATCAAGGAATTATCCGTATTAGAACTGAACGAATTAGTAAAAGCATGTGAGGAAGAGTTTGGCGTATCCGCAGCAGCAGGTGTTGTAGTTGCAGCAGCAGGCGCTGGCGCAGCAGCAGCTGAAGAGAAGACCGAATTTGACGTAGAGCTGACCGAGGTTGGTCCTAACAAGGTTAAGGTTATCAAGGTTGTACGTGAAGTTACCGGCTTAGGCCTGAAGGAAGCTAAGGACGTAGTTGACGGAGCTCCTAAGGTAGTTAAGCAGGGCGCTTCCAAGGAAGAGGCTGAGGATGTTAAGGCTAAATTAGAGGCTGAGGGCGCTAAGGTTACATTGAAGTAATTTTAGACCAGGGCTGATAGAATCGTATAATCGGAAATCATCGGAATTCATCGGAATTCAGTTGATAAAGCTGAGGATCACTTAGATGGAAAGACCGCTGCGCTGAGACGTGTGAGACATGTTGAGGCGGGGCGGTTTTTTGCGGGGAAGTTTCTGAATATATTAAAAGAGCTATGTGCCGCCTAATCAACACATAGCTCTTTGTCCTTTTCCCCTAAATCCTATTGGTGCAGATACTAAAACATATCCTGGTTATATCAGGAATACATCCAATTCGTGAAACTATTTAACATAAACACCGTCTTCATTGACAGTATAGCCGTCAATGGTAGTGCCTCTCTTCATATCTCCATTATTTCTGTCGAAATAATACCACTTGCCATCCAACTCTACCCAGCCTTTTGCTGCTGCGCCGCTCTCGGTAAGGTAGTATGTGCGATGATTATACTCAAACCAGGTATCAGCTAACATCTTGCCGTCCTGACCAACATAATACCAGTTGTTTGTAATCGGAATCCAGCTGTCAGTTACCATTGCACCCTGAGCGTTAACCCAGTACCAGCTGTTGTCATATTTTACCCATGACTGAATGGCCATCTCACCGTTATCTTTGAGCCAGAACAGATCCTTATCATTCTCTACCCACTGATTACGGACAGAATTGCCGGCCTCATCATAATAATACCATTTGTTCTGTACGTTAAGCCAACCGGTATTGGCTAAACTGGTGACTGCGGATGCCATTGCTAATGTAGCTGCTGCCATAATTGTTGCAAGTGCTTTTGTGTGCTTTCTCATACGTATTTCTCCTTTTGGTTCATAATTTTGTAAGAAAAAATATACTTTATATTTAATATAATAGTATGTTTTTGTAAGAAAGTCAATGTTATTAGGAAGATATTTACAAAATAAATTACAAGAACTAGTTTTATATAAGGGAAAATTGCAATATAAAACAAAACACAGAATTTGAAAATGAAAAATGCGATAAGATTGCAGAAGAGGCCAAAGTATATGCAGTAATAAAAAATAGATTACCTTAAATGTAAATACTTACAAAAAAGTCATTACACTATTGCAAATTAAGAATTTATGTTGTATATTAGTCTCAGAAATACAAGATAATCGTTGTAACTAAAAATGTAAGTACTTACAATAAATATAGCTATGGAGGTAAAAAATGAGTACAGGTGTAAAAGAAACTGTGATTCAGTTTGGAGAAGGAGGATTTTTGCGTGGATTTGTAGACTATTTCTTTCACAAACTCCAGGAAAAAGGTTTATATGATGGTAAGATTGTAGTGGTTCAGCCGATTGAAAAAGGCATGTGTCAAATGCTCTCCGACCAGAACTGTGAATATAATCTGTTTCTCCGGGGAATTGATAATGGACAGGTGGTAAATGAGCATACACATGTAACTTCCATATCCAGAGCTTTGAATCCATACACTCAGTATGAAGAATATATAGCATTGGCGGAGAATCCAGACTTAAGAGTTCTTGTATCTAATACTACCGAGGCAGGAATTGAATATCTGGGAACAGAAAATCTGGCTGATATGCCGCCCAAGTCATATCCGGCTAAACTTACTCAGTTCTTATATAAACGCTATAAGGCTGGTTTGAAAGGACTTATTCTGCTGCCCTGCGAATTAATTGATGACAACGGGGACAATCTTAAAAAGTGCGTTCTTCAGTATGCAAAATTATGGGAGCTGGGGAATGGATTTACAACCTGGCTGGAAGATGAAAATGATTTCTGCAGCACACTGGTAGACCGCATTGTAACTGGTTACCCAAGGGATGAGGTCGAGGAACTGACTAAGCAGATTGGCTATGAGGATAAGCTTATAGACACAGCAGAAATTTTTCACCTGTGGGTTATCGGCGGTCACCATGAAGATGAACTTCCATTCCAGAAAGCCGGCTACAATATTGTCTGGACCGATGACGTTCATCCATATAAAAAGAGAAAGGTACGTATTCTCAATGGAGGACATACTTCCATGGTATTGGGTGCGTATCTGTATGGACTTGAAACAGTTGGCGAATGTATGAAGGATGAGAAGGTTTCCGCATTCCTTAAAAAGTGTATATTCGAAGAAATTATTCCTACAATTGGAGATACAGAAGATAACCGTAAATTTGGAGCGGCTGTCCTGGAACGATTCTCTAATCCATTTATCAAGCACCAGCTGTTGAGCATTGCGTTAAATTCCGTAAGCAAGTTCCAGGTAAGAGTTCTTCCTACTATTTTAGAGTACAAAGAAAAGTTCGGGAATTATCCAAAGGCCCTTACATTTTCTATGGCAGCACTAATCTCCTTCTACCGTACGGATAAAGCAAATGATGGGGATGAAATAATGCAGTTTATGAAAACTGCTTCTGTGGAAGAAATCATGAAGAGGGAGGATTATTGGCACGCTGATCTCTGTGAGATGATTCCCATGGTGAAGGAATACTATGAATTGATTCAGAGTAAGGGAATGGCCGAAGCTTATGGCGTTATATTAGGAATGTAAATTAAAATCAATTGCAGATATGGATTGATTGAATAAATAATTTAGAGTTATATAAGCGGGCATCACATCCAAACTAGTTCATGGAGGTGGTGCCCGTTCTTGATTTAAGCCGCAGAGATGAGCAAATTACGGAAGGTGGATTTTGCATGTATCGTTAAAATCCGCATCATGCATAGATATAAATACAATATTCAGGAGACATAACATCTTTGTAATAATTATGTAAGAAAATGCACAGGTAAAAGTTATGGTATTTTTCCGGAATTTATAATATACTAAGTGCGTGTGATGGAGCTGGTTAGCTTTTAACGGAATTGTCGATATTACATAATTTTAGTAGAATTTGCAAAAAATGCAAAAAAACTATTGATAATTTTCCTTATCCGAAGTATAATCAACTCGTAATGCAAAAAAGGAATTTCAAAAAGTATTTCAAAAAGAAAAAGGAGAGTGCATTAATTATGAGAAAGCAGACAAAGTTAGTTGCTGTATTATCAACAGCAGCACTGCTCGCTATTGGTGCATCCATGACTTCTTTCGCAGCTACAGGATGGGCTGAGGAAGACGGTACTTGGGTATATTACAACAGAGACGGCGAGAGAGCAACTGATCAGTGGAAGAAATCCGGTAACAACTGGTACTGGTTAGACAGCGACGGCGAAATGGCTATCGATCAGCTGATTGAAGACGGCGACAACTATTATTATGTAGACATCAACGGTGTTATGGCAGCTAACCAGTGGGTAGCTATCGACAACGAGGATGCTGGACAGGACGATGAGCCGGATCATTACTGGTATTATTTCCAGGCCAACGGCAAGGCATTGACCCAGGGCGATAATGACAAGGTTTCCCTGAAAACAGTCAACGGCAAAAAGTATGCCTTTGATGACGAAGGCAGGATGCTGTTCGGCTGGGTGGACGAAGACAGCGCTGAGCGTGTTGACGATACGGACGGCGACGGCTTTAAAGAAGGCACCTACTATTTCGGCGGCGAAGATGACGGCGCAATGACCGTTGGCTGGTTACAGCTCGATGTTACCTATGATGAAGCCACCAACGACGATTATAAGTATACCGCTCCTGTGTTTAACGATGATGAGGACCAGACACGTTGGTTCTACTTCAAGTCCAATGGTAAGAAAATTTATGCTGAAGACGGGGACCGCACAAAGGATAAGACCATCAACGGCAAGAAATATGCTTTTGACGAGTACGGCGCAATGGTAGCTGAGTGGTCTCTGGACGAGGAAGATCTGCCAGGCAAGAGCCTTGCCTCCTACTCTGATGCTGTAGAATCCGGCGACGTTAATGCCGGAACAGCCAGCGCTTCCAATATCATAACCGGTAAGGCCTTTAATGCCAAGTACAGTGAGGCATGGAAGTACTTCAACAATGTTGACGACGGCGCCCGCGTAAGCAAGGGCTGGTTCAAGGTAGTTCCTGCTGAATATCTGAACGACGAGAAATACAATGATGATGAGGACTACTGGTACTACGCAGACGGCAGCGGCAATCTGTACGCCGGCGAGTTCAAGACCATCAAAGGCAAGAAGTATGCGTTCCGCAATGACGGCCGTATGATTGACGGACTGAAGTTCATCTATGAAGACAAGGATGCCCAGAGCCTGACTGTATGGGCTGATGACGATGATCCTTACAGATTTGACTCCGAGGACGACTTTGATGATAATGCTCCTCTCTATGAGGCAGCCGGATACTACTGCTACTACTTCGGCGACGGCGATGACGGTGCCATGAGGACTAATAAGAGCACAGTTGAGATTGATGGAGAAAACTTCAACTTCTACTTTGAGAAATCCGGCGGCAAGAAGGGTGCCGGCTTAACAGGCGAGAAGGATGATAAATTCTATCAGTCAGGCAAGCTGCTGAAGGCTGACAGTGATGATAAGTACTCTGTTGTCCAGAGACAGTTAGTGAAGAAAACAGATGGAACCATAAACAGCGAGCTTGAGGTAGTTACCACTAAAGACAGCACTACCACTGAAGTTTACAATATGCTGGATGATGTTGATGAATTATTGTCCGTAACTAAAGATGCAGGTATTGAAATCTTAACCATTGACGACCTTAATTCATCTGCTTACTCAGGCAAGGCTGATTCTATTCTGAAGGCGGCAAACATTAACAAGGATTTGGAAGACCTGAGAGAGGTTTATATCTTCGGTACCAAGGACGAGAATGGCAACTTTAAGGCATCTGAGCTGAATACCAAGGATTACTTCCTGGTAAATACATCCGGTAAGGTACTTGACAGCAAGGGCAGACATAAAGACGGCAGCGATTACTACTACGCTCTGACCGGCAGCGGTAAGATCGCCGGTATCTATGTAGAGGATTAATCCAAACTGCTGTAAGCTGATGCTGCAGATTAATTAGTAATATAAGGGGGAAGCGTTATGACTGATTTAGTTGATTGTCATAACGCTTTCTTTTATTATCCAATTCATAATGACAACAGGAGGATTCTATTTTGTTTAAAAAAATTGCAATATTGGGAATGGCCCTGATGTTAGGCCTCTCCTCTTCCACTGCTGCCTTTGCAGACCAGGCCGAGACATCAACCACAACCATGGAGAACTGCGGGGCTTTTCTTTTTGAATGGAGGCCTGTGGACTGCGGCGACGGCCATTATTTTGCCATATTAGTAGGCGGAAATACTATAAGTGAAAGTGATGTCATCTTAAACAGAGGATATGATTACCCTTATACCTTTGACTATACGGTTCCGCGTCCATGGGGCGAGGTTCCCCAGTTAGTTAATATAGATGGTATCTGGGGTATCCCTGAAAACTGGGCCATCCTTCCGGAAGGAAGCCAGCCCACACTTCGTATCACGCTTGTTACAAATAATAACATACTTCCCACCAAGGAACGATACATTGATGTAGTCAGCCTGCCGCGGAATATAAATTCCAGGGACCTGCCGGCCGAAGTACGGAAATATTTAATCAATGTGGACGGTTCTGACGCCGGTGCCTATGACGGCACCACCACAGCCGGATGGGAAGAGGAAAACGGTTTATGGCGCTACCGGAAATCAGACAATACCTATGTCTCAAACACATGGCTTAAACTGGATGACAAACAATTCTACATGAACGAACAGGGCATCATGCTGGCCGACACCATTACCCCCGACGGCTATTATGTAAATGCAAAGGGCGAGAAAACAGGTTACATACCCGGCTGGCTCCAGGACGGCGCAAGCTGGAAATATGTGAGGAAAAACGGATATTATGCAGCCAATCAATGGATTCAGGACACGGATGGAAAGTGGTACTATTTTGACATGGCGGCTGTCATGCTGGCGGATACCACTACTCCTGACGGCTATTATGTGGATGCCAGCGGTGTATGGAATGGCCAGCCCGCCTCTGCTGTCATAAACGGTGAAAATCCCGGTCCAGGAGTGGACACAGCTGCTCATACTGAAGAATAATCCTGCCTTTTCTACTGCGGCACTGATAAGCGGCAACCGGGGTACCATTTTGGTACTCCTCTGCCGCTTATCATTTTATCCGGAAGTTAGACATTTTCCTTCTATTTGTCTATACTTTTGTGTTTATCGTCTGGTTTTCATGAATAATCTATCGAAATTTGTTCATCAATAGACAAATAAATGAAACTGTATATTTATTTTTGAGGAATCCTGAGCTAATATATTTGTTAAAAAATGAAAGGAGCAAACTTATAATGGAACCCATGGAGTCCCCGAATTTCTTGGAACATGCTGAACTTCTGGATGAAAATACCCCTCATTATCTCAATGCATTTCACAAATATCTAATCCAGCATAACATGTCCCCTAACACAATCACTGCCTATATCTATAGCGTAAGGCACTTTTTTACATACTTTGGACAGCTTAATTCCAATAATGTCAGCCTATACAAAGTATACCTCTTAGACCATTATCAGCCCCAGACAGTCAACATGCGCATCCGCGCTCTGAACTGTTTCTTAAAATTCCAGGGCATCAGTGATTACAGAATACGCGCCCTCCGGCTTCAGCAGAAAAAATATACGGACTACATCATAAGCCAGGCCGACTACGAATACCTGAAGCGCAGACTCCGCGAGGATGAACAATATACCTTCTATTTTATCATACGGTTCATCACTGCTACCGGGGTCCGTGTCAGTGAATTGATCTCTTTTCAAATACAAGATGTCATAAACGGATATAAAGACATCTATTCAAAGGGAAATAAGATGAGACGCGTTTATATCCCCACTACTCTGCAGGAGGATACACTCCGATGGCTGGAATCTGAATCCAGAAAAAACGGGCCTCTGTTTCTGAGTCACCTCAAACGGGGCATTTCTGTCTCTGGCATCCGCTCTCAGTTAAAAACATTTGCATACCGGTATCATCTTGACCCAAAAGTAGTATATCCCCATTCTTTCCGGCATCGTTTCGCTAAAAATTTTATAGAAAATGGCGGAGATATTGCTTTCCTGTCCAATCTCCTGGGGCATACCAGTATCGAGACTACCCGCATCTATCTGAGGCGGAGCAGTACGGAACAGTCACTCATTGTAAATCAGATTGTAGACTGGTAATGGAATGAAAGGTGTGCTCAGCATGAAAACAAATATGCAGGAAATAAATGAACCGGCCTTTCATGCCTATCTGAAAAAAGCCCAGTCCTCTCCTAATACGATTCGCAGCTGCCTGGCTGCCTACAGACTTTATCATTCCCTGTACAATGACCTGGCAGTCAATCATCTGCTCTGCTTTAAGGACTATCTTATCAGGCACTACAAAGCATCCACAGTGAATAACCGGATATACGGAATCAACCGTTATCTGGACTTCCTTGAAGAGATTTACGGCAGCCAAATGATCCACTTCCGGCTGACTGTTATCCGTACCCAGCAGGCAGCCTTCCTGGACAATATCATTTCCCAGGAAGACTATGAAACATTTAAGAAAAGACTTAAGGACAGCGGAAATATGCTGTGGTATTTTGTTGTGCGGTTCCTGGCCTGTACCGGAGCCAGGGTCAGTGAATTGATTCAGATTAAAACGGAACATCTGCACCTGGGCTATATTGATCTCTATACAAAGGGCGGTAAAGTCCGCCGTCTGCATTTTCCTGATGCTTTGTGTCAGGAAGCCCTGGAATGGCTGTCCGCAAAGGGCCAGGTTTCCGGTTTTTTGTTTGTCAACCGCAGAGGAAACCAAATTACAGCCCGCGGAATCAGCAGCCAGCTCAAGACGCTGGCCATACGCTGTAACATTCCGCCTGAAACAGTATACCCCCACTCCTTCCGCCACAGATTTGCTAAAAATTTTCTTGAAAAGTTTAATGATATCTCCCTGCTTGCTGATTTAATGGGCCACGAAAGCATTGAAACAACCCGTATCTACCTAACAAAATCAACACAGGAGCAGCGGGAGCTGATTGACAAAATAGTTACCTGGTAATATTTTGCACCGTTATTCTGCTATAGATATACGGAAATTCCGGCGGTCCCGACCGGCCGCCGGATATCTCCCGCCCTTTCCCGGAACAGAAATATTATAGACCCCCACCTCTTACATTTTCCGAAGATATCCATTACTATATTATTTATTGGAAAAATTAACCACACAAGAGGAGGTATTACATCATGACAGCTACACCAAGATTAACGTCCAATCATGCATTGGACCAGTTTCAGAAATATCTCATGACCCATAACAAATCTCCAAATACCATCTGCGTGTACCGCTATGCGGTAGAACAGTTCTATCATCTGTATCCTCAGCTGACCCCCCGCAACCTTCAGCTTTATAAGGTATATCTTTTGGAACATTACAGGCCCCAGACCGTGAATCTGCGCATACGGGCGCTGAACTGCTACATGGAATACAGGCAAGCCTCCATCACCCCTGTTTCCATGATAAAGATACAGCAGAAAACATATCTGGATAAGATAATCAGCCAGGCAGATTATGAATATCTGAAGCGGTGCCTGGCGGAGAGCGAAGAATATACCTACTATTTTATTGTGCGCCTCATAACCGCCACAGGAGTGCGTATCAGTGAGCTGATTACCTTTCAGATTGAGGACGTGCACACCGGACACAAGGATATCTATTCCAAAGGCAATAAGATGCGGCGTGTCTATATCCCCCGCGGACTGGTTCGCGAGCTGCAGGAATGGCTGGCTGCCACACACCGGAGCACCGGCCCCCTGTTCCTCAACCGCTTTCACTCCCCCATCTCCCCGCCAGGCATACGGGCCCAGTTCAAGGTATTTGCAGCCCGGTACGGCCTGGACCCCGAGGTGGTGTATCCCCATAGCTTCCGGCACCGTTTTGCCAAGAATTTTATTGAAAAATGCGGGGATATATCCCTTTTATCCGACCTGCTGGGACATGAGAGCATTGAAACCACCCGTATTTACCTCCGGCGCAGCAGCAGTGAACAATACCGTATAGTCAACAAAGTAGTGGACTGGTAGGGGGCGCGTCATGAAGGAACTTAAGATTAGTGTTATTTATGGCGGCAGCTGTCCTCCCCAGGCAGACCCCTCTATGTATAATCCTGACAATTATCAGGCAAACTTACAGTATTTCCATGATTTCCTGCAACGGCGGGGCTCCTCTGCAAATACCATCGACTCCTATCTCACCTCTGTCCGGCATTTTCACAGTCTGTACCGTGATGTTACCGTGGAGAATCTCCAGTCTTACAAAGCATGGCTTATGGAACGCTACAAACCCAGCACAGTGAACACGCGTATATATGGAATCAACCAGTATGTGGCGGCCCTCCAGTCCGGCGGGGACATGAGTGACACCGGACCATATACCCCTGCTGCCTCCATTGATTTTCTGGAACCTTATAAACTTCCCTCTGTCCGGCATCAGCAAAAGCCCTTTCTTAACAATGTTATATCCAAAAGGGATTATGAGCGTCTGAAACGCGGCCTGAAACGGGATAATAATATGTTCTGGTATTTTGTGGTCCGCTTTCTGGGTGCCACGGGTGCCAGGGTCAGCGAGCTGATCCAGATTAAGGCGGAGCATATGCAGATTGGCTGCATGGATTTGTATTCCAAGGGCGGAAAGGTGCGCCGCATCTATTTTCCCGAAAAACTCTGCGGGGAAATGCTGTCCTGGCTGGACAGCCGTCAGATACAGACCGGTTTTATATTCACCAACCGACGGGGCAACCCTATTACTCCCAGGGGCATAAGCAGCCAGCTGAAGGTGCTGGCAAAAAAGTACCGGATATGCCCGGATACCGTCTACCCCCACTCATTCCGGCACCGTTTTGCCAAAAACTTTCTGACTAAATTCAATGATATTTCGCTTCTGGCCGACCTTATGGGCCATGAGAGCATTGAGACCACACGAATCTATCTGACCCGTTCCTCTGACGAGCAGAGAGAGCTTATTGACAGAATTGTCACTTGGTAGATTGCATTTTCTCAAAAAAAACAGTATCATAAAAGAAACTCGCAAAGGATGGTTTATATGTACGAATATACGTGGTATCAATGGCTTACATTCTTTTTTATATACTGCTTTTTCGGGTGGATTTTTGAATCCACCTATGTTTCTGCGAAAACAGGTCACTTTGTGAACCGCGGTTTTCTGCGCCTTCCCCTGCTTCCCCTGTATGGAACAGGCGCCGTGATGATGCTGTGGGTATCCCTCCCGGTCAAGGACAACCTGTTTCTGGTATACCTGGCAGGCGTTATCGCCGCCACCATTCTGGAATACGTCACCGGCTGGGGCATGGAAAAGCTGTTTAAAATGAAATACTGGGATTACAGCAACCAGAGATTCAACGTGAAGGGGTATATCTGCCTCAGCTCCTCCATTGCCTGGGGTTTTCTGACCATTTTCCTCACAGAGGTGGTGCACCGCCCCATTGAGCACTATGTCCTGGGGCTACCTGTTATGGTGAACATTATCTTTGTGCTGATTACCTCCCTGCTGTTTGCAGCGGATACGGCTGAGTCGGTAAAAACCGCCCTGGATTTGGCCAAGGTGCTGGATGCCATGACCGACATGCGGGCCGAGCTGGACGATATACAGGTACAGATGGCCCTGTTAAAGGCAGAGACCAGCGAGCGCGTTGCAGAGGCCAGAGAGGAAGCGGCTGCCAGGCTCAGCCGGATGAAGTCAGGAGCTGCCGTCCATGCGGCTGCATTGAAGGATGACACGGCTGAACGCCTGAATGAACTGGTGGAGAACACCATGGAGAAAATGAGCGGATTCGTGGAGGGTACCGCCGAAAAGATGGGCGGGCTGGTGGAAAACACGGCCGAAAAGGTGGCCCGGACAGCGGAACGGCTGTCAGAGCTTACAGAGGACGCGGCTGCCAGGGTATCCGGTACGCTGGCACAGCGGACAGAGGGCTCCCGGCAGGCAATACAGCGTGATGAGCTTAACAAAAGTGCTGTCCAGGATCGAAAGGATAAACTGGCCGCCCTGTCCCAGCGCCTTGTATCCATTACCGAAAAACGCCATATGCTTTCCACCCATATGGACTTCTACCGAAGAGGCATACTGAAGGGCAATCCCACTGCCTCCTCTTCCCGGTTCGCTGAAGCTCTGAAGGAACTGCGCGAAATTGCGGACAGGAAGAATTCGGATGAACATGATGCAAACTAATGTCCTGTTTTCTTTTACGCAAAAAATACCCTGACAGCTTTACACATCTGCTTTTTCTGTGTCCTGCTGCCAGGGTATTTATGATTCAATTATACTTTTATAATTCTTTCACATCCGATGACACATTACATCATCTTATCCACCATGGCCATCACAGCCGCGCCCAGCGCTTCAGACTTGGCGTCGGCATCCTCCATGGAGCTGCCCTTGATACCATAGTAGAACTTAATCTTAGGCTCTGTTCCGGACGGTCTCACACAGATCCATGCGCCGTCGTTTAAATCATAGTACAGCACGTTGGAGGAAGGAAGACCTGTGGGCTTTACTTCCCCGGAAGCCATATCCTTTATGGTATCCAGCTTGTAATCCCTGGCGGAAACCACCTTATAACCGCCCACCTCTTTTGGTGTATTGTTCCTCAAAGTCTCCATGATGGACTGAATCTTAGCCAGTCCCTCAATGCCGGATAAGCCGATATACTTAACCGCATCCTTGTAATAGCCGTACTTCTCATACATGGCAACCATGGCATCCCACAAGGTCATTCCCTTCTGCTTATAGTAAGCAGCTGCCTCGCAAAGGGCTGCGGTAGCGGAAATGGCGTCCTTGTCACGGGCATAGGTGCCAATCAGACATCCATAGCTCTCCTCCATACCAAAGAGGTATGTGCCGCGGCCTGTCTTCTCATTCTTTAATACCTGCTGCCCAATCCACTTGAAACCGGTGAGCACTTCAATCAGCTCACAGCCGTATTCCTTTGCCACTGCGTCAATCAGATTGGTGGAAACAATGGACTTGATGACCTGCCCGTCCTCCGGAATCTTGCCTGCTGCCTTTTTCTGGCTCAGCACGTACTCGCACAGAAGGGAACCGGACATGTTGCCTGTCAGCGGGATGTACTCTCCTGACCCGGCGTCCTTAACGTATACGCCCAGACGGTCTGCATCCGGATCCGTAGCCAGGACCAGGTCCGCATTCTTTTCCCCGGCCAGCTTAAGGCCCAGTGAAAATGCTTCTGCTGCTTCCGGATTTGGATAGCTTACCGTAGGGAAGCCGCCGTCCGGCAGTTCCTGCTCAGGCACTACATATACATGGGTGAATCCCAGTTCCTTCATCACTCTTCTGGCCGGAATATTTCCTGTGCCGTGAAGCGGCGTGTACACAATGCTGATTTGGTCCTGCATCTCATCAATGGCCTTCTGGTTCACAACCTGGGCCTTGACCTGGGCAATGTACTTGTCGTCGATTTCCCTGCCGATAACCTCATACTTGCCTGCTGCGGTAGCAGATGCCTCGTCCGTGGTCTTTACCGTGGACAGGTCCTCTATGGCCAGCACTTCCTCTGTCACACCTTTGTCATGAGGCGGTGTAAACTGGGCGCCGTCCTCCCAGTATACCTTGTATCCGTTGTACTCAGGCGGGTTATGGCTGGCTGTAATATTGATGCCGGCTATGCATCCCAGTTCCCTCACTGCAAAGGACAGCTCAGGTGTGGGACGCAGGGACTCGAACTTGTATGCCTTGATTCCGTTGGCTGCCAGAGTCATGGCCGCCTCCATGGCAAATTCCGGGGACATATGGCGGGAGTCATATGCAATCGCCACGCCCTTATCTGCTCCGCCCTGCTTTATAATGTAGTTGGCAAGGCCCTGGGTGGCACGTCTCACCACATAAATATTCATCCGGTTAATGCCGGCGCCGATAACACCTCGCAGTCCTGCTGTTCCGAACTCCAGGTCCATATAAAAACGCTCTTTAATCTCATTTTCGTCACCTTCTATGGCGCGAAGCTCTGCTTTTGTGTCCTCATCAAAATAGGGGTTTGATAACCATTCCTGGTATATCTTCATGTAATCTTTCATTTTATACTCCCTCCTGAATGTGATATTCCCCGCATGACCTGCCGGCATTCTGCTGCAGCACAGCCGGAAAGGCCGGTCCGCAGCGTATTTTCTGATTAAGATTATACTATATCAAACCAGAAAAAGGAAGTACAACCCTCTATTATTTTTCGTCAGACACAGCCCTTACAGTCCGCTTTCAGGCGTTTTAAAAAGCTGTTCCTGGCCTGCTGCTGTTCCTCCAGGCCCCGCAGTTTGTCAGTATTCCGGGCCGGTATCCAGGCCTTATTGGCGTTGTAGTAAAAGTTAAGCTGTTTCCAGTATTTTTCAGGATAAAGGAACAGGTAGTACAGACATCCCCTCTCCTTTGGCTCCATGGGCAGCACCCTCTCATAGGAATCCAGCATGGACAGTCCCAGGTCCAGATTCCATCCGTGCTTTTCCATGACCTTGCGCATGAAACGGTACAGGTCCGATATCTGTATTCCAAGATGCATCCGGTTGTACTCGATGATGGCTGTGTAACTGCCTCCCATGAGCACATGGTGCTGATCCAGGTCCCCATGACACAGGTACAGGGGCTTCCTGTCCTTTTTGACGGGAGGCTGGACCTCCGCTGCTTCCAGGGCATCCTGATCCTCCTGGTATGGACCCAGCTTCAGGTATTTCCCGGTATTATTCTGCGCGGTGCCCTCCGACGGCAGTTCATCTGCGCCGGGCCACAGCTCCCGCATGCCCTGTACCGCTTCCAGGGCCTGGTCGTAAAACATCTGATAACTGCCGATGACGCACAGCTCAAATTCTGTTTTTTTGCGCTTGGACCTGATATAGTTCCTGGCCCGCTGCATTTCCCGGTTATGGCGTTCCAGCTCCTCTTCCAGAGGGCCGGACAGGATGGAACCCATGTTCCACTCTTCCTTAAACTCAATCTTTCGCAGCTGGCTGTGCAGCATGGCCAGTCTGGACAGGGCCTGGCGTATTTCATATCCGTCTTTTATATTACATTCCCGGTCCAAAAACCAGTCCTTTAATATGTATCTGGTGCCGTCGCCGGTCACGGTCATCAGACCGCCTTCCCTGTTCCTCAGATACCGGTCAGCCCTCAGGCTTCCTCTGGTATCCAGCCGTCCTAAGACCTCGTCCTCAAACTCCAGACGCCTGGCTGTCCCACGGTATTCCTTTAAAAGCCTGCAGCCCTGGTCTGTCTCGCAGATCCAGGAACCGCGGCCTTTTCTCACGGCTCTTACTTCCATATCATATTGTTCTAAGGCTTCCACGTACTTCTCGTTCATCCACAACCCCTCCACACTCTTATCCCATCACATTTAGTCGAAACGGGAAGCTGCCGTTTCAGCTACTTCTAGGGTATGTAAAGATTTGGTTGTTTATGACAGGAGAAATGGCGTACCGTCCCTATTTCCCACTTTGTATATAATGTACAAACTGTTTATGCAATTCAGGCGCTATCATGCCTATCCGAAAACACCCCCAGAGCGGCGAATCATCGTATATGATTTCCTTGCTCCGGGGGTGTTTCATTTATTTGTTTGATTGTTATTCTGTTTGTTATTCTGCCTGTTTTTGTCTGTTATTCTATTTGCCTGCCTATATTTGCCTGCCTATTCATCCTTCCAGTGCAGATGGTGAAGCTGACCCCTCAGCTCCAGTTTCTCAAACCCATTCTGCCGCAGCGCCTCGTACAGTACAATTGCCGCGGAATTGGACAGGTTCAGGGAACGGATGTCGCCCCACATGGGAATCCTGATACAGTGGTCCTCATTGTCCACCAGAATCTCCTCCGGAATGCCGGCGCTTTCCCTGCCGAACATGAGATAGCAGTCCGGACCGTAGGTCACGTCGGAATACACCTTGCGGGCTTTGGTGGTGGCAAAGTACATGTTGCCCGGGGCCTGGGGATTACGCTCCAGGAAATCTTTATAATCGCTGTACACAGTCACGTCCAGTTTGTCCCAATAGTCCAGCCCTGCTCTCTTTAAGGCCTTTTCATTGAGCTTAAACCCCAAAGGCTCGATGAGGTGGAGCCTGGTCTGGGTGGCAACGCAGGTCCGGCCGATATTGCCTGTGTTGGATGGCATTTCCGGTTCTAATAGTACGATATTCATCATGGTATGCCGCGCCTTTCTGTTATTCCCTGCCGTCCAGTCTTTTTACGAACCGTTCCATGCGTCCCAGAGCCTCTTTCAGGTTATCCAGGGAGTATGCATAGGATACCCTCACGAATCCCTCTCCGCAGTCTCCAAACGCAGTGCCCGGCACCACAGCTACCTTTTCCTCTTCCAGGAACCGGGTGGCAAATTCCTCTGATGTCATCCCAAAGCGGCTGATATTGGGGAAGGTGTAAAACGCGCCCATTGGCTCAAAACAGGTAAGGCCCATCTCCTCATAGGCGTGGAGAAGGAAACGCCTGCGCTGATTGTAGGATTCCCGCATCATGGATACATCCGGGTCCCCGTTCTTCATGGCTGATACAGCTGCGTACTGGCTGGTGGTAGGAGCGCACATGATCGCGTACTGGTGAATTTTTAACATCTGCTCCAGAATGATATGGGGCGCTGCGGCATAGCCCAGACGCCAGCCCGTCATGGCATAGGCCTTGGAGAAACCATTAATAAGCACGGTCCTCTCCTTCATGCCCGGGAAGGAGGCAATGGTCACATGGCGCTTTCCATTGTATGTCAGTTCTGAATAAATCTCATCGGAAATCACGAACAGGTCTTTTTCCAGGACAATTTTTACAATTTCTTCCAGTTCTTCCTTTTCCATAATGGCCCCTGTAGGGTTGTTGGGGAAGGGAAGGACGAGAATCTTGGTCTTGTCTGTAATCTTCTCCAGAAGCTTTTCCGGGGTCAGCTTGAACTGGTCCTTTTCCTCCAGCTCAATGGTTACGGGCACACCGTCTGCCAGTGTAACGCAGGGCATATAGGATACATAACTGGGCTGGGGAATCAGTACCTCGTCCCCCTCGTTTAACATAGCCCTCAGCGCAATGTCGATGGCCTCACTTCCGCCTACCGTTACCAGTATCTCCTGGTCCGGGTCATATGTAACGCCGCATCTGCGTTTTAAATATTCGCATATCTCCACTTTAAGGGGCTTTAAGCCGGCATTGGAGGTGTAGAAGGTACGCCCCTTTTCCAGGGAGTAGATACCCTCCTCGCGGATATGCCAGGGCGTCTCAAAGTCAGGCTCGCCCACGCCCAGGGAGATGGCGTCCTTCATCTCGCTTACAATATCAAAGAATTTACGGATACCGGACGGCGGTATCTTTACGATTTTATCTGATAATGGGTTTCTCATGGGGTAATCAGCATCCTTTCATCCTGCACCTGCTCACTTATAATGGTGCCGTGGTCTTTGTATTTTTTCAATACGAAATGGGTTGCAGTGCTTAATACGGATTCCATCGGTCCCAGCTTGTCGGATACGAACTGGGCAATCTGGCGCATGGTCCTGCCCTCGATGAACACAGTGAAATCATAGGCGCCGCTCATGAGATACACGGCCTCCACCTCGCTGTACTGGTATATGCGCTCTGCTATCTTGTCAAAGCCCATGCCCCTCTGTGGAGTCACCTTTACCTCGATTAACGCCACTACTTTTTCCTCACTGGTGTTATCCCAGTTAATCAGTGTATGGTATCCGCAGATAATGTGTTCCTTCTCCATCTCCGCTATCTCGTTGGCCACCGCTATTTCGCTTTCTCCCAGCAGCACGGCCAGGTCCTTAAGGTCAATTCTGCTGTTTTTCTCAATGACTGCAAGTATCTTTTCCCTCATAATATATCATCCTCCATCCTTCCATTGTTTACATAACTTACTAGTTTGCACACTTTATTAATTTACATAACTTCCAAACCGTCTCATATTATCTTTGTCAGTTCGTCGGGCCGGGGCCGCTCTAAAAAACCTGCGCCCTCCTGTCCGTGGCGTATCTGCCTGGCACTTCCCTCCGCCACACTTCCGATAACGCCCGCAGGAATTCCTTCTTCCCTGAGCCTTCTCACCAGCTGTCCGCCCCTGTCTGACACCAGGACGGCGCAGTTTCCGCTGTACAGCCGGTAGGGATTCAGCTCAAATAACTCACACACCTCTACCGTTACCTGCCTTACGGGCATACACCTGAGGTCCGCATCAATTCCCGCGTTAAATATACCTGATAAATTCCAAAGGGCAGCTAATACGCCGCCCTCTCCTGCATACTCGTAAGCAGTGAAGGAGCAGTGCTCCTCCTTCTGTTCACGTTTTATCCATTGTTCCACGGAATATGGCTCCGTTTCATCCAGACACCTTAAGAACATAGGCGAAAAGCGCGTTTTAAGGAAATCCCGCTTTTCTGCACCTATCTTTACAGTCCCTGCAAATCCCGCATAACCGGCCATCACCAAATCCTGACCCGGTCTCATAAAGCCGTCGCGCTTCTCAAACCCGCCCGGTCCCTGTCCTGCCGTACGCATTATGGTCCCTCCACCGGGGTGACCGTGGGGCCTCCCTGGGCCGGGGCAGGGTTTGCTGCGGGCGCCGGATTTGCTTCCGGGGCCGGATTCGCCGCGGGCAGGCTAATCTGATGATAAACAAGGTGGAA